>MTKZ01005585.1_pt1 | contig 11171 bp, 10 predicted proteins | sample 1042781 | NCBI WGS metagenome assembly MTKZ01 (sample SAMN06212207, study PRJNA360539) | anaerobic digester metagenome | biome: Wastewater treatment plant; material: sludge; isolation source: anaerobic digester fed with sludge from wastewater treatment plant | place: Denmark: WWTP Viborg ...
CGAGGAGGAAAAGAAGCATCAATCCTTCGGGTTGGAGGGCGTTGGAGACGCGGACGGCCAAGGGGCTCAAAACGAAAAAGAGAGAGGCCGCCGCGTCCCCGGGAGGCCGGAGAAGGCGCCGGGCCAGGGCGAAAAAGACCAAAAGCATGAGAAGCGAGACGAGCCACGCCAAGCCGCGGCCGATCTCCTCGTGGAGGCCGAAAACCTTGTAAAGCACGGCCATGGCCCAGGGAAGGACCGGGAGCTCCATCTCGGCGAAGCCCGGACCGTCCCCCCGCCAGTCGATCCGGGGACGGAGGATGTTCATTCCCTCCCGGTGGAAATTCCGGGCGACGGCCGCGTAATCGCATTCCCGCCACGATTCCCGGACGCGGCCGTCGGCCGGCCGAAAGACATCGACGGCCCGGACGGCCGCTCCAAGAAGAAACAGGGCCAGGAAAAGACGGGCGGATGATTTCGGGCCGGGCGGGTTCCGCGGAAACGGACCGGTGGAATTCACGGGGCCATTATACCGAAAAAGGGGAACGGCCGCTTCGGCTGTTTTAAAGCCTCTCCCCCGTCCAACCAATTCATTCTCTTGACAGATTCGGCCGCTCCGGCCTAAACTAATCCACTCTTGATTAATCCTGCCCATCGGAACCTCGTTCAAAGGAGTTGAAAGATGGTCGAAATCCGTTTTCACGGCCGGGGCGGCCAAGGCACGGTCGTCGCCTCGAAAATCCTGGCCGACGCCCTCGCCAAGGAGGGCAACTACGTCCAAGCCTACCCCGAGTTCGGCGTCGAGCGCCGCGGCTCGCCGGTCGTCGCCTTCATCCGCATCGACGGCAAGCCCATCTACGACAAAAGCCGAATCTACACGCCGGACCATGTCATCGTCGTCGATCCCACGCTGGTCGAGGCCATCGACGTCACCGACGGCCTCAAGGCCGGCGGCCGGATCCTGATCAACAGCGACAAGCCGGCCGAGCATTTCAAATTCCCGGACAAGTTCAAGGTCACCACGATCGACGCGACTAAAATCGCCGTCGCCAACAAGCTCGGCTCCCTGGCCGCGCCGATCGTCAACACGGCGATCGTCGGGGCGGTCATCCGGGTGTTCGGCTTCGCGAAGCTCGAGTCCCTGCTCGGGGCGATCGCCGAGGCGATCGCGATCAAGCCCGAGGCCAACCAGAAAGCCGCCGCCGAGGCGTACGAAGCGGCCGGGGCGATTGTCTGAGGAAAACGGACATGTCTAAAAAAAGAGACGCCAAAAAGATCGTGTACGAATCCGCCCGGGACTTCCCCCAAATGCCCATGTCCCAAGGCTCGATGCTCTGGAACAAGACGGGCTCCTGGCGGAACATCCGGCCGGAGATCCATCTTGAAAAGTGCACCCAGTGCGGGATCTGCTGGAAATTCTGTCCCGACATGTCGATCGTGATCGAGAACGAGTTTCCGGCCGTCGACTACGATTATTGCAAGGGATGCGGGATCTGCGCCGCGGAATGCCCGATGAAATGCATCGTGATGGTGGAGGAACGGAAATGAGAAAAGTCATCATGGGCAATCACGCCCTGTCCTACGGGGCGATGCTCTCCAGAACCCAGGTCATCTCCGCTTACCCGATCACCCCGCAGACCCAGGTCGTCGAGCTGCTTTCGGAAATGTGCGCCGACGGAACGCTCCAAGCGAAGTTCATCAAGGTCGAATCCGAGCATTCGGCCATGGCCGCCTGCATCGGCGCGTCCATCGCCGGGGCCCGGACGTTCACCGCGACATCGGCCCAGGGCCTGGCCCTGATGCATGAATTGCTCCATTGGGCCTCGGGCGGACGGCTGCCGATCGTCATGGGCGACATCAACCGGGCCATGGCCCCCGGCTGGTCGATCTGGACGGATCAGAACGACAGCCTCAGCCAGCGGGACACCGGCTGGATGCAGTTCTACGTCTCGAGCAACCAGGAAGTCGTCGACACCACCATCCAAGCCTTCAAGATCGCCGAAGCGATCGGCATCCCGGCCATGGTCGTCCTCGACGCCTTCGCCCTCTCGCATACCTACGAAGTCGTCGACATTCCCGAGCAGGACAAGGTCGACGCCTACCTCCCCCCCTATAAACCGTACGCCCGGCTGACGCCGGACGCGCCCTGCGCCTTCGACGGCCTGACCGGGCCGGAACATTACTTCGAGCTCCGCTACAAGCTTCAAAAGGACATGGAAAAGGTCCCGGCCCTGTTCGACGAGACGGGCCGGGAGTTTGAGAAGATCTTCGGCCGCCGGCTGGAGGCCGTCGAGCCGTACCTGTGCGACGACGCCGAGATCATTCTCGTCACCTCCGGCACGGCCGGTTTCACCGCCCGGGTCGCGGTCGATGAAATGCGCAAGGAAGGGATCAAGATCGGCAACCTCAGGATCCGGATGTTCCGGCCGTTCCCCTTCGACGCCGTCCGGCGGATCCTGGCCAAGGCGTCTAAGATCGCGGTTCTGGACCGGAACATCTCTTACGGCTATCACGGCATCTTCTGCCAGGAAGTCAAATCGGCCCTGAACGGATCCGGCTCCTCCGCCCCGGTCTTCGGCTTCATCGCCGGGCTGGGCGGCCGCGACATCATGGCCGCCTCCTTCCGCGAGATCGTGGACATCGTCCGCCGTCAGGACAAGCCCGCCGAGGAGATCAACTGGATCGGAGTCAAAAAATGAGCAAACAAAAAAAGATGACGCTGACTCTCCCGACGGAGGAGCTCGTCGGTTCGGGCAATCTCGCCTGCCAGGGGTGCGGGGCCAACCTCGCCCTCCGATACGTCCTCAAGGCCTTCGGCAAGAGGACGGCCATCTGCATTCCGGCCTGCTGCTGGGCCGTCATCGACGGGCCGTTCCCCTATTCCTGTCTGGGCATCCCCGTTTATCACTGCGCGTTCGAGACCGCCGCCTCGACGGCCACCGGCGTCAAGGCCGGCCTGGAAATGATCGGCGACACCGAGACCCAGGTCATCGCCTGGGCCGGCGACGGCGGAACGTTCGACATCGGGATCCAGTCGCTCAGCGCCGCGGCCGAGCGCAATGACGACATCCTCTACGTCTGCTACGACAACGAGGCCTACATGAACACCGGCATTCAGCGCTCCTCGGCCACTCCGACGGGGGCCTGGACGACGACAACGCCGGTCAAATTCCCGAAGGACCAGCCCAAGAAGGACATCGACGCCATTATGGCCGCCCACCGGATTCCTTACCAGGCCACGGCCTCGATCGCCTATCCGGAGGACCTGTACAAGAAAGCCGTCAAGGCCAAGAATATCCGGGGGACGAAGTTCATCCACGTCCTCGCCCCCTGCCCGACCGGTTGGAAAAGCCGTCCCGAGGACGCCGTGAAGCTGGCCCGGCTGGCCGTCCAGACCTCCTATTTCCCGCTTTACGAAGTCGAGGACGGCGAGAAATACACGCTCAACTTCAAGATCCAGAACAAGAAATCGATCGATGAGTATCTCAAGCTCCAGGGCCGGTTCCGCCATCTGAAGCCGGAAGCCATCGCGGCCATCCAGGCCGAAGTTGACCGCAATTGGGACCGCCTCTTGAAAAAGGTGACCGCCCGCTGAAATGTAAAATGAAAACCATTCTTTCCGCGGCCTTGATCGCCGGAACTCTTCTCTTCTCCGGGACCGGCTGCGCAGCCCAGACGCCCTCCCCAGGGACGCCGGCCCCCGCTTTTTCCGCGACCGACCTCAACGGCGCCGTCCTGGATTCGGCGGTTTACAAGGGGAAAATCCTCATCATCAATTTCTGGGCGACCTGGTGTCCGCCGTGCCGGGCGGAAATCCCCGATTTCGCCGCCTTCTACGAGGAAAACAAGGACAAGGGCCTGGAAATCATCGGCTTTTCCGTCGATGATCTTCCGACCGCCCGGCTCCGGGACTTCGTCGAAAAATTCAAAATGACCTACCCCGTCGCCCTCGCCGACGAGCGCCTGGTCCAGGCGTTCGACCCGGGACCGTACATTCCGACGACGTTCATCATCGACCGGAAAGGATTCATCCGCCACAAGGAAGTCGGAGGCATGGACAAGGCCGCCTTGGCCGGCTGGTTCAAACGCCTATCAGCCGAGTGATCAAAGGACGGCCGCGGCCCCGACGGCCGGTTGCATTCGGGAGAGAGGGGGCATTATACTCAGGAATGGAATGAAACGGCGGCCCCGGAAGCTCTTCCTCATCCTCATCGGACTGATTCCCGCCGCCGTCCTCCCCTTGCCGGGGCAATTCCATCCCGGCCAATACACCGACGAGGCGCCCTTCCGGACCTGGAACTCTTTTCCCTATGCCGGAGCCGCCGCCGCCGGCCGCGGGCATACAGTCTTCGCCTGGGCGACGGACGCCTCGTCCACGTCGGCCAACCCGGCCCTGCTCCTCACCCTTCCCAAGGCAACCGTTGCGCTGGGCGGCTCCTTCCAGTGGGCCACGGCGATGAGATACGGCCCGGTCAATTCAGGCCTGCTGATCGCCTCCTCGCCCATCGGGGGAAGCTCGTTCACCGGCGATCACGCCGTCGTTTCCCTCCGGGCCGGCCGGTTCGCTTTCGCCGCGGGCGTTTTTCTCTCGGAGATTTACGACCGCCCGGGGGCCGAGGTGTACGACAACGAAAACCAAGCCCGTCTCTATACCATCCGCTTCACCCAAACGGGCCTTCTGCGGACCTTCCACTTGGCCGCGGCCTTCCAGCTCTCCCCCCGCCTCGGCCTCGGGGCCGGAGTGAACGCCGCCGCGGGCCGGTTGACGATGGAGCTGATGGAGGACCTCCGCTTTCTGGGCTTCAACTTCACCAGCGCGAAATCCTCCTCGCTGAAGGGACTCTCGATCAACGGCGGGATTTTCTGGGACATCTCGCCCTCGCTTCGGGCGGCCCTGACGTTCCGGTCCCCCTTCACCCTCGAGGCCGGAACCGAAACGGTCGACCGCTACGCGGCCCCGGAGGCCGGAACGGAGATCATCATCCGGGGGGAATCAGCCGATTCGTTCAAGCGGCCCCTGGCCGTCGGGGCCGGATTTTCCATCCGGCACAGCGACCGGTTCCGGACGGCGCTCGACGTCGCCTGGACGCGCTGGTCCTCCTACGAAGCCGTCTGGCTGGGAGATGCCCCCGTCCGCGATTTCCGGGATACGGTCCGCGTNNCCGCCCGCCCGGCCGCGCTCGGCGTATTGGGGAATCGCGGCCGGAGCCGGACTGGCGATCGACGGCTTCCGAATCGACCTCGGCGGCTTGATCGGGACGGCCCAGGACGCCGGCGACCGCTTGACGTCGGCCCGGATTTCCCTTTCCTGCGGATATGCCTTTTGAGACGGCCATGAAACGCGCGATTCTCCTGCTTCCGGTCCTGGCCGGAGTCTTCGTCCTTCCCGTATTCGGCGGAACTCCGGACGTTAAAATCGTCAGCGTTCCGCGATCGGCGGCCCTGGCCGAGGCGGCCGTCCGCCTGGACCTGGACCTCCTGGCTGAAATCGAGGGCCGCGTCCTCATCGCCGCCTCGCCCTCGGATCTCCGGAAACTGGCGGAATGCGGCCTTCAGATCGTCGACGAAAGCGTCCTCTTCGCTCCCTCGTCGCCCCCGGCGTCTTCCGTCTATTCCTTCTCGCCCATCGGCGCATACCACACCTACCGGGAGCTCGCCGACGACTTAGCCGCTCTCCAAATCCAGTACCCGGACTTGGCCCGCGTCGTCACGATCGGGACCAGTCTTGAAAACCGCCCGATCCTCGCCCTGAAAGTGAGCGACAATCCCGGTCTCGACGAGGACGAGCCGGCCGTTCTGTTTCTCGGCTGCCATCATGCCCGGGAATGGATCTCGGTCGAAGTCCCGTTCCTTTTCGGCCGCCGTCTCCTCGAACAATACGCCTCCGATCCCGCCGTCCGCCGCCTCGTCGACGAAGCGGAAATCTGGATCGTGCCGATGGTCAATCCCGACGGCCATGACTACAGCGTCCGGGTCTACCGCTATTGGCGGAAAAACCGGCGGGCCGGCGAAGGCGGATTGTTCGGCGTGGACCTGAACCGGAATTACGGGAAGGCCTGGGGATGCGACGACGAGGGCTCGAGCCCCGACCCGGCCTCGGACGTCTATCGCGGGCCGGCGTCTTTTTCCGAGCCGGAAACCCGGGCCGTCCGCGACTTGATTCTCAGCCGCCGCTTCGGCGCCCTGATTTCCTTCCACAGCTATTCGCAACTGCTCCTCTATCCCTGGGGATACACGACGCTTCCGGCCCTCCAGGAATCCCTGCTCAAAAGCCTCGGAACGCGGCTGACGGACCTGATGAGGGCGGTCAACGGACGAGATTATGTCTGCGCCCAGGCCGGCGCGGCCCTCTATCTCACAAATGGCGACACGACGGATTGGGCGTACGCGGCCACGGGGATGCCGGCGTACACGATCGAGCTTCCGCCCCTGGACATTCTTGGCGGCGGATTCTTCAACCGGGAGGAAGACATCGATCCGATTTTCCAGGAAAACCTCCCGGCCATGCTCGCCCTCGTCGATTGGGCGATCGCCCATCCCGATCCCGAGCCGGATCCGGCCGATCCGCCGCGCCGGTCCGGCCGGAAAAAGAATCCACCCGGACCGGGAATCATCAGACGATGAGCGCCTCCCTCTCCGAAACCTCGGCCGTTTCCTTCCGGGAAGGCGTTCCCTACTGGATCTTCTGGTTTTTGCTCAGCCTGATCGTCCTTCTCCTCTTTTTCATCCTGCTGCGGGACAAGGAGCTCCGGCGACGCTTGAGCCTGAGCCTGGCCGGGACGAAGCGCCGCGTTCTGCGAAAAAGCCTTGAGCTCCGCCTTCTCCGGGAAAAACGAAAAAAGGCCTTTCTCTGCCGGGAGATCGGCCGGACGGTCTGGGGGGAAAAGATCTTCCCGGATGATTTCCGCCCCGCGTTCGACCGGCTGGGGCGGATCGAGGAGGAGATCGCCGCCCGTCATGCCCTCCTCCAGGATCTCTACGACGAGATCCAGAAGGTGAAAACGGGCCCCGGGGAAGACCGGAAAAGGCGGCGGATCCGGGAGCTCGAGCGGAAAAGCAAGGCCGAGCGCCGCCGGCTGAGGGAAAAGGGAAGGGAAAAGTCGCGGGAATACGAGCGCCTCGGTTCCCGGGCCGACGAAATGCGGATCGAGCACGACAGCCTCGCCGAATGGTACGTCCGGATCGACAAGGTCAACCGGGCCATCCTGGCCGTCCTGGACCGAATCGAAAAAACCGGTTAGGAAAGGTACAATATCCACGTCATGTCAAAGCCCGAGCTGCTGGTCCACATCTGCTGCGCGCCCGACGCCTCCTATGCCGTTCCCCTGCTCGAGACGGAACACGCGGTGACGGGGTTTTTCTACAACCCCAATATCGAACCGCCGGAAGAATACGAACGGCGGCTGGCGGAAACCCGGAAGCTGGAATCGCTGCTCGGATTTTCCGTCGAGGCCGGCCCTTATGAGCCGGAGCGCTGGCTGGCGATGACCCGGGTTTTCGCCGCCGAGCCGGAAAAGGGGCGCCGCTGCGCCGTCTGCTACGCCCTGCGGCTCGACCGGACGGCCCGGCGGGCGGCGGAGCGGGGATTTTCCGCCTTCGCCACGGTCATGAGCGTCAGCCCCTGGAAGGATGCGCGCCTGATGAACCGGATCGGCCTCCGCCTGGCCCGGAAACACGGCCTCCGCTTCATCGAATCGGATTTCAAGAAAAAAGACGGCTTCCGCCAAAGCGTCGAGATCAGCCGCCGGCTGGGGCTTTACCGCCAGAATTACTGCGGCTGCCGATACAGCTTTCGTCGTCCGGCCGGGCCGGCGGCGCCGGCCCGCGGAGAACAAGCCCCTTGACGCCCCCGGCCGGCTCCGCCTCCTCCGCCCTCCGGATCGACGTCTTCGGCGTCGTCCAGGGAGTCGGCTTCCGGCCGTTCGTCGTCCGGCTGGCCCGCCGGTTCGGACTGGCGGGCTGGGTGAAGAACGACGCCCGCGGCGTCCAGATCCACGTCGAAGGCGGGACGCGGAGCCTCCGCGGGCGATTCGCCGAGGCCGTGGAGGCCGAACGGCCGAAGCTGGCCCGCGTCGAGCGCCTCACCCGCCGGGCCGTTCCAGCCCGGGGATACAGGGACTTCAAAGTCCGCCCGTCCGGCCGGGGCGGGGGCTTCGTCTTCATCTCCCCGGACATATCCATCTGTCCGGCCTGCCGGGAAGACATCCGCGATCCCGCCAACCGGCGCTTCGCCTATCCGTTCACGAACTGCACCGATTGCGGGCCGCGCTACACCATCGTTCTCGGGCTGCCATACGACCGGCCCAGGACGACGATGGCCGGGTTTCCCCTCTGCCCGGACTGCCGACGCGAATACCACGACCCGCTCGACCGCCGCTACCACGCCCAGCCGATCGCCTGTCCCGTCTGCGGACCCGCGGCGATCCTGCGCGATGTCCGGAAGGGAACGACGGTCCCCGGCGGCATCGACGAAGCGGCCGCCCTTCTCCGCCGAGGAAAAATCCTGGCCATCAAGGGGCTCGGGGGATTCCACCTGGCCTGCGATCCGACCTCGGCCGCGGCCGTCGCCCGCCTCCGGCGGGTCAAGAAACGGACGTCCAAGCCGCTGGCCTTGATGGTCCGGGACCTGGCCGCGGCCCGCCGGATCGCCCGGATCACGGCGGCCGAGGCGGCCGCCCTGGAATCCGACCGCCGGCCGATCGTTCTCGTCGGGAAAAAAATCGAGCTCCGCGGCCTCGCCCCCGGTTTGAAGGAATACGGGATCATGCTCCCTTACACGCCCCTCCACGTGCTCCTTCTCGACCGGATCGAGATGATCGTCGCGACAAGCTCCAACCCGAAAGACGCGCCCATCATCAAGGACGAATCCGAGGGGTTTTCCGAAATGTGCGATTACCTCCTGACCCATGACCGCCCCATCCACATGCGGGCGGACGATTCGGTCGTCCGGGTCGCCGGGACGTCGCCGGTGTTCCTCCGGCGGGCCCGGGGATACGTCCCGGAGCCGCAGCCCGCGCCCGAGGGGCTCTCCGGCCGTCCGCCGGTCCTCGCCTTGGGGGCGGAGCTCAAGAACACCATCTCGGTCTTCAAGAACGGCTATATCGTCACGAGCCAGTTCCTGGGCGACTTGGATGAATACCGCAACCGGATGTACTTCGAGGAAACCCTCGCCCACCTGACCGGCCTGTTCGGCGTCAAGCCCGCCTGCGTCGTCTCCGACCTTCACCCCGATTTTCACACGACCCGGATGGCCGAGCGGACCGGCCTTCCCCATTTCCGCGTCCAGCATCACCACGCCCACGTCCTGGCCGTCCTTCTCGAACACGGCCTGGGACCGGGAAGCCGGGTCCTGGGAATCATCTGGGACGGGTACGGATACGGAGCGGACGGCCGGGCCTGGGGCGGGGAATTCCTGGCCGCCGGCTACGAGGGATTCGAGCGGTACGCCCGGTTCGAGCCCAAGCCTCTGCCGGGCGGAGACCTGGCCGCCCGCGAGCCGTGGCGCATGGCTCTCTCTTATCTTTGGGCTCCCGGGATGAAGGCGGTTCCGGCGATCCCCTCGCTGCGGGGGATCGACCGGGAGCGCCTCCGGGCCGTTTGGAGGATGATCGAGGTCGGGACGCATGCTCCTTCGGCGTCAAGCTGCGGCCGGTTGTTCGACGCCGTTTCCGCTCTCGCCGGCTTGGCCCCTCTCCGCAACGAATACGAGGCCGAGGCGGCCGTCCGGCTGGAGGCGGCGGCGGCCCCCGGGCGGGCCCGGCCGTATGCTTTCACGTTGACGGACGGCAGCCCGAAAACGCTCTCCTTCGGGCCGATGATCGAGGAAATCGCCGCCGGCATCCGGCGCGGCGAGTCCCCCTCCGTCATTTCCGCCCGCTTTCATGAAACTTTGGCCGCGGCCGCGGTCGAAACAGCCCGGGCCGCCCGCCGGGACCTCGGACTGCGGACGGTTGCTCTCGGAGGAGGGGTTTTTTGCAACCGGCGGCTTCTCGGCCGCATCGAGGCGCGGCTCGCCGGAGCGGGATTCACGGTCCTCCGGCCGCGACGCTATTCGCCTAACGACGAGTCCATCTCGGTCGGGCAAACGGCCTACGCTCTCGCCCGGCTCAATCCCGTAAGTTGAATCCCAAGGCTTCCACGGCCGATCCGCCGGTTTTCTCTTCCTGGGATCCCTCCGGGACGGGCGGCCGACGGCCGGTTTTGATTTTCAATCCCCCCGTCACCGAGAAGACGAAATTAAGGACCGCCGCCGCCAGGAAAGAAACGGCCCCGAGAAAGACAAAGCCTGCGGCTCCGCCCAGGAGACCGAGAAAGACGGCGCCCAGGAGCTTTCCCTGCTGCTCCGCTAATCCGGACGGTAGAAAGTCGGAGAAAGAGCCCGTGGCCCCGGCGAAGGCTCCCAGGAATATGCCCAAGACGGTTCCAAACAGACCGCCGTTGAGAAAAGCCGATCCCAAGCGGATGCTTTTCGCGATGAATAAGCCCTCTTCCGGATCTTCCTTCATCAGCTTGATCGACTTGAGGGACGGAACCCCCTCGGGCTCCTGATTGCAGCGGGGGCAGGTCTGGAACGGCTTGGTCAGCGGGCCGCCGCACGTCGGGCAGATAGTCGGCTCCTCTCCCCTGGTTCCGCCGCAGCGGGCGCAGACCTCGGTTTCGAGATCGTTTTCGAAGCCGCAGAAGACACAGATCATCTTGTCTTTTTGGCTCGGCGGATCGCCCGCGATCCAATCCTTGCCGTCGAAGTAATACCACTTGCCGGTTTGAAAGCCGATGGTCCAAAACCGGCCTTTTTCGTCCTTGAGACGCAGCTTTTTGATCTCCTCGATGAAGCTTTGCTTGGAGATTTCGCTGCTCTGGAAGCGCTTTTTCAAGCTCTCAAAAGACTCTTGGACGCCTTGAAAAGTCATTTCCATTTTTTCCTCGCCTCCCGCGGCTTTTCGATCATGCAAATCCTTGATTTCCATTGTTTTATAAGTCATTCATAATAAATAATTTAGCGTTTATGACGAAATCTTGTGCAAACGGTCGTAACTCCTTGGATTCTCCGTTCTTGGGTCCCGCAGCATCCGGTTTTTTTCACACGTTTTCCACATAATTTGTGAAAATTTTCGACCCGTTTCAAGGCCATAACGACCTCGCCATTTGGATCACATTATAATCCTGAACGGGAGCGGGAATGAAGGAGAGGA
>MTKZ01039121.1_pt1 | contig 11169 bp, 15 predicted proteins | sample 1042781 | NCBI WGS metagenome assembly MTKZ01 (sample SAMN06212207, study PRJNA360539) | anaerobic digester metagenome | biome: Wastewater treatment plant; material: sludge; isolation source: anaerobic digester fed with sludge from wastewater treatment plant | place: Denmark: WWTP Viborg ...
CCCCACGCCATGCGCCTGCGTTCCCGCGGTTCCCGTAGTAGATATTCGTAAGCTGCGTTCCGTTGCTCTCGATGTGCCACATCCCATGCCCGCCGTCGACAAGCTCGAGGTCCTCCACTCTTCCGAACATGGCGCAATTCCCGCAGAGGTCTATCACCTCCGCGTACTCCTTCTCCGGGTGAGGGCGGATGCAACGTCCGATCATCTGATACCAGAGCGCCAGGCTCATCGTCGGCCGCGCGAGAATCACGGTCTCGAGCTCCGGGTAGTCGAAGCCTACGGCGAGACATCCCACATTCACCACCGCCTTCGTGATCCCCAACCGGAAGTGCCCGACTACCGCCTCCCGTTCCCGCTTCGTGGACTCTGCCGTCACCATCTCGACCCCGTGGACCATCTTCATCAACCGCTCGCCGTCTTCAACGAAGCGGGTGAAGATAAGGACATTTTTCCGCTCGGTCATCGCGCGTCTCGTGGCCACCGCGACCCGATCCATGAATCCGCTCTTGGCGTAGTAGCGCGCCACGGAATCATCGTCATAGTCGGCGCCGGTTGAATTGAGCTTCAGTTGTCCCCGGTCGAATCCTCCAGAGGCGTCCGTATACTTCAGCTTTGCAAGGTACCCGTCACGGAATAGGTCCCCGTTCTGCACGTAGTAAATCAGCTCCTTGAACACCCGCGGGCGGGTCCGCGTCAGGAACTTCAGGATGCTCCCGCCGAAGCCGTCAGTTACGAGACGATAGGGCGTCGCCGTGTTGTGGACTAGAAACCCAGATGCGACAAAGGAAGGATGCCCATCCATCTCTAGATCGTAAACATACTGCTCAGGTTTGGATGGCGATGACTTGCGAACAGGCAACTCGGAGAAGCACTGCTTATCGTGAATAAACCTTTTCCTTGAACCTCGATGCCCCTTGCGGTTCCCATCCTGATCGTGCCCCGACCAGATCACACCATAAGCGTCTCTTCTCCCGATAATTTGGCGCCCATTAATAATTCCACCGAGCTTACTCCCGCGACGTAGATGCTTTCCCCCGGCAATCCCGAGGCTTCGCAAGAGACACATAAGATCATTGGCCAGCGCACTGCTCGTTGTGGTAAACACCATTTGCTTTTTGTTTCTTGCATTCGGTTTCTGCTCATAGCCGTCTGAGTCAATTAAACCATCGAGCAATTGTCTTCTTGCGGCCTTGGGCCAAGAAGTGATCCACTGACTCGGAATGCGCTTCTCGTAGCACTGTTTTATCCCGCATACATGCCGAAGAAGTTCATACACGAAGATGTTATTGGCCCTTATTACTACCGATCCGGAATTGGCGCATCCGTTCTCGGTAAGTCCCCACGCAACACCCTTCATTGCCCTCAACTCCGATGAGAATTTATCTTTGCCAGAGCGCTCCACTGCAAAACCTATTCTTCCTATCCGGAGTTTTTCCCTGCATAGCCAGCCATCTCCGAGATAGAATCCGAGCACATAGGCCCAATCGCTCAGATTGATGTGCGGCGCTATCGTGCATTTCGATCCTTCTATCCCGATGCATTTGCATGCTGGACGCCATCCAGGAGGAATTGATCTATAGGCTTCAATCGGAAGAGTCCCTGCCCTCCTCCATCTATAAGCCATTTCTCTAGGATGATTGCCGGCGGCGAGGTGCAGCATCACATTCATGGGGATCGATTTGGTGTCGCATTTGATCCTTGCCCTAGACTCCTTCATCATCGATCCAACAAACTCGACCATGTCATAGGTGTGTTCTTTTTCAGATTCCCACCCGGCGCCATCATCCCCCATGAGGATATCTCCGGCCTTGATACCGGAGGCAGAGATGCATTTGATTGAGGGCCTTTTCCTGGTCGCCGGACTACGCCCTCTAAGCACCCTGACATTTTCTCCTCCGACTGCCACGTATATCGAATGGTTGTCGGTAAGGCGAATGCGGTTTGAATGGGCTACTATCTCCATCATTGGGATCCCGGATGCGCTATGCCGTATTATCTTTCTGCAGTCCTTCCAGGCGAATCCGCAGCCGTTCCATCCCCTCGCCGCCACGCCGTTGAGTTCGATCACGTCATATTGCTCTACTTCATAGACCTTTAACCCGCTCGATATGGCCACCTCAAAAGCATCCTCAATCCTTCCGACAAATCCTTTTCCGAAGGGGCCGCCGACCAGTTCAACGGTAGAATCTGATCCAACGCTCATGCCAAGGACTTTCACATCCCCGAGCTCGCGCAGGAACCGAGTGTACATCCCGTCTTCATTTTTGGCGCACACCCCGTGGCACTCGTCGATGATGATGTATCGGAATGCCCGGAACAGATCGGCCTTATTCTTCACGCTCCCGATCGTCGCGAACGTGACGTGATCTATTTCCTTTCGGTTGAACGATGCAGAGTAGACCGCCGCCCGGTTGCCGTAGGACTCATACTTCGCGAGGTTCTGTTCGAGGATCTCCTTCGACGGCTGAAACACCAGGACGGGACCATCGAGGCGCTGCGCGATGCCGGCAATGCAAAGGCTCTTGCCGCTCCCGGTCGGGAGCATCATCAGCGCATTGTACCGGGCGGCCTTGTCGAGGAAGAACCTTACCCCCGCCTCAACTGCATCCACTTGGTACGGCCTCAGCACGTAGCTCACAGCAGCCCCTCGGCTTTCACCTTCGCGTCGAGCTCCACTATGTCGGCGGCTACCTCGTCCTTGAGGTACTTCTCGATCCGCTCAGGCTTCACCCCGTGCCGGATCGCCTCCTGTATCCGCGCCTGTGCCCGGCACAGTCGGCAATCTATCCGAGGGCGATCCCAGTGGTCCATACAGAGAGGTTTCATTCCGCCTTCCCACGGATCGACTTTTCGGTGGATTTGATGATGGTCTTCACCATCAGCTCCATGTGTCTCAATTCCTCTATAATTTCTGGCGCATGGCTGAAACCGTAGGGGCGTTTACCGTCAGGCATCATCGCGGCCCTCGCCAGCGCCTCTCTGCAGTACCTAGAATCTCCACCCCCCCCTTCATTTTTTCCACATCTCCGATGGTGGAATATCGTCGTCCGATTGCTTGACGTGGTTATTCCATACATCTTCCATCGCGTTTCTCAGTGTGGAAACCTCCCATTCTACCGTGTTCATCGTCTTGAATAATCGCTCCATCAAATCCCTCAAATCACCTTCTTTCTTTCTCATCGCCTACTTCCCCCCTTCCTTCTCGCGCAGACGGGCGAGGACTTCCTGTGCAACCGGCCCAATATCACAACACATATCTCGCGCCTCGTCTCCGTACAGATTGCCATGCGATGCTTTGCGAGATATATATTCCAACGCCTCCATCGCCTCCCGTATCAGCTCGTCCTTCGCCGCAAGTTCGTCACCAAGCCTCAATACATCGGCGGTAGTTTCAACATTCTGCTTGTGCAAAACATCCCTTTCGGCTTTCACTTCCGCAAGTTCAGCGCGGAGGCGGGTGATCTCGGCGTCCTTGTCTTCGAGCATATCCACTACCTCTTTGTCTGCGTACACCACTTCTCGTCTCAACCCGCAATTATCTAATGGTCCGCTCACATCCCCCTCCCTTCGCTCCCGTGCATAGGAGATTGTGTATAATCACTTGTTGGCGTGACGGTCATTCCACGTTTTGGCGGCGGACTTCTCGGTCTTGCGCCACGTCGTAGCCTTGCCGCAGTACGGGCATTCTACGGCCCAAGCGAACACAGCGCCGGGGCGATGATTGAACAGCATTTGAGGAATCGCGCACGGCTCGCATAAGCACGCCAACAAGGGCCTCGACCCCGACCCCGACCTCGACATCAATGCGACATTCAAGTCATCACCCCCTCCCTTCGCTCCCGTGCATAGGAGATTGTGTGTATCTACTTGTTCGCTGTATTCAGAAACTCGCGCCCGATCCATTTCGTGTACGCGGGCGGGATGCACTCCTTCAGCCCGTCGCACGTCATCCAGTCAACCCCGTAGGCGGCTGGCGCGTTCGCCACGGTCTTCGGCTTCATTCCTAGCGCGTGCCGCTTGGCGCGACTGGCCTTGCTCGCCGTCGTCACCAGCAAGGGCATTTCGCTGTGGTCGCACGGACCCGGCGCGGTCAGCGCGAAGCTGCACTCAAACCAGCGGTGGCGCCGCGTCCGCAGCCCGAACATGCTCCCGCACAGCATCACCGGGTTTCGCAGTTCGTGCCGCGCCCCCTGCACGTTCTCAATCACCCATGGCTTGCCGGTCGCCTCCAGCAGTTCCCGCACGGCTGGAATCAGCTTGGCGTGGTCGCCACGGTGGGCGGCGGGCGTCAGGTGCGAATAGCCCTGGCACGGCGGGCTGGCGTGGATGAAGTCGAACTCATGCCCGAACTCGCGCAGGAACTCCAGCGCGTCGGCCTGCACGAAGGTGAACGGGTAGCGCGGTTGTGAGGCGATGTCCACGCCGACCACTTCCATTCCGGCGCGGTGGTAGCCCATTCCTGCCCCGCCCTCGCAGCAGAAAAGATCAAGACAGCGAACCAACGCTTGCACGTTACAGCCCTCCCGCTTCGCGTCCGGTCTGAACGTGAAGCGCATTGTTATGTGGCACTAGGCGGCGCGCGGCCATTGCTTCACCTCGCCACCGTCAATGAGGCATCCACCCTTGTCGATCCGGCCGCCCCACTGTTTGAAGAAGAACGCCACGCCGGCCGCTTCGCACTGGCGCTTGATGTTCTCCGCCCAGGGCGCTTCCATTGGGCGTGCCCCGTGGCCGCTCTCGCCGCCGACGATCACCCAATGGATGCCGGTCAGGTCAATGTCTCCCAAGTCTTCGAGCAGTGGTTCAACACTCAGGAACCGCACCTTCGCCGGCACGCGCCGCAGGTCGTCAATGCGTGGCAGTCCGTGCTTACGGTTCTCAACCGTCGCGCCGAGCCAAACGTTTTCATAGCCGTCGCCCCAGTCGTGCGGCAGGCACTTCGCAATGTTCGGCGCGCGCTTTGTCAGCAGTTGCCAGTCAAGGTTCGGCGTCGCCCGAATCAACTCCCACAGTCTGGCGCGCTGCTCGGCCGGCGCGTTCTTGTCGGCCCAATCGCACATCGAGCCGCAGAAAACCCGGCGGCGTGTGCCGCTCGCTTCGGCAATCCGCTGCCAGCGCGGCGGCTTGCGCCAGTTGTCGGCGCTCATCACGCGCGGCGTCTTGTCCGGTCCCCAATGGTCTCCGCCCGTGCGCCTGTCCAGCGCTTCGGCGTAGCAGTGGTCACAGCCCGGCCCGACCTTCGAGCACCCCCACCACGGGTTAAATGTGCTGTCGGTCCATGCAATCTCGGTTGTCTCTGCCATGTTGCCGTCCTCCTCTCCGTGGCAACCCGTGCCACATAACCCGGCGGTCGAGCTGACCGCCCAAAAGCTGCGCTTTCGTGCGTCAGCTCACCTTTGCGTTGGCAGTACCGAAATCCAGCCGCCCTTGCGCGTGCCACCGCTCCAGGCGTCGGCGGGCCACCTCGACCCACCGCTCGTCAATCTCGATGCCGACGCACGGCCTACCTTGCTCAAGGCACGCGATCAGCGTTGTTCCAGTCCCCGCGAACGGGTCAAGCACCCGACCAGGCGGAAGGCTTCTCAGCATGGCCGACACAAGCACGAGCGGTTTCTGCGTCGGGTGTCCCTCCGCTTCCGGGTGCGCTCGGCAGTACGCTTGAAACGTCATCGCAGAAATGATGCTGTCATGTTGGCCCCCGAATCCTTGCCGCAAATCGCTGCCCTCGATGCTCCCAAAAACCCACGCGAGTTCATGCTTGCGGATTGGGCGGGAGTGATTCCACAGCCGTCCAATGGGCTTTTCCCAAATCCACTCGTACCGGAACGGCAACCCGCGTTGCTCAAACGCTGGCAACACTTCGCGGGCCATGTGGGGCTGATGCCCAAAGATCACAGCGCAAGAGCACTTGACCGGGAGCGTTGCCCACGGCGGGCGCTTGTCCCAGTCGTATCCAAGTTCACCGTATGGCGGATCGGTGAAAAGAACGTCCGTCTCGTGGTCGGTGGAAAGACTGTCGCCGTGCCACAGCGTCACGTTCTCGTTTTGGTAGGCGATCTTCATGCTTCGGAATCCCGACTGCCAACAAGAGGCTGGTGCGTACCGGCTACCGCCGGCCGCACAGCCTCGGCGTTACATTCCCCCGTCCCGCCGCATTCCTGACACGCAGTTCTACCCACCACCCCACTATTCCCGCACTTCGGGCAGTAGGTCGTTATAGGACGCATATAGCAGTCCCGGCAGTATTCACGAACCTCTCCACGGCCCTGACATTCTGGACAGGTCATGCGCAGGTCTTTCATTCGTCAACCCTCCCTCCCCCCAATTCGCTACCCATGCGTATCTTAGGCTCGCCGTGAAGCGTGTAATATATCTTTTTGTGTTCTACGTCGAAATATGTTTTTGTTTTGTATCTATTCCATCGGAATGGCCGCGTGCCGATAGTTATGGCACGCCAGCAGGGCGGTCCTTGATACCCCTGTCGTGATCGCTTCCCGCCTCCTACGCCGCCTTCTCCGCCGATCCGTTCCCGTTCAGCCTCAGCCCCGTCCGGTCGCTCACCACCTCGCCGTCCTCTACGAACACCACCGCCGGCTTCGTGTCTGGCGTTTCCTGAACTTTCTCCACCCAGACCTGGTAGCCGCGATCCCCGGCCATCTGCCTGATAATATCCATACTCGCCTCGTCGAGGAGGGATCCGTCGGTTATCCTGAGCACCTTGATCTTCGGGTTGAGCGCCATGGCGACCGCCATGCTGACCCGAAGCTGCTCGCTCGAGGAGAGCTGCGGGAACGGGATTCCGTTGTAGCTGACGCCCGACTCGTCGAATCCGAGGCCCTTCACCGGGAGATCCGCCGCCGCGATCGCCTCGACCTTCGCCTGCTCGATCGCCGCGAGCTCGTCCGTGAGCTTGCCGGCCTCGCTCCGCTTTTCCTTGAGCCGGGACCGCTTGTCGTCCAGGGCGCACACGATGGCCCGGTACTCGCGGACCTTCGCGTTGTGGTTCTCGGCCAGCGCGATCTCTGCCCTGATCGAGGCGATGTCGGGGACCTTGATCGCATTGACGGTCCTCTCCTTGTCCGTCGCCTCATGGAGACGTGCTTTGTGCACTCTCTGGGCCGCCTCCAGGTTCGCCTCGGCCTTCTGGAGCTGCGCCTGTAGACGTTCGATCTCTCTCCTCTCATCGAGTACCAGCGTAGCGGCTTCTGCGGTTGCCGTGTTGGCCGCAACCAACTCCTTCTCCGCCTGCCCCTTCATCTCGGCGATTTTCGTCGCCTCCTCGAGTTTCGCCGTGATGTCCGAGATCGGCTTCTCGCCGCCCGGGTCCGCCGGCGCCACGGGCATCTCCGCGAGCGCCCCCTCGAGGTTCCTCAACTCGCGGTTGACGAGCTGGCGCTCCATATACAGGTCCGACTTCCTCTTCTCCGCCGCCGCGAAATCGAATCCACCGCAGAACCCTATGAGCACCTTGACCTGCTCGCGCCGCCCCTCCGGCGTCTCGCACAACCGCGCGAACTGGAGCGGATCGAACGTGTACTGCCCAAGGAGCCTGTCGAGGATCCCCTGCGGCGACTTCTGCTCCTTCCCGTCGGCCTCGATCCGCAGATAGCTCTTGTCGTTGGCCGTCCAGGATCGCGTGACCTTCATCTCCCCGAGGTCGAGCGTCACCTCGGCCCGCTTCTCGCCCTCCCGCACCGGGCGCTCCTGGATGAGCTCCTTCCCCCCCAATGCGAAGGCGATGCAATCCATGAGGCTAGATTTTCCTTGAGCATTGCGGCCCGCCACCTCGATGACATCCGTCTTCGGCGAGATGTCCACCGCCTTGATGCGTTTCACGTTCTCACAGACCATCCTCAAGATCCTCATGCCGCACCTCCTCCTTTCAGATTCCGATACCTACACCACGCTGCAGACGCTCGCGGGAGCGCCTACGCCATTACCTCTTCCGCGTCCTCTTCGGATATTGCCTCGGCGTCCTCCTGCTCGCTTTGTCCGACTTTGAAGAGCGAATCCTCCCCGTCGTCCGCACCGTTCATCGCGAGCTCGATGTTCTTGAGCGCCTGCCGGTAGTAGCTCGGCTTCAGCTCGATCCCGACCGCGCGACGCCCGAACTTGAGGGCGCAGTAGACCTCGGACCCGACGCCCATAAACGGGGTGAGCATAGTCTCGCCTGCGTTGCTCCAGAGCGTGAGACAACGCTCGATCACGTCGAGCTGGAGCGGACAGCAGTGCTTCTCCTCGGGCTTCTCCTTAGCCTCTTTGTACGGGAGCACCCGGCCCGCGCGAATGTCCATCCACACGGATGAGGCGTACTGTTGCCATATCCAGTGAGAAAGCTTGTTCCTCTTTGGATTTTTCCAGTGCGCGTACTTCTGGACCAGCGTCGGAGACGGCTGGCGCTCCCCGGCGTAGTGCAGGAGCCCGAGCGGGTGCTTCACGGGCACCTTGTTCGCGCCCGCCTTGCGGAACACGAGGAGGAAGTCGGCGCCAGCCGCCCGGCACAGGCTCGAATCCTTGACTAACTGCCGATGCATCAGCCCGAGCGCACGCGTGCGGATCGCCACGCGCAGCGGCTCCTTCCAGATCGCGTGCCGCGAGTGGTACAGGAACCCGTGCTTCTCGTGCAGCCGGATGATGTCTCCGGGGAAGTCGCGCTGCGCTCCGTTCCCGGCCTTCAGGTCCATGCAATGGACGCACGTCACGCGACCAGGCATCGTCACACGGGATATCTCGCGGACGAGGAACCCGTAGTGCTCGAGGAACTGCTCGTAGCTCGCGCAGTTCGAGAGGTCGCGGTCGGACGACGAGTAGTTGTAGAGCTCCGCGAACGGCGGCGAGTAGATGCTGATGTGGATGGATTCGTCCTTCATTCCCGGCAGCACCTCGATGCAGTCACCGTTGTATACCGCATACCGGTCCGTGATCTTCTGATCCGCTACAGCCATGACGGCACCTCCATTCTGGTCCCGAACACCGTGGTGATGCTCTTCCGTATCGCGTTGTTCATCTCGTCGACGAGACGCTGGAACATCTTGTCCGCCGCCTCCGACTTGCGTTTCAGGTTCGCCGTGACACCGGACTCCCCCTCGGTCGTCACGACATCGATGTGGACCGGCTTCGTCTGCCCGAACCGCCAGCACCGGCGCACGCCCTGGTAATACTGCTCGAAACTGTGGGACGGGAAGAAGACCTCGTGGTTGCAGTGCTGCCAGTTCATGCCGAACGCGCCGATCTTCGGCTTGGTCACGAGCACCTTGATCTTCCCCTGCGAGAACGCATTGAACGTCTCCTCCTTGAAGTCGTCGCTGTCGGAGCCCTGCACCTGGACCGCTCCAGGTATCCCGGCGAGTATGTCGCCCTCCTCGTTGAGATGGCACCATACGACCGAGTGCTTCCGGTCCTTGACCTTGTCCGCGACAGCGGCGCACCTGGCGTCTATCGTGAGGCGCCGCTCCTCGCGCTGCTCCTTCAGCGACCTCGCCACGACCGGGAACAGCTCGCCGGGGAGGAGCCTGTTGCATTTGACTACCGTCTGCTCCACCTCTAGTGGCGGGAGCACGAACCGGGAATCATTGAAGCCGAGGTCCGACGGACGGCGTAACGCCCTCGCCCACGAGCATACCCAGCGCCAGAACTCCAGTTCGGCGTGAGCCTTGAACATCCACTTCTGTTTGTTCCAGAAATCCCCAGCTTTGCATGAAAGGTAATTGGCATTGTCGGGNNCATGAACTGAATCACCTGCTTCCGTCGCTTCCCTCCGAACTGCTTTATTGCGCTCGACTCATCGCACACGACGCCAGAGAACGCGTCCGGGTCGAAGTAGTGCAGCCGCTCGTAGTTCGTCACGGTGATGTTCGGATGCACCGTCCCGTCCTTCGACGCTCGGCAGTCGATGCCGAACTTCTCCGCCTCGCGTACCGTCTGCGCTGACACCGCAAGCGGGGCGATGATGAGCACTTTCCCGTTCGTCTTGCGGATCACGTTTTCGGACCACACGAGTTGAATGGGCGTCTTGCCAAGCCCGCAGTCCGCGAATATCGCTGAACGCCCCTTCCTGATTGACCACTCGACAAGCGCCTTCTGGAAGTCATAGAGGAAATCGGGAATCCACAACGGCTCGAATCCTCCGTCACCAGTAAGCTGTGACTTGCGCTCTATGAACTCCGCGTATGCCGTAGCCGTATTCATCATCCCCTCATATCACCGAATCGCTGAACGCCGCTCCCGCGTTCTCGTAATCAGCCTGCGCGGGATCTGCGGCGATCTCGCGCCTGCGGTCGCACGCGTGGCAGCCCTTCCTCGTCCTGCCGCGCATGCATTCGACGTAGGTGTCGAACCCTTCGCACGCGCCGCAGCGCTCCTTGTACTTCGCGCTCGACTGAAGCTCCCGGCAACGGCTATTCCGTGGCATGGGGGGTCTCCTTCGTTCTCTCATCGGCGACGATCTCATACGTCGGGCCGCCGCAGACTGTGACGTAATGCACTGTCACTTTGTCCGTATTAGGAAAACTCCCTTTAGGACTTATCGTTCTATACTCTCTCTTGTCTATCTCCTCAAACTTCGGACACCAGTCGCCGCAGTATGATGTGTAATTCCCTGGGGTATAGGGGCAGCATTGCGTCTTCATTTCTCCGGCACGCTCAACCTTCAGAATTCCGTTTCGATCAATCTTCGCATTCATAGTCCTCCTCGCTCCTGCGCCGCCGTTCCTCATCCATCCGGTCTAGATATTCCCGCGTGTCACTGTCGAGTTTTTCATCAAGCGCCTGCGCGACGGCGTAGTAGTCCGTGGATCTCATCCCGTTACCCCCGACAGTGACATCTGCGGTGCCCTCTACGTCATCCCCTTATCCACCGCTAACCACTTCGGTATTCGCGCCGTGATCGTCAGCCCGTCGATCCTCATGACCGCGAGCTTCGACTTCGGCCACCAGAGTTCCCGGCCATCCGCATGCCGAAGCAGATATGCCTTCTCCGTCTCGTGCTCGATGGTCCCGGACATGACTGATGTCGGAGCGCCCCCACGCCATGCGCCTGCGTTCCCGCGGTTCCCGTAGTAGATATTCGTAAGCTGCGTTCCGTTGCTCTCGATGTGCCACATCCCATGCCCGCCGTCGACAAGCTCGAGGTCCTCCACTCTTCCGAACATGGCGCAATTCCCGCAGAGG
>MTKZ01012368.1_pt1 | contig 11167 bp, 9 predicted proteins | sample 1042781 | NCBI WGS metagenome assembly MTKZ01 (sample SAMN06212207, study PRJNA360539) | anaerobic digester metagenome | biome: Wastewater treatment plant; material: sludge; isolation source: anaerobic digester fed with sludge from wastewater treatment plant | place: Denmark: WWTP Viborg ...
CCGAAACGTAAAGGACCTTACTGTCATTCATGGCCAGTGCAATCTGCAGGGCAAGAGTCGATTTTCCAACGCCGGGTTCACCTCCAAGCAGTATAAGCGATCCCGGAACCATTCCGCCTCCCAGCAGCCTGTCAAGTTCGCTGATGCCCGTGAGTTGCCTGTTCTGCTCATCCGACCTGACATTGATCAGCAACTCGGGCTTCTTTTTCTCTTTCCCGGCAAGAAAGGTTTTTCCAGGCGATGAGACAGGAGCAATAATCTCTTCATGGTAGCTGTTCCATTCCTTGCATGCAGGACATTTCCCAATCCATTTGGGAGATTCCGCCCCGCAATTCCGGCAAACGAATACTGTCTTCGGTTTAGCCATTGTTTATTTCTTTTGGTTTTTTTCGTGAAAGCATCCAGAAAGCCAGCCCTCCCAAAAGTAAACCCAGCAGAAGCTGCGATTCGTGAGTCAGTATTGCATAGGCCGAGGCATCTTCAATGCTGACTCCTTCAACAAAGGCTATCCCTCTTGAGACGAAATAATGGAAAGCGCCCATGCCTCCCTGCACCGGTGCCGACATTGCAATGCTTCCTATGACAAGTATGAAGAGAGAGTTGCCGAAGGAAAGATATGAAGTGCTTTCGAGGCTGAAGACGACAACCCAGGTCATCATTGCATAACTGAACCAGATGAGTAAGGTGTGAAAAACGAATTCCCAGCCTCTTTTGAGCTTCAGGATAGTCTGGAATCCGTTGACAACCCCCCTGGCAATATTGAAGATCTTCGAAAAGAACCTGGTTTTGCGGAGTTTCTTCTTATACCTGAAAAGGAGGAAAAGCGAAAGAACTGATAAAAAGATGAGAATACCCCAGAGTACGGAGGCTGATCCAAACGCGGAAATCACCTTTTCCCTTAAGGGATTCATGACTGCCTCATTCAGATACTCCCTTATCTTACTTCCGCTTGTGAAAAACACGCCAAACGTGATCACGATTATCGATAATAAGTCGATGGTCCGCTCAAGTACAACCGTACCGATAAGCTGATCGACAGGTATGTTTTCCTTTTTGCCAAGAGTAACGCATCTTGTTATTTCTCCTATCCTTGGAAGAACCAGGTTTGCCAGGTAGCCCGTCATCATTGAATGGAATGTGTTCCAAAATCCCGGGTTGTGACCCAGGGGATTGATGAGTATAACCCATCTGCGGGCTCTGCTCAGGTAAGCAATGAGCCCGAAAAGAACCGACACTATCAGCCATTCGTAACTGGCACCTATAAGGCTCTCCCTGAGCGACTCAAAATCGACGGTCCTGAAAGCAATCCAAAGAAGAAGGATGCCTGCGGCCAGAAATGCAATAACCTTGGCGGCCTGTATTAATGATTTTCTCAAACTCAGATCAGTTTATTCGTATTTATGTCTTTTTTAATTTAACAAGTATTTTTATGCAAACCTAAAAGAAATTAAAGAACATGTTACACAGGCATTAAAGAAAAATTTTAGGGCATTATTGCTGGAAAGCATATGCAATGCATTGATTATATTGTCATTTTTTATTATTATCTTTGCAACTTGTTAAGAAATAGCATATCCAGGAGGGTAAATGGAAAGTAAAAAAGTATTATTTATTTCGCAGGAGATTACACCATATTTAGCCGAAAACAGATTATCCAAGATCGGAAGGTATCTTCCACAGGGGGTTCAGGAAAGGGGAAAAGAGATCAGGACCTTCATGCCGAGGTACGGATGTATTAACGAGAGAAGGAACCAACTGCATGAAGTGATCCGACTTTCGGGGATGAATCTCATCATAGACGATACCGATCGTCCTCTCATTATAAAGGTTGCATCAATACAATCAGCAAGGATGCAGGTCTACTTTATTGACAATGATGATTATTTCCAGAGAAAGTTTACGGTGTGCGATGCCTCAGGCAAGGAATTCGAAGATAATGACGAACGCGCCCTGTTCTTTGCCCGCGGGGTTATTGAGACAGTTAAAAAACTAAGATGGGCCCCCGACCTGGTTCATTGCCACGGCTGGATGAGCGCACTGGTGCCTGTTTACCTCAGGAGCATATACCACGATGACCCGCTGTTCAATAATTACAAGATTATTTACTCGGTTTACAATAACGATTTTAAAACTCCCTTCAGAGCCAGCTTTGCCGATAAGCTAAGGTTCGACGGGATCGACGGGGAAAGCCTTAAGCTGCTCAAAACCCCCGACTTTCTGAACGTGTCAAAACTGGCAATAAAACACTCGGATGCCGTTATCATCGGCAGTGATAAGATAAATCCGGAACTGGAAAAGCACATCAATAACACAGGCAAACCGGTTCTGCCCGTCCAGGATGAAGAAGGATACATCGATGCATACAATGATTTCTACGATATGCTACTATCCTGATCATCTCTGGGATCTTCCCTTTTTTTGCAATATTTTCCTGATTTCCTTCGTTTTTTCAGCTAAGGGGAACGAATAGCGTTTCTTGTTTTAATAATCGGTTCCAGGCTATATGTACGGAACAGTTGCCTGGATCAAACAGAAAAAATCCCTCTTATGAAGTCCGCGATAAAACACAGGACACTGACAAAGGAAGAAATCAACAGCCTCACACACAACGGATGCAGCTGTGATGACTGGTCGGGGGTACAGGTCGCAGAGGGTTTCGATCCTTCGAGATATGTCAACGTAACCTTCTCAGGCACCGTGAAGCTTGGAAGGCTGAACGGGACACATACCGACGAATCGGGGGTGTTGATCAGATCGGGGATATCAAATGCCCATATCCATAACTGCACCATCGGATCGAATGTGGTGATCTGCAACGTAGGTGAATACATAGCCAACTACCATATAGGCGACAATGTTGTTATCAGGAACTGCAGCAAGATACACACTGAAGGAATGTCGACCTTCGGCAACGGTACCAGTGTGGCAGTGCTGAATGAAACCGGTGGGAGAGCCGTCAGGATCTGGGATAAGCTCTCGGCACACGAAGCTTATATTATAGCGCTATACCGGCACAGGTGCAAGGCAATCCTGAATATGGAAAAAATGGTCAGCGACTATTCCGAATCTATCAGGTCGAACATGGGTAGCATCGGCGATGGCTCGAAAATAGTAAGCTGCCGTAATATCAGGAATGTCAGAATCGGTCCTCATACCAGGATCGACGGGGCAATTAACCTCTATGAGGGTTCAATAAACAGTTGTGCTGAAGATCCTGTCTTTATCGGTCCCGGAGTGATCATGGAATATTTCATAGTCTGTTCCGGTTCCATTGTTACCGAATCGACCCTTATCGACAAGTGTTTCATTGGTCAGGGCTGCGTTCTCGCGAAGCACTATTCAGCTGAAAACTCCCTGTTTTTTGCCAACTGCGGAGGATATCACGGGGAAGCCTGTTCTATATTTGCAGGGCCATACACGGTTACTCACCATAAATCGACCCTTCTCATTGCCGGTATCTTTTCGTTCATGAATGCAGGAAGCGGCTCGAACCAGAGCAACCACATGTACAAGCTCGGGCCGATACATCAGGGCATAATGGAAAGAGGTTCCAAGACAACAAGCGATTCGTATGTGCTGTGGCCCGCGCGGATTGGTCCCTACACCCTAATAATGGGACGTCACGTCAAGAATATGGATACCTCATCCCTTCCCTTCTCGTACCTTATTGAGAACAATGATGAAAGCATCCTTGTTCCGGGTATAAACCTGCGGAGCGTGGGAACCATAAGGGATGCTCAGAAGTGGCCCTTGCGCGACCGGCGAAAAGACCCCGAGAAACTCGATCAGGTGAACTTCAACCTTCTCAGCCCCTATACTATAAGAAAGATGTTCGAAGGGAGAGAGCTGCTGAAAAAACTCAAATCGGTATCAGGTCCTGTTTCAGGCTCCTATTCATACAATAACATGAAAATCAATGGTGCTTGCCTGGAAAAGGGAATTCAGATATACCAGACCGGAATAGATAAATTCCTGGGAAACTCACTCATAAAACGCCTCGAGCATACTGAATTCAAATCGAACAGTGAGCTTCAACAAAGGTTAAAGCCCGATCAGTCAATGGGTAAGGGCGAGTGGGTCGACCTCGCGGGACTGATAGCTCCTGTCAGGGCTGTCGACAAGCTCCTGGACGATATTGAAAAAGGTGAGGTAAGCACTGTTGAGGGAGTGGCCGAGGCGTTCAGGAAGATGCACCAGTCATATTACAAGTGGGAGTGGACCTGGGCCTGCGAAAGGATTGAGCAGGAGGAAGGCAAGAAGGTGAAGGATTTCACGGCTGCCGATGTCATTAAGATAACCGAACGCTGGAAAAAGAGCGTTATCGATCTCGATAAGCTGCTTTATGAGGACGCCAGGAAAGAATTCACACTGTCGTCGATGACCGGATTCGGGATTGACGGCGGCGAGGAGGTTAAGAAACTCGACTTTGAACAAGTGAGGGGTGCTTTCGAGTCGAACAGCGTAGTCTCTGCAATCCAGGATCATATAGAGCAGAAAAACGCCCTGGGAAATGAACTGATAGAAAGGATTTCAAGAATCAGCAGCTGACGGCTATCTGCCGGAATACATCTTCTCGTAATACTTCTCATAGTCTCCCGATATTACTCCCGCGAGCCACTTGTCGTTGGAGAGATACCAGTCAACGGTCTTTTCAAGACCTTCCGCAAAATCCGGAATGGGCTTCCATCCGAGTTCCGAACGCAGTCTGGAGCAATCAATGGCATATCTCAGATCATGTCCGGGACGATCCTTCACAAAGGTGATAAGCTTTTCGGAAGCGCCTGAGGGCCTTCCAAGCTTTCTGTCGAGAATGCTGCAAAGAAGCAAGATCAGGTCAATATTCTTCCATTCATTGTTACCCCCGATGTTGTAGGTCGTACCTTCTTTTCCCCCGTGAAATATAAGGTCGATGGCCGCGGCATGGTCCTCAACATAAAGCCAGTCGCGGACATTCTCGCCCCTGCCATAAACAGGAATAGGCCTGTTGTTTCTTATGTTGTTGATTACAAGCGGAATCAGCTTCTCGGGGAACTGGTTCGGCCCGTAGTTGTTCGAACAGTTTGAGATTATCACCGGCAGGCCGAAGGTGTGGCCGTAGGCTCTTACCATGTGGTCGGAAGCGGCTTTTGACGCGGAATACGGACTTTTGGGATCATAGGGAGAATCTTCGGTGAAGAGTCCTTCATCGCCAAGCGAGCCGTAAACCTCGTCGGTCGATATATGGTAGAATAGTTTTCCCGCGGGCCTGTCCTTCCATGTGGCAAGAGCTGCATTGAGAAGGTTGACCGTACCGACAATGTTCGTGAAAACAAAATCGTCGGGTGAGCTTATTGACCTGTCGACATGCGATTCGGCGGCAAGATGGATGACAGCGTCAAAGTCGTATTTCCTGAAAAGCTCCGTAACCCGTGGCTTGTTCACTATGTCGGCCCTTTCGAAGGCATAATTCGGGTAATTCTCGATGTCGGTCAGGTTCTCGAGGTTTCCTGCATAGGTCAGTTTGTCGGCATTGACAATCCTGTAGCCGGGATATCCCCTTACAAAACGCCTAACGACATGAGAACCGATAAAACCGGCTCCTCCGGTGATAAGAAGTGTTTTTGAAGTAACCATTTTATTGCTGTTTCCTGATGTATTTTTCCCATTCCCAGGCTGTAAGCATGGCTTCATCGAGTGTGCTTACGGTTCTCCATCCCAGTTCTTTGTTGGCATATGAAGGATCAGCCCAGATTTGCTCAATATCGCCCTCCCTCCGGTCTGTGATCCGGTAGTTGAGGCTTACACCCGAAACCCGTTCGAAAGACCTTATGGCTTCAAGTACCGAGACACCTTTCCCGGTGCCAAGGTTGAATACCTCATAGGATGCCTTGTTTTTTCCTTCAAGAAGCCTTTTTACTGCTGTTACATGCGCCTTCGCAAGATCAACCACGTGGAGGTAATCCCTGATACAGGAACCATCGGGGGTGTTGTAGTCATTGCCGAATACCTTGAGTTCCTTTCGGAGTCCGTAGGCCGTCTGGGTTATAAACGGAACAAGATTTTCAGGGACACCCCTGGGCAGTTCGCCAATCAGTGCCGAAGGATGAGCTCCAATGGGATTGAAATACCTCAGCGATATGGCATTTATTCCCTCGCCAACCGACATGGTGTCGCGGATGATCTCCTCGCCAATCTGCTTTGTGTTCCCGTAGGGCGACATTGCAGGCTTTACCGGAGCATCCTCTGAAACGGGAAGCTTGTCGGGCTGACCGTAAACAGTGCAGGACGATGAGAAAACGAAATGGGGAATGCCCCGCTTTTTCATGGCATCAAGAAGATTCATGAGCGATACCAGGTTGTTGCGGTAATATTCGAGAGGCTTGTGAACTGATTCTCCTACAGCCTTGTACGCGGCAAAGTGAATAATGCCTGATATATCCCCATGCTCATCAAGGAAGGCATCAAGCTTTTCACGGTCGCAGAGATCAAACACCGAAAGCGCCGGTTTTTTTCCGGTAATGGAAGCAATACGGTCGATAACCACTGCCTCTGAATTGTACAGATTGTCGGCGATGACAACATCAAATCCTTCCTCCATAAGTTCCACCGCCGTGTGGGAGCCTATATATCCCGTTCCTCCTGTTACAAGTATTTTATTCTTTCTCATGATCTATTTTGAATGTTTTTTCTTGTCTGTAATGCTTAGCATCGGGTGATAGTCGCCGACAAGTCCCACGGGATTGGAATTCCTTATGGTGAAGGCTGTTATCACCGATTGCCTTGCATCGTTGAGTCCAAAGCCCCTTCCTGCCAGTATTTCCTGNNGTTCTCTTGCCGGCTTCCCTTGCTGCCTGAGGCAGGTCGGCGGCATCAAGGCTGAGGAACCACCTGACCCTCGCGTTTTCCAGCTCCAGGTAACCGGCGGCTTTGTTGGGCTGCGACAAATGAACTATGTTCTTGGTGGTATCTCCGAAGATCCATCCGAGCATATCGAAGAAATGAATGCCTATATTGGTGGCTACACCACCCGATTTCTGAATATCACCTTTCCAGGAAATGTAATACCAGTTTCCCCTGCTTGTAATATAGGTGAGGTCGATATCATACATCTTGTTTTTTGGGCCTTTGCTTATCTTTTCCCTGAGAGCCCTGATGGCGGGATGAAGACGTAGCTGAAGTATGGTGTATGTCTTCCTGCCGGTTTCATTCTCAATTTCCTGAAGTGCATCCACGTTCCAGGGATTCAGCACTATGGGTTTCTCGCAGATGGCATCAGCCTGCTGCCTAAGTGCAAACCTTATGTGTGAATCGTGAAGATAGTTCGGGGAACAGATGCTGACATAATCAATCTTGGTACCGAGCCTTTTAAGTTTGTCGAAATGCCTGTCAAACCTTTCAAACTCAACAAAAAAGTCGCTTTGGGGAAAATACCCGTCAAGCAAACCGACACAGTCAAACTTGTCGAGGCTCGCCAGAAGATTGTTGCCTGTATCCTTGATTGCTTTCAGGTGACGTACGGCAATATACCCTGCTATGCCTATCAGACCGAAATTTTTTGGGGTTGATTCCATAATATCTTTATTTGCAATAAATTATAATGACTGTCTGCAACGATGTATAAAATTATCAATTATATCATACTGTTATTTTATTAACAATACCATCCTTTAACGAATATTTTTCACCGCTTTCGGGACAGACTGCAAAACCTCCGGCATCGAAATTCAGCTTGTGGCCGTATTCGCTCATCCATCCTGTATGACGCGCGGGATTCCCCACAACCAGGGAATAGGGTTTTACATCTTTGGTTACCACGGCTCCGGCCCCGATGAAAGCAAATCTGCCTATTTTGTGGCCGCAGACAATGGTCGCGTTTGCCCCTATGGTGGCTCCCTTCTCCACCAGGGTCTCTTCGTATTTATCTCTCCTGTTTACTGCACTCCTGGGATTCACAACGTTGGTAAAGACCATCGAAGGTCCGAGAAAAACGTCATCTTCACAAATAACACCCGTGTAGACCGATACATTATTTTGAACCTTAACGTTGTTTCCCAGCTTTACCCCGGGCGATATTACCACGTTCTGCCCGATATTGCAGTTCTTACCGATTACCGAACCTGTCATGATATGGCTGAAGTGCCATATTTTCGTTCCCTTTCCGATATTGACGCCATCATCAATGACAGCTGTTTCGTGGGCGAAATATTCCTTTTCCATTATTTCTGCTTTTCAAAGAATTCAAGTACGGTATCTGTGATGTACTTCAGCTGATCATGTTCCATCTCGGTGTGAACAGGAAGCGAAAGGACTTCCCTGCACAGTCCTGTTGTCACGGGAAAATCGTTTTCCCCGTAACCGAGATAGCTGTAGGCTTTCTGCATGTGAAGAGGCCCCGGATAATAAACCATTGAAGGAATATTGTGTTCCTGAAGGTATTTCTTCAGCTCATCCCTCAGTCCGTTTCTGACTTTAATGGTATACTGATGAAAGATATGAGTAGAATTATCCTCTCTTTCAGGGATCTCTATCTGACTGCATCCCGAAAATGCGCTGTCGTAAAAGGCGGCCACATCCTGGCGTGCCCTGTTGAAGCTGTCGAGATGCTTCAGCTTGACTCTCAGTATTTCAGCCTGTAATGTGTCGAGCCTTGAATTGACACCGATGTCGTTGTAATGATATTTCACTTTCATGCCGTGGTTGGCAATGCTCCTTATTTTGGAAGCGAGTTCGTCGTCGTCGGTAAATACGGCTCCACCATCGCCATAGCATCCCAGATTCTTCGAGGGAAAAAATGATGTTGTCCCCGCGGTTCCTATTGTCCCGGCTTTCTTTCTTGTTCCGTCGAGAAAGATATAATCGGCTCCGGCAGCCTGAGCAGCATCCTCGATAACAAACAGTTTGTTATCAGCTGCAAGTTTCATGATCTCATCCATACGGGCGCACTGGCCGAACAGATGAACCGGGATTATCGCCCTGGTTTTCCCGGTAATAGCCCTGGCTATCCCTTCAACAGAGATATTGAAAGTTCCGGGATCGGGCTCGACAATCACAGGTTTCATTCCCAGAAGAGCCACGGTCTCAAGCGTTGCTATAAAGGTGAAATTGGTAGTTATCACCTCATCCCCCGGCTTCAGACCCAGCGACATCATTGTTATCTGAAGGGCATCGGTGCCATTGCCGCATGAAACGACATTTCTCACACCAAGGTATTCCCGGAGCTCTCCCTCAAAAAGCTTTACCCCCGGTCCTCTTATAAACGATGACGCGTTGATTACCGAAAAGATTGCATTGTCAATATCCGGCTTCAGACGCTCATACTGGGTCTTCAGGTCAACCATCTGGATCTCTCTCATGCGAATAGAATATATTAGCTTACGAAGATAATGTTTTTCGCCTGAAATATCCCCTGATGAGACCTGTCTGTTCGTGAAATGACTTACTGACAGATTGATAAAAACGTGTTCTTAAAATGTTGATAAGATGCAGGTGTTTTTTTAGGGAAAGCCTCCCTGAAGGCTTTATTTTGTGCGCAGTTTAAGAGACCTTGTTTTGGATATTAAAGCTTTCATAAGGGAATTGCTGTTCAGCCACGATTGTGTCATTGTTCCGGGCTTTGGAGGATTCATTGGAAATTTTACACCTGCCCGGCTCGACAATAAGACAGGTCTCTACTATCCCCCTCTTAAGCAAATCTCCTTCAACAGAAACCTGAACCATAACGACGGATTGCTTATCGGCAGGATTTCAATGGCAACAGGGCTCAACTATGCTGACTCGCGCCGTCTGGTCGAGGAATTTTCCAATGACATCATGGAAAAGCTTTCATCGGGCCGCCAGGTAGTGTTTGACCATATAGGCACATTCGTGAACAACCATGAGAACAATGTGGAGTTTGAACCTGAAGCCGGCATCAATTATCATACGGGTTCTTTCGGGCTCGAGCCCTTCCACTGGAATCCGCCCAGGGAATACGATGTAAGGAAGAGGGTAACCGGACGTTTTTCCAGGGAAACAATAAAGCAGAACTCCGCGCGAAGGAATCTCTGGAGAGCGGCGGTGCTTATTCCCGTCCTGGCCCTCCTGATCGCGGTTCCTTTCAGGTCAGAGCTCATGCGTCAGGGCGTTGAGACTACATCACTCAACCCGCTGGTTACGGCTGAGTTTGAAAATAACAGGATGGCCATAGAAAAGGAGATCAAGGCAGAACCGGCAGCAGAAATTTATCAGGCTGACGCAGCTTTACCGGAACCTGCAGCTGAATCGTCCGCTGTAGATGAAGCTGGAACGGTGCCGGTAAGCGGGATCAGATATTCAGTAATAACCGGGAGCTTTAAATCGGAAGAAAATGCCCTTACGCATATAAAAGAACTGAAGGCCGACGGTTATGAACCGGAAATGCAACTGGCACCAAACGGTTTCTTCAGAGTGAAGGCCATGATCTGCTCAAGCAAGGAACAGGCAGTGCGGACCCGCGACAGCATATCCGGGAAATTCCCCGGAGCCTGGGTATCCACGGGCAGATAGATTATTTTATGGTGCTTCCGTTGCTTACCGGAGATTCCGGGCTAACCATAACAAGCTTTCCATCCTTATCTTCAGCCATCAGTATCATCCCTTTCGACTCTATTCCCTTGATCTTCCTCGGCTCAAGGTTTGCAACTATCGATATCTGCCTGCCTACAATGTCAGCAGGATTATAATACTCGGCGATACCTGACACTATTGTTCTGATATCGAGACCTGTATCAATCTTTAACTTCAGAAGCCTGGTCGTCTTCGGAACTTTTTCGGCTTCCAGGATGGTTGCCGTCCTTATGTCGATCCTGGTGAAATCGTCGAACGATACAGTATCTTTCGCGGGAGCCGCCTGAACTGCCGCGGCTTCATTGGCCTTCCTGGATGACATAAGCTTGTTTATCTGCTTTTCAATATCTGCGTCTTCAATCTTTTCGAACAGAAGTCCGGGTTTCCCTATACGGTGACCTGCCAGGAGCAGATCGTCCCTTCCCGCATCGCTCCATGGTCTCAGTTCCATCCTGATCCATTTCCTCAGGGTTTCCATCGAGAACGGAAGGAAAGGCTGAAGCACTATTGTCAGGTTGGCAGTGATCTGCATAGAGATGTTCATTATTGTCCTGACACGATCGGGATCGGTCTTCACAAGCTTCCAGGGCTCCGAATCGGCAAG
>MTKZ01005662.1_pt2 | contig 11165 bp, 5 predicted proteins | sample 1042781 | NCBI WGS metagenome assembly MTKZ01 (sample SAMN06212207, study PRJNA360539) | anaerobic digester metagenome | biome: Wastewater treatment plant; material: sludge; isolation source: anaerobic digester fed with sludge from wastewater treatment plant | place: Denmark: WWTP Viborg ...
CGTCCCATTCAGTGCAAGTTTGATTTTGATGACTCTTGCCTGTCATCCGCCAGTTGGCGGACTAAACCAACTGAGCTAACGTCCCGGGCGGGGACAAAGATAAACAAAATTTGAATTTTGCAATTACTCGATCATCACGGGCGTGTTGAACGAGAAGAGGAACGACGATCCCTTGCCGGGCAGCGACTCCACCCAGATGCGTCCCTTCATCAGCTCGGCAAGCCGCTTGCAGATGGCGAGTCCTAATCCTGCCCCCTGTACCTTCGGGGTATCCTCATTCCAGTACTGAACAAACGGCAGGAAGATGTCATCAAGCCTGTCAGGCCTTATCCCCTGACCGGTGTCAGTGACGAAATAGACTATCGAGTAACGGTTATCAGTCCGCGAAATCCTGTAACCGTATTTTATTTCGCCCTGGTCAGTGAATTTGATGGCATTGCTGACAAGGTTGCTGAAGATCTGACTCAGACGAAGCTCGTCAATGTACTGATAAACAGCGGCCTTCGTCTTGTCAACAACAGGTACCAGCCTTAGGTCCTTCTTGCCCGAGGCCTCAAGTTCATGATTGAAAGAGGAGACCATTGAGTTGACGAAACCGTTTATCTCAATATTGGTGTACTTGATCTCCATGCTGTTGCTCTCAATGCGCGACATGTCAATCATGTCATTGATAAGCCGCAGAAGCCTCTGGGAGTTGATCTCAATGAGCTTCACCATCTCCTCCTTCTCCTTTTCGGTGGTGTCCATCGAAGTAAGAATGTTGAGGAATCCCAGCATCGCATTGAGCGGGGTACGTATCTCGTGGCTGAAATTGGCAAGGAATGTTGTCTTGAGCCTGTCGGACTCCTCAGCCTGGCGCCGCGCCGCTATGAGGTCGTCCATTATCTTCTGGGTCTCGGTGATGTCCTGGCAGGTGCCGTAACGGTAGAGCAGACGGCCATTTTCGTCATACCTGACGTTCGAGTTGACGGCAATGGCCTTCACCTTCCCGTTAGGGGTTATGATCCTGTAGGTGAGAGAATAAGACTCCTTCTTTTTTTCGAGGGCATCCTCTATGGCAGTTATCAGGTATGATCTGTCCTCCGGGTGTGTGTAGGATATATTGTCCTGGTAAGTGAACGAGAGATTTGACGGTTCGTCGTTATAAATCCTCGATATTTCTTCCGACCCGATATACCTGTTTGTCTCCGGACGGTATTCCCACCATCCGAACCGGCCTATCCGCTGTGCTTCCCTGAGACGTTCCTCATTCAGCTCGAGGGCCCGGCGTATCCGGTACTCTTCGGTCACATCGCTGATAAGGCTAATCCGGAATCTTTCCAGGATACTTGTCTGCACCTTGATGGTAATGATTTTACCGTCCTTGCGCCTGGCCGGCCTGATCAGGGATTCTTCGGTTTTCTCCCCGGGGAGGGTCGGTTCTTCACCGGTCTCTGTTGAGAGATCCAGCGGGGTCATCTTCCGGAATTCCTCTTCGGTGTATCCGAACAGCTCAGATGCCGCCCTGTTTGCCTTGATAAAATGGTTTGTGGCGTTATCGATAAGCATAATCGCATATCCCGCCCTGTCAAAAACCTGCCTGTAACGGTTGAAGGCAGTCCCCGCGATGATACGTTTAAAGAAACTCCCGAATGAAAGAGTGGTCACTTTTCCTTAAAGTTGGCTTGTTATGCGATTGTAAAAGTAATCCTTTTTCCGGATTTGCCGTCACAATGTTCCGATGCAGTAAAACTTGCGTGAAACGGTCATCCCTTCTTCGTCTACGGCAGTTATCAGATGCTCGCCCTCACCTACCCTGATCTCTGTCTGGTGAATATGCCTGGTCATCCCGATGTACTGATTGTCAAGATGCCAGTAAACAGTTGCATTTCGTCTGCGGTGGGCAATTTCGGGCAGCATTGACATGAGCTGTCCCTGGAGGCTGCGGGGGATGAAAATACGCGCATCGCGCGAAGGGTAGATGAACTCCATCGAGGGCAGCTTCATGTCATCTGAACACCCTTGGCGGAAGGGAGGAAGGGTCCGGTACGACGGATTTCGCATGCGATAGTAATATTCCATTGCCGGTGGAAGGACGAACCAGGAGCGGGCCACCATCTCTCCGGGTGCGGCACAGGAACTGTTGACCCTCCAGGTCTCTGTGGGATCGAGGCTGACAATTGTATGATACGGGCAAGCTTCGCTGCGAAGTCCTGCCTCAGGAACCCATTCATCTTTCCTGTCAGTGCAGTCGGGGCCAGCCCTGTATCCGCTTGCGGCACATACCTCGACGAGGGTCATCCCATCATCCGGTTTCGCGAACCAGGATGCTGACGGTGGAAGGAGCCTTATAATGTCGAAGAGGAGGGGTGCTGCTGACGCGATGCCCGACAGCCCGGGACGACCCTCGCCGTCGGCATTTCCCGCCCACACCGCAACGATGTACTGAGGTGTTGTGCCGATGGCCCAGGCATCGCGGAAGCCGAAGCTGGTGCCGGTTTTCCATGCCACCTCCGGCGCGCTTCCGAAATACTGCCACCCGGTTTCTGTCTCGGGCCTGTTGACCCGCCGGAGGGCCTCATAGGTCAGCCAGATGGAGGAGGGAGAGAGAGGAGGAATTGCGATTTGGGATTTGCGATTTGGGATTGACGAGCTAGAATTGCTTGTTTGCGTTCCGGGGTTGGTGATCAGGACTCTTGCCATCGATGCGTAAGCGGATGCCAGTTCCCACAAGGTGGCCTCGCCGCCGCCGAGGATGAGGGAGAGGCCGTAGTGGGAGGCGGGTTTGGTGAAGGTGGTGAAGCCCATCTGGCGGAGGAGGAGCAGGAACCGTTCTTCTTCGTACATCTGGAGCATTCGGACGGCCGGTATATTGAGCGAGCGGGCCAGCGCGTCACCGGCAGGCACGGCGCCGCTGTAGGAGAAGTCGGCGTTCTCGGGGCGGAAGCCCTGGAAGCGGGTGGGGATATCGGGTATGAGTGCGTTGGGAAGGAGCATGCCCGAGGAGAGCAGCCCCGCATAGAGAAACGGTTTCATGATGCTGCCCGTGCTGCGGGGCGCCGTGACCATATCAACATCGCGGCCGTGCCTGCCGGTGGTGTCAGGGAGGGTGCTGTTACCCACCCAGGCAACGACGTTGCCGGTGGACACCTCAACCACCACGGCGGCGGCGTTGTGGATACCATTCCCCTCCAGGGCAGAAACATGCCTGTCGACCAGTTCTGATGCCTCGCGCTGAAGCAAAGGGTCAACGTTGGTTCGTTTTCTTGTTCCGGGCTCCTCAATCCATAGCCTTCCGGTGAGGTGTGGCGCCAGCGACGGCATCTGAAGCGGCGCTCCCGGCAAAGGCTCCCCCATTGCAAGCTCGCATGTCAGGCTGTCGATTTTCCCCCTCTCAGCCAGGGTCTGAAGCAACCTGTCCCTCTTCTCTTTCAGCCGTTCGGAGTTACGGCCGGGATAAATGAGGGCAGGAGCATTGGGCAGCACAGCCAGCGTAGCGGCTTCAGCCCATGTCAGGTCGGCGGTGCCGCGACCGGTATACCTCCAGGCGGCCGCCTCAATGCCGACAGTGTTTCCGCCAAAGGGGGCATTGGCGGCATAGAGCTTAAGGATAGTCCCTTTTGAGCGGAAGAGCTCCAGCTTAACTGCCGAGAGCATCTCAATGATCTTGCCGCCATAAGTGCGTTCCGGGTTGCCGCGCGCCATCCGCGCCACCTGCATGGTGATGGTGCTGCCTCCGCGGACCGTCTCACCGGCCCTGATATTATCGGTCAGAGCCTTGGTAACCGCAACGGGATTCACCCCCGGGTGCCACCGGAACCAGCGGTCCTCGTAGTTGATGAGACAGGTGATATATTTGTCCGGCAGGCTGTCGGGCGGGGGAAATCGCCACTGGCCGTCTGCTGCCACACGGGCGCCAAGGAGGGTGCCGTCAGCTGCCTCCACCACGGTAGAGAGGGGTGCACGGAATGAGGGCATCGGCACCACAAGGATGGCGAAGAGGAGGGCGGCGAGGCCGGGGATTACAATTCTTAATGCCCCTGACAGCCTTCGGCTATCGGGACTACGCCTCCGACCAAAAACAGATCTCATGTTACAGTTCTACAATGCAGTATGGCCAAAATCGCACATCGCACATCGCAATTCTGTATGGCCAAAATCGCACATCGCACATCGCACATCGCAATTCTGTATGGCCTGCCACCAATTCCACTACTGCCTAATGCCAATTGCCTCTTGCCTATTTTTTCACCTCTACACCAAATCCCGGCCGGCGTGCAGCGTAAGACTCGTCATAGAGTGCCTCGCAAACCACCGCGGGCATGCTGTAACTGCCACGGTACGAGGCCGTCAGAATGATGAAGAATTTCTTCGTCTCACCTGACCGCAGACTGAAATAGGTGTAAACACGGTCATCCCTGTAGTCGCGGTAGTCATAGGCCCCCTCCTTCAACTGCAACCCGGCATCGAAGAGACGCGTGTTCTGTATCTCCCACCCCGACGGCACCATCTGCGTCAGAGCCAGATTAACGACAGGCCGGAACGTGGTATTCGTCACGTCAACAGCCATTATGAAACTAGTCCCCTGAGCCAGCGAGCTGACATTGACAGGTTCTGACTCCATATTGAAATAACTGACCTTCATTGCAAGGTTGTTTTCCTTCACGGTCATGTCAGCCACAGAAGGCACCCCCTCCTCGGTGACGGTCACATACAGCGGATTTTCGCTCTCGTTCTCAACCACCAGCCGGTTGGAAGCGGCAGGAGTGAAGTTCTTCATGATGGCGCCGCCGTCAGTACTGAGCTTTTCACGGTTGCCGTTAAACTCCAGCGTCGCCTTCAGCGGTTTCGATGCATCGCTCTTCATCATCTTCGCGTAGTTCATGTACGCAAACAGGCCCCACGCTGTCGTCTGTGTGCTGTACCACGTGTCATGGCTCAATGCCTCGGCCACATCCTTCAGCAGTTCAATTGATTCGCCCGTATTGCCCATCTGCGTGAGGGTATACAGTATTATCGACTGGTCCCTGAGCGAGCTGCCATAGTAATAGTTCACATAGTCGTCCTCGGTCTTCAGGTTCCGCACGTCAATCAGCGTCTGCGCCACCTCGGTCCGTCCCGTTGTGGCATAGGCAGCTGCAAGGAACCACCTGGCCAGTGCCGGCAGATCGGTAATCTCGCGCATGCGGTTCATTGCGCCCTTGTCGGGCGAACCGGCCAGGGCCAGAGTAAAGATCCTGTAAGCCTGGTCATTTGCCGTATAACGATATTGTGGCTGATATCTCCATGCCGAGGCCTGCTTCCTCTGGTATGAGGTCCATTTACGGATGAACCCTGCCGGGATGGCATATCCGGCTTTCTGTGCCTCAACGGCGAAATGTCCCACGTATGACGTCACCCAGTCGTCAGGATAGGTGCCGCCGGGCCAGAGTGTCACTGCCCCCGAAGCCATCTGCCTGGTTGAGAGGGCACGCAAAGCCTCCTGCACGTTATTGCGGACAACGGCAGGATTATCAAGCCCGGATCCCAGCAGATCAGGCAGGTAGACCTGCGGGAACGCCGCGGAGGTGATCTGTTCGGAACAGCCGTGCGGGAACGAGGTGAGATACTTCAGGCGCTTGCTCAGATTCACTGACGGCAGCGTAAATATCTCAACCGACACTGCAGATGTTCCCGCCATGCCAAACGGTGAGAAACTCTTTTCGAACTTTTGTCCTTTGGCTACCGACTTTGTCTCGGCCCTCCTGTCGGGCGGATTGGGCGACCGCACCGGAACCGTCAGATCGTATGACGCCTTTTCGCCGCTCCCCTCGGCGCTGACGCTGATTTTTGCCGTTCCCGTCCGCGTCGCAGTGCTGAACATCAGCTCCAGATCCTTGTCGCCCGGTTCGCTGAAACTTACCGCCCCTGCTGACTCCGTCATTGTGATCATATCGTTCGCCGTGGCGGAAACACTGACACCGGAAATCTTCTTATCCTGTGCAAACACGGTGACCGGCAGAGCTACCTTGTCGCCCGGCGAGAGCACCCTCGGGGCTGTTGCCAGGATCATCAGCGGGTCAGCCACCGTCACTGTTTTCTCGGCTGCGCCGAAGCTGTTGGCTTTCCCGGCCGCGGTGACCATCACCCTTACCGATCCGGTGTACTGCGGCAGCCTGATCTTATGCGACGCCGTCTTCCCCGGGGCGAGGGTGAAGGGACCGATGAACCTTACGACAGGTTCGAAACGGCGCTCCCTGTTCTTGCTCTGGTCGATGGCTGCCTCACTTCCTCCTATCGCGAATCCGCGCCCCAGCTTGCCTCCGAAAGCACCGAAGACGATGTCATAAAGGTCCCATGTCTTCACTCCAAGAGCATTCTTGACGAAGAACCACTTCCACGGGTCAGGCGTACGGAACCCTGTCAGGTCAAGCAGACCATCATCAACCACTGCCAGCGTGTATGTCATCTCCTGGCGGTTCTTCTCCTCAACGCGGATCTCAACCTCCTGCTGCGAGCGGATCTTGTCAGGCATTGTGATCACCGGCACAAGCTTCGTGGCCGGGTCCTCAACCATCACCGGGATCACCCCGTAAAGCCTCACCGGCGCATCATTGACCGTCTGCGAGTGAGGCTGCAGCATCGTAACATAGAGATAGGCGTTGGGAGCCATGGCCGGTGTTGCCTTGATCTTCACCTCGGTGTTGCCGGCCCGGGTCTTGACCTCAGTCACGTCAAGCAAGCCGGTGGCATTCTCAATGGTGACAATGGCGCGACCGTTCTCCGGCGCCGGGAAGGTGAGACTGATCTCATCACCCACGCTGTATTTTTCCCTGTCAGTGTTGAGCTGCAGAAGGCTGGCGCCGTCGTTGCCTCCCGGCTTCATGCCGTAATCCCACGGCCAGTCAACCAGCACTATGATTCCGGTGGAGTGCCCCGAGGGGAGTGTTGCCCTGACCAGGTAACGCCCCCAGTCCTCCTTGCCGACGCTGAATGAGGTCTTGCCCTCACCGCCGGAGGTGGTGATTGTCTCAGAGAAAATATTGGCATTTCTTTCGCCGGAGATATAGGAACCGAGGTATTCATCATCAGATTCCCACCACCAGCGGTAATCGAGCTTGTATACATTGATCTCCACCTCGCTGCGGACCGGTTTGCCGTTCTTGTCGAGGGTCACCAGCCTGACCTCGTTGGGACGGTCAGTATAGATGATTCGTCCGGCAGCTCCCAGTGCGGGAATATTCATCCCGACGAAGGCGGGGTACGGTGCATACGGAACCACGGTCCGGGTTATGCTGGCATCACCGCCCTTTTCAAACACCCTGGTGGTGAATATCGCGTTGAGCATGCCCGGAGCCTGCATTTGTTCATCAGGAGAGAAGGAGACCGAAGCTTCGCCGGAGCTGTTGATGTCACCGTCGAAGATAGTCTGGCTCTCGAAGTAAAACTGTGCGGAAGGATCATCGAAGTTATACTGCCGGTATCTCTCGAAGGAGGTTTTGACAGGTTTCAGGAGCATCTCGACGGTTGATCGCATGTCGCGGGCCGTTGAGCCGTTGAGCCATGTGACCTTCATGTTTCCGTTGATGGTGTTGTCGTCTCCGCCGGCCACGGCATCGGGGAAGTCAAGTTTAATCTTCAGCCTGTTGGGCTTGACAGTCTCCACCTTGATAACTTTTGTGAAAGTTGCTGCGCCTATCCTCACCTGTGCGCGGTAGTTGCCGGTCTCAGCATCGTCAGCCGTTACGGTTGTAAAGGCGAGGAAGCCCCTGTCGTTGAGGGTGGTAACCTGGTCATCGATGCGCTGGCCCTTACTGTTGTAAAGCTCGAAGTGTACCGGGTGGCCGGCCGGCAGCCCTTTACCAAGATCGCGCACGATTACGCCGACATAGATCGAGTCTCCCGGCCTGCGGACGTCACGCTCAGTAAACAGAAATGCCTTTATGCCATCCTGGGGCGACTCGCCCGAGACATCAAAAGAGCTCATTGACAGCGCATTGCCATCGAGCAGCGAGAGGTAGTTGCGGTTCTTGTCCTTTCGTGCTATCACCAGAAAGGGTTTCCTGGGACAGGGTATTGCGGCTATCCCGCTCCTGTCAGTGGTGGCTGAACCCATCAGCTGGTTCTGGAAGTCATATGCCTCTACCGTTGCACCCTCGACAGGATCAGCGGTGAGAAGGTCTCTGACGAAGATGCGGAGGTTGTTGTCAGGACCGCTTTTGGCAATTATTCCCAGGTCTGAAGCCAGTATATTACGGACCAGTTTCTTATCGGGACTGTAAAATGCATCGCTGCACGGGTTTTCGTATTCCCGCCAGTTGTAGGCGTACTCGTAGAAGAGGCCTTCCTCCGAGAAGGAGTAATAGTCATCAGAACCTTCCCAGCGGCGGTCATTGTCGGCCAGTTCAAGCATCTCCTCGTATTTTGAGTGTTTACGTTCGCCCGTACATGGGTAGAGTGAATATGAGGGACGCATGCCGAGCTCTATCCGGTAGAGAATACCCTGTTCCGGCTCGATATAGTTGGCGAGGTCGATTGTAAAGAGGTTATATCCGTTGGGATCGAAGCCTGCGCTGCCTGTGAGGTCAACGCGTCCGCGGTAGACCGGCCTGCCGAACTGCGTGATGCTGTTCTGGTAGTAGTTGGCCTCACCCATGTTGTTCTGCTGGAGGAAGTACGGGAGGTTGTTCTCGAAGATCTTTATGATGGTGAGGTCAACGGCGCTCAGGTTGGCGGCCAGGAAGGGGAAGATAATTTCTCCCGACGAGGGCATGATGACGCCCCGGCCGGCTGATTTTATACCCGGTTCCACCGGGGTGAAGTTAATGCTGCGCTTCACAGGTTCTCCGAGCCGTTCACCGCGGGTGTTGCGGAGAGAGCCGTCAACGGTCAGTTCAACGACGCCGCTCACATTTTCACCGGGAATCACCAGGAGCCTGTTGGCTTCGGCGCTGATGGTCATGGGGAACGACGGATCGGCGGTCACCATCCCGTCGGGCTCACCGGCAGCGTCAAGAAGGTCGGAAAAGAAAATCTCAATGCTCTTGCTCTCCCCGGCGCTGATTTTCACATCGGTGACGGTGAAGACACCTTCGGCGGGTATCGTTACAGCCATTTCGCCCTTAGACTTTATACCATATGCGTTTCCGTTCCAGGTCACGGTGAGCTCACTCTTCTCCTTCGCTCTGCGTATCTTTTCAACTGAAAAGTTATGGACGTTTCCTCCCGAGTGGTCCCAGACAATGGATTCATTGCGCTTCCCGACGCTGACGGTGAGGTACTTCTCCACCTCGGCATTATCAATCTGGTCAGAGGTGACGAGGGTGCCGGTTAGGGTGTAGGTGTTTCCGTCAGGAAGGTCGACGGTAACGGGATTGAGGCTTACGGTGAAGTTCTTCTCCACGGTGCGGAAGGCCAGGGGAAAGAAGCGGAAGCGCTCCTCCACGGCGCCCAGCCTGCTCATGTCAAGCGTGCCCTGGTAGGCGGTGCCCGGCGCCAGCAGCTTTGACGGCTTGAATACCAGTGTGATGTCATCAGCCCACTCCGCTGATCCCTTCAACGCAGGCGTGAATGAGAAGAGCCCCTGTGTGCGCGTACGGTCAACGGTGGCTGCAAACTCCGGGGTAAATACTACCTGGAGCGTGCCGTTCACCGGAACGATGCCTGAAGTGTAGGCGGAGATGAATTTACTGAATCCCTTGTCAATGACGGTGACGGCAGGAGAGACTGCCCCGGAGCTGCTGGCGCCGGACTCTTTCTTTCCCTGCCCGCATGACATTGAAATGACGGCAATAACAGCCGTGACCTGGAGAAGACGACGGTTCATAGTATATTTTATTACAGGTTCATTCAGACAGCAGTACTCACTTTCAGGCTCACATGGTTCCGGTGATCTCACTCAGATGATTCAGACAGCAGTGATCTCGGCCCTGAGCTTCGCCACATAATCACGTATCTCATCCAGGGTATCCACGGTGACGGTCATCTCCGTACCCGTGGTGGTGATCACCTGCCGGAGGGTGTCAACGGTGATGTCTCCCGGCTGATAATAAATATCGAAAGTGTCAAACCAGCGATTGAGGTACTTCAGTTTCTTGGTGTAAAAAACGACCATCGGGTCACTGTAATAGTTTTTCATGAAGCTCAGCAGGGAGATCAGAGAGTATTTCTGTTCGGCGATCTTGCCCACCACCTGCGGATCAGGATTCGCGGGGTCATAAGCCAGCTGCGTGGCGAGGTACATCGACTCTATCCATCCTCCCATGAGCATCAGTCCGAGGGTCCCCTCGTTGCCTTCCTCGCGGAGGTGGTGGTCAATCTTGCTGTAAACATCGTTCATAATCCGTGTCACCGAGTCGGGATTGCTCATTTCCGGATCGAGGCTTTTTATGGCATCGGAGACGAAGGAGTCGGGCATGCTGAGGCGGTTGCTGAGTGTCTTCAGGGTGTTGAAATAGCTCATTGTCTGCCTGTTGACGCCGAAGAGCTTGACATAGCCCATGTCTACTCCGTATACGCCGAGGTTCATTGCCGCCTTGTAGCTGCTCATGTAGAGATCGCGGTTCTCGGGCGGGAGGATGATTGTGTCATTGAAGTGGATGCCCAGTCTCTCGAAGATGTTGCATACCTCCACGGGTGTCATGAGGCCGTAATAGATTTCTCTTATGCGTGTGGTGTCACCCGGAGATTCCGGGATGTATGTAGAAAAGACCGGCGCCGGCGCTTTGATGCCCTTGTCTGTCCTGTTGCATGATGCGGTGAGCAGAATCACGGCGCATGTGGCAACGGTCACAGTCAGGAAATGTCTCATTGTATGCAGAAATTTGCCACAAGGTAATAAAAAGTTGCGATTTGCGATTTGCGATGTTGCGATGTTGACCCAGACCAACAGGCATTTTAGATGTGCGATCTGTGATTTGCGATTGCCGATCATCCTCGTGGACGCGGTCCCGATAGCCGGAAGTTGTCGGGGGGGGCAGGCATTGTAGCACGCGTGATCAGATAATCAGCCTCCCGCCCAGGCCGGCGGAGATCTTCTTCTGCAGCGAGGTCATCGCCTTGTACTGCTCCTGCAACCCGGATATCTTATCATCATCACCGGCCGCCTCCGCCATCGCTTTGCGTATCTCCTTCTGCATCATCTTGATCTTGTCTCCCTTGAACTTGAGGACCGAATCGGGAACGATCTCCTTTATTTTCATCTCTTC
>MTKZ01011125.1_pt1 | contig 11164 bp, 6 predicted proteins | sample 1042781 | NCBI WGS metagenome assembly MTKZ01 (sample SAMN06212207, study PRJNA360539) | anaerobic digester metagenome | biome: Wastewater treatment plant; material: sludge; isolation source: anaerobic digester fed with sludge from wastewater treatment plant | place: Denmark: WWTP Viborg ...
CGGTGGTGACCTCAGGAGTGCGCCGTCAGTGGTACGCCGGCCAGATCAACGACCAGTGGCGCATCACTCCAAAGCCGGGAGACCCGTTTGAAGCCTTGTGGGAAAAAATGGATCAGGCCGAAAAAATATTGTGGCTTTGGGCAGAAACGAATCGTTGGATCCTAGATTTTTCTAAAACTATGGGCAGCGGGCATTGTCTGCTGATCCATTCGGAAGACCTGTTTGCAGAAAAAGCGGATATACTCCAAGCTTTGTATACGCACCTGGGTTTGGCATTACCCGCTGAACGCAGGATCAGGCATATCCTTAATCAACGCATCAATGCGCAGCAATCCGGAGATTTCGAAAAAAGCGGGGACTGGAACTTAAATGTGAACCCGGAACTGGCAAGTTTTGTTACACGGGTTGCCGGTTCCATGGGGTATCAATTCCCCTGATCTATACTGAATGTAACAGATTATTGAGCTTCACCGCTGCGCAAGTCGGTTTTTCGCTTCCGCATGGCAGCCAAACCCTGCACCAGCTGGATCAGCAGGATCGTCAGGACCAGCAGACATAACGGATATCCCCAGAACAAATAGCGGTCGATCTGGTTCGCCATCAGGTGCAGCAAGGCGTTCAGGAACGCAGATCCGGAAAGAATGAGCAATAGTGCATTCACGGGTGTCTTCCGTCTAATCCAAAACACCAATTGGAAGATGACGTAGAACGGCAAGAGCAGCAAGGTGACCGTGAACAGAAAATTGCTTACCGGCAGGCGCAATCTGAACAGCTGGTTCAGCCACTCAGGAGAGCGGTAGTGATCCTCCAGGTAAAACACGTACGGATCGAACCTGGGCATGGGTTCACGGTTAATCGCACCGATGTGTATGTACATCTTGTGCGCGATCATCTCATTCTGATAGCCGCGCGTGAGAGAAAAATCGTACATAGCCCCGGTTTTTTTGTCCAGCTGGACGGCATTTGCGCTCTTCAAATACCTTTTTACAGTCATTTTTACGAAACCCACCGGGTCGCTCTTAAGTGAAGTCGTCCGATCTTCAATACGCTTATCTGTAAAGCTGGACAGACGGCGATTTTGATCAAGTGGATTACCCTGGGAGCGCAGGAATCCATTCCAGGCAGCGGTGCTTCCCAACACGAGCGCGGCGGTGACGATGCCGGTAATCACTACAAATAATACAGTCTTCTTCGTAAAACTGCGGATCAAAATCAGCAGGCAGGCGATCATGAGCGGGAACAAAGCAGCCCCGATATACGGCTGCTTGATATGCCAGGCGAACGGCACCATCAACACCAGGATAAGGGTCAGGAAATAAAAACGGCGGGAGAAAGGCAGCGCTTTAACCAACTGGTAAGCCGCTAAACAAGCCAGAATGGCTGTAGTCGCAGCGGGGTGCTCAGTCAGTAACGTGTGGTAATAACCCATCACGGTGGGGTCCAACCCGATGAAGAGGAAAACGAACGCCATGACCAGCAGGCGAACCTGCCTTGTGCGGGGTGTGAACACAGCCACAACCAGAGAATAGCTCACGACAAATAGGAGGATGTGCGCCAGGATCATCGGGATCAGAAGCCCCAGGGTATTGAAACCAAAGATCGCTTGAGACAGGTAGATACCCAGCGGGAATATTATCAAGCGGATCGGATCCCAGTTCTGCCAGGTGCCAAGACGGATGACCTCTGATAGAGAGAGATAATGGCCGGAATCATATGTAAGTGTGATGGTGTACAGCAGGTCGATCAGCACCAGAACAACAATGAAGATCAACATGGAGTAGCGAAAGATCCCATCCACCAGCCTCTGTTTTACCTGGAGAGGCAGGGATCTGCGGATCAATGCCCACGCGGCGATGACCAGGAGATAGAACAGGATGCGGAACATGAGCGGGGTGAACGACGGACGGGGATTGAGAGTGAACTTTTCGCAATGCAACACATCCCCTACCCGGGAGGTGAGATCGAAGCGAAATTCCACATCTTCCATCACAGCGGGAAGGTGCACAATGGTGACCGGCCTCAGCAACCGGAATTTGATGTTATTCTCCTCCGTGAAAACACCATCCGGTGAACGGAAGAATATTTGGCTGAGTACCTCTGGAGAGGTTGTGGAACAAACCAATGAAATAGCGCCAACCCTGGTAGTCGGGGTAAAGATAAGATAAGGATCATTGCTTTCAGCGATGAGAAGACCATCTTCCAGGTGGAAATCCTTAAGTTCGGTATCCTGCACCTGAAATTCGGTCTCCACCAGGCCTTCCGATCTCCATTGGCGGGGGTAAGCGTCGTAGCAGAGAGATTCGATGACAGCAAAAAACACCACCAGTGTCAATAGTAAGGCGTAGTTTTTCCTGAAGAAATTCCGGGTATTCTCAAAAACGTTCCGTTTCATTTTCTCCGATTTATTTAATTAAGTGAGTTGACTCAATCTTTATTTTAATCCAATATTACAGGTCATCTTAATGAGCGGTTTTCTACCAATTTTTGAACTCTTATTCTTATCACCAATCTACAATCTGTGTTCAGTGGACCGGATTATCCATTCCTCTCAACCACTCCATAAATTGACCGATCATCCGGCATAGTTGCGCTCAGGTTGTTATCCTTGCTGGCTGTACCAATTGTAGTAATTATCCTCACTTGAAGTTACAAACGGATCACGGAATTTTTGCTGCAGATCAGACCGGTTCCGATACAGCACCCGCATCTCTTTGGTAATTTTCTTCCCATTATCAAAGACTTCATATCTGCTGGCTTGTTTTCCCAATTCTGCATGGCCGTTGAGGTTAAGTTGTTTTTTATACCAGGTCCATAGTTCTTTGACGATAAGGTTAAAACCACCCGCGGTCAGATAATCGATCACCCCCCTGCCCAATCCGGAATCGTAACCGGTAAAATGATAAAACCTTAACGGGTACATCCCATTAATGGTTAATTGACCAGTGTGATCGAAGGAGACTTGCCGCTTATCGAGATTCCAACTGGCCACGTCGTATCCGGGATCACGGATGATGTAATAATCCTCAAAGAAGGAAGGGATCAGGTCTCCCCATTTTTGATCGGTGAATAACCCGCGCTCGTAATCCGCGTAGCAATAATCATAAAGGCGCTTCCACCACCAATCTATAAAGCGCGCGCCGTCATTACGTTTTGAGTTTACCGCGAGGAAACCGAAGTTAAAAACACCATGCCGCATAGCGCCATTGATCTCATTATCAGCAATGGAGTGGGGGTCGTCGGTAAAATCCACCAGGTGAGGGATCAACACAATGGCATTGTCGTCGAGTAATTCTTCGATTCGATTTAGATCATTGAAAACCGCGATGTCAGGATCCATATAGATGATCTTCTCGATTCCCTTATGTGCCAGATGATGGAGATAATAACCTTTAACAGCGGTGCAGAGTTCCACCACGGTGTGCTTGAAGATCCAGGCGGATCGATCCGGAATATCGCACTCATTCAACCAGACCACATGATCAAGTAGATCCTTTTCAAGTACGATCGAATTTTCTCCCTTTTCGAGGGCATCAGATCTTTCACAGATCACCAGATGAAAAATCCAATCCGGATGAAATTTCTTTAGTGATTGCGCCAGTATGCGGGCTTTGGGCAGGTAATTCAGTGTGATACTGGTAAAAACATCCATCCGTTTTTAAGCCTTTCACATCCAAATGAGTTCAGCCTGAGGTTTGCCATTTAACCGGTACTCTTTGAGGCGCTTCGCTAATTCTCCGGTCGCCACAAAATCATGCAAAGCCTTTTCATCTTCCAGAATGACACCGAGGTTGGGATTTCTCCTGATGTAATCCTGAATATTACCACTCAGCGGATTCGTGATGATGAAGCATCCTGCCGCCAACGCTTCGTGCAGGGTGATCGAAAAGGTTTCCGGCCAGATAGGCCACAATAGAACAGCGTCAATATCATTATCACGCAGGGTGTCGGTCATGGCGGTTGGAGAATCCTTGGTGACTGCTGTGTTAACATAAGCGTAATTTCCGGCAGTATCTTCAATTGAGGAAAAATGAAAAAACTCAATCACATCATTATCAACCGCATTCACCAGGTGCAGCCAGGCACCCCACCCTTTGGTTTTGATCGGATAACCGAGATATCCGATGCGGATACGATCTTCCCTCAGCCGGATCTGTAACGGTTCAAGCCAATTCAGCCTGGCAATGGGGTGTGGTTCACTCGAAATTACTTTGTATGGGGCTTTTTTCAGCCAGAAATTGAGCGCAAATTCTGAAGGGGCCGTCACACGCAAGTCATGCTCCTCGAAAAAGCGAATGAATCCTTTCTGTTGTTTCATTCGCAGATCTCGGTACCTGCAAATGGTGCACGCATTGCTCGTCATTTCAGGAGCACCACAATACTCCATATCGTTGCGCATCAAGTTGAATGACGGGCACAAGGAAAAGTAATCATGCACCCAGAATTTCCCTTTTTTTTCATTCAATTCGAGGAGCAAGCTAATGATTGAAAGATTTAAACCCATTGTATGGTGAATAACCACATCCACGATTTCGGGATCAATTGCCCGCAATGCCTCCAGGATGGTATTCACTTCAGCAGTCGCAATAAACACACCATTAAGATTAATACTGAGCGGAATAAAGTCGTTATCTTCAAGTAATATTCGATTTCCTACACTTGAGTAGATATGAAGGTAATTAATCCCGGCCTGGTTTGCCAGCTTTTGCTCCTGTGAGATGTAGACCTGGATACCGCCTTTTGTTTCCAAGTAATCATCATTACTGATCGAGATTACAATCCCGCCTGAGTTCAGTAATGGATGAATCTTGATCACCAAATCTTCTTTTGAAATCAGGTCAATCACACCGGGTTTGAGGATCTCCAACGGATCTTTGAGGTCAGGTTTCTCCTTACTTTTAGGCAACCTGCCTTCCGCTTTGCCATACCGGATGTAATGGACCAGCGGATTGATGCCTGCCTGTTTTACATCCGGATTCGACTTCAGGTAAAACTTGACATCTAAGTTATCGCTGGGATCTCTCCCTTCTCGCCAACCATATTGCATGAAATGCAGAAAGGGATCTAACCCATTTTCTTTAACATCAGGATTATTTTTCAGATAGAACCTGGAATTGAACAGCTCCGACGGGTTTCTTCCTTCCGACAACCCATGGAGAATATAATGTTTCAGTGGGGATATTCCGGATTCTTTAACATCAGGATATTTCCTTAGGTAATACTCAACATCAAAGATCCCGAAGCGTTTTACAATTAAGAATGCTCGAATTGAGCGGACTGAATTTCTGAATCCCTTCTTGAATAATTCAATCACTTGATGAATCCGATGAAAATGCCTTGGCGGATTCAGTTTTATATTGTTAACTTTCTTTGTATGAAGTGGTCCATCCTCAGAATGGATCATTACTTGATCGAGTAATTGTTTGATCGTATCCTCGTCCCGCGTTTTGATCAGTACCTTGAGGAATGAATAATAGGTATTTAATTCATTTTTGGGACGATATGGTCGATGAGAAAGATCGGCAAGTAACTTAAAATACTCACCGCCATATTGTTCTTTCGTAAAGGTTGTATCGGCAAATTCAAACGCATTATTCCTGAGTCTTTTGAGTAAATCCGGATGATCCATTAGCCTGAGAATTCGATCGGCCAACTCCAAATAATTTCCTGAGGTATAAAATAAGCCGGTTTTGTGATCGACGACCAATTCCTGGGTGCCGCCTGTGTTGGTTGAGATCACCGCCGTTCCCACCAGCATGGCTTCAAGGATTACCCGACCAAACCCTTCCATCTTTGAACACAGCAGCAGCGCATCCGCTGATTTTATAATCCCCAGAACTTCATTCTGATGCGGAAGAATGCGAATATATCCTTCAGCTTTTTCATCATGAATCATTTTTTTCAGGGATTGTAAATAAGCAGGGTCGGTGGCATCCCCAACGATTAACAACTCAACTGACCTGTGTTGCTTTTCCTTCAAGTGGATCACACTTCGAACGGCGTCTGCCTGTCCCTTATTCTCGGAAATGGTCCCGGCGATGATCAGGTGAAAGGCATCAGGAATATTAAAAACGCCGGTCGTTAATAATTGTGTGTTTCGTAATTCGTCGGGAATATCAATATAGCGGTATATCGTGCTAATTTTGTTCTTCCCTACTTCCGGGAACAGTTTTTGTTGGATCGCCTTGGACCGGGTGATGATCTTATCCGAACCTGCTTCGATCACCTTAAGTACTTGATCAAAGGGATGATAGAAATTCAGATTGAAATCATACTGTCCAAATTCGTTTACCATCCATAGATGAGGTTTATGTAATAAGAAAGCAGTTACCGCCCCCCATGGGAACACGAGTGTATTCGTAAGGATGACATCTGGGTTGATCGACTTGAAGAGATATAGATTTTCTTTTATCCACCTGAACGTTCGACGATAATCCTCACGAATAGTTAATGGTGAAGGTAATTCAGCAAAAGAACACCACCACGTCATCGGTGCAACAATTATGGTTGCGCCGGCATTTTTAAGTAACTCGATCAGGGGACCATCTGAAGGAAGGACGACCGTACAATCAGCACCATGGTCATCAGTCAATTCTTTAACCAATTCAACAAGGCTAAGTTCCGCCCCGTTCAACCAGCTCGAATGACTGAACAACAGTAAATTCATTACACGCTCTTAGATATGAAAAAACCGAATAACATTATTTGCTTTCTAAATTCCCATCAATTCCTGATAAAACTGGATGTGGATAAATGCGATCCTAAACGTAAATCCCATTCTTCCGGTGTTATTGCCACACAGCCACCTTGCGGATAAAAAGTCATTTCCCCAAAATACACATCCGGTACAGAGTAAAGATCGACGCGCACAAAAGGAAACCCGATCGATAACTTATGCGCAACTTCCGCCATCTCAGTCAATTTTTCCGGACGGGTCGGAGGGTTGGGGCTGTTGCTAAAACCAAATTGGATCGGTAGCCAGTTCCAGGACAGGTCAAAAAAATCCATGTAATACGAGGTCTCACGTTCAGAGACTACGTACACGTATTTAACTTCACCATCATAACAGAAGAATTTGTAATCCCTGGGTAGTTTTCCCTCGGTATCCAGTAAAAGCGGTTCAACAATGATCCTGGGCTTGATCCCTTTGTACGACCATTCTCTAAAACGCATGTAAAGGTTTTCAGCCATCCATTTGCGAAGGTCCGTTGCACACTTTTCCCAATCCAATTTGGATTTATCGTGGCAAAAAATGTTCCAGCCGGAACCGTGTGTGGCTTTCATGACAAAACGATCCGGCAGGTCTGCCAGGTTTATCTCATCCACATGGTCAAAACAAGCGAGCGTAGGGATCACGTGCGCTTCACCCACCTGTTGTTTGACATAGTCCTTAACTGAGAATTTATCACAATAAAGTGCCAACGGTTTCTCACGGTATAGCACTTTATAAGCGTTGATCTTTTCAATGAAAGTGATGGGGTTGCTCAAGTTCAGTGGCCTATTGAACCATTCCATAAACCTTTTTTGCGTCCATTCGATATCCGATAACTCTGGTTCGACAGGCGCGACGGAATTGTTGGAGGTTGTGGATCGCTTACGGGTAATGATGGTCAGTTCGCCAAAGTTTTCAACTAGCAAGCCATGGTAATTATTGCGAATGGTACTGTGTACATCTGGGTTATCTTCTACGAAGTAAACAAATTCTTCTGCCATATTGGGCAACAACGTGTTGAGCGTATTCATGATCGTTTCAGGAGTGTGCACCCCATCATCGATGCAAATATCTATCCTTGATTTACCAAGGAGCGCATTTACCGCCTGAGAGTTGTTCTGGTACTGATCAAATTCAAGCAATTCAGGCGCGTGTACTTTGAACGCACCCAGTTCCAATAGATGTGGCATGTTTTCATCAATATAAGAAAGGTCCAGGTCGAAACCAATAATTCTCGCTCCCGGGAATAGATCAGACCAGGTGGCGAGGCCGGTTCCTTTAAGAATACCAACCTCAATTAAGGTAATTGGATGAGGGTCAAGGATATTGCGCAAAACAAACGGGAGCAAGTATTGCGCATATTTATCAGCATACCCGTGAACAGACATCCGATCCCCCCCCTGCATGCTGACCTGTTCCAACTCTGCCTGGGTTCTGGGGTCTTTATCACTGATCTTTCGTTTCTTTAAACCTGTAACAAGACCGCCATATTTCTGCTCGGTGGAGATCAGCCATTTGGATAGATAATCCACTCCACCTGGATTTATCGCATTAAAAGCTCCTGATTGTTCCAAAATTACATCACNNCCTGGGTCGAACTGCTCTACCCTCTTTTCTTCCATTGCGTATGTAATGCAACAAAGGATTTACTCCAAGCTGGAATACATCCGGATTTGCTGAATTGTAGTCTTTTGTTGAGAACAACGGACCGGGATCTCTGCCTTCTTTGTAACCGTGTTCTAAATAATGTAAGATCGGATCGATTCCACTCTGGGCAACATCAAGGTATTGTGATCTGTACCAGTCGGTATCAAATAGATCAGTCCGCTGGATCAGGAAACGTTCTCGAATAACTCTTAATTTGTTGGTCAATTTACCAATCATCGGGTTCATTATCGACCTAATCGAGGATTTTAAATTGTTTGCCTAATGGACCAGGTGAGTACTTTTCATTAAAGCATGAATTAAATTCAACAGGAACCAATCAAGACAGCAGTAGTTTGATGCTGTCCTTCCAATCCGGTATCATAAAACCAAAGGTCTGTTTGAACTTCGAACAATCAAGGGCTGAGTACACCGGTCGGTGCGCGGGGTTGGGGAACTCCTCTGATTTGGCGGGAATGATCTGCCTGACCACCTGTTCCTCTTTTTTGGGATCCTGATCGATCACTTCGCGCGCCCACTCGTAGCGGCTGGCCGCGCCATCGCCCGCCAGGTGGTAAAGTCCGCTATGCTGCTGCAGGTACGCCAATGGATCATTTCCCCCACGTGCGATCACATGAGCGGTGGCTTCCGCCAGCATACGCGCCCAGGTGGGACTGCCGATCTGATCATCGACTATGCGCATAACTTCCTGCTGGCGCGCCCAACCCAGTACCTTATTGACGAACCCGCCCACGCGCAGGCTGTACACCCAGCAAGTCCGAAAGGTTAGCGCGATGCCTGCCACTGAATGGACCACCTGCTCCCCCTCCAGCTTGGTAATGCCGTAAGCATTAATGGGATTGGCAGCATCGGTTTCAACGTAAGAGGTCCCTTTTTCACCATCAAAGACATAATCAGTCGAATAGTGAATGAGCGCTCCACCAAGTTTCTGCATTTCCTCCGCCATGATGCCAGGAGCGATGCTGTTCACCTTGCGCGCCAGATCAATCTCACTTTCCGCCTTATCCACGTTGGTGTAGGCGGCTGGATTCAGCAGGATATCAGGTTTGACCGTGCGGATCAAATCACGTAAAGCGGCAGTCTGGCTGATGTCAACTTCGGGGTAATCTGTAGCAATCACCTCGCCGAGGGTCATGCAGGTGCGCTGCAATTCCCAGCCTAACTGTCCGTTCCTGCCAATCAATAAAAACTTCATGGCATGCTTTCGATGAATTGGCGCAGATAAGCGCCGTATCCATTCCCTTCGTACTTTTTGGCGGTTTCAAGGAAACGCGCACGGTCAATAAACCCGAGCCGATAGGCGATCTCTTCGGGGCAGGAGATCATGATCCCCTGGCGTTCTTCAACCGCCTGGATGAAGTTTGAAGCCTGTAACAAGGACTCGTGGGTTCCTGCATCCAACCAGGCCGTGCCGCGCCCCATTTGTTGAACAGCCAGTTCGCCGCGATCGAGGTAGATGCGATTGAGGTCTGTGATCTCGATCTCGCCGCGCGCTGAAGGTTTTAGTGATTTGGCCAGCTCAACCACTTTTTTATCGTAGAAATACAAACCGGGCACGGCAAACTTGGATTTGGGGTGAGCTGGTTTTTCCTCCAGGCTGATGGCCTTACCGGTCTCGTCGAATTCCACCACGCCATAACGCTCAGGGTCGCGCACCGGATAAGCAAAGACGATGGCACCTGAGCTTAGCTCAGCGGACTGGCGTAGTTTCTCGGGCAACCCCTGACCGAAGAAGATGTTGTCACCCAGGATCAGGCAGCAGGGTTCGCCATCGATGAACTTTTCACCGACAATAAACGCATCCGCCAGACCGCGCGGGGTGGGCTGCTCGACGTATTCAAAATTCACACCCCACTGCGAGCCATCTCCCAACAGGCGTTTGAAAGAGGGCAGGTCTTCAGGAGAGCTGATGATCAGGATATCGCGAATCTTGGCGAGCATCAGCATGGAGAGCGGGTAATAGATCATCGGTTTATCAAAAACCGGTAGGAGCTGCTTGCTGATGGTCAATGTGAGCGGAAAAAGCCGGGTGCCCTTTCCTCCAGCCAGTATGATCCCTTTCATTTGTCTCCTCGTTTCGAATAGTTTTGGTTCACCCATTCATCATATTGTTTTTGCTGGCGGATGGCCGCGATCCACGTTGGATTGGACAGGTACCACTCCACCGTTTTGCGCAGACCGTGCTGCAGATCGTACTTCGGCTGCCAACCCAGTTCACGTTCGATCTTCGAAATATTCATGGCATAGCGCCGATCGTGACCGGGCCGGTCGGTGACGTATTTCTTCAGCTGCTCGTGCGGACGATACGCTGAATCCGGTCTGAACTCGTCCAGCAGCGCGCAGATCGCATCGACGATCTCGATATTGGGGGGCTGATTGTTGCCGCCCACGTTGTAACTTTCGCCATCCCTGCCATCCTGTAGTACCTTCCAGATAGCCTCGCAATGATCCTCCACGTAAAGCCAGTCGCGGATCTGCATTCCGTCACCGTAGATCGGCAGCGGCTTGCCTTCCAGCGCGTTCAGGATCATCAGTGGGATCAACTTCTCAGGGAACTGGTAAGGGCCATAATTATTGGAGCAATTGGTCAGCGTGACCGGCATTTTATAAGTATGGTTATAAGCCCGCACCAGGTGGTCGCTGCTGGCCTTTGAAGCGGCATATGGTGAATTAGGCGAGTAAGGAGTGGTCTCGCTGAACGCTGGTTCGCCGGGTTCCAGTGAACCGAAGACCTCGTCCGTGGAGATGTGGTGGAACCTCACCTGACCTTCCCCAAGCTTCCTTTCTGTC
>MTKZ01005567.1_pt1 | contig 11160 bp, 12 predicted proteins | sample 1042781 | NCBI WGS metagenome assembly MTKZ01 (sample SAMN06212207, study PRJNA360539) | anaerobic digester metagenome | biome: Wastewater treatment plant; material: sludge; isolation source: anaerobic digester fed with sludge from wastewater treatment plant | place: Denmark: WWTP Viborg ...
CTGTTCCAACAACTACACCTTAACCCGTTACTGGAACGCCACAGATGACTGCAATAACACTGCTAGCTGCGTCCAGGTCATAACCGTCCAGGACACTACAGCGCCAATTATCATATGTCCTGCCGATATAACAATCGATTGCACTGAATTGCTCGATCCTTTAGAGAACACTAAGCTAGGTAATGCAACGGCAACCGATAACTGTGGCATACCCACGATAACTTATACTGATGCGGGTACCTGCAATGTAACCCGAACCTGGACTGCAACCGATTCCTGCGGGAATATCGACTCATGTGCGCAAGAAATCACACGCATATGTTTCGGCGCAGCTATCCAAATAGATAAGAGAGCTGATGTATCTTCAGCTAAGCCAGGAGATGTGATTAATTACACATATAATGTCACAAATACTGGTAATGTTAACTTGAGTAATTTGGTTATTCAGGACGATAAGATTGGCTTGATTAATGCCACGGAGGGATAGGCCATGAGAAGGTTTATTTTTTTTATCTTTCTCGCTGCAGTGATCTCTATGGCAGATTCACAGGAGGTGCTGAAACCAGGAGATACAAGGACCTATACCGCTCAGTATACTGTGAAAGATACGGATATCTGTGATAATATCGTGAACAACGCTACAGTGAATGCTACCGGTCCTTGCTCCTCGTTTGCAGAAGACAATGATACCGAATCGGTTAGCCCCAGTTATCCCGCAATTCGTTTCGAAAAGACCGCGGATAGATCCGGAGAAGCGGTTGATGTAGGCGATATCATAACCTACCACTATATTGTGGAAAACATAGGGGGGATTAATCTAACGAACGTGTCTATTAAAGATGACATGGTGCCCTCTGTTTATCTCATATTTGGAGATGATAGCGACCGCTGGCTAAATCGAAGCGAGATCTGGACTTATGAGGGCACTTATGAAGTAAAAGAGAATGATTTGTGCTCTAAAATTGCAAATTGGGCAAATTTGACTGCTCGAGATCTGTGCAATAGATCAATATCCAAGGAAGCATATGCAGAAGTGGAGACAACATGCTCTGATTGGATTTGCACTTGCTGCGATAGTGGAACTAATTGGGAAGGCTTAGATGCTGGTAACCAGAAGGCTTTAGGCCTGCTCAATGGCGAAGCTAAGAACAGTGTAATTATCATAGCCGATCAGAAGGGAGGTTACGATTGCAGAGCCAAGAATGGAGCAAAAACCATAACCGACCAATAGGGCGAGGTTAGATTTAATCTCTGCAAGGAGCATCTTTGGTGCAAGGAATATTATTGGCAGAGCTCTAAATGTCGGTTCTATTTTTCCCTTTTTGTCTGCAATTGGCCGGATACCGGCTGCTTCTGACCATTAAATAGAAAAAGATGTATATATAAGTCACTGGCCGAATCCCACCCAAAGCTTTATTCTCTCCTCCCTCTTTTCTTTCCCGCATGAATCTCGGTAGGCTCTTCCGTTCCAAACCCACCCCCCGCATAGCTGCCAGCCCGCCCTTCAACTATCTGGAGCTGAGGGCCAAGCCCTTCTACATCGTGGCCTCGGTGGAGGTGGGCAACACCACCACCAAATGCGTTCTAACGGCCACGGACATGAACACCGGCAAGACCTATATTGTGAACAAGACGGTGAAGATGACCCGGGATGTGCGGCTGCCGAAGCCCGGCGAGGAGGTCTTCGCCCACACCATCAACGGCACTCCTTTGACCGAGCAGTCCATAGCCGAGCTGGTCAAGAGCACTCTTATCGAGAGCCACGAGAGAGCCAGGCTGGACATCAAGAGCGATCTGCACTTCGTAGTCCGGTCTACGGGGGTGGTGGCAGAGCTGGACTCACCGGACCAGGTGGGAGCCTTCATCCAGGCCCTGGCCAGGGGCTGCCTGGATGCCGGAGTTCCGCCGAGGCTGATGACCCCGGCTATGTCTATCCACAACATCCTGGACAAATTCAAGCGCTACACCATGATTGAGAAGGTCATATTCATGGGAGCCGTGGCCTCTTGCTTCCCCCCTCAGGGAGCCACCGGTGTGGAGGTGGTGGCCAATGAGATGGAGGGAGAGCTGGCCACGGCGGGGATAAAAGAGGGCAGCCGCTGGACTGATGTGGACTTCAGGAACCCCTGCCTCTCCATGGACTTCGGCACCACCCTGGACGGCAGGGTGACCAGCGACGAGCTGCCCTATGCCCATACCATAGGCAACCTCCTGGGCCTAGCCGGGGCCATACCCGATGCCGTGGTGCAGGGAACCGGCCTGGTGGACAAGATAACCGGTGCCGCCCTGGACATCTTCGACGGCAAAACCAAACCGGATTACGGCAAGGAGGCCCAGCAATATGCGGCCCAGATCGATGATCTGGTGAAGGTGGAGAAGGTCCCCGCCAGCCGCACCAAATACGGCCTGGTGCCGGTGAGTCCCGAGGCCGCCGCCGGAAACAATGTGGTTCTCATAGGCTGTGATGTGGGAGTCAACGGCAGCGATCTCTCCAAGCTGCACCGCATCGGCTCCGACCTCTATCAGTCCAGGAACCTGCGAGTTTTGTTCGGAGCCTTGGACCTGGCCATGGCCGGCGTGGCCCGGCGCCTGGTGCAGGTGGGAGTGGAGGAGGGAGTGGTGACAGGCAAGACGGCTTTGGGCGTCACCGGCCGGGCAGGAATCAGCGGAGGCAAGCCGGCTCTGATCGTAGAGGAGATAGGCAAGCTCAAGCTCTATGATGAGCCGGAGAAGAATGTGGTCTTTGTGGACGATGGCTTGGCCCGGGGAGCAGCAGTGATGGCCCGCTGCATGAACTCCATGGGCACGCCTAAAAATCCCCTGGGCGGCCTAAGGGGCAGCAGATGCATCCTCAAGGAGAGGATGAGTTATGAAGCAGCCAAAGGGGCAGCGCCTGTGCCCCAGCTGGACCGGCCGGACCAGGAAACCCATGCCTACTTCCTGGAGGGCCACGAGAGAGCCTAAGATGCCCTCAAAAATTCCTGCCCAAAATGAGGGACAAGAGGCGCCTGTATCGGTACAGTCCATAGAGCGGCAGGAGGAGATGCTCTGGATCAGCCATGATCCTGCTCCGCAGGAGGCCTTTCCTCCCTGCATAAAGGGCATACTCTCCGAGCTGCCGGAGGGAAAAGGCAAACACCGCACCGCTGCCATCCTGGCCTCATTTCTGGGTCAGGTGGGATACCATAGAAATGAGGCGAGCCGGATCTGGCAGGGGGCCACGGCGGCGGAGGAGCGCATATTCGAGGAGTGGTTCTGCCGCATGCACTGCCCTAAATGCCGGGCACTGCAGAGAAAAGGCCGCGGCTACCCGGAGCTGGGAATAGCCGATCTGGGGCTGTGCCGTCCAGATGAGCTCTGCCTTAACTTCGAGGGACCGGTGGAGTATGCCTGCCGGGTTCTAGGGGAAAAAGATCGGGAGAGGGGGTCGCTCAATTCCATCAAGACCAGATATCGTGTCCGGGTCTTCGACTGGTTTTCGGGAAAAGAGTCCCTAATTGATCTCTCGGAGAAGGAAGGGGAGGCCCTGGAGGCGCTTCTAATGGAAAAGGCCGCGGGCAGGGATAAGATCCTGGTCTATAAGAAGGAACGGATCAATGGAAGGCTGCGGCCATGCTTTTATTTGCGGGATCAGGAGGAGCCCAGAAGGCAGATGCTCTCTGATCTGATCTGAAAAGATGGGCGGTTCCCGGCGTCTCAGCCCACCTCCAGCTTCAAGGCCTCATCGAATCTGGCCGATTCTTCTGCAGAGGAAGCCAGGATATCCACCCAATATGATCCCGGCGGGACATCGACCACCCAGTTGCTGAAGTATCTATCTGCTGATGAGCCGATTAAAATCAGCCTCTCCACCTCCGCCCCGGCGGAGTCCCTGATCACTGCCTGGGCTGAGAGCTGCATCTCGCCCGGATTCTGCCCATCCCATCGGCTGGTGGCAAAGGCGGCGGTTATGAGAGTCGTCTCCCCGGATTTGACCGAGGCTGGGGTGGCATTTATGCTCTGCAGAGAGATTGTCCGGGAGCCGTTGCTTGCATCGGCATCTTCTGCTTTCGCCAGTCTATTTCGGGCCGCATTATCGGGCTGAGCCGGAGCTGCCGCCTGATTGATGCCGAAGGTGGCAGGCTCTTCTCCCGTGGGATCCCAACTCATGAACTCATCGGCGCTGCGGCTCCAGTCTGCTTCACCGCCGCCGCATGAGGTGCAGGCGGCAAAGGCATTGCTGGCCAGGATAAAGAGGGCGGCCAGTATTGCCGAGATGGAGAGCATATATGGTCCTTTCATCAGAAATCCTTCCTGGGGAGGCTTTTCCGTCTCACGCCTCCGGGCTATATCCTCGGCTCATGCTCTTGGTCAAGCGGAAGCAGCCCATCTTTCTTTCCTCAGCCCAAAACCTCGATCTGCAGGGCATCCTTGAAGCTTGCCGCAGCATCCAGGGAGAATGCAGCCAGATCCAGGCTGTAGATGCCAGGTGGAACATCGGCAGTCCAGTTGCCCCAGTACTGGCTGTCGGACTGCCGGATCAATACCAGCTTTGCCACCTCGCCTCCGGCTGAATCCTTGATTTCGCCATTGACCGAGAGCTGCATCGCGCTCTGATCCGCCCCCGCAGAGCGGTTGATGGCGAAGGAGGCAGTGATCTTGGTCGTAGCCGAGGAGTTGACCCTGGAGGGGGAAGCGCTTATGTTCTGCAAGGTAATTCCTTGGGTGTTATTGTCTTGGGAGGCTACCATAGTTGCCTGCCCCTCCTCTGCATCTTTTTCGAACTGGGAGGATTGTGTTCTGGCTGCCTTAGCTGAAAACACAACCGGATCTTCGTTTATGGGCCTTCCCTCAAGAAAAGCATCGGCGCTCTCTTGCCAGTTTCCGTCTCTGCATGAAGGGCATCCTGCATAGGCCACTGCGGCCAGAGCAATAAAAGACAGAAATACCAGAATAATGATCTTGGTTGACTTTTCCATATCTTCTCTTTCTCCTTAGTTTTATCCTTTCCCTTGAATGTGAGTAGAATTGAACCTCACGAGATTCGTATCCTATTTATATTATCCTGATGGCCAATATGGTCTTCATTGGCGGTTTGCGGCGAGGAATAAGATTGGCAGGTTTTGGCAGACCATTCCGGATCATTGGATTCGCGGACCTTCACGACTGCTGGGCCAGGCTGGAACGGTTGCGGGGAATTGGTGCCGATCTCATAGCCTGTTGCGGAGATCTGCATAACGGCGGCAGCCGGGAGACGGCCCTTCCTGCCGCCTTTGCCCTGGCGGGAATAGGGCCCCCGGTCCTCATAGTTCCCGGAAATATGGACCACAAGGATTTTGTGCCCGATCTCTGGAAAGAGGCGGGCTTTAAGATGCTACATGGCTCCTCCCTTATGTGCGGCGAGATCGGTTTCATTGGCCTCGGGGGAATGGTTGCCAGGGATCCCCGCCGCCTGGGCCATCCCGGCCGCTATTATCATGGCGAGGATGAGGTCTATCCCCTTCTGGCCCGATGCCACCAGGAGATCGCCGAGGCGAAAACCAGGATCGTTCTCTGCCATCAGCCGCCCCGGGGAGTTCAGGACACCCTTTATAACGGCGAGAGTTCGGGGTCCACTGGCCTGCGCCGCTTCCTGGAGGACTTCCAGCCCCATCTCTTCTTATGCGGTCACATACACGAGGCCCGGGGGGAGAGCCTGGTGGGCAGGTGCCGGGTGGTCAATGTGGGAGAGCTGCGTCGGGATTTCGCAGTTATGGTGGAGATTGGAGACGGGATCTCAGTGCAGTGGATCTGAGAAATGGAGAGGAAAATGAGCGAGACCAAGGCCGCTTTTCAGGCCATGATGGATCTATGCCGGCTCATTCCTGCGGGTGGACTGAAAGACCGGGAGAGAGTGGAGAAAGATATGGAGGAGATGATCTCCAGTGACTATGAGCCCTACTTCTCCGGCAACGCCGCTATGCATCTGTTGGCTGCCTGCCAGAGATGCGGCAGATGCTGCCGACAGGAGAAGAGAGTTGCCGTCACCATAGAGGACTGCCGCAGGATAGCCCGGCACCTGGGCCTCTCCCAGAAGGCCTTTATGATCAAGTACACCCAGCCCCATGCTCTTAAGGGAGCAGTGGGCTCGGCCAGAATGCTCTGCAAGGCGGAGGGCGAGCCCTGTATTTTCTACGATCCCCTTCTTCCCGGCTGCCGAATTCATTACGCCAAGCCCCAGGTCTGCCGGGCCGCCTTCTATCTCTCCAAGATGAACCTGCTTTTCTGCCAGGAGGAGAGGGAGATCAAAGCCATACCGAACTGTCCCGCCGATGCCCTTGTGCAAGAGAGGCTGGATAAATTTGGCAGCAATTTGGAGGATGAACCTGGGGCGCGGGAGAGGCTGATCTTGCTCTTCTCCTCGCCCAGCCCGGAGGCGGACCTCTTTTTGCTGCTGCTGCGCCTGAAGGGCCTGGAGATATATTTTGGAGGGGACAGAGCAGAGCATCTGGCCCGCCGCCTGGGCCTGCCAAGGCTGGCGCAGGAGGATGAGCTACGGCCTGGGGCTCTATTGTATGCGGCAGCCCTCAAATGCGGCTGCCTTTCCCCCTAAATGCCAATCCAATTAGCATCGGGCTAAAAAAAGCTCAGAGGCCTATCTGGGCCTTGAAATACTGCCACATCTCCCTGGCCGCCCGGTCCAGGGCGCTCTCTGCCGACTCCTCAATCCTGGGAAGCAGCTCTTCTCTTATGTCCTGGCTTACATCCTCCAGGGCTCCACCGGAAAAGCTGGCCGGTCCATCCTCCCACCAGTATTGGGGATCGAACTCATTGTCTGTGGAGTTGTCCAGCCTGGCGTGGCCGCTGTCCACCAGCAGGCGGTTGAAGTTGGGCGCTGCCAGGGGCTGGCCGTAGGCTCCCGCCAGGCTGATCACGCAGACCAGACGCCCTTCTTCATCCCTGCCGCTGGGATTATGGTCATCGATATCCAGGTATACTCTCCTGCCCTGTATAACAGCATAGGCATAGTCCCTGGCAGCAGGGCCGTCTGCCGTCTTCATATCCGGGCTCTCCACATCTGCCAGCCGCACCCTCTCTGTCCTTTGATCGATTCTGGGATCGGCCTTCTCCACTTCAATATCGAATGTACTCCCATCTACAACATTGGTGACTGTGCCGTAGGCCTCGTCCGGCGCAGCCAGGCAGATAGAGGAGAGGACGATGAAAGCCATTGATGCCAGCGATATTGCTGATATGAGCGGCAATCTTTTGCTAGAGCCGAGATTCATCCATTCCATCCTCCGATTACTTTGTATCTGTTTCATCCTGCCATCTTCCGCCTTCCCGTTCTCAGGGCCGATCCACCATGATCTTGAGTGTCATGGACCGTTTTTCAGTGCCGTTTATGGCTGAAATCCAGTACTCGGTGGTCTCATTGGGCACTACCCGGACCGAGCCCTTGAGATCAACTTCGCCCACACCGGGAGAGATCAGCACCCTCTCCGCCCCGATTACGCTCCAGCTGAGATTGGAGGCTCCTCCGGGGCCGACCACCACCGGATCAGCATGAAAGGACTCTATGACCGGATACTGGTGGCCGAAGAAATTCAGAGCCAAGAGGCCGCCGCCCAGAAATGCCCCCAGCAGCAGGATCCAGATCGCTATTCCTGCCGGGGTCTTCCAGAAGGACTTTTGCATCTCCCAGTAGTTCTTCCTTTCCGCCATCAGAAAAGGTTTCTTGGGATTTCAGGTAGATATAATCTGCTGTTTTCCTTTCTCTTATTCAGGCCAAAATCATCCGGTTAGGCTGGATAAGGTATTATAAGTAGAATATGGGATGTAGTCGCCAAGATAATTCATGCTGATATCAAATAGGTGGGATTGACACTATGAAAATGATTAAGGTTTTATGCGTAACATCCATTTTAGTTGCTGCTATATTATCTGGATGCATGGAGAAGCAAGCGGCAAAAGACCCTATCCAGGAGACAAATCCCGACGGTGATAACATCACCGGGGGAGCAGCTTCCGACTTGAAGACCGCCAATGAAAGCCACTTTCTGAAGGATTTTGACCTTGTCAATGATCCCTACAAAAAGACACTCTTCGCTACAGGACAGGGACAGAGAAATGATTCAATTAAAAATTATAAGAATTTGACCGACTCGTTGGCTCTCTTCCAGGAGAAGTATAAAGATCATCTTCCTGCTGAAATCAATTCCGATAAACAGTTCTCAGAGGACATTATGAATGTCTCTTCAATTGTCTCTGGAGTAAAGGAGGATGTTTACAGCGGCAATCTCACCGAGGCTCATTTGAAGCTTGAAGCTGTAAGGCAGATCTTTCAGAATATTCTGATCCGAAATAATCTAATGTCCCTGAGCGTAGCCCTGGTTGATTTCCATGATGTTATGGAGGTAGTGCTGGATGCTGCCAATGACAAAAACGCGGCAGGCGTATTAGACGCTTATCCCCAGGCAGACGAAAAATTGAGCGCCGTGGAAGCTATTAGCGATGAGTCTGGAATTACGGCTATAAGAGCAAACCTCGATGGATTAGCGAATTTGGCTGAAGAGAATAAAACGGAAGAGCTTCCCGCCAAGGCATCTGATCTGAAGGCGAGCTATGTTAAGGTCTACCTGACAACCAGCATCTTTGGCAGTTAGATCGGTGCGAGAGGCGTTTCGTTCCAAAAAGAATTTTTGGGGGGGGCTCTCGGCCAAATCGCCCCGAGATCACCCCTTTTCATCTATCTTACTCCAGTATCTCCACCAATCCCGAATCCAGGTGGTAGCGTGCGCCCAATATCATCAGCTCTTCCTTCTCCACCTTCTCCGAGAGGATCGGCTGGCTGTTCTGCAAGGCCTCGACGATGTTATAGACATTGTTTTCTATGGACTGGTTGAGCAGATCGCTCTCCTCTCCCGCTTCCCTGGCCTGCTCTACTGCCGGGCGGATAAAATCCATCAGAGTGCCCAGATGGCCCTCCGCCTCTCCATCCTGAAGAGCAGCTGTGACCGCGCCGCAGCTGTCGTGGCCCAGAACAACAACCAGGGGCACACCCAGGTGCTCCACGGCGTATTCGATGCTGGCCAGGGAGGCATTATCGACAACCTCTCCCGCCGTGCGGACCACAAATACATCTCCCAGCCCCTGATCGAAGATCAGCTCCGGTGGAGTCCGGGAGTCGGAGCATCCCAGGATCACAGCAAAGGGATGCTGGCTGGATAAAAGCTCAGCTCGCTGCTCCAGGGATTGATGGGGATGGCTGGCATTGCCCTCCGCATAGCGCAGGTTGCCCTCCACGAGCTGCTGCAAAGCCAGCTCCGGGGTGATGCTGCCCGCCTCTTCCGAGGCTGATGCCATTATGACTGTCGCAGATGCTATCAGAGCTATTGTCAAAAGATATCTTCCTATTATGATAAATTCCTCCTGGATCTGGCCAGAAAGATCCTGAAATAAAAGTCTTTTCCTCAAAGAAGCACAAATATATTACCATTAATCATAGGAATTGCCGGAAGGGGAGGATTCACTGGTCCGGCCGGAGAGCAACAGCATTCCAACTATTTGCTCCCTGAAGCAGGCGACCATAGATATCTTTACTTACGATTAAATCTCCCTCCTGCAAAAGGTGATCATATGTTTCCGGGACTAGGAGGTCTGGGCGGAAGGGGCGGCATGAGCCCCAAAAAGATGAAGGGCATGCTCAAGAACATGGGCATAAATATCGAAGAGCTGGAGAATGTCATCGAGGTGGTGGTGCGCCTTCCCGATAGGGAGATAGTGATATCCAATGCCTCTGTAGCCATAATGGATGCCCACGGCCAGAGAAGCTATCAGATATCGGGAGATGAGTCGGAGCGGCCTCTCTCTGGCGCACCCCAGGCTCCAGAGCAGGCGCTGGAGATCCCGGACTCGGATGTGGAACTGGTGGCAGCTCAGACCGGGGCTGGCCCGGACCAGGCCAGGGCCGCTCTCCTGGAGGCAGGCGGGGACCTGGCCGCAGCCATAATGAAGCTTTCTGCAAAATAGGTGTTGTAGAGAGCGGCCTAATTTTTGGCAAGCATGCCTGTCATCATTCGCGATCCGGTGCACGGGGCCATATGCCTGGATGAGCTGGAGAAGGAGCTTGTCCTCTCCCGCCCCCTGCAGAGGCTGAAGGGCATCAGGCAGCTGGGGCTGGTGGATAGCGTCTATCCCGGAGCGGCACACAGCCGGCTGGAGCACTCTTTAGGCTGCATGCATATGGCCGGCCGCATGGCCGAGCACCTCAGCCTTCCTGGGCAAGATGTGAAAAAGGTGCGCCTGGCCGGGCTGCTGCATGACCTGGGCCACTCCGCCCTCTCCCATGCCGTGGAGGGAGTGCTGAGCCGAAATCCGGACCTCCAGCCGGTCGTGGACGGCAGGCCGGTCTTCCGCCATGAGCAATTCACCCGACTCATAATCAGGGAGCATCCCTTCCCCGAGGAGGCCGTGGGGATTGCTGAAAGGCTCTACGGCGAGCCGGGACAGCTCTTTTTCGAGGTGGCGGATATCGCCTCGGGATTGAGGCCGCCCCTGGGCCAGATCATTATGGGTGACATCGATGCCGATCGCATAGACTTTCTTCTGCGTGACTCTCACCATGCCGGAGTATCTTTAGGGCTCGTGGATACCGACCAGATCCTGCAGGCTTTGACGGTCAAGGAGGGGCGGATCGTACTGGCCGGGCAGGGCGACTATGCCGCAGAGATGTCCCAGACCGCAGCCGAGTCCATGCTCATCGCCAGGGCTCATCACTACAGCGCCCTGGTCTACCACCCCCGGGTCCAGTCCCTGCGGGCCATGCTCCTTTCTGCTCTGGAGCGAGCCCTGCAGGGATTGCCAATAAATGAGGCCAGGAGCAGCATTATCCTGTTCTTCCGGGAGTACACCGATCCTGATCTTCTGGATTTCATCCGAAGGAATGGAGACGACGCCTGCCGGAGCCTCCTGGATAGCATAATCTTTGGCCGGGCCATGCCTCTGGCAGCCAGATTCGACCACCGATCCCTGCCACCCGGTATCCGGATGGCTCTTTCCACCATATCCCGCCACGGGCGAATGAAAAAGCTCTTTGAGGATTCATTGAGCCGGAAATATGGTGCACTGGTGGATGTGACTGTGGGCAGTGGCGTGCCCCGCTCCATGAGAACCGAGGCGGGAGCATTTCTCTATGATGAT
>MTKZ01013376.1_pt1 | contig 11160 bp, 12 predicted proteins | sample 1042781 | NCBI WGS metagenome assembly MTKZ01 (sample SAMN06212207, study PRJNA360539) | anaerobic digester metagenome | biome: Wastewater treatment plant; material: sludge; isolation source: anaerobic digester fed with sludge from wastewater treatment plant | place: Denmark: WWTP Viborg ...
ACAGCCTTTGCCATTTCCGAAACTCCAGATTCCAGTGTGGAGGGAGTGAGGGTTGCCAGAGTCGATCATTGTGGTTGCAGGTTTATAGTAGGATAATTTGAACAAAAAAAGATATTATTTACAGTATTTTTTTTAAATTCTAATTTAAGGGTTTTTTTTAAGTTTTTAAGGAGGATTACGAGTCATCACCTTTTGGTGTCAATAACATCCTCAATGACATAACTTATTCCTTCATCATCCATCTTCTTGGTTAGAGTTCTTGACATTTTACCCACAGCAAATATGAGTACATTTAATCCTCTTTTAGACGCTGCAATTGTTGCTTGAGGGGTGGCAAATTCGAAATCTGCCTTTACTCCCAGTTTATCAACCAGAGCTCTGGATACTGTTCCCATGATTCCCACTCTGTCGAAATGATCAGGATATTTTTCCAGAATTTCATGGATATGTTCCAAGTCACAGGCCTTTGATCCGCCTTGATTGATAGTTGGGAGCTTAATAATTACTACAAATCCTGTTTCAAGTTCGATTATGCCATTCAGACTAGTAAGTGCCACATCTTCGCCTTTTTTAGTCTGGTGGAGTACTTCAGCATGGGCAGTAGTTTCTTTTTTACCAGCATATAATGTTCCATCTTCCATCTTAAGCCAAACAGTTTCTCCCACATCCAGATCTTCCAGTGCGATGGCTGGCCACACAGATTTATAAGTGTTCATGGTGTCCAGTACCTGGTCAGCATATTTACGGAGGTCAACAGCTCCTTTTTTTACTTTTTCAACTCCGCGTTTAGTAATTTTGTAGCGAGACTGTCCACTGCCAGTTTCAACCCATCCTTCATCAACCAGAGTTTTCAAATTCTCCGAAACTGCCTGGACGGTGATTCCTAATTTATCAGCTATGTCCTTCTGACGGAGGTGGGGTTGGCCTTTAGCAATTTCAGCCAGGATTTGAAACTTGGTTAACTCCCCCTTTTTCTTAAAAACTTTCATAACTCCACCTTTTTTTAACTTAAGATGTACTAAAGTTTGATTTTGAAAATATTATATATTTTCATTTTAATTGTTTTAGATAATCCCATTTAATGATTCATTGAAGATTTTCAGGAATTGTTCCTGTTTCCCTCCAGGAATGTAAGCACCACAGGCCACAGAGTGACCACCGCCACTTCCCCCCACCTTGGTTGCAACCTTATTTATCAAGTGACCGAAATGAATTCCATCAAATGCCAAAAGCCTTGAGCAACGTAATGATACTTTTAAACCGTCACTTTCATCATTGGTTCGGGCGAAACCAATCATGGGTTTTCTCCAGTCACCATAACTTAAAATCATCCCTGCTATGGTGCCAATAACTTCGCTTTTTATTCCATTCCCATTGAAGTACTGCAAATTATCCATGGTAGAAATCCGTTCTTCTTCCTGAATCCATTGCATCTTCTGAGCCAGATAACGACGATGTTCACGTCCTAAATTATCCATGTCATCCAATGCAAGGCCTCTATCACCTTTAAGAACTTTAAGGGCTATTTCAGTATTTTTATGTCTACTACAAGCGTTTATGGCCGTAGAAAATTCACTGGCATCTCGCAGTGGAGAGTACTTTTCTTCTTTAAGAAACTCGTATGCATCTCCTGAAACCAGCCGAGGAATGTATTTAACATAGCGAGAGGGTACTTCAAGACTCATCATCCTCACCAGTTCAGTGAAAAGCTTCTTTTTCTCGTCCATACTAAGATCGTAAAGTGTGCGTTGTTTGTCTTGGTTTTTAGTGTATATGTCCAGTTTTTTTAGTAGTTGAATGGCTTCATTACGATTATTGGTAATGGGGAGTTTAACATCACCAAAATAGGAAAGAGCAACAAAAAGGGGTCGGGTGTGCCTTCCGTATAATGCAAGGTCATTTACTGATGCCACCATGCCTTTATTAATACCATCTTCAACTATTAATTCATTAATACCCACTAATTTCCCGTATACATTGTTTTGCATGTCCCCAACAGCACTTAAAACGCCAATCCAGCTTAAATCATGAAATTCATAGGTTCTGGCCAGTAAGTAACACATGCCTCCACCTGAAACCTGGAATGAACCGTCGATACCATAGTAATTAGGATTAATCTCCAGAAAACCACCATCATGTGAGGAGATATTCCTTAATGGGGGGTGATGGTCCAGGATAATAACTCTGGACTTTGAAGTTCTGAAATGATCGAGATCTTGTCCTGAGCCTAGATCAGAAAATATTGTGACCTCATTCTCCCTTTTTAATTCTGGGATCATATCCAGAGTTATGAATTCCAATTCATGGTCGATTTCCAGACGATCAAGGGTTAATGATAATATTGCTCCAGCTGATATCCCGTCACAGTCTATATGACTATATATTTTAACATCCTCAGATTTTTTTACCATTTCATGGGCTTTCATTAACGTATTATGCAAATCTTTTGGAATAACAGCCATTAACATCCCTTTTTAAAATTTATTAACTTTATGTTCGTGATCCATTGATTAAATTGCTTATTTTAAGTAGAACTTCCAGTTTTTTCATCTTCCTGTCCACGATAACCCTCCCGGATCCTTCCCACCAGGAGGGGGGATAAGATTTGTATTTTTCCACAGAAGGATCTAATCCCAATTTTTTCGCTGCCTGGGTAATTTCACGTATTTTCGGTGAGCTTACTGCGTGTTTTTTGGAAATTTTCCTTCCCTCTGATCTGGTCTTCTTAGAATCAATGTAATCAGGCCATATGATTGTTCTTTTTTCATTTTTCATTGCTTTATTCCTCACAATATGAATTTAAGTTAGTTTAAATCGTTTATTACATGGTTTTAATCATTTAATAAATAATTCAATCTTTTAGGTCAGAATTCAATTCCTGGCATTCACTGATCCATTTCTTCCATTAACTGTCGGAGCATGTCTTTTACAGTGTATTTTGCAGGTGTGATGGATGTTATTTTTAAATCATCAAGAGGTTTTTGAGTGATGGGACCAATGGCTGCTACTAAAATCTCTCCCTCTTTTAAAGATTCTATTAGTTGGTCTCTTTTATCTCCAGCAATTTCAAAGAGGTTAGTGACAGTAAGGGGGCTAGTAAAGGTTATTGCATCTATTTTTCCTTTAATAAGATAGTCCACAAGCAGTTCAACTTTACTGGTATCCTTAGGTTTGGTTGATTTGTAAGCCTCTGCCAGAAAAACAGTGGCTCCCATTTTTCTCAAACCCTCAGGAAGCACATCTCTTGCTTTAAATGTGCGAGGAACTCCTATTTTCATGCCTTGAAGATTCATCCCTTTAAACTCTTCTAAGAGCCCCTCTGCAGTATAATCTTCCGGAACCAGGTCTGTTCTAAGACCATATTCATTCAAAACCCGTCCAGTCCTGGGCCCTATAACTGCAACCTGACATTCAGGATTAAGCTTTTCTTTAAAATCTTCACAGTATCGAAACAGGGATTCAAGTGATGCTGGAGATGTGAATATTAACCAATCCAAATCTTTGGCATTATAACATAGATCCATCAAGGATTCACTGGGGTAGGCCTCCAGTTCCAGTGTAGGAACCACTAAAGGAACTCCACCATTGGCTTCTACTATTTGAGCAGCTGCCTCTGCCCGTTCTATGGGTCTTGTTATGGCAATTTTTTTGTTGTCAAATCCCTTTAATTGGCTCATGCATGATCCTCTGGCATATTTTCCTGAATCTCCCTGAACACATCTACTACTGGTCCAATAATCACCAGGGCAGGGGGGTTGATTTCTTTTTCAGAAATATCCTCCAGGGTGCCCAGTACAATCCTTTCATCAGGTCTAGTTCCCTTCTCTATAACGCAAACAGGAGTTTTAGGGTCCTTATACTTCATTATTTCATGAGTATTTTCTTCCAAGTGACCTACACCCATGAGAATGACGATTGTATCTGCTTTATAATTCCATTTAACTTGTTTTTCTTTTTTAGTAGGATCTTCGTGGCCAGTAACAACAGTGAAAGATGTTGCAACTCCTCTGTGGGTCACAGGCAATCCTACTGTGGTTGGAACGCCAATAGCTGATGTTACGCCTGGCACCAGCTCTACATGAATTCCTTCCTTCAGGAGAGCCAGTAATTCTTCACCACCTCTCCCGAAAACGAAGGGATCACCACCCTTTAGCCGAACTACTACTTCCTGTTTTTTGGCCTGTTTAATGAGTATTTCGTTTATTTCTTCCTGTTTTTTGGAGTGTTTTCCTGCCCTTTTGCCCACGTAGATCATTTCTGCCCCATTGGCATATTCTAATATTTCCTCATTGGCCAGACGATCGTAGACCACCACATCAGCTTTCTTCAGGGCTTTAACAGCCTTAAGGGTAACCAGATCTGGATCTCCAGGACCAGCTCCTACTAAATATACTACCATTAATCCACCATGTTAATTTGATTATGAGTATCTGTATTAATTTGTAATTCTTTGATCGAGTTAATTATTTTTTTTAGGACGTCAATAATTAATCATACCTTTAAAAAACTTCAAACCATCATCCGATCCTAAAATTGGTTCTGAAGCTCTTTCAGGATGAGGCATAACGGCGCAAACCAGGCCATCCTGATCACAAACCCCAGTAATAGCTTCCATTGAACCATTCGGGTTATCTCCCTGGAATCCCAGCACTATCTGGTCCTGATCATAGAGAGTGTCAATATATTCTGTATAATAACGGCCTTCAGCATGGGCAATGGGCATTTTGATGATTTCATTTTTTTGATACAGGCGAGTGAATGGTGTTCTGTTGGTTTTAACCTCTAATTCTACCCATTCACAAATGAACTGGGCTTTTTGATTTAGGGTGAATACTCCTGGAACCAAACCCACTTCTGCCAGTATTTGGGCACCATTACAAATACCTAAAACNNCGGTTTTCCATCCTTAACTACCTCTTTAATGCCTTCAATCACGGGTGTGATGGCTGCTATAGCTCCTGCTCTAAGGTAGTCTCCATAAGAGAATCCGCCAGGGATAACGAGTCCATCAAAATTGGATAAATCTTTCTGGTTCCACCAAACATAATCCGGTTGACCACCAGCCAACTGAAGGGCGTGAAACACATCCCGGTCACAGTTAGATCCGGGAAAGCGAATGATCCCCACTTTCATGTTAGTCACCTGCAGGATTGATCTGGATCTGATAGTCGTGGATTACTGGATTGCAGAGCAGTCTTTCGCACATCTCAACTACTTGCTTTTGAGCCACATCTGGATCTTCTGCTTCCAACGAGAACTTGATTGTCTCCATTGTGGAGGTATCCTCCACCTGATAGTCCAGAAGAGCCAGTGCTCTCTGGATAGTGGAAGCTTCTGGGTTCAGCATTCCTTTTTTTAGGCTTATTTCTACTTTTGCATGGTACTTCATTCCATCACCAGTGATTACAATTGAATTTTTTTTATAAACTAATAATGTTAAAGATTGGGAAGACATCCACCCATTAGAAATCTAGATTCCATATCTTTTTATCTTCATCATCTAATATTATGTTAGCCACCTTCTGGTAAGCTTCAATGACTCCTGATTCCCCTTTACGGAACAAGTCTTTATCCAGGATGTCTCTAGTTTCTCTATCCCAGAAGCGGCAAGTATCCGGGCTGATCTCATCACCGAGTACAATATTACCATTACAGTCTCGACCGTATTCAATTTTAAAATCAGGAAAGAGGAGACCCCTGCTTTCCAGGAAATTTTTAAGAACACCATTGATTTTTAGTGTGATTCTGCGGATTATCTCCAGATCATCACTGGTTGCAAGACCTAATGCAAGTNNGTATTCATCATTTTTAAAGTCCATCTGGATGATGGGGGGAGTAAAAGTCTGTCCTTCCTGGAAGGGGAATCTCCTCAGGAGACTTCCTGCGGCAATATTCCTGGTAATCACTTCTAAAGGTATCATTTCTAATTTATGGGAAAGCATAAATCCAGGTTCTGGTAAATCAATGAACTGTGTTTTTATCCCTGCATCTTCCAGGATTGTAAAGAGTTTAGCTGAGATCAAGGAGTTATAATAACCTTTCAATCCCATAACTTCCTTTTTTTCCCCATCTCCAGCAGTTATATCATCTCTGAATTTCACTATTACCTGCTCTTGATGGTCAGTCTGGTACACATCTTTAGCTTTACCCCGATATAGGAGATTGCCCTTTTCAAGATTCATGTTAAACTCCGTTTTCTTTATTTGGTGTCAAATGTTTATATAGATATTAAACTACATTAAGATAAAACTACATTAGACAATATTATAGCTTAGGATTATAATAGATTAACATTATTTGTCATTTATTCAGCTTTGAAAAACACTTCTTAGGTGAGATTTATGTGTGGAATTGTGGGATGTATACTTAAAGATAATCAAGCAGCACCAGTTCTCCTGGATTGTGTAAAACGCCTAGAATACAGGGGTTATGACTCGGTGGGCATTGCTACCTATTCATCATCAGGAATCAAGATCAAAAAAGACAAGGGTAAAATTGACGAGGTTATAAACCAACTCCATTTAGACGAACTTTCAGGAGAAATGGGAATAGGCCATGTTCGTTGGGCGACTCACGGCCTCCCCACCCAGGAAAATTCACACCCCCACACTGACTGTGATGGAAAAATTGCAGTGGTTCACAATGGGATAATCGAAAATTATAAAGAACTGAGAGACCAGTTAGAGCGTGAAGGACACCATTTCACTTCTCAAACCGATACCGAAATCATTGCCCATCTAATAGAAAAATACCATAAACAGGGACTAAAACTGGAAGAAGCCATGAATCAGGCCATAAGCAAGCTCCACGGATCATATGCCTTTGCAGTTATATCCGCCCATGAACCTGGTAAGATCATAGGAGTTAGAAAAGAAAGTCCACTTATTCTGGGAGTAGGGGATGATGAATATTTCCTAGCATCTGATGCTCCTGCCATATTACAACATACCCGTAGAATAATTTACTTGGCAGATCATGAAACCTTCATTATTGGATCTGATGGCATCACAGTGAAGGATGCCAATGGAAAAGTCCTGGACAAACAGGTTGAGAACATTAAATGGACTCCTGAAATGGCCCAAAAGGGTGGTTATGATCATTTCATGTTAAAGGAGATTCATGAACAGCCAGATGCAGTAAAAAACACTCTCTTTGAGGTTTCAGAAATTGAGAAAGTTGTCAGTAAATTCCCTGAATTCAAGAGAGTTACCTTTGTGGCATGCGGAACATCATATCATGCCTCTATGGTGGGAAAATATCTCTTTGAAGGTCTTTTGGGTTTACCCACTGATGTGATCCTGGCTTCGGAGTTCGAATTTGCAGCAGGCGCACTTGATCCAGAATCACTGGTGATATTCATCAGCCAATCGGGGGAAACAGCCGATACTCTCAAAGCCCTTAGAATTGCTAATAAAAAGGCCGAAACACTGGCAATTGTCAATGTACTGGGCAGCACAGCTACCAGGGAAGCAGATCATGTTATATTCACCCGGGCAGGCCCTGAAATAGGTGTTGCAGCTACAAAAACATACATCAGTCAATTAACATCAATATACCTTCTGGCAGCCTGCATGGGTCATGATAAAGAACTTTTAGATCAACTGCAACAGGTCCCAGATTGGATGGAAGAAAAACTGTCTTATGAAGATGAAATCCTCACAATGGCCAATAAATACAAAGAGGCATATGATTTCTTCTTTATCGGAAGGGGATTTTCTTATCCAACGGCCATGGAAGGTGCCCTAAAACTAAAAGAGATAACATACATACATGGTGAGGGATATGCAGCTGGAGAACTTAAACATGGACCATTAGCCTTGATAGATGATGAAGTGCCTGTTGTGGCAGTGGTTCCCCCGGGTAAAAGTCATGATAAGTCGCTGAGCAATGTGGAAGAGGTTAAAGCAAGAGGAGCTCGGGTAATAGCGTTAGGATCATCTGATGATGACGTTTTAAAGTTCGAAGCACATGATATGATAGAATTTTCTCCAAAAATCAATGAACTATTATCTCCACTAATATACGTGGTACCATTGCAGTTACTATCTTATCATATGAGTGTGGCAAGGGGTATTGATCCAGATAAGCCAAAAAACCTGGCCAAATGTGTTACTGTAGAATAATCCAATTATTCTTCTTTAATTAGTTATTAACAGTTTTTAAACACTATTATCCAAATCGATTCTAAAATTAGTTCTTTAAAAGTGCTGGTGGTATGTTGACGACGGGTAACTAATATTTAAAAGTGTTGTAATAATATACTATAATTAATAATTGAATTATCCTAATCTGACTTTAATTCAACATGATTGAAAGGAAAAAGATTCTAAAAAAAATTAAATTACCGTCAAAATTCAATGATAACTGTACTTAATAATATTATAATACCCAATAGTAAAGTTATCAATGTGAAGATCTAGTTGTTTATGAATGGTTCAAGGTAATCCGAATGACTCCTAAAAAATCTGGAACAATTTTCATTGTATTAATGATTGCAATGGTAGCCTTTGGGGCTGCTTCAGGGGCCAATGCTTTAAACATAGGCACAGATATTGGTGTGGGGTTAATTCCGTCTGATTTTAATTTCAATGGTGAGCAGAAGATCAGTGAGATTGATAATTCAGATTTCACTCCAGTGCATATTTACAGACACGTAATTGTCAACACAACTAACACCACCAACAAAACTAACAAGACCACCAACAGAACCCTAAGAAAAAACAACACAGACTGATCCCACACTCATGGAACTGTTTAAATCACATAATATTCCATAAAATTGTATTGTCTCACGGTTAATATCATGGTTTTAAGCCATATTTTTAGCCTAAAATAACACCAAAACTTCCCTAGAAAAATGTGTTAAATGGTTGTTGAGACTCTAGTTGTGAATTAAAAAAATTTTAAGTATTAGAAATAATGAGTAAATGAAGTTTAAGTTTTTAAAAATTAACTTATTAGATTTATATCAGAATAGGTGATTAAATGTCCGAGGAGAACAAAATAGGAGTAAAAATCCGTCAAGTACGAGAAGACAGGGGAATGTCACAAGAAGAATTACCAGAAGCCAGTCAAAGCAGTGTCAAACTCATCAAAGACCTGGAAAGTGGAGCATTGATACCTTCATTAACTCCTCTTTTGAAGATTGCCCGGGCAATGGGTGTTCGTCTTGGCACTTTCCTGGATGATGCCCCCCACAGTGGACCTTTCATGGTTAAATCTGGGAAATCAGATAATATAATCCGGTTTTCAGGACAAGGATTAGGTGACCACAGTAATAAGAGTGCAATGGAATTCTATTCCCGGGCTTATGGCAAAGGGGACCGGCATATGGAACCGTTCATCATTGACGTTCACCCCCCTGATGATGAGGATTACCAGTTATCGTCCCATGAAGGTGAAGAATTCCTCTACATTCTGCAGGGGAAGATAGAAGTACTTTATGGTCAGGAAAAATATGAGCTGGAAGCTTCAGATAGTATCTACTACGACTCTGTAATACCCCATCATGTGCATGCTAAAGAGAAGGATTCTAAGATGTTAGCAGTTGTTTACACCCCCTTCTAGATATTGGTGTTGATCCTGGAGAATTGAATATGTATAAAATCACGGTTACCCCTCGTTTTGGAGATACAGATGGATTAAGGCACATAAACAACATAGTGCTTGCAGAATGGTTCGAATTAGCTCGAAACCGCCTTTACAGATATTTTACTCCTGATTTAGACCTCAGCTACGAAAAATGGAAACTGATAATGGTGAAAACTGATTTTGAGTTCTTAGGACAGATGTACTACAATGGTGATGTGGACATCAAAACCCAGGTTTTGAAAATTGGTAATACTTCCTTCACCACCTACCATGAAGCATGGCAATCGGGCCATCTTAAGGCAAAGGGAACAGCAGTTCTGGTACATTATGATTTCATCCGACAAAAATCAATTCCACTACCTGATGAGATTAGAAAAAGGCTAGAGGAACATTCTGAAGATATTATGGAGAATAAGATTCACAAAAAGGAATGAGTTGAATAAAATCTACTTAAAACTAGTAGTTTTTCATAATCATTGTAGTTTTATATAAAACTAATAGGAGTTTTTAAAATGGTTTTTACTGAACTTACTATTGGCGATTTCCTGGAAAAAATGGTCAAAAAGGATCCGAATCAGGAGTTCATGGTTTACCCTGATCGAGATTTACGCTTTACATATCGAGAGTTTGATGAAAGAGTCAACCTTTTAGCCAAGGGACTACTGGCCATCGGAATCGAAAAAGGAGATCATGTGGGTATATGGGCTAAAAACGTACCAGACTGGCTTACTTTTATGTTCGCAACCTCCAAGATAGGGGTGGTGCTGGTTACCGTTAACACGGCTTATAAGAGTCATGAACTTGATTATGTTCTCAAACAGTCAGATATGAAGGCCCTGGCGATCATCGATGGCTTTCGGGATGTTGATTATATCCAAACTGTTTATGAATTAGTTCCCGAGTTGAAAACCCATGAAAGGGGTAAATTGGATAGTGAAGAATTCCCCTTCCTGAAAAGCGTAATTTATGTGGGACAGGAGAAACACCGTGGAATGTACAACACCAATGAACTCCTACTCTTAGGAAAACATGGGAATGAAGAAAAATTCCAAAGTATTAAATCATCGGTCAATAGTGACGAAGTAGTAAACATGCAGTACACCTCTGGAACCACTGGATTTCCCAAGGGAGTTATGTTAACCCATATTAACATCCTTAACAATGGATATTACATAGGTGAAAGACAGAAATTCACAGAAAAAGACAGACTCTGCATATGCGTACCTTTATTCCATTGTTTTGGGATTGTGCTTGCAGTAATGGCCTCTTTCAGTCATGGGGCCACCATGGTGATGGTGGAGCTATTTGATCCCCTGATGGTCCTTGCTGCAGTTCAAAAAGAACGCTGCACAGCCCTTTATGGAGTTCCAACCATGTTCATTGCCGAGTACAGTCATCCCATGTTCGAAATGTTCGATCTTTCTAGTCTGCGCACCGGTATAATGGCTGGTTCAACACCCCCAATTGAGGCCATGAAAAAAGTGGTTAATGACATGAACATGACTGAAATAACCAGCGTATACGGCCTGACAGAAGGATCACCAGGATTCACCCAGACCAGTGTAGATG
>MTKZ01016975.1_pt1 | contig 11155 bp, 10 predicted proteins | sample 1042781 | NCBI WGS metagenome assembly MTKZ01 (sample SAMN06212207, study PRJNA360539) | anaerobic digester metagenome | biome: Wastewater treatment plant; material: sludge; isolation source: anaerobic digester fed with sludge from wastewater treatment plant | place: Denmark: WWTP Viborg ...
CCGCATGACCTTCAGAAAACGTGAGCGTGTTGTCTCAGATGCCATTGTTCACCGTGCCTCCGTGTGCCCCGATGATAGGCCTCTGCACGCCTGCTGGTCAAGGAATCAGTCATTGGACACTGCGGAGAAGACGCTGCCGAAGTCCCCGCGCAGGCGGGGACCCAGCGGAGCCCGCGCTGGCGAAGTGCTCCCGGACTGGATTCTGCGCCACCCGGACTGGGTTCCCGCCTTCGCGGGAATGACGGGGAGAGGTTGCGCCCGGTGTCAGTCTCGCTCGATGGCGATGGAGCACGGCGCCACCAGCGACACCCCGGCGGCAACCTGCATCGCCTTGAAGATGCCGCTCGGCACAATGCACGCCGAGCAGCATCCCTTCAAGTGCTTGCGTGCCGCGCCCAGAACCTGCCCATCGTAGCCGTCCCCGAGTTCCTGATAGCCGTCCACCGTTTCGAGGTCGCCAGCCATCGCCCGGATGTTCTCGCAGTCCGTCTCAATGCGGAAAACGACGTTCTGCATGTCGTCCGACTCCGCTTCCACCACCGTGCGGAAACCGCAGACGCCCGCGTCTATCGTTGCCTTTATCACGCCTGCAACCCCCGTGTTGAATCGGCGCCGAACCACTTGCGCCGCAGCCAGAACGCCACGTTCACCAGCCCGATCATCACCGGAACCTCAACCAGCGGCCCGATTACCGCCGCGAATGCCGCCATCGAGTGGATGCCGAACACCGCGATGGCCACAGCGATAGCCAGCTCGAAGTTGTTGCTGGCCGCTGTGAATGAAAGCGTCGCCGTCTTTGAATAGTCCGCACCCGCCAGTCGGCCCATCGCGAACGAAACCAGGAACATCGTCACGAAGTAGATGAGCAGGGGGATGGCGATGCGCACCACGTCGGTCAGGTTGTTCACGATGTACTCGCCCTTCAGCGAGAACATCACGACGATGGTGAACAACAGCGCAATCAGCGTCAGCGGGCTGATGGCGGGCACGAAATGCCCGTCATACCACTCGGCGCCCTTCCGCGGCCGCAGCGCAAGCCTGGTCAGGTATCCGGCGATAAACGGAATCCCCAGATAGATGAAAACGCTTCCCGCAATGGTGCCGATCGTGATGCGCGAGAGGTCCACATCGCCGAAGTCCACCCCGAACAGCGGAGGCAGCACCTTGATGAACACGTAGGCGTATATGGAATACAAGAACACCTGAAACAGCGAGTTGAACGCAACCAGCCCGGCGGCGTATTCCGTGTCCCCCTTCGCCAACTCGTTCCAGACGATCACCATCGCGATGCACCGCGCGAGGCCGATCATAATGAGCCCGATGGCGTATTCCGGATACCCGCGCAGGAAGATGAGCGCAAGCGCGAACATCAACAGCGGGCCTACAATCCAGTTCTGCACCAGCGATAGCCCCAGTATTCGCGTGTTTCGGAAGACCTGCGGCAGGTCTTCGTAGTGTACCTTGGCGAGCGGCGGATACATCATCACAATCAGCCCGATGGCAATCGGTATGGACGTCGTGTCAACGCTCATCCGGGTAATCGCCCGCGCCAGCCCCGGCACGTAGAATCCGAGCCCGACGCCAATCGCCATCGCCAGGAATATCCAGAGCGTCAGATAGCGGTCAAGAAAGGAAAGCCCTCTTGCCTGCGGGCAAAGATCGGGCGCTTCGGCTTCCCGAGCGGTGCTCATTGCTGCTGCAGCTCCTTTATCAGTTTTTCCACACGCTGCTCAATCTGGTCGCGAATCTGGCGGACCGTATCAATCGGCTTGTTCTTTGGGTCTTCTAGACCCCAGTCCTCGGTCACGTAGTAGTTCGCCGGGCAGGCCGAAGCGTCCACATCGCAGCCCATCGTGATGACGCGAACGCTCCCGTCCACCATCGCTGGCGTCATCAGCTTGGGATGGTGACCGCCGGCCACGAGGTCAATCCCTTTCTCTTTCATCGCCTCGACCGCGGCGGGGTTGAGAGAGCCGCCGGGCTGTGTGCCCGCCGAGATCGCCCGCATGCCCTCCGGGGCCAGGTGGTTGAACAGCGCTTCGGCCATCTGGCTGCGCCCGGAGTTGTGAACGCAGACGAACAGAACCTGCTTCACGATGCTGTCGGCTTCCTGGCGCGGACGAACCCGCTGTACAGCAGCTCCGCAAGCTGAGAAGCCGCTTCAGAAGAACCCTGGCAGCCGCAGCAGCAACCGGAGGAGAGCAGCGACTCCGCGTCGTCCGTCGAGTAGGTGCGAACCGCTTCGATTGTGGGGTCCTCGAACCCGGCCGCCGCAAGGCGGGCGATGTAGTCGCCCTCTTCGAGCGCTCCGGAAATGCAGCCTGTCCAGAAGTCAACGTCACGAACGACCTCTTCCGGGAGCGGACCCTTCGTCACGATGTCCGCCACCGCGAACCGGCCTCCGGGTTTGAGCACCCGGAACGCCTCGCGGAACACGGCGTCCTTATCCGCCGAGAGGTTGATGACGCAGTTGCTGATGATGACGTCCACGCTCTCGTCCGGCAGGGGAACGCTCTCGATGTCGCCCTTCAGGAACTCCACGTTCTGTGCCCCCGCCTTCGCCTGATTGCTTCGAGCGAGATCCAGCATGTCGTCCGTCATATCCAGCCCGTAGGCCTTGCCCGTGGGGCCCACGCGCTTCGCCGAGAGCAGCACGTCTATTCCCCCTCCCGAGCCGAGGTCGAGGACAACCTCACCGTCCTGAAGCTCGGCGAGCGCCGTCGGGTTGGCGCACCCGAGAGACGCAAGCAGCGCTTCCTCTGGCACCCCCGCCGACTGCGCGGCATCGTAGAGCTCCACACTGATGGGGTCCTTCTTTCCCGAGCAGCAGCTTGCTCGGCCGCCTTCGAGCACTTCTCTCGCCGCGCTTGCGTAGCGCTCGCGCACGAACTCGCGGGTCTGGTTTTCCTTCATCCTGTAACCTCCGTCTTCCGTGTGCTGGCCTTCTGGCCCAGGAACTCAGTCAGTTCCGCCGCCGCGTCTTCGTTGACTGTCACATATACCCAGCGCCCCCGCTTATCCAGATTGATGAGCCCCGCCGCGCGAAGCTCTTTCAGATGGTGCGATACAGTGGACGGGGCGACGTCGAACCTGCAGCAGATGTCTCCGACGCAGGTCTCCGACACCTGGCAGCAGTCGCCGCTCTCCTCGTCAATCTCCACGTTCGCGCCGCAGCAGCGTATGAACTCGAAGATCGCGAGCCGAGTCGGATCGCCGAGCGCCTTGAAAGCCCGGGCAGTGTTCGCGTTCACGAATTCCGATATTTTGATGCCCATCGAAATGTTTATACCACCGATGTTTTCATATGTCAACAAACATCGAAGTATCCCACGCCGCCGCCGGTAAGAGGACAGCAGGCTCTCAACGGCGAAGTCTCGCGCGGGAAGCAACAAGTCGGGGAGATACTGAATGCACCTGAGATTCCTGAAGATAATGTCCGTTCTCGCGCTTGCCTGCGCGGGCTCCGGGGCGATTGCGGCGCAGGCGCCGGCGTGGAACTGGGTCTGGGTTCCCGGCGCCGAGCTTCAGACCAGGCAGAACCTGCACGTCTATTTTCGCAATGAGTTTGCCGTTGCCGCGCAGCCGAAGAGCGCGCGCATCGAGGTGTCGGCCGATAGCCGCTACATCCTCTATCTCAACGGCGTCCGGCTCGGTCGCGGGCCGCTGAAAGGCGATCTGGCGCATTACGCCTACGAGACGTATGACCTCGCGCCTCTCCTCAAGAAGGGGACGAACGTCCTCGCCGCGCACGTTCACCTCAACACGGGCATTCAATCCGAGATCCACAGCGGTCACGGCGGATTCGTCTGCCGGGGCAAGGTCTCCGCGGGCAGTGGCTCGGCGCTCGATCTGGGAACTCCCGGCGCGTGGAAGGCAACCGCCTCCACAGGCTGGCAGGACAACCGCGCGAAGCGCACCGGCTACATCGGATACGTCGCGGACTTCGACGCGCGCAAGGATCCGGTGGGCTGGATGAGGGCGGGCTTCGACGACAGCCGCTGGCTGAAGACGGTGAAGGTCGCCTCAACGCCCTGGAAGCTCATGCCGCGCGACCTACCCCAGATGCGGGAGACTCTCGTGCGCCCGGCCGCGGTCACGGACGTGGGCCACATCGCCGCGCCCCGCGCCTCGGATGAATGCCGCTACGCGAGCTTTGACCTGTTTTCTCGCTATCACACCGACCGGGCCGTTGCCTACGCGTGGACGTACCTTCACGCCGCCGAGGCTGGCACTGTGAATGTGCGGATGGGCAGCGACGATTCGGCGGCGCTGTGGCTCAACGGGAAGAAGCTCTTCTCGCGCGCCGTCAGCAGGGGCGCGGCCATCGGACAGGAGCGGCTGAAGCTCGACCTGAACAAGGGCTGGAACGAGGTGCTCATCAAGGTGGGGCAGGAAGTGGACAAATGGGAGCTTCTGGTGGAGCTTCCGCGCACGGCTGGCGGCAAACCTCTCGTTGTGAGCGCAGACCGGAGCCTGCAGGGCGGCGCGCAGACCTGGCGCGTTGCCGGGCCGTTCGGCCAGCCCTCCATGAAGGACTTCGAAAAGCCGCTGCCGCCCGAGACAGACCGCAGGCCGGACGCCAGCTATCAGGGCAAGTCCGGGCAAGTGACCTGGAGCCTCGTCACCATTGATGAGAACGTGTCACGCCGCCGCGTCGAGCAGACGGAAGGGGCCCAGTTTTCCGCCGACCGGTCGCGCGTAGCCAGTGCCTCTGACCTCACGAAAGCAAAGCCCATCGTCATCGGGCCCGCCTCGTCGGGTGCCCGATTCACTCTCGATTTCGGCCGCGAGCTTTCGGGCTTCGTGCGGCTCGACCTGCACGGTCCGGCCGGGGCCGTCATCGAGATGCAGTATGCCGAGCATCCCGGCGCCAATATCGGCGGCCCGGACACATACGTGCTGCGCGAGGGAAAGCAGCAGTTCGAAACCTACCACTATCAGGGCTTCCGCTATCTGACGGTGACTGCGAAGGAAGTCACGAAACCGCTCACGATCAACTCGATTAATACGCTCTTCTTCAGCTACCCGCTCGAGTCCCGCGGGGCGTTCAAGTGCTCCGACCCGCTGCTGAACAAGATCTGGAATGTCGGCTGTCACAGCCTGCGCTGCTGCCTGCATGAAACCTATGAGGACTGCCCCGGCTACGAGCAGCTTCAGTACTGGGGCGACGCTCGCGTGGAGACACTGGTGCAGATGGCGGCGTTCGGCGATGCCCGTCCGTTCGCGCGCGGGCTTCGCGCCATGGCCTGGAGCAGGCAGCCCGACGGCATCACCTACAGCCGCTACCCCTGCTGGGAGCCACAGATCATCCCCACATTCAGCCTCATCTGGATTCTGTCGCTTCAGGACTACATGCTGTGGGAGGGCGACCTCGAGCTTGTCCGAGAGGTGTGGCCGGTGGCGGATGATGTGCTGGAGTGGTTCAACGGGCACGTCGGCGCGGACGGAGTGCTGACGGACGTTCCGCAGTGGGTGTTCATAGACTGGTCGGGCGATCTGGGGCGCTTCGACAAGGGCGCAAGCTCGATTCTGAACGCGTTCTACTACGGCGCGCTCGTGACGGCGGCCGATCTGTGCGGCGAGCAGGGTAACACGTCGAAGGCCGCGCTCTACCGCTCCCGCGCCGCCGCGCTGAAGACGGCCTACGAGAAGGCGTTCTGGTCTCCGGCCCTGAGCGCCTATGTCAACAGCTACCGCGACGGCAAGCAGGGAACCTCGCTCAGCCAGCACGCGCAGGCGCTCGCGCTGCTGTTCGACCTCGCGCCGGTCGAGCGGCGCCGCCCGCTGGTGGGCCAGATGCTCCGCGAAGATACCATGCAGGCGACTCCCTACTTCATGTTCTACGTGCTGCGCGCGCTCGATCACACCGGATACTACAAGTATGCTCCCGATCAGATGCGGCGCTGGAAATCCATGCTCGACCGCGGGGCGACAACCTGGCTCGAGGAGTGGGCGAACAAGCGCTCGTGGTGCCACGCCTGGTCCTCCGCGCCCACCTACGAGCTGAGCACCCGCGTGCTCGGCGTGCGCCCCGATGCGCCCGGCTTCAAGAAGGCTGTCATCGAGCCGTTTACGGCCGGCCTCGAATGGGCCAAGGGCACGGTGCCGACGCCGCACGGAGACATCAGCGTGGACTGGTGGCAGAAGGGCCCCACGCTGTACGTCAACTACTCCGCCCCGAGCGCTGTCGCCGTGGATGTGAGAGTGCCCGCGGGGACGGTCGTGAAGCGGCGGCCCTTTGAGGGAAAAGCGATTCGAACAGAAAAGGTAGAGAAGAAAATGCCCGAACGTGTGCCTGTAGTGCTCGTGACCGACTGCGGAACCGAGATGGACGACCAGTGGGCGCTGTCCCACCTCGCACTCAGCCCGCGCGTGGACCTGCTGGGTGTCGTCACCACTCACGCAGTCAATCTGCCCGAGCCCCGGGCCGAGTCCTCGGCGAAAGCCGCGCGCGGCGTGCTGAGCCAGTTCTCGCTCAAGTCGCCGCCGCCCGTTGTGGCCGGGTCGAGCGTCCCGCTCGCCGATGTCCGCACTCCGCGCGCGGGAGCCGGAGCGGACTTCATCATCAAAGCCTCCCGGCCGTTCACGGGCGCGAAACGGCTGCGCCTGCTCGTCATCGGGGCCGCGACCGAGGCCGCGTCGGCGCTTCTCAAGGACCCGACGCTCGCCAGCCGCGTCGAGATTGTCGGCATGGGCTTCAAGAACTGGCCCGAAGGGGGCAACGAGTTCAACATCAAGAACGACATCCGCGCGTGGCAGGTTATCCTCGATTCAGAAGCGCCTGTCACCGTGGGCGACGCAGCGGTCTGTATCAAAGACCTCGTCGTCAACGCCGCGAAGGCCGAGGCGCTGCTCGGCGGCCGCGGGAAGCCCGGACGGTTTCTGGCCGATCTGCTCATCAATCAGGTGAAGGCAAGCCCCGAAGGCGTCGCCTCGGTGACGGGCGACCGGACGGCGTGGCCCGTCTGGGACGAGGTGACGATCGCGCATGTGCTCGGGATGACCCGGTCGGAAGTGCGGCCCCGTCCGCGCCTGGGCGACGACTTCAAGTTCGTGATTCCCGAGAAGCCCGGCGGGCGCACGGTGCGCTGGATCACCAGTGTGGATTCGGATGCCCTGTGGGGCGACCTCGCGAACCTTGTGTCGGCCAATGCCGCGCTGAAGGGCTTCTCGCCGGAATGATCGCAAAGCTTGTCTCAGGCCTGCTGGCTGTCCCTGCCGCCGCCGTGTGGCTGTCCGCGCAACCGGCCGGCGCCGCCTCGCCTCGCAAGCCTGTCCGGCCACCGTCCGTGCCCATCGCCGCCGTTGACCCATACTTCAGCGTGTGGTCGCCGGCCGACTGCCTGACAGACGCCGAGACCTGTCATTGGACGGGCGCGGAGCACCGGCTCACGCTTATGGCGCGCATTGACGGCAAGCCCTGGCGCTTTGCGGGAGCGTCGCCGGCCGATGTGCCCGCAATGAAGCAGACCGGCCGCACTGTTACTCCGACGCGCTCCCTGTACACCTTCGAAGCCGCCGGTGTCGTACTTAGCGTGACATTCCTCACCCCGCTTCTGCTCGACGACCTCGACCTGCTGTCGCGGCCTGTCAGCTACATCGAGGTCGAGGCGCGCTCGGCGGACGGCGCGGCGCACGATGTAGCGGTCTTGGGCGCGGTTACGGGTGTGTGGGCCGTTCACAGTCCGGAGCAGGAAGTCACCTGGCAGACCTACCGCACACGGGAAGCCCGGCCTCTTGTGGGCGCGAAAATCGGTACCACCGCTCAGCCCGTCCTCGAAAGGGCCGGCGATCAGATCCGCATTGACTGGGGTTATCTGCACCTTGCGTTCCGCGATGAGCCCGGCGTCAGCCTCGTTGTCACGACCGTCGAGGACGCGGTGAGCCGCTTCACGACAGCGGGTACGCTGGAAGGCGTGGCGTCGCTCGCGCCGCCTCGCGCCGCCGAAGGGACGGCCATGGCATGTTCCCTGCCGATGGGCAGGGTGGGGCGCAGGCCCGTTTCGCGGCTCATCGCGCTGGCCTACGACGACCTGTACTCGGTCGAGTACTTCCATCGGAAGCTGCGGCCGTACTGGCGGCGGGGCGGCGCGGACGCTCTCAGCGTCATTTCCGAGGGGATCGAGCAGTACCCGGCCGTTCGCAAGCGCTGTGAAGCGTTCGACCGCGAGCTTCTGAACGATGCGCGCCGCGCCGGCGGCGATGATTACGCCGATATCGTCGCGCTTGCGTATCGTCAGGCCATCGCCGCGCACAAGCTTGTCGAAGGCCCCGGCGGGAAGCCGCTCCTCTTCTCCAAGGAGAGCTCGAGCGGCGCGTGCATGGCCACCGTGGACGTGACATATCCCTCGTGCCCGATGTTCCTGCTGTTCAACCCGGAGCTGCTGAAGGCGCTGATGGAGCCCGTGTTCCAGTACTCCGAATCGTCGCTCTGGCCTCACGATTTCGCCCCGCACGACGTGGGGCTGTACCCTCTGGCGAACGGCCAGGCGTACGGGGGCGGTCCGGACAACCTGGCGATGCAGATGCCGGTCGAGGAGTCGGGCAATATGCTGATCATGACCGCCGCCCTGTGCGACGTTGATGGCAACGCCCGTTACGCCGCGCGCCACTGGGACGAGCTGACGGCGTGGGCGCGGTATCTCTCCTCAAAAGGCCTCGACCCGGAAAACCAGCTCTGCACCGACGACTTCGCGGGGCATCTGGCGCACAACACCAATCTGTCCATCAAGGCCATCCTCGCAGTCGCCTGCTACTCGAAGATGGCGGCGCAGCTCGGCAAGGACGATATCGCGAGGGAGTTCCGCGCGATGGCCGAAGACATGGCGCGCCAGTGGAAAGAGATGGCGGCGGACGGCGGACACTACCGCCTCGCGTTCGACCAGCCGGGTTCGTGGAGCATGAAGTACAACCTGGTCTGGGACAGGCTCCTCGATCTCAATCTGTTTGACGAGGACATCACCAGAACCGAACTTGCCAGCTATCCCGCCCGCACGAACGCCTACGGGCTGCCGCTCGACAACCGCAAGACATACACGAAGGGCGACTGGATGGTCTGGACGGCATCCCTGCACGAGACGAAAGCAGGATTCCAGCAGACAATTGCCCCGCTCTGGAAGTTCCTCAACGAATCGCCCGACCGCGTCGCTTTCGGCGACTGGCACGACACGGTGACGGGCCGCGTGACAGTCTTCCGCGCGCGGTCTGTCGTCGGAGGAGTGTTCATCAAAATGATGATGGACGAGTCTCTCTACGGCAAATGGAGCCGGAGGGCGGCCGCGAAATGACCGGCCCGGGCGGCGCCAGGGTGCTTGGGCCGGTGCTTGACGGCCTCCGGGCGCTTGGAGTGCCGCCCGGCGATCTTCTCATCGTTCACAGCTCGTTCAAGGCCCTCGGCCTGCCGGATGCGTCGCCGGCGGATGTCGTCGCGACTCTGATCGAGTGCCTCGGCCCGGACGGGACGCTGATGATGCCGTCGTTCACCTACTCGTTCGCGGGCATCTGGAACGCGGAGCCGTTCGATATCGAAATATCCCCGTCCTGGCGGATGGGGGTGCTGCCTGAAACTCTGCGAACCTGGCCGGGGGCTCTCCGCAGCGCGCATCCCGCGTTCTCGGTGGTGGCGAAGGGCCCGCTNNTGGGTTCTCGGTGGTGGCGAAGGGCCCGCTGGCGCGGGAGATCACCAGCGGCAGAGACAACGCGAGCGGTCTCGGGGCGGGCTCGGCGTACGATGCCGCGCACGCGCTCGGGGCGCGCATCCTGCTTTTGGGGGTCACGAGCGCCCGTAACTCCATGATCCACTTCGCCGAGGCGGCGTCCGGCCTGCCCTGCAATGACATCCACTTCCGCGAGTTCTGGGGCCGCGAGGCCCTTGTGTGGCGAGAGGGAGAGGTCGTCGAGATGCCCATCACCGGCGATCTCCCAGGCTGCAGCGCGAATTACGGCATCGTGGACGGCTTTCTTCTGGAACGTGGTCTTGAGAAAACGGGCCTGGTGGCATCCGCGCCCTCAATACTCATGGACGCGCGGGAGATGGTCAGCGCTGTTGTCGCCCGGCTCGCGCATCAGCCTGACTGGCTCTTCTGCGACTCGATCATCTGCGAGCCCTGCACGCTCCGGCGCCGCCGTCTGCGCGAGCACGGGCTGCTCTAGTAGAGGTCCGTACCAGCATGAGACGCGTAGCATAGCCCCTTGTGGGCGTCGCAACGAGCTCGCGGCCTTATGTTGCGAGATTGCGCAACGACGTACTGGTCTATGGCGCGGGCAGTGTGGGAGCGGCGGGAGCAACCTCCTGCTGCCTCCTCTCGATTGTGCGCGCGACCGGATCAACGCCTGCCCCGAATCGTCTCACAAGCTCCGTGCCTGTGTAGCCCGCTCGCAGGATGCTGAGCAGCACTACCATCGCCAGGAAAAGGTAGAAAATCATCCCCAGGCGGTTCGTGCTGTAACGGAGAATCAGGACGGTCCTGATCACCACGAGCGCCATCGCCATCAGCAGAGTCATGAGTGCGGCGCTCCGGTGGATCGCGAGCGAGTTGCCGATCTCGGGTATCGTCTGTGCGTCCACCGCCGCGTGCAGCCCTGTGAAGTAGGCCGCCACCGCGCCAATCGCCGCCAGAATCAGGCAGTACCGCCCCGACAGCCTGAGCGAGTCAGATTTCGCCACGAACCCGAGAAGGTCGAACAAGAAGCTCGCCGCCAGCAGGGCTATCGGGAAATGCGATGTTGCCGGGTGGAGGTTGATTTCCATGGAACCTCTACCGCACGGTCGCGCCCGCGGGTGTGTCGTCGTCCGGCTTCAGCAGTATGGCGCGCCCGTCCACGTCAGCGGCCAGCAGCATTCCCTGCGATTCCACGCCGCGGATCTTCGCCGGCGCGAGGTTGGCGAGAAGAACGATGGTGTTGCCCGGAAGCTGTTCGACGTCGTAGTACTGCGCGATTCCGGCGACAACCTGGCGATGAGCAGGGGCGCCGTCTTCGCCCGTGTCTCCCGCGTCCACCATCAGCTTCAGAAGCTTGTCCGCGCCCTCGATGCGCTCGGCCGACACTATGCGCGCGATGCGGATGTCGAGCCGCTTGAACTCATCGTACTGAACCACTGGCTTCGCTTCACTCTCCTTCGGCTTCGGGGGCGCGGGGGGCTGCTCCGGCTTCA
>MTKZ01007370.1_pt2 | contig 11154 bp, 10 predicted proteins | sample 1042781 | NCBI WGS metagenome assembly MTKZ01 (sample SAMN06212207, study PRJNA360539) | anaerobic digester metagenome | biome: Wastewater treatment plant; material: sludge; isolation source: anaerobic digester fed with sludge from wastewater treatment plant | place: Denmark: WWTP Viborg ...
GCACAAGCCATGAGTGCCGTGCTCGTCCACGCCGAAGGTGATGCCTTCCACGCTGATGTTCTCAATGTAAAGCTTCAACAAAGCTGGAAAAGCCAGATCCCAAAACGGAGCCGCCACAACCACCCGGTCTGCCTGGCTGAATTGATGGGCGAAGCGAAATCGCGGATGCAGGCGGTTTTGTTCCGCCAGCAGGCTTTCACGCTGGGCAAAGAACCCTTCACTCAACGCCATTAACGGCTCATCCATCAGGCATAATTTTTCCACCTGGTAAGCCCCTTTGGTCTGCAGTCCTTCCAGAAAGGCTTCAGCAAGGATGCGAGTTCGTGACTGTTCCCGTCGGACACAACAATCTATGTAAAGCACCTTTACCACTCAAGCACCTCCGGAACCTGCAAGCTGCCTTCACGCATGGCCTGCTGCACTTCAGCCCGGGTTGGGATGGAATCTGCTGCTCCTGGACGTTGGACGCACAACGCTGAAGCCGCGGTTGCCAGGCGCAGCGTCTCAGCCAGGCTCAGCCCCTCCAGCACGCCGGAAAGGAAGTAGCCGCTGAAGGTATCCCCGGCAGCCGTGGTATCAACCGCCTGCACCTTGCAGATGCCAATGCTGGCGAAATGACCGTTTTGAACACATTGAGCTCCACGCGATCCAAGCGTTAACAAAATTCCCGCCTTTGGATAACGCTTTGCAAGATGTTGCAGCAAGCTTTCGTCCGTTTCCCCGCCAAGGATCCCGGCACCTTCAACTTCGTTGACGATCAGCCAGTCGAGCAGGTTGATTGGGTAACTGTTGACCTGTTCGGAGTACGGGGCAGCATTCAGTGCTACTTTCAAGCCCTTCCCGGCAGTTTTTTCGATGATCTCACCCACCAGGTTGGTTTCATTTTGACACAGCACTAAGCCTTCGTTGCCAAAAGCATCCAGAACCTGGTCTATATAGGCTTCGCTGAGCATTTGGTTGGTTCCGCCGTAGAGCAAGATACAGTTCTGCCCGGAATCCGCTACCTGGATGATGGCATGCCCGCTAACCTCTGGGGAAGCCTGCATAAGTGAGGTATTAACTCCCGCAGCTTGCAGTCTTTCGACCAGGAACCCGCCATCCCTGCCAGCCATGCCGGCATGGAACACCTGGCTGCCGGCTTTGGCTGCTGCAATCGATTGGTTGAGCCCTTTGCCGCCACTGTTGATCATATATGCTTTACTGTGTTTGGTTTCACCGGGTTGAACGAAATTGTCTACGCGGTAGACGTGATCAATATTGAGGGAGCCGAAATTGAGAATTGGCATAAGAAGTCCTTTTGATTGATTTTCGCGATTGAGACAATTATACTGGTAGAAGACTTCCAAAACAGAAAAGAGGAACCATGCTGCAACCTCACATTCAACTCGATGAAACTGTCAATGCCCGCTGTGCGTTACTGCCTGGTGACCCAGCCCGCCTCGACCGCATCGCACCTTTTCTAAGCGAAGTGAAAGAGCTGGCTTACAATCGCGAGTTCCGCAGCCTGCGCGGTACCTATAAGGGTCTGCCAGTGCTGGCAATCTCCACCGGCATTGGTGGGGCTTCGGCTGGAATTGCCGCGGAGGAGCTGCACAACATCGGCGTCAGGGCGATGATCCGAATTGGCAGCTGTGGCGCGCTGCAGCCCAAGGTGAAATTGGGCGATCTTGTGATTGTCAACGGCGCAGTCAAGGACGACGGCGCGTCAAAAACCTACAGCCAGGCAATTTTCCCCGCGGTTCCCGACGCGGAGCTGATGTTTGCTTGCATCGAGGCCGCCAAAGAGCTGGGCTTTGCCCACCATGTTGGGATTGCCCGCAGCCATGATAGTTTTTACACGGATCAGGAAGCCGAAATCGATGCCTACTGGTCACGGCAGGGTGTGCTTGGCGCAGACATGGAGACAGCCGCTCTGTTCACCATTGGCAGTTTGCGTGGCTTTAAGACCGCTTCGATCCTCAATAACGTCGTTGCCTTCGAGCAAGATACCCTGGAATCAATTGGTTCGTATGTCAGTGGTGAGAACCTGGCCATGCAAGGCGAGCGCAACGAGATTCTGACCGCGTTGGAAGCCCTGCGCAGGGTGGTCAACGAGGGGTGAGGTTTTCCAGTCGGGGATATTGATTAATCCCTATATTTTTCGTAAGATGACGTCATCACATTAAAAAACCCCTCTTCGTGCAAACTGTGAAGAGGGGTTTGTGCTTTAGATTCCAGAAAATCAGGGCAGCTTACCCACCTTTGCCAAGCCGTTTGCCGACCTGGTCGAAGGCGTCGAGCGCCTGCTCCAGGTCGTCCTGGCTGTGAGCAGCGGAGATCATCACGCGGATACGCGCCTTACCCACCGGCACGGTAGGGAAGCCAAGCGAGCCTGCGAAGACGCCCTCAGCCAGCAGTTCGCGGCTGAATTGGCGCGCCAGCTGAACCTCACCCAGCATCACGGGCGTGATCGGGGTTTGAGTCACACCGGTGTTGAAGCCCAGTTTCTTCATTTCAGCCTGGAAGAAGCGCGCGTTTGCCCACAAGCGGTCCACGAGTTCGGTGGATTCTTCCAGCAGGTCAACTGCTGCCAGGCAGGCAGCGGTATCTGGTACCGTTACGGCTGAAGAGAAGAGGAATGGACGACCGCGCTGACGCAACCATTCGATGATTTTGGCATTCCCTGCCACTACACCACCAACCACACCGAAGGCTTTGCTGAAGGTGCCAACTTCCACGTCCACCTGACCGTGTAATTTGAAGTGGTCCACGATACCGCGACCGCCTTCACCCAAAACGCCTTCGCCATGCGCGTCATCAACCATGGTCATCACGTCAAATTCTTTTGCCACTTCCACGAGCTTATCGAGGGGAGCATAATCGCCATCCATCGAAAAGACTCCATCGGTGATCACCAGACCGCGGCGGTAAGTGCCGGTGGCTTCCCGGATGACCCGTCTGAGATCTTCCGGGTCACAGTGCGCGTAACGGATAATCTTGGCGCCGGAGAGGCGCGAGCCGTCGATGATTGAGGCGTGATTGAGTTCGTCAGAAAAAATTGCGTCTTCCTTCCCGACCAACGCTGGGATGGTGGCACCGTTGGCAGTGAACCCCGACTGGAACGTGACTGCGGCTTCAACATGCTTAAAGGCTGCCATGCGTTTTTCAAGCTCCAGATGCAGGCTCATCGTACCGGCAATTGACCTCACCGCGCCAGGACCAACGCCATATTTCTGCATGGCCTGGGTGGCGGCCTCCACCAAACGGGGGTGGTTAGCCAGACCAAGGTAGTTATTGGCGCAGAAATTAAGCACCCGCTTGCCATTGATAACCACAGAGGCTCCCTGCGGAGAATCCATCGTTGGGATGGTATTGTAAAAACCAGTTTCCTTTAATTTTGCTAGTTCTTCATCGATCCAGGCTAATTTGTCCGTCATACTCTCCTCTTTCTTTTTCCTTACATCAAATTATACCCGTGGTTAGGACTGCGAGCCTTTTTTTGGGTCCGATCGGGATATAATACCTGTATTAATAAAACAACTTTGGAGTGTTCCATGCAAATTATTTCTTGTGTTGATTATGCTGAGATGAGCCGCAAAACGGCCCGCATTATCGCTGCGCAGGTGCAGCTCAAACCGAACAGTGTGCTCGGGCTTGCTACGGGCTCAACCCCCATTGGCACCTATAAGGACCTTATTCGCTCCCATCAGGATGAGGAACTTGATTTTTCCAGCGTGATCACTGTCAATTTGGATGAGTATTACGGATTGGGTCCGGAGCATGAGCAAAGTTACCGCTACTTCATGCAGCACAACCTGTTTGACCATATCAATATCCCCCTCAAAAACACCCATGTTCCCGATGGACTCACCCACGATGTTGCCCGCACTTGCGCGGACTACGACAACCTGGTTGCCTCACTTGGTGGCACAGATATTCAACTGGTGGGGATTGGGGACAACGGTCACATCGCTTTCAACGAACCGAACACCGTTTTTGTAGCTGAGACGCACCTGGTGGATTTGAATGAGGATACGATCAAAGCCAACGCCCGCTTTTTCGAGAGCGAAGCGGATGTGCCGCGGCAGGCTATCACCATGGGCATGCGTTCAATCTTCAGCGCAAAGCTGATCTTGCTCCTGGCGAGTGGGGCGAATAAAGCTTCTGCCATTGCCCGGATGATCAACGGTGCAGTCGACCCGCAATTGCCGGCTTCAATCCTGCAGTTGCATCCGAATGTAAAGGTGATTGCGGTTAAAGAGGCTCTTGCCCTGGTCTGATCAGGCGAATATTTTTATAAGCCGGCTTTAGCTGCGCTATATAATCTTTTCAATATGTCCTGCCAGGTTGCGCAGCAGTTCCAATTGCCCGATGTGATAGGCGTGGTGAAATTCCATGAAAAACAACATGGAGCCGCGGCGTGCAGGTTGGCCAAAACCGGGTACTTCCGCGTCAAAATCAGCATCGATCATCGGCGCAAGCTTCTCAATAATCGCCTGGTGCAACTTGGCATAAGCGTCCATCAATTCTGAACCCCGCATCAAACCAGGCTCAGGACCAAGAATAGGCTCAGAACCCCGTTCAAAACGGCTCAGATCTGCCAGGCCCACTGGTTTTTCCCCGTTCAGAAAATGCAGGATGGTGATCAGGCTCTCAGTCAGATGCCCCAAAGTCCAAAGCATGCAGTTCCCGCCGTTGGGAGGCTGGATGAGCATTTCAGAGTCGCTCACCCCACTTATCTGTTCTTTTATGATCTCCAGGTTGTCTTCCAGCATCATTTGGTATTCTTTTGCCGTGATCATTGTCTCTCCTCTTTACTTGAACGCAGTTTATCTTTCACATTCTCAGAACAATTTTAGATCGACTTCGTGTTTCTCGCACTATTTTTCACTTCAGTTAATGTTTCTACGGATTATTTACACTCCGGAAGTCTTAACCGCCAGAGGTATGGACTGGGTGAACCTGCCGGCTAAGGCAAATACCGTCCTTCGCTGGCATAGATGCGATACCAATCTTCACGGCTGAGCGGGATGTCCATCCCGGCGGCGATCTCGCGCAGACGTTCAGTGTTCATCGTGCCGGCGATCATCTGCATTCTGGCAGGATGACGCGCGATCCAGGCAGCCACCGCACCATTTTTGGAAATTCCATATTTTCGCCCAACCTCCTCCAGCGCGAAGTTTAGCTCTGGATAATCGGGGTTGTCCATGTATGTGCCTTTGACCAGGCCATATTGAAACGGCGACCAGGCTTGGATGGTCATGCTGTGCAAGCGGCAGTAATCCAGCGTCGTGGAATCACGATCTTCAGAGTATGGCAGGTTCGTGTTCATCCGAATGGCATGGTCGATCATGCCAGTATGACCGGGACCGAACTGCAGCTGGTTGGCGATCAGTTTATGGCTCGTGCCACGCTGCAACAGCTCAATTTGACCGGAGTGCATGTTGCTCACGCCAAAAGCGCGCACTTTTCCGCTGGCATAGAGCTCGTCGAACGCGGCTGCCACCTCTTCGGGCTCAAAAAGCGCATCCGGGCGGTGCAGAAGCAGCACGTCGAGCTGCTCAATCGCCAGGTTTTGCAGGGAATTATCAACAGATTTGAGGATGTGACCGTATGAAAAGTCAAAAGCAACGTTTTGGTGGGCTTCATTTTGTGCGATGCCGCACTTCGATTGGATTAGCATGTGGGAACGAAGACCCGGATTGACGCGCAGCCATTCGCCAAAGTGGCGCTCACAGGTGCCATCGCCGCCGTAAATATCGGCGTGGTCGAAGAAGTTGATGCCCAGTTCAAGGGCAGTCTTGAGGTGCCGATCCAATTCAGCGCCAGAGAGGCGCGTCAGGCGCATACAACCCAACACGAGCGCGCTGGCTTGCATATCCGGGGTGAGAGAGATGGTATACATGGCTTTCCTTTCTTGTATTGCAAATTAGTGGATACCCCAGCGGCTTCCGGGAACTGGTTCGAGGCGTTTGAAACCGGCACGGGCGTAAAAGCTGGCATAACCGATATCCGCAGGGTCATAGCGCTTAGGCAAAGCGGGGCGAGGCTGAGTGACATCGTCCAACGGCGAAACGACCAGGTGCGTGCCGCCCGCGCGCGAGACTTCCTGGATGGCAGCCCTCAAGAGAAACATAAAAGCTGAAGCATGATCAGCCCGTCTTGCCAGGCTTAACTGCCGGATCTGCCACTGACCATTCCCTGGAGCTGTTTCCTCCCCCTCAACCACGCGATTCGCCAATGGGATCAGTTCGCAGGCACCAATACCCTGCCCTTCTTCGAGCAAAAGGAGCCCAGAACGCAACCCCGCTTTTAGCAAATGCGCCAAAGTCACGTTTTGCGCCCCGGATTGCGCTTCCTGCACTTCCAGGAACTTCGCCTTCGTTTCTGAAGTTAGCTTCTCGACCTCGGTTTTATCCAGCAGGTTGATCAGCGCGAGGTACTCCGCGGGTGTCTGGGGCAAGCGCGCAAAAAACTGCGGCGGTATTACCCAGGGGTCTTCTGCCTTCCCGGCATATAAAGCGTCCTCATAGGACTGGTACTCAGCCGGCAAAGTCAAACGATGAAGGTTGCAGAGGAATTTTACGTCGCTGTAATCATTTTCATCAAAGGGGTATCCCAGGTGAAAATCTACCAGCCAATCCGCCTTAATGCAGCAAACCTTGGCATGACCGATCTTACCCTGCCCGGTGAGGGAATCCCCGGGGTATTCGACCCCACCAACAATCTGCCCCTGTTCGTTGCGGATGTACGAATGGATGTCCACCTGGTGCCCGCTTCCATCCTCGAGCACAAAATTGTGCTCCCATTGATCGTCACGCGGCACATGCCCGTAGCCCAACCGGCTGAGGATCCCGAGAAAACGCGGCAGGTATTGCTGGTTGATGGCAACATCCAGGTCTGAGTGCGGCCGTGTTTGCCAGCCCAGGTGCGCGTCCACCGCCCAACCACCGTCGATCACAATCGGGATGCCGGCGATTTCTGCCAGGTCAATGATGCGCAGGGCTTCCTCCTGGTCCATCTCGGGGGTCTGGCTGGGGGTGAGGCAGAGCGGAACGGCTTTCAGGATTTCTTCAAGGGGATTTGGCTGATTGGGATCCTGGTCGGCAGGTAGGTTCATGGCAGGCTATCCTTATGGGCACAATATTGTCCACCCCAACGAGGGTGTACTTTTGGCTGGATTATATCATCCAGGGTCCGCAAAATCCGCCTTGGAGGAGTGTTCCGTAAGTCACACTGGAAAAATTCAATGACCTGGGCAGATTTGCAATTGGTCCGGTGTGAATATTCCTGATAAATGAGTGAACATGACCTCTACGAAACGCGCGTTTCTGGAAAAATCAACCCCTTGCGGGTATACTTAACTGAATTAACAAAGCCAATCGTGGAGGATCTCATGAAAGCAATCGTTCAACAGCAGCAGCTTGCCCACGGCGTCAGCCTGGTTGCCCGCGCTGTAACTTCCCGCAGCACTCTTCCTGTACTCTCGAACATCCTGATCAAGACCGATCAGGGGCGCCTGCGACTCTCTGCTACCAACCTTGAGCTGGGTATCAGCGCCTGGATCGGAGCAAAAGTCAGCGATGAAGGCGGGCTGACCATTCCGGCACGCACCTTCGTGGACCTCGTGAGCAACCTCCCCAACGAAGAAGTGACCCTGACACTGGACGAACGCACCCAATCCCTCAACGTAAAATGCGGCACGCTGAACACCGATATCAAGGGCATCAGCGCAGAAGAATTCCCGCCCATGCCCTCGTCCGATGACGAATCTGCCATCCCTTTGAACGTAGAAAACTTCAAAGAGATGATCCAGCGCGTGGCCTTCGCCGCCTCCACAGAAGACACCCGCCCTAATCTGACCGGCGTGCACATGAGCTTTCAGGGTGATGAACTCGAGATGGCTGCCACAGATGGCTATCGCATCTCCATCAGCAAAGCTGCTATCGGGCACAAGCCTCCCCAAAACCTCGAAGCCCTGATCCCCGCCCGGGCCCTCAGCGAGCTCTCGCGCATTGCGGTTAATGGCGATGAGACTCTGCTGATGTCGTTCCCAGCCGGACGCGGCCAGGTGATCTTCCATTTGAAGGACGCAGAACTGGTTTCGCAGTTGATCGAAGGCAACTTCCCCAACTATACTGCCATCATCCCAACCAGTTTCAAGACCCGCACTGTGCTCAACACCGCCCAACTCCTGAAAGCCTGCAAACAGACTGAGATTATCGCCCGCGAGGGCAGTTACATCGCCCGCCTGGACATCCAGCCCGAAGCCGGCAGCTCTGATCGTGGTCCACAAATGGAGATTTCCGCCACTTCTGAGCAAACGGGCTCATCCGAAGTAATTGTGGATGCCTCTGTGGATGGCGTGCCGCTCTTGATCTCCTTCAACATCCGCTACTTGCGGGAAGCCCTGGAGGTCATCAAGACCGCCAACGTGCTCTTGGAGACCAACGCCGCCAACACCCCCGGCATGCTCCGCCCCGTTGGGGACGACAGCTTCAGGCACATCATCATGCCGATGAATGTAAATCGGTAAGATATTTGTAATTTAAAAAGAAAAAGCTGGCTCGAGTGATCTGAGCCAGCTTTTNNTCTATCTCCTCCAACCCCAGCTGTCGCACGCTGGCACCCAGCAGGATGATGTTCATCACCCGCAAATTGCCGAGCTTGCGGGCTTCTTCGCTGGCATCCATCGCGATCACCTTGCCGGCGCGCGCGCTGATCAACTCAGCCGCGTTCTCAGGGTACTTGTCACTGCCATTTTGCACCCCGATCGGGTTGACACGCACTCTGTTGAGGATCACGATCCCCTTGCCGTCCTCGCGCAGGTATTCCAGGTTGCGCAGCACCTCGAGCTCCTCAAAACCGATGATCACATCCGCCTTTTTGGCTTCGACAATCGGCGAAAAGACCTTCTCTCCAAAGCGCACGTGGGTCAGCACGGGACCCTCGCGCTGCGACATGCCATGGACTTCGCTCATCTTCACGTCGTAACCCTGCGAAAGCAGCCCTTCCGTCAGCAATTTGCTGGCGAGAATGGTGCCCTGCCCACCTACGCCGGTCAAAAGAATGTTCTTAGTGGTCATCACGCCTCCACTTTCTGAATGGCATGCACCGGGCAGACCTGCGCGCACACACTGCAGCCAACGCATTTTTCGGGGTCAATGGATGATTTTTTCTTCGCCACTTGGAAGACGATTGCCGGGCAGCCAGTGCGTGTGCACTTCTTGCAGCCAATGCAGATCTCCTCGTTCACCCAGTAAACTGAAGTGAAGGAGCCCTTGAATTCTTCTTTATCGAGGGCGGTTTGCTTTTTGAGCGCGCAAGGCCAGCGGGTGATGATCACCGAAGGCTCCTGTAAAGTCAAAGCCCAATCCAACGCTTCTTTGACCTCACTCAGCTGATTTGGATCGATCACCCGGACATTCTTGAAGCCAAACGCCCGGACGATTGCCTCGATGCTGACCGCTTCGGTTACTTCCCCATGGATTGTGCGACCAGTGCCGGGGTTGTCCTGCTGCCCGGTCATGGCGGTGATGCGGTTATCGAGCACGACGGTGACCAGGTTGCTCTTGTTGTAGGCAACATCCAACAGCGAGTTGATGCCTGTATGGAAGAAGGTCGAATCACCGATCACTGAGACTACGCGCATCTTATTGCCCTCGATGGTGTCGAAGACCTGCTGCGCGCCATGCCCAAGGCTGATGCTGGCGCCCATGCAGACGGTGGTCTCCATGGCGTGGTACGGCGCGCCGGATGCGAGCGTATAACAGCCAATGTCGCCCGAAACCATGACGTTCTTTCGGCGACCAAGCTCGTAGAAGAAGCCGCGATGGGGGCAGCCAGCGCAAAGTGTGGGCGGTCGCGGGATGACAGCCGCGCGAACTTCGTCGTCCAAAGCGTATTCCTCGCCAAACATCACAGAGCGGATCACTTCGGGCTTCATTTCGCCGTTGCGAGGGAAGATGTTCTTGCCATCGCATGGGATGCCTAACGCCCTCACATGATCCTCAATATAGGGGTCGTTTTCTTCGATGATATAGACCTTCTCAACCTTTGAGGCAAATTCGCGGATCAAGTCATCTGGCAATGGATTGGTGAAGCCCAGTTTCAGATAGGATGCTCCATCGCCAAAGACTTCACGAGCATAGAGGTAACAATCGCCAGAACAGATAATGCCAATGCCCGGTTCATTCATCTCGATGCGATTCCACTGGCAGTTGTTTGAATAGACTCCTAATAAAGCCTGATTTGCCTGAACTTTGACTTTCATCGGGCGGGCGTTAGCCGGCACAGCAACGTACTTTTTGATGTTCTTAACGTAAGGCTTGAGTGGCACATCCTGGCGTTCGCCCAATTCCATCAGACTCTTGGAATGGCACACGCGCGTGGTCATTCGGAAAAGCACTGGAATGTCGTACTTCTCGCTGATCTCAAAAGCCTCGACCAGCATATCCTTGCATTCCTGGCTGTCGGAGGGTTCGAACATCGGCGTCATAGCGGCTTTGGCGTAGTTGCGGTTATCCTGCTCGTTCTGGGAGGAGAACTGCCCGGGTTCGTCGGCTGTTAGCACCACTGCGCCGGCGTTAACGCCCATGTAGGCAAAGGTGAAGAAGGGATCGGCGGCTACGTTCAGACCGACGTGCTTCATCGCAGCGATGGCACGCGCGCCTGCCAGGGACGCGCCGATCACGGATTCGAGGGCGGTTTTCTCGTTGGGAGCCCACTCAGAGTGGATTTCTTCGTAGGTGGCAATGTTTTCAAGGATCTCGGTACTGGGAGTGCCCGGGTATGCTGAGGCAAAACGCACACCTGCCTCCCAGGCGCCACGAGCGACGGCTTCATCGCCAGTGATCAATTGTTTCAACGCTTCCTCCTTTTCCGTCAAGGTAAATGGCGTGAGTGACGGGTTTTCAGGGTTTCAGTATAAACGAGAACAGCATAAAAGGGGTCTGAACGCAGGATTTCTGCGATTAATCAGAGGATTTGTAGCGATAAATTCCAAAACTCTACTCCCCACACCCCGTCTGCCGTCGATCACCCGGAACAAGGGTTTAAGGGATCGATTTTGTGTCCCTGGCAGGCAAAACTGGTGGATCAGTCTGATTTTTGGGCTGAGCGAGTTCAAACACATGTGAGACGATAGGGCTTTACAAAAAAGCACATTGGGGTCAT
>MTKZ01025564.1_pt1 | contig 11153 bp, 9 predicted proteins | sample 1042781 | NCBI WGS metagenome assembly MTKZ01 (sample SAMN06212207, study PRJNA360539) | anaerobic digester metagenome | biome: Wastewater treatment plant; material: sludge; isolation source: anaerobic digester fed with sludge from wastewater treatment plant | place: Denmark: WWTP Viborg ...
GCAAGTAGTAAGTGACAACCGGGTACTTAACCTTACCCCTTTTGAAATAAAATACACCGAGAACAGGCCTTTCTTTAATGAAGGAACTGAACTGTTCAGTAAAGGAAATTTGTTTTATGCCAGAAGAATTGGAATTGATCCTGTGTTGCTGCATTCTGCTGGTGATTATTCCGGCGCTGATGAATTTGTAGTAAAGGCCCCTTCAGAATCAAAACTTATCAATGCTACAAAAATATCCGGACGCACTGCAAAAGGATTAGGGATTGGGGTATTGAATGCGGTGACTAATACGAGGTACGCTACGTTAGAAGATTCTGCAACAAAAGGACAACGCAAAGTTATAATAGACCCTTTAACTAATTATAGTGTAATTGTTTTTGACCAGACATTAAAAAATAACTCCAGTGTTTCTTTGGTAAATACCAATGTATGGAGAAGTGGGAAAGATTATGACGCCAATGTTACCGCTGCGCTTTTCAGCCTGAATGATAAAAAGAATATGTGGAATGTAAGTGGTAAAGTGGCAAATAGTCGCCTGATTGGCTACCTGCCTGAGGGGAAAACACAAAGTGGCTACAGCCATAGCCTTTCGTTCTCAAAAACAAGTGGCCGTTTCAATTTTACCGTAGGACAGGATCTCACTAACAGTAAATTTAACAGCAATGATCTTGGCTATTTCACTTTTACCAACTTTATTGACCACAATGCATGGGTTGGCTATCGCTGGATAAAACCCACCACCTGGTATAATAGCATTTACCTGAACTTCAATGCATATTATTCAAGACGCCTGGCACCGGGTACTTTCCAGAATGCGAATTTTAATGCTAATGTAAACGGGCAGTTAAAAAATCTTTGGTATGCAGGTGCGATGATAGGATATGAACCAAAGTACAATGATTTTTATGAACCAAGGATTGCTGGCCGTATGTTCAGGGGTTGGTCAAATTATTTTACCAGTGTTTGGTTTGAGTCAAATAGTTCTAAAAAATACAGTGCATACAGTGAGTTGATGTATGTAAAAAGAAGTCTTTTCAACAGTGAGAAGTACAACTTCACTCTGAGCAACCGGTATCGATTTAGTAATAAACTTACGATCAGTCACCGGGTAAATATTGCTCCGCAAAATAATAATACAGGGTTTGCCTCCATTAACGGCAGCGAAGTGATCTTCGGTAAAAGAGATATTAAAAGTGTAGAAAACATCTTAAACTTCAAATACAGCTTTAATGCTAAAATGAATATTAATACCCGCATTCGTCACTACTGGAGCAAGGTTGATTACAAAGAATTTTTTACACTACAACAGGATGGCAGTCTGCAAAAAAACAGCAGCTTTAACCAAAATGTAAATCAGAATTATAATGCCTTTAATATTGATGCCGTATTTACCTGGCAGTATGCTCCGGGAAGTTTTATCAATCTTGTTTGGAAAAACGCTGCTTACGATTTCAACAGGATCATAGACCATGGTTATTTTAAGAATTTCAATAATACCATGAACACAGATAATAATAATAACATATCGCTGAAAGTGATTTACTTTCTTGATTATCTCCAGATAAAAGGGCTAAAAAAGAAAAATAAAAATTCCTGATCCTTTAGTCTTATAAAAAAGCCCCCGGAAATTCCGGGGGCTTTTTAGTTAAGCTATAATTGGTCCATACTCCGGTTTCCATTCGTATTTCCACCGGCGGTGGCTCCATAAATAATTAGAAGGGTCTGACCTGATAATTTCTTCCAGCGCATTTTTATACATTACCGTAAGTGTTTCCGGCAAAAAAGAGGAACCATTTTCTGTAAGAAGTTTGGCAGAGAAATGATAAGACCCTCTTTTAATTTTTTTAAACCCCACAATTACAACGGCTGTATTATTTCTTACAGCCCCTTTAGCAGGGCCCGTTACAAAAGGAACAGGCTTTCCGAAAAAATTCATCCAGTAAGCATTAGATGGATGCCCGGGATTTTGATCTGCTGCCAAACCAAATGTGTATTGGCTGGAAAAGGCAGGATGATTGGCATTTTTTTTAAACTCAGTGGCAGAAATCAAGATGGTTCCAAACCGCTTTCTGAAATTATAAAAAATCCGATCCATAGACTTATTACTGATTGGCATATAGATACCAACAAAAGGAGCTGTAAGATTAATGGCTGCTAATGCATTGCCAAACTCCCAGTTAAACTGGTGGCCGGCCATAATGTGAACATCATACCCTTTTGCCGAAAGTTGATTGATTAAATCAAAATCACAGGTACTTCTTTTTTGAATTTGCAGCTTTGAGATGGAAATAAATTTGATAGACTCAACAAACGCATCAAGAAAATTATGGTAGAATTTTTTAGCTATATCCCTTCTTTCCTGTTCACTCTTTTCGGGAAAAGCAATAGCAAGATTACTCAACACCACTTCTTTCCTGTATTTAAATACATAAAACATTAATCCGTACATGCAATCGGACAAAAAATATAATACCCGGAAAGGCAATAGAGAAACCAGCCACAAAAAACTGTAAACAACATAATACATGGTGCGCAAAGATAAAAACTACAGTACAATGTTCTGAATAAGGTTGCTGTTACCCGGGTAATCGGTATTAAAGTGCAGGCCACGGCTCTCTTTCCGGAAGCTGGCTCCTTTTACAATCAGGTAACCAACCGTTATCATATTTCGCAGTTGAAGCAATTGTGGTGATAGGGAACTGCTTTCATATAATTGTTCTGTTTCTTCCCACAACAGGTCTAGCCTACGCATAGCCCTTTGTAAACGAACATTGTTTCTGACTATACCCACATAATCACTCATCACCTGTTGTAATTCTTTCAGACTTTGAGTAATCAAAATCATTTCTTTGGGTTCTGTGGTTCCTTTGGCATTCCAATCGGGAATATTTGTATTGAAAGAAGTCAATCTTATCTTCTCCACAGCGTCGATAAAGCAACGATGTGCAAAAACCATTGCCTCCAATAGAGAATTACTCGCCAAACGATTGGCACCATGTAAACCGGTAGAGGCGCATTCGCCGCAGGCATAGAGATTCCGTATGGAGCTTCGGCCCCATTCATCTGTTTTAATTCCCCCGCAACTATAATGCGCAGCAGGTGCAACCGGTATCATATTTTTTGTGATATCTATTCCGATCGATAAACATTTCTCATAAATATTTGGGAAATGCTCGGTAAATTTTTCCTTGGTGAAATGGCGGCAGTCTAACCATACATGTTCTGTACCCGTTCTTTTCATTTCGCTATCAATAGCTCTTGCTACAATATCCCTGGGGGCTAAATCTTTTCGCTCATCATACTTTTCCATGAAAGCTTCTCCATTCAGATTTCGCAGAATACCGCCATCACCCCGAACAGCTTCCGTAATTAAGAAAGCATGCCCCCGTACTGACGGTTCATATAATGCTGTGGGATGAAATTGGATAAACTCCATATTTTCCACCCTTCCTTTTGCCCGGTACACCATTGCCACACCATCTCCTGTTGCAATCGAAGGATTGGTGGTTGTGCGATATACCTGGCCATTACCCCCGGTTGCCAGCAATGTAATCTTAGATAATATCTTCTCAATTTTATTCGTTTCCAGATTCAATACATATACCCCATAACACTCCACATCCGGGGTAGCTTTATTGACCAGGTAGCCCAAATGGTGTTGAGTGATGATATCAACAACGAAACAATGTTTGATAAATTCAATATTGGCTTGCCTGTTCACAGCATCTATCAATGCCCGTTCCATTTCCTTCCCGGTCACATCTTTATGATGCAAAATTCGGAACTCAGAATGCCCACCTTCTTTACCTCTTTTATAATCACCATCTTCTTCCTTATCAAACTTGGCACCCCAGTCTATTATTTCCTGTACTCTCTCCGGTCCCTCTTTTACCACAATTTCCACTACTTTTTCATTGCACAGGCCATCCCCGGCAATTAAAGTGTCTTCAATATGCTTGGCAAAACTGTCATTCTCCAAATCATTTACTACGGCAATACCGCCCTGTGCATATTTGGTATTGGTTTCATCAGCCGAAGCCTTTGTCATTACCAATACCTTTTTTTCGANNCTACTTTCAGGGCATAAGTTAATCCTGCAATACCCGAGCCTATCACTAAAAAATCTGTTTGTCGCATGAATCAAATTTTATGGGAATTTACTGACTGAAGATATCGGATTGCTCCCGTAACAATAAAAAGCTGGGCTAATCCATACGTCAGCATAATAATAACATTCGCCGCTTCAAATGGTTGATAAAATTTATTGATTGCCAAAACCGAATCAGAGATGACAAATAACACAGCTCCCCACATCATCCAATTACCAGCAATTTTATTTTTAAGCGATAGCATATGCATCGCCAGCATTAACATTACACTGATAACCACTCCATAAATACGCACCGGCAATTTCATATCATCCAGGTAAGGAGACAACCAGGTAATTAGCGCCACATAATAAACTACAACCACTATCAACAGCCAAAGATTACTCTGTATGTTCTCCTTTACCCGTACATGATGGAAGAAGACAATATAAAAAATATGGGCTACTAAAAAAGAGGCTAATCCGAATAAAAAGAAATTATCATTAGTGGGAACGAACATCAAAAGTATATCACCCGCCCAGGAAAAAAATAAAGCAAAGAATATCCATTTTTTTATTTTATTCGCTATGAAATTAGTCTGAACCCAAAAATAACCGGCAAGAAAAGGAATTATCAGTGGCTTGGAAATATATTGCAGCAGGTCATTATTTAGTTGGGAACCAATACTATTAACCGCAAGAACAAGTACAAAAAGAAATAACCATTGCTTTTCTTTCATAGAAAAATTTTAATTATCCACCCATGCATCATTCTCTTTAATCAAATTAATCAATTCTTCTACGGCCACTTCGCTGTTTACATTTTTTTTCATTACTTCTTTGCCTTTGTACAACGTTATTTTACCGGGGCCACTCCCTACATAGCCAAAATCTGCATCCGCCATTTCCCCAGGGCCATTTACAATACAACCCATGATAGCAATCTTCACTCCTTTCAGGTGATTAGTAACGGCCCGGATTTTAGCTGTTGTTTCCTGCAAATCAAATAAGGTGCGGCCACAACTCGGGCAGCTGATATATTCTGTTTTTGAAATCCTTGTTCGGGTGGCTTGTAAAATACTGAACGCAGTATTATTAGTAAACTGGTAAATGTCTTTTACTTCCAGGTATGTTCGGCCGGTAGCTTTTATATTTTCTATTGTAGAACCGCCGCTGTAACCCAAGCAAATACCATCACCCAGGCCGTCTAAAAATAAAGCCCCGGTCTCTGTAGCAAAGTGAATCAGGTGTTCATCCGGAGTTTGCCACTTACTATCAGTGATTAATATAACAGGATTATTAATATTTCTGTTCATCAACTCTACAAACATCCGGCGGACGGATTGCATCGCATTTGTATTTGTTGAACTTAAACAGATTACTACAGAGGTATCATTTGCCAAATCCTCCAGATAGGTAAAATCGTTTACGACTGTATTATCATTGAAGCAGTCCAGCATGACAAAGTTTAACTTGTCGTTTTTTGCTGTTGCCGCTGCAAAACCACTACCGCTAAAAATTGGAAAATATTTTTGATTGTCGGTTGTTTCAGCCCATGTTGCGGGATACACAATCACTTTAAGTGTACCGGGTAAAGCAAAATCCAATAATTGATGCCCGGTAAAAATAAAATCGGCTGCTGCATCACCAATCGTCCATTTATCAGTTGCTTCATCATAAGTATATCCGATACCCTGTAAATGAGCCGGGGTTATCTTATCTATCTTACTCAGATCTGCTATAACCACTGGTACCTGCTTACCACCTATAGTATCTACTGCAAATGTTTCTCTTCGTTGAAAGCTGAAAGGGTCATATGGCAACTTTACTATAGCAGGAACTAAAGCACCTGGTGCGGAGGGCTTGGGGAGGCGGCTCACCAAATCTTTACATACGGGTATTTCAAATTCCGGATCTTCTGTTAATGATACACGGATTGTATCACCAATACCATCTTCTAATAATGTTCCGATACCTACTGCAGATTTTATTCTTCCATCTTCACCATCACCGGCTTCTGTTACCCCAAGATGTAATGGATAGATTTCTCCGAATTCGTCGAACATCGTTTTAATCAGTAGCCGGTATGCCTGCACCATCACCTGTGGATTACTGCTCTTCATGCTCAGTACAATATTGTGATAGGTTTCGCCTCTTGCAATACGCAAAAATTCCATTGCACTTTCCACCATACCGATTGGGGTATCTCCATAGCGGCTCATGATCCGGTCACTTAGTGAACCATGATTGGTTCCGATACGCATGGCCGTTCCATACTCTTTGCAGATTTTTACCAGCGGGGTAAAACGTTCCCGGATCCGGTCAATTTCTTCTGCATATTCTGCATTGGTGTATTCTATTTGTTCAAATTTTTTCTTATCAACATAATTACCGGGGTTTACTCTTACTTTCTCAATTATCCTCGCTGCAATTTCCGCAGCATTCGGGGTAAAATGAATATCGGCTACTATTGGAGTAGTATAACCTCTTTTACGCAACTCATTTTTTATATGCAATAAATTCTCAGCTTCATTTTTAGAAGGAGCAGTAATGCGGATCAATTCAGAACCTGCCTCTATACAACGGATACTCTGTTCTACTGTAGCTATCGTATCCATCGTATCAGTAGTTGTCATCGTCTGCACCCGGATGGGATGAAAATTGCCTAATAAAAGGTCGCCGATTTTTACCTCTTTTGTTGGGAGACGTTTATAGCTTGTTAGTGATTCGCAGTATAATTGCATAGCTGCAAAACTAATAAAGAACAGTCAGGTATGTTTACCAATCTTTTGCCTGAGACCCGCCGGTTTTGATTTTTTCTTTCTGTACCCGTTGTTGCACTTCCTTTGATTTTTGCTGAAGCAGTTTGAGCCGTTGGTCCGCTTCTTTAGGGCTCATTTTTGACTGGGGCTGTTTCTTTTGTTCCTCCTTTTTTTTCTTTTGCTGGTCATCTTTCTTTTTTTCTGCATTCTTCTTTTTTAATTCCAGCAGTGCTTTTTGCAGATTTTCTCTTGCTTCCCTGTCAGCAGGATTATTCCGCAGAGCATCTTTATATGCTTCAATACTTTCTTCAAGATTTTTTTGCTGACTCAGTATTACTCCTTTATTATAAAATGCCTTTGAACGAACCTCTTTATCGGTTGCATCCTTAGCTACCTGGGCAAATAGCTCAGCCGCCTGCACTTTTTTATCCTGCTTGTAGAGAGCATTGGCCTGGTTGAATTGAGCCGTTTTATTTGAAGGTTCGGCCTCCACCGCTTTATTATATTGTTCGGTTGCTTTTGCAAACTGTTGTTGCCGGTAATATTCATTTCCCGCCTGTATTATTTTTTCCACGGCTTTGGACTGGGAAAATGAATACAAAGAAGTAAGAAGAAATAATATCGTCAGATAATTTCTCATGCCACCACTTTTTTTCTTTCGGGTATAAAATTTTCAACTACCAGCAGAACAAACATGATGGAAGCAAACCACAGAAAAAATGTCCTGAAATTCATTTGCGAAACATCCGAAAAAACTTTCTTATCTATCTGCGATAATTGTTTAGTCAATACTGACACGGCTGCATCACTGCCCTGTAACCGGAGATACTCCCCATTCGTTGCTGCTGCAATTTCCTTTAATACATCTTCATTCAATTTTGAAACAACGGTGTTACCGGCCTCATCTTTTTTCAAATCTCCGGTAGCCGGGTCGATGATAGTAGCTCCTTCCGGGGAACCAATGCCTATTGTATTTATCATAACCCCTTGTTCGGAGAGACTTTTTGCCATACTCAAAGCATCCTCGTCATGATCTTCACCATCCGAAATCAGTAAAACAGTTTTAAATTTTTTATCTGTCGTATTAAATGCATTGGCACTCATAGTCAGTGCATCACTGATTACAGTTCCTTGTTGCGGTATCGCATCCGGACTGGCAGAAGACACAAATAGTTGAGCAGCCCCATGGTCAGAGGTCAGCGGCATCTGCAGATATGCTTTCCCGGCAAATAATATTAAGGCAATCCTGTCATTGGGCATTTCATTCATCAGTTTGGTGATGAATTGTTTTGCTCTTTCCAGCCGATTGGGGGCCAGGTCTGCAGCCAACATACTTTTACTTACATCCAATGCAATAGCTATATCAATACCTTTCCGGTTTACAGCATCGGATTCTCCGGGCCTGCGGGGATTCATTACAGCAATCACTCCAACAGCAAAAGCAAAGGAAAGTAACAGGAATTTTGAAGTAAATAGTTTAGAAGAATAATTGTTGATTAATGCCTTAACTAAATTTTCATCTCCAATCTTTTTTGCTGTTACTTTTTTCCATTGGAGTAATAAAAGAAAAAGCCCGGCCAGTACTGCCAGCCCGGCAAAAAGCCAGATGAACTCTTTATGTTGAAATTGAAAATTCAATGTAACAATATTAAATACAGGGAACCCGGGTTGCAATTTTTACGCCAGTTATGCTTTCTTCATTTGCAACCGGCTGATTATGTTTACATTTTACCGTTAAAAAATCCCAGGTACTTCAGTATATCCTTCAGCATCTTCATGCGGACTGTCCACATATCAAAGTCCTTATCCGGCGATTCGATGTTTAGTACAAAAAAATAGGGATGATTATTTTCTTCAATCCAACCCACTACCCAGCCCAGTGCATGGCCTTTTTCTGTAAAGCCCCAGCCGGTTTTATACCCCAATCGGTAATTAGCATTGTTTTCAAACAGCATGGTCCTTTTTACAGTTTCCTGGTAACTTTTGAAGAACGGCAGCTGGTCAAAATACAATCGCTTTACCAATCCCAATTCTTCATCCGGGGATATTTTCAGGGAATTATCCAACCAGAAAGAATCAATAGTGCTGGTAATTTTTTTGGTGCCATATCGCAAACTATCTAGCCATAACTGCATAGTATCTTTTCCGATTCGCCTTGCCACTTCCTGGTAATAATTTACAGCAGAGACCCTGAATGCATCATACATAGTTAAGTCCCGGTTCCATTCTTCCACCCGGCGTTTTACGCCATCCCATTTTATCACCATACTGTCGCTACTGATTTTTCCTGTTTGTAAACCAATCAGCGAATTCACAATTTTAAAAGTACTCGCCGGCAGATAACTGCTGTCACGGTAGCGGCCAAGATTATGCACCGTAAACTTACCGGTACCGTTATCCATCAGGGCAAAACAGCCCTCCACTTTATTTTCATCAAAGTACTTCTTAAGATTTTTATCCTGCTTTACATTGTTTTGAGAGCAGGATTGAAGGAGTGTAAGTAACGCCAGGCTATAAGCAGCAAATTTCATTTTCTTCAAAAATTTGGGCAAAGGTAGCCTCATTTTACCCGCTGCAAAACAGCTTTTTGATAGCTGCCTATTTTGTAACTATCAACGGAAGGGCTTTCCTCTGTACCGCTACCGGTTGTGGCAATGGGTTTAGCCGAAATACTATAAAACTCAACCATTAATTTTTCATCCTCTATCCAATAATTATTGACGATGGTATTGTTCATTACAGTAAAAGCTCCGCAGAATTTTTTACCCACCCAAAACTGGTCGAGTATAATACCATTCAACTCATCAATAACCCAGTGACCATTGGTGATATCCTTTGCCTTTAACAGGTAAGGACGGTTGTCTTCTGCTGCGGATCCATAAATTATTTGCCAGGTATAGTTACCGGTGCTATCGCCCCGCTGTATGCGCAGCTCCATGTTCACTTTTTGGGACTCTTTTTTTCCGGTTCTAAACCATTCCAACTCTCCTTTCCAATTACCTACCCAGCTTTGAGGGAATGTAATTTCCTGGCTGATAACCAGCTTAGAGGTTAACACCAATAACAACAACAGTAGAAATTTCATTTGCCTGATTTTTTGCGGTCTGAATATGGGACATTCCTGCCTGTATAAAAATAAAAATCCCGTTCTGTATAAAACGGGACGGGATAAATTAATTGGGACAATATTTTTTACAAATAAAAGCCACCCTTTTGTTTGTAGTGTTTGTTTCCCTGGCAATCTCTTTTAGTAGCGGCACAAGAGCTCAACATAAAAACCGTTAGAGCCATTACTGTTAAACAAAGCAATAATCTTTTCATACTTTTAAAAAAAGTTAAGTACAGCCTTCGCTTATGCAGGGGCGTACGGGTCATTAATTAGTTAAGGAAATTCCAGAGGAAAATTGGTGGGTAGAGTTTTATACCATCGTAGTAGACAACGAAAATAATGCCGGGATATTATTTCTCATAACTTCTGCCCACTTATTTTTAATTAATAATTAAGAAATTGCTCCCAGACAATAATCTTTTATCGTAAAAACACTAATTAAAGTAATTTTACGATATAAATAGTTATCAAATATGAAAATGACCTTCATTCCAATTGTGATTTTATCTCTGAGTATCGTTGCTTGTAATAACAACAAGCCTAAAGAAAGCGTAACTATTACAAGCGAAGATGGCAAAGAACAGATTACAATTGATGCTAACCAGGCCGGGAATGCAGCTGTCGAAATGGAGAAGACAAAAGAAGAATTGAGTAAACTTACACCCCTTAGTGCTGAAGAATTAAAAGCCCTGGTGCCTGAACAACTGATGGGGGCCACCCATTCAGATCTGGATGTTAATGCAGCAATGGGTGCATCTGTGGCCAGTGCTGATTATAAAATAAATGACAGCATGGATATCAATCTGAATATTATTGACTGTGCCGGGCCGGGTGGTGCTGGTATTTATACAATGCAGTATATCGGGTTATTTAATATACAGCAGGAAGATGAGGACGAGTACACTAAAACAATTGACTTTAACGGCGGCAAGGCCTTTGAGAATTGTAAAAAGACCCGTAATGATTGCACCCTAACTTTCTTCGCTGGTGGACGTTTTCTCATCACATTAGAAGGAGATAATGTAGGAATTGAGGCGCTAAAGGATGTGGCAAAGGGGTTGAAGATTAAATAAAGCTATCAATATAATATGGAGGTTTCGTTGGGTTGCCTCCTTTTTATTTCAACACTTACCAAACCCTCCAGTCCACTGCAATGGTTTCATTCCTCGATGTTGGTTTCTGCAATCCTTTCGTA
>MTKZ01128783.1_pt1 | contig 11153 bp, 8 predicted proteins | sample 1042781 | NCBI WGS metagenome assembly MTKZ01 (sample SAMN06212207, study PRJNA360539) | anaerobic digester metagenome | biome: Wastewater treatment plant; material: sludge; isolation source: anaerobic digester fed with sludge from wastewater treatment plant | place: Denmark: WWTP Viborg ...
CGCGAGCGGCACCAGCGTGGACTATGAGGAAACTCGGTGCCCCATATGCCAAGAGTCATTCGTTGTTATACGCTATGTGACCCTCTCGGTGTTCGGCTACGCCACCGCGCGTGACTTACGCGACAGCCAATGGATAGTGTTTGAGGAAGTTCGGACCTGTCCCCACTGTCTGTACACTTCCCTCGCGTCCGAGTTCTCGAACGTGGATCCCGCGGAGCGCGCGACCATCCGCGACTTCCTGGCCACCTTGGGATCTGCATCGAGCCGAATGGCCTGGAAATCGCAGGACAACGGCATAGTCGCCCCCAAAACAGACGCGGACGCGACGTTCTGGCTGGGGCACCGCTGCTACGATCGAAGGGGACCCAAACCCAGAAGCCACGTTCGCCTGGCTCTATTGCAGTATTACCAATGTGGCCGCACCGCCTCGGGCACCAGATGCGAGTATCGCGAGCACGCGATTGACGAGATGGACAAGGCCCTGCGGGCGGACGCTTACCTGGGGCCCGAAACAGCGATGGTGACCTATCTTCGAGGCGAGTTGCTCCGGGTCGCCGGTCGGCTGGAGGAGGCACGCCGCGAATTGGCGGCAGCTCGGAAGCTCGCGCTGACCGCCAAGGTCGAATACCCTGAGAGCGCTACCCTCAAATGGCTCCTGCCGTGGATTGAGGAGCGGAGTCTGCTCGCGAAGATGGGCTCCATGGACGTCCCGGGTCTCCTCGCGCAACTCCAGGATGTCGGATCCGCGCATGGCATTGAAGATGGAATTGACCTTGCCACGCGGGCCGCGCTGGCGACCGTGNNGACCGTGGCCGGGCGATCGGACCCCGAGGCGCTGCAGGCATTGAAGGACTACGCTGAGCGATCCCCTGCCAATGCACACTGGCGGGACTACGTCGAAGTGGAAGCGCCTTCCGCGACAAACGACAAGGAAGTCTTGCGGGCGATGCTCCCTGCTCTGCACAAAGCGCCGCCCGTGCGCACGTACCCGCTGCCCGCGAGTCAGTCGTTGGCAGCGGCTGCCGATGCGCTGGGTACCTCGTGTGACCGCCTCATGAAGCTCAACCCGTCCGCTCAGGCCGAACGTATGGGCGATGAGCCCTGGCCGATCCTCGTGCCGGCACTTCCGGATGGCTGGAGCGAAGATCGCCTGGCCGAGAACCTGATTGCCCTCATCAGGGACGGGGATGAGATGGCAGCCCGTGTGTTTCTCGATCGGTTCCGCTCGAAGCTTGGTGGCGATCTGCTGCGCTGGGACGTGCAGGCCGGAATGAGGGCACTGGCCGGGACGCCCTCTCTCTGGCCGCTGTTCGAATCGCTGGAGGCGCCGGACGGAGACAGCGAGTTGGCCCTGCGCCTGGACGCTCTCGCCTACGTGTGCGGCCAGACGAACCGGCGTGACCGGTTGGTGGCCAGAGTCCGAATGGACGCTCTTCCCGACGAGCCCACCTTCTTCATTCTTGACTGCTTCATCCTGAAAAAGGACGATTGCCTGAAGGATCTGGCGTTCCGTACGCTTGCTCGCTGGAGTGAACCCGACGTTGCGTGTTTCCATCCCTGCGACTATCTCCAGGGCGTGGGCAACGCGGGGGACCTTCCGAAACTCAAGGCCTTGGCAACGCAAACCCCACGAGGCCTCCGACGGGACATCGAAGACGCAATTCGGGCCATCACGATCCGCGAGAAGATTCTGACGCGGTGACGTTCAGCAGACGCGGGGTGAACCTCATGACCCCAGGTCGCGCAGCGCCTGGGTCAGCGTTTCCCGCTGGGCGAGCAGCTCCGTGAGGCGCTGGCGCTCGGCTTCCACCACCTCGGGTTTGGCGTTGTGCACGAACTTCTCGTTGGCGAGCTTCGATTCCTTACCGGCGATCTGCTTTTCCACGCCGGCCAGGTCTTTCTCGACGCGCTTGCGCTCCGCCTCGTCGTCGCTCACGTCGTGCACCAGAATCTGCACCGCACCCACCACGGTGGAAGCGGAGTTCCTTGGCCGGGCCGTCTCGGAGACCACGTGCAGCGTCTCCACGCCGGCCATCTCCTGGATGATGTGGGCCTGGCCGCGGAGCGATTCCACGTGGTCGGCCGGCACCTTCAGCGTGACGGTGACCTTCACCTTCGGCAGCACGTTGCACTTGCTCCGCAAATCACGCACGCCGCGGGTGGCGTCCTGCAGGTCCTGGAAGATCTCGATGATTTTCGCATCGTCCAGCCCCGGCCAACCGGCCTCGGGCGGGAAGTCGGCGACCGTCAGCACGTCGCTCATCCGCGGCTCCGCCAGCCCGGGCAGACCGCGGCGCGGGGCGATCACGGCAAGCTGCTGCCACAGCCGCTCCGTGATGTACGGGATGATCGGGTGGAACAGCCGCAGCACCTGGTCCAGGCAGAATGCGAGCACCTGCCGGGCCTCGGCCCCACGCCGGTCGGGCGGGGCGTCCTCGGCCATGCGCGGCTTGGTGAGTTCGATGTACCAGTCGCACAGGCTGTCCCAGAAGAACTCGCGAATGCGCCGAACCATCGCGGAAAACTGGTACCGCGTCATGAGGCTGTTCACCTCTCGCACCACGCGGGACAGTTCCGCCAGGACCCAGCGGTCTTCCGGCAGCAGGTTTGTGATTTCCAGCCGGTTGTATTCCACGCCCTCCAGGTTGCGGAAGGCGAAGCGGGCGGCGTTCCACAGTTTGTTGCACAGGTTGCGGCCCAACTCCACGCGGTCAGACGTTTCGTAGGCCACGTGCAGGGCGACCTTCGTGTCCTGGTCCGCCCATTGCGTCGCGAACATCTCACCGCAGTGCTTGCATTTGACCTTGAAGATTTCGGATGGGCGGCGGTTGCGCGGCACCACCTCCGTCTGCGGCGTAAGGTTCGCGCAGTGCGGGCAGCGGTACTCCACCGGCATACGCACGTCCTGCAGCTCGGTGGCGATGTCCGCCATGGTGTAGCGCAGGGCGTCCGCGCCGTAGAGCTGGATGATGTCCACCGGGTCCACGCCGTTGCCCTTGGACTTGCTCATCCCTTCGCCCCGGCCGTCGAGAATCTTCGTGTGGATGTACACGTGCCGGAACGGAACGTCGCCCATCAGGTACAGCCCGCTCAGAACCATCCGGGCCACCCACAGCGTGATGATGTCCCGCGACGTGATCAGCACGCTGCCGGGGTAGTAGTAGCGCACGTCCTCCGTGTCGTCCGGCCAGCCCAGCGTACTGAACGGCCAAAGCTGCGAGCTGAACCAGGTGTCGAGGACGTCTTCGCTCTGAGTGAAGCTCGCAGCCTCAAGCAGCCTCTGGACGTCTTGGTCATCTTCCAGCAGGCACACGTCGATGCGACTTCCATCCGCTGTTCGGCGGACCGCGATCTTGTCCGGGTGTTTCTCCGCGATGGACGAAACGAAGTCGTCCGCCTTCCTCGAAAGATCTTCGGGTGCAGGCACCGCATCCGACATCCGCGTTCCTTCGAACGGAAGAGACCAAACCGGAAGGCGGTGTCCCCACCAGAGTTGCCGGCTGATGCACCAGTCGCGCTTCTCGCCGAGCCAGTCGAGATAGGTTTTCGTGTAGCGCTCCGGGAAAATCTTCACCCGGCCGCTGGTCACGGCGTCCATGGCGGCCTGGGCGAGGCCGGGCGATTTCGTGCCGTCGGCCAGCGTGATGCCGCCTTCCACGTCGCCCATTCGCACGAACCACTGGTCGGACAGGTACGGCTCGATCGGCGTCTTGCTGCGGTCGCTGTGGCCGACCTCCATTTCGTGGTCGTCCACGTGGTCGATCAGCCCGGCGGCTTCCAGATCGTCCACCACACGCTGACGTCCCTCGCGGGCAAACACCAGACTCGCGTAGCGGTCGCTGTGGGGGTTCAGCGAGCCGTCCGGCTCGATGAGCGGCGCCACCTTGCCGTCCGGCGTGAGCGCGTTGACCATCGGCAGCCCGTGCCGCTGGCCGACTTCGTAGTCGTTCGGATCATGCGCGGGCGTAATCTTCACACACCCGGTGCCCTTCTCCGGATCGGCCCATTCGTCGGCCACCAGCGGGATGGGGCGGTTGACCAGCGGCAGCATGATCTTGCGCCCGGCCCGGGCCATATCGCGCAGCCGAAGCAGCGTCGGCAGGTACTCTTCACGCCGCCGCGCGATAGCTTCCAGCCGCTGCTCGATTTCCTTCTTCTCGCGACCGGCCGCTGCCGCGAGGTCGGATCGGAGCTGCGCCTCCCGACGGGCAAGCTCGCCCTCGGGGTCCGGATGGACCGCCACCGCCGTGTCGGCCAGCATGGTCTCCGGCCGGGTCGTGGCGATGAGCACGTGCTCCGGATCGCCTGGCTGCGGGTCGATCACCGGGTACTTGAAGTGCCAGAAGTGGCCTTTGACGGCTTCATGGTACACCTCGTCGTCCGCGACGGCCGTCTGGAGCTGGATGTCCCAGTTCACCAGCCGCTTGCCGCGGAAGATCAGCCCGTCCTTGAACATCTTGAAGAACGCGTGGCGGACGGCCTTTGCGCAGACTTCGTCCAGGGTAAACCGGGTGCGTTGCCAGTCGCACGAGGCGCCCAGCAGCTTGAGCTGGCTGAGGATGCGCTTCTCGTACTGGTCCTTCCACTGCCAGATGCGCTCGACCAGCTTCTCGCGGCCCAGGTCGTGCCGGCTCTTGCCCTCTTCCTCGAAGATGCGGCGTTCCACGACCGCCTGCGTGGCGATGCCCGCGTGGTCCGTCCCCGGCTGCCAGAGCGTGTTCCTGCCCTTCATCCGCTGCATGCGGGTGACGATGTCCTGGAGCGTGTTGTTGATCGCGTGCCCCAGGTGCAGGGCCCCGGTCACGTTGGGCAGCGGGATCATGATGACGTGCCGCTGGTCCCGCGGCCGGCTGTCGGGTATCGCCCGGAAGCAGCCCTTCTGCTCCCACAGGGCATAGATGCCCGATTCGACGGCCTCCGGGTTGTAAACCTTTTCCAGCTCGACGTTTCCACTCATGATTCGCATATCCCCGCCGGGCGGACGCGCCGCTCCGCGAACCTGCCAGCGTATCACCGGGGGCCGGATTGTTCAAACGGACGCTTACGTCGGCTCGCCGAACGCGGCGGCGTATGCTCGGGGCTTGCGTTGCTCGAAGATGTGGGTGCCGGGGAAGACGATCTTGTCGCGGACGGACGCCAAGTCGACCGTCGCGGCCACCGGCTCGCACGGGTCCGAGGCCGTCTGGGCCAGGACGGCCCCGTCCGGGCCGATGATGCACGCGGTTTCGGCCCCAGCCGCCGCCAGCACCACGCGGTTCTCCACGGCGCGTGCCCGCAGCAGCGGCAGGGCGTTCGGCGGATGGATGACGAACAGAACGGCGGCCCCGTCCAGCGACAGGGCCCGGGCCGGGGCGAAAGACCGCACGTCGTCGCCGGAAAGCGCGGCGTACCCGCCGAACGCCGCCAATCGCATCCGCTCCGGCTCCGCGTAGCCGACCATTTCGATGCCGAGCGTTCGGGCCAGCAGGGCCACGTCATCCGCCGCGGCCATCGATGGCAACGCGGAGACGGCCGCAACCACTCCGCCCGCCGCCAGGCGGCGGAGCAACTCCATCCCACCGTCCGCGTGAATCAGTGAGGCAGACGGAATGGCCGCAATCTTGACGGGCTCGTCTGCCTCCACCGCCGCCTCCTCCGCACGTGCGGAGTCAAACAGCCGCAGGCGCGCCCACGCGGGAATCGCGGGCAGGCGGGATCGGGTCGGTTGGACTTCGGCGCAAAGCAGAGCGGGCGCATCCGGCGGCGCCTTGGCCAGCACGCGGGCGTCGGCGTCAGTGATCAGGCTGAAGCCGCAGTAGCTCAGCGTGTCGGTTTCCACGCCAAACTTGTTCGCGCAGACGAAGGGAACGCCGATCTCCAGCCCGCGAGCCTCGATCAGAAAATCCGGCTGAGGGTTGTAGTACTCACCCGGACGACGCTTCACGTTCACCCAGCACGTCGGCACGGCGATGAGCTGTGCTCCGAGGGCGGCCAGGCCGGCAGTGGTTTCGGGCGCGCGAACATCCGCGCAGATGGCGATGCCGATCCGGCCAATCCGGGTGTCGAACGCTTCGAGCCTGTCGCCCGGTCGGAACACCCGGTTGTCGTCGCCCCACAGGAACGATTTGCACGCGATCCCCACGACGTCGCCGGCGTCGTTCACAAGTGCCGCCGCATTGCAGAGGCAGTCGCCCTGATCCTCAACGTAGCCGCAAATCACGTGCATGCGGTGCCGCCGGGCGCGATCGCCGAGCCAGGCGAGGAAGTCGCGATTGGGCATCACGCCGGCCGCGCGATACTCCGCGACACCGAGCAGGTAGTAGGACGGGTATGCCCCCTCCGGCAGGACGAGCAGATCCACCTGCCGGGCGGCGGCGTCGGCGATGGCCGTGTCGATCAGCCCGAGGGCACGAGAGCCCTCGGACAGTCGGGTGGCGGGCACCTGGGCGGCCGCCACGCGGAGATGGGCGGGTGGCGCGGACATTGGGCGGCATGGTAGGTGTGCCCGGCCAGCTTTTCAACGCGGCGGGTTCGGTCTATAATCGGTAACCGACTGCCACCCTGTGAGTTGGATTCCAGCAACAGCGATGGGACGTGACTACTACGAAGTACTGGGGGTCGACCGTACGGCCTCGGCCGACGAGATCAAGCGGGCGTATCGCCGTCTGATTAAGAAGTATCACCCGGATCGCAACCCGAACGATCCCTCCGCGGAAGGACGCTTCAAGGAGGTGCAGGCCGCCTACGACGTGCTTGGCAACAAGGACAAGCGGGCCGAGTACGACCAGTTCGGCGAGGCCGCGGTCGGACGTTGGGAGACGCAGCCGACCGGCCAGCGCGTGTACACCTGGGGCGGGGGTTCGCAGATTCCGTTTGATGATCTGCAGGACCTGTTCAGTGCGTTCGGCGGTGGTGGAAGCGGGGCGAGCGTGTTCGGCGATCTGTTCGGCGGGGGCGCCGCTCGGACCGGACGAAGACGGCGGGCGGCCGCGCAGCCGACCCAGGGGCGGGATGAGGAGCGAGTCGTTCGGCTGTCGTTTGAAGAGGCGGTTCGTGGGACCACGGTGGAGGTGCCGGTCCACTCGGACGGGAAGGCCCGCGAGACGCTGCAGGTGAAGGTGCCCGCCGGCGTGGAGGACGGAAGCCGCATCCGCATCCGCGGTCGGGGCGGTTCCGGTCGGTCGGGCGGGGCCGCCGGCAATCTGTATCTGCGCTGTGAGGTTGGTCGGCATCCGTATTTCCGGCGCGATGGGCTGGACATTCATGTGGATCTGCCGATCTCCATTGTGGAGGCCGCGTTGGGGGCGAAGTTGGAGGTTCCCACGCTCTCCGGGCCGGTCACGCTGACGATTCCACCCGGCACGTCCAGCGGGGCCCGGCTGCGTTTGCGGGGCAAGGGCATTCAGCCGCCGACCGGGACGGCAGGGGATCAGATTGTGGCCGTCCAGGTTGTGGCGCCACGGTCGTTGGATGAGAAGCAGCGGCGGCTGCTGGAGCAGCTCCGGGACGCCCTGAACGAAGACGCGCGGGCGAATGTCCGCTGGCGAACAGGAAAGCCATGACAAGACACCGCAGTGACATCCTGAACGGCGACACGCACGGTCCTCAACGCGTCCGGCTGGCCTTGGTTGTGTTGCTGGTGGGCANNCTGGTGGGCGTGGGACTGCTATTGCTGGCGTTGGGCCTGGGTATGTTTCGTCACGATTCCGCACCCGGGGGCGTCGTGATCGCACCGCCCGCACCACCGACCACGATGCCGGCGAACCGCGAGCGGACGGCAGCCGCCACGGCGGCTCTTGTCTACGGCACGATCCTTCTGCTTGTCTTCATCGTGGCGGCCCTGGCCCTGGTGGCGGCCTCACGGCAGTACCGCCGGCGGCTGGCTCACCAGAAGGCGCCGCCGACGCCCGTGGATGACGTGTGGTCGCAGCATCGACTGCCGGATGAGGCGACGGGAAAGGATGAGCGACCGCCGGATCCGCCCTCGTCTGATCAGTGAGGTGCCCGGTGAACCTGGAAGGTACGGTGGCGCTGGTGACCGGCGGCGCCCGCCGCGTGGGGCGGGCCATCGCCCTGGAACTCGCCGGCGCGGGCTGCGACATTGCGCTGCACTGCCACAGATCGCGCGGGGACGCCCGAGGTGTGGCGGACACAATCGTCGCCGCGGGACGCCGGTGCGAGATCGTCTACGGCGACCTGCAACGCCCGGAAGCCGCCGGCGAGATCGTGGAGCGGACCGTGGTNNACGGCGCCCGTGGCCCTGGCCGCCGCCGCCCGCGAGCATCTGCTTCGGGCCGGCGGGAAGATCATCAACCTCTGCGACATCGCGGCGGACCGTCCCTGGCCGGGGCACCTGGCTTACTGCGCCTCCAAGGCGGCGCTGGTCTGCCTGACCAAGGCGCTGGCGCGGGCCCTGGCCCCCACTGTGCACGTGAACGGCGTCGCACCGGGCATCGCGATGTTTCCGGACGACTACGGGGACGAGGTCCGCCAACGCCTTGTGGACAGAGTGCCGCTGCAGCGGGCCGGCACGCCGGAGGACATCGCACGAACCGTGCGATTCCTGGCGGAAAGTGGCGATTATATCACCGGGCAGATCCTGAACGTGGACGGCGGACGGAGCATTCGATGAGCGACCCGTTGACCGACACCCAGCAGAGAACACTTCTCGAACTCGCCCGCACGCAAGTGGAGATGCTGATTCGCTCGGGCAAGCAGCTTCGACTGGCGAAGGACGACCCGCGGCTGGACGACACCCTGCGGGCGCACGGAGCGGCTTTTGTGACGCTGCGCAAGGGAGGGATGCTCAGGGGGTGCATCGGATCCGTGCTGGCGCACGAACCACTCTGTGAGAACGTTGTCCACAACGCCGTGCAGGCCTGCCGCGATCCGCGGTTTGAGGGTTTCCGCATTCAGCCGGACGAGCTGGGGCAGATCGACATCGAGATATCGGTCCTGGCACCGCCCACCCTGGTGCCCGGCCCCGAGGACGTGAAGGTCGGCCGGGACGGCGTGATCCTCACCCTTGGCGGTCACCGGGGGCTGTTCCTGCCCCAGGTGCCCGTGGAGCAGGGCTGGGACCGTCAGACGTACCTCCAGCAGCTCGGCCGCAAGGCCGGCCTGGACACGGACGCCTACAAAGACCCGCGGGCCATCCTGGAGACGTTCACGGCCCAGGTCTTCGGAGAGGCCCGTCCCTGACCCCGCCGATTCAGGCCCCAAGCCTGGCGATTGACAGCGCAGGGCTCCCGCCGTAAAAGAAGCGGTTCGCAACTGGCGGCGGGAGCGGTAGCGGGGCGCTTCGTGACGGAACCGAACCGGCAACTGGACGGCGTCCGGCGGCAGATCGATGCCCTGGATGAGCAGATCGTACGCCTGCTGAACCAACGGGCCGGGCTGGTGCAGGACATCGGCCGCCTCAAGGCCCGGGCCGGCATTGCCACGTATCGTCCTGACCGCGAACGGGAGGTGCTGGACCGGGTGAAGGCCGGCAATACCGGCCCCCTGGCTGACCGTACCCTGCTGGCGATTTATCGCGAGCTGATGAGCGGCTCGTTCTCGCTGGAGAAGCCGCCCCGGATCGCGTATCTCGGGCCGGCCGGGAGCTATTCCCACGTAGCAGCCACCCGAAAATTCGGGGCGACCGTCGAGTACGAGCCCCTTCGCCATATTGAAGCCCTGTTTGACGAGGTGGAGCGCGAGCACGTGGATCTGGCCGTCGTGCCGATCGAGAACACCTCGGGCGGCGGGGTGGTGGGCTCGCTGGACGCGTTCGCCCGGCACGACGTGAAGGTGTGTGCCGAGATCTGCCTGGCCGTCCATCACCATCTTCTGGGCAACCTGAAGCTGGAGGAGGTCCGGCGGGTGTACTCCAAGCCGGAGGTCTTCTCGCAGTGTCTGCGGTTCCTGACGGACTGCGGCCTGATGGACAAGACGATCGGCGTGGCCAGCACGAGTGCGGCGGCCCAGCAGGCGGCCTCGGAACCGGGGGCGGCAGCAGTCGGAAACGAACTGGCCGCCGAACTGTTTGGCCTGGGGAAGATCTGCGACCGGATTGAGGATGACCCGCAAAACACGACCCGGTTTCTGGTCATCGGGCACTCGTCGGCCCAGCCCACCGGGCGGGACAAGACCTCGCTGGTGCTCCGGGCGGCGGATCGCCCGGGGGCGCTGGTGGACGTGCTGGACGTGTTTCGGCAGGCGCAGGTGAACATGACCTACATCGAGTCGCGGCCCAGCCGCGTGAAGAAATGGGAGTACGCCTTCTTCATCGACGTGGAGGGACACGGGTCCGATCCCGTTGTGGCAGAGGCCATCGAGAAGATCCGGCCCCTGTGCAGCGAACTGCGAGTGCTTGGATCGTTTCCGCGGGCGGATGAAGTCTTATAGACCACGAGAGTTCTACGATGCGAAAGCCCTTTGTCGCCGGTAACTGGAAGATGCACAACACGCTGGCCGAGGCCCGTGCCCTTGCCAAGGCCGTGTGGAACGGCCTGCGTGGAAAGACCCGGGTGGACGTGGCCCTTTGCCCGCCGTTTACGGCTCTTGCGGCCGTGGCAGAGGCGATCAAGGAATCGCCCCTCAAGCTGGGGGGACAGAACTGCTACTTCGAGCCGAAGGGGGCGTTTACGGGCGAAGTGTCTGCCCCCATGCTCGCGGACGCGGGGTGCACCTGCGTGATTATCGGACATAGCGAGCGACGGCAGGTTTTCGGCGAGAACGGCGAACTGCTCTACAAGAAGGTCCGGGCAGCTCTGCAAGCCGGCCTGGACGTCATCTACTGCGTCGGCGAGACGCTGGAGGAGCGCGAAGCCGGGCGGACGGAGGCGGTTGTGGCCAGGCACCTGGACGAGGTTCTTGCCGGCGATATCCCTCCCGCCCGCCTGACCGTCGCGTACGAGCCGGTCTGGGCCATCGGGACGGGGCGGACCGCCACGCCCGAGCAGGCTCAAGCGGTTCATGCGTTCATCCGGCCGCGACTGGCGAAGATTTTCGGGGCGGATGCGGCGTCGGCCATGCGGATCCAGTACGGCGGGAGCGTTAAGCCGGGCAATGCGGCCGGCCTGATGGCATGCCCGGACATCGATGGGGCCCTGGTGGGCGGGGCGTGCTTGGTGGCGGCGGACTTTCTGGCTATCATAGCGGCCGCCGCGGACTCGGTATCGTAGTGACCG
>MTKZ01009589.1_pt1 | contig 11151 bp, 13 predicted proteins | sample 1042781 | NCBI WGS metagenome assembly MTKZ01 (sample SAMN06212207, study PRJNA360539) | anaerobic digester metagenome | biome: Wastewater treatment plant; material: sludge; isolation source: anaerobic digester fed with sludge from wastewater treatment plant | place: Denmark: WWTP Viborg ...
CCCGGTAGCCGTGAGGCTATGTATAGAGCTCGTAGAGATAACATTGGGGCTGTTGCTCCTATATCTAACCTATAAAGAGCTCGTATCGCGGTAGGTTGCGGAAAAGCGGAAGGCGGTCTTCGACCGCTGACCCTCCGCAATGCGTCGGTCAAAACGAATTCATTTTCCCGCGTCCCATAACTCTTGCCCTTTTGCTTCGACTTCCTTGGCTCCATCTAGTCTACCAAGAGACTCCAGAGCACTAGCCTTATTCAACCATGCTATAGTGTTCTCTGGATCGTTTTCTAACGCCTTTATCGAGGGCGAAGGCGGAAGAAAAATGGTAACATTTATCGTTAGATCTACCAGTTGTCTTGCTGACAAGGAGGGATTTGATGGGAATCACAGATAAGCTTCCGCTATTGAATAGCAAGAGTAAAATAGTCAAGATAGTTGGATATGTTCTATACGCCTTTATTATCTTGATGATCATAGGTGCAATGGCACCGTCCGAGGACACGGGGGCAACTACATCAGATGTATCAGAGGACAAAGAGACAACTACATCAGATGCTAAGAATACAGCTGATGTCGAGAGCAGTGGTGTCCTAACAGCAGCTGATGTGGAGGACATGTTGCCTGGTGGTGTAGGCGATCCTGTAGATGTTACCGTTGATGAGGAGGATGTCAATATCGTAATGCCATTCAAGGATAACGCATTTGGTTCAGAATACATCTTGATGGGGACACGGGATGATGCGGTTGATATTTTCAAGAAGCTATTCAAAGATAGCCGCGTCAGTAGTGTTACCGTAAGCAGTCAGGTGCCGTTAGTGGATAAATACGGCAACGATAAAACCGGAACAGGTACAAAATATATGATGACATCAAGCACTGCTGATAAGATCAATTGGGACAACTTTAACAACGAGAATTTAGTAGACGTGGCGGACAGTGCTTATATTCATCCAGCAATGATTGATTAAATAACACTTCTTTTCTTTTTTAGTTAATATAAGCATCACATGCTATTGAAAGAACTCTCTGCGGACCACCAAAAGGTTATATTGGTCCGCAGCCTATTATGGTCCTATGCGGAAATATCCTAGAATCGAGATTAGCCAGAAAGCCTTCGATGGTCTATCAATTGAAGCGGTCTTACAGCATAAGACCATAAGAGAGATAGCGACTGAAGTCATATTGAGCCACATATCCAAAGAAGCATTAGCGGTCATAGACCATAAGACCTATTCACCCACAGATGCGACGAAAACGTCACAGCGCATAGCGCCGCAATATCATCCACCCCAAACAGGCAATAGACCTGCGCAGCTAGCCAAGGACTTACCCGCCGTCTCCCGCATGAAAGAACTGTGGCTGACAACCGACATGACCCTCAAGGATATAGCTAAGGAGATTGACCGACCCAGGACGACAGTACAGGCTCTAGTGGATCGGCTGATTGAGAGAGGAGAGCTTACTGAGCGGCCCAAAACCGGCCACGGAACCAGCCCGACCACATAGTTATCCTTCTGCCCCCAACAAAGGGCTTTAAATCAATTTTAAAATGGTCGTGAATAATAATCATCCATCAACTACGACTAATCTGCCAGGTCATGCCCGGAGTAACACTCCGACCTGTGGATTTAGAGACGAAACCGACATCCAGCTAACCGACATCAAGCGACCCATCGAAGTTGAAAAGCTCTTTTGAGGATACTTTTTAGCTCAATAATCATAGGGTTAGGCGGAGTATAGTGTATATTCTCATAGTGCGTGGAATGATCGACCTACCAAAATAGCCTCTCCAAACCGACCATTTAGCCCTCTTAACTTCCTAAAGAGATCTTCAAAATCGTAACACGATTTGCCACTAGAAGCCAGATTTGCATTGGATTTCTTTGATTGAGACGATTTTTATATGAAGTACCAAATCCCACAGGTAATGGATTTAGACCAGATCAAGGTGAAATCGTCGCGATCAAACTGAACACCAAAACCGACCGCCTACACACAACCACCCTGCCTGATAACGATAATATTTGTTTGGCAGAATACTATAGGACCGTATGGTAAAAAATCGTGATCTGCGGACACACACGAAACCACCAAGCTTTATATAGGGCCGTTAGAAGGGTAATTAATAAAAAGCAAAGGGCCAAGGCCGATCCTTCGACATCCGCCAAGATAGAAAAGGATTCGGCCCAGCTGCCACTATAGTAAAAGAGCATATCATATGTATATGAATCTTTTGTTATAGGGCGATGTCTGCCGATGTCGGTTGGCTCTTTTAGGAGGTAGACATGGCACGAAAATTGCAGTTAGACGCGATCGACATCGCAATCCGTCAGACCGTAAAAGAACAGCCTGGATGCTCAATATCCGAGGCAATCGATGCGCACCGCATCGAGCTATCCGAGACGCCGCTTAGATGGCGCGTGGGGCAGATGATCCGCCACGGGCTGATCAGGATGGAGAAGACCAAGAGAGAAGCACGCCTGTACCACGTGGACGGAAAAGGTGATGCGCTGTGAGCAGCAGACCAATGCCGCCCACAGGTTGTGGTTTGATAGAACAGGTCCAAGACGAGAGTGGACCGACCTCGGAAGAATCAGTTTTCGTCTTGACGTCCAACCAGCTCCAGGAGGTCGTCTCTAGGGCCATCCAACCATTGCATGATCGCATTGAATCCCTGGAGAGCATGGTAGCCAGCCAGGACTCGGAGATCGTAGCCTTGAAGACCACAGTAGCCGAACAGAAGGCCGATTATGAATCTATGAACCTTCTCCGCTGTGAGGATTTTATTCGCGTATCGCAGCGGGTTAATGCCCTGCAGAAGAGGCTGGAAGGGCCTGGCCAAAATATAGGCAAGACTTCCGAGAAAAGGATAACCGAGATTGATAAGATCCTAAAGAGCACTAATGGATCTGCTTCATTCAAACTGCTCCGGGAAAAGCTAGGAATCAAGCCTAACCAGTTCTCCAGACTCATTACTTCCCTAGACAAGAGAAAATACGTGACCACCACAAACCCGATGAAGCCAAAAGAGAAAATCCTTAGGATTAAAGCTAGATGGAGTTAAGTTAAATGAACATTGTTCACGTGAAATGTGAATTATCTGGGAGGATTCAATAGACAGGGATTAAATCATATCGTCAAAGGGTCTAACACATAACGTGATATGTCGTTATGTTTAATATGGTCTAGTGTGGGATAGATGAACACGAATGATGAAAAATGATGAAAAATATAGCACTTTCCTAGATGGTTTGAAGAAAGTTCTCAATTCACATTCTATGTGAACTATGTGAACTATCTTAACTACCGCTCTATTCGCCAACTCCGTCCAGCAAAAATGTCATAGAATTTTCTCAATCCCAGGTTTTGCTGTCAGAGCTAAAGGCTATTACTGGAGAAAATTGGTTGATAGGTCTATCCAGCTCCTTCTACAATCTTAATCTCCTCTTCCGTCAGCCCGTATAGCTCATAGACCAGGGCATCTATCTGGCTATCTGTGGCCTCTATCTGGCGCTGGAGAGAGGTCTGTTCATGGGGTGTGCGGGCCTCCTGGAGCTGCTTATGTAAGGATAGCATCTGATCCACAAGGGAGATCATGCGATCATGGCGGGCGGCGTCGGCGGTGTCGGAGAAGTCTATGGTGCGGATCGGGAATGTTTCAACATAGATGCTGCCAAGCGTGTAATATCCCCCCCTGAGTTCTGGGATGATTCCTTTGATAACGAAATATATAACAGAACTATTTAATATTCCTAGGAGATATTTATCCGATAGTGCCATCATAAAACAAGTTTTGTTTAGATACGAGCCACAATCATCAAAGGTAAATTCAGGTTGCATGCACACATCTGGGTATACTAACTTTGGCTTTTCGAACTCTGTATAATAATCACAGGCTCGAAGCTCCCACCAATATTCCCCTTTGTCGCACCGTTTTTGGGCTGCTTCTGCAAATGGTAGCAAATGATTAGCTATTGCCGGATAATTTTGCCTTAGCCAGCCAAAAGGATCTTTAGAGTTGTTCAATCTCTCTTTAGTCCAGCCTCTTGGCATCAGAATCAGGTACTTATTGATAGTGGGCTGCTTATATCTCTTTATATTCCGTCCGGCTGGGAATGATTTGATTAGTTCTGCACTATTTGGGTCTTCCTCAATCAGTTTCTCTCGTATTTTGTCATTGATGACAAATGCCTCATTGAGTCCGGTTAATATTCCTCTATAGATCTTCTTCCCTACATATTCTCCTAAAGGTATGCCTTTGGTGCCTATTTTGGCTAACAAGGCCATAGTCTTCTCATTTCTCAGTGACCAGCCAGTATCATCAAGAGTCGATTGGTTCACATTATAGTGGTTCTCTTTGACGTATTCTCTTAGGCTCTGGAAGTCAAGGGACTTAACCAAAGTCATCTCAAAATTTGCACAAGGCGGGCTCTTTTTAATTCGTATTATACAGGGGTAGGTGGTGACCCCTTCGAATACAGGAAGATCACCGAAATCTATGATCTCTTCTATCCGTTGGGCTTTCAACCATTTTCGTAGGGGCTGGCCGTAGTTCGCTCTCATCCATTTGTTGGCCACAATGAAGGAAAAAAGCCCACCTTCTCGGAGGAGAGATACACCGCGCTCTATGAAGTAGGTGTAGAGGTCTGCAGTCCCTTGATAGACCTCATAATGCTTCTGGAAATAATCCTTAAACTCTCCAAGCCCCTCTTGCCTTACATAGGGCGGATTGCCTATCACTATGCTGAATCCGCCTCTCTGGAAGATCTCAGGAAACTCCTTCTCCCAATCAAAGGGATTAATCCGATCAATCTCATCTTGCGTTAAACCTGGATTATCCTTCAGGATATCCCAGCCGATCAACGAATTACCACACTTGATATTATTGCTTAAGTCAGGTAGCGCCCTCTCCTGGAAGAGCGTAAGCTGCTTTGAGATCGTCTCATCATTTTCGCCTTCCAGCACCTTCAGCAAAAGAGAGAGCTTTGTAACCTCTACGGCCTGACGATCAATGTCCACGCCGTAGATGTTATTCAGCAGAATCCTCTTGCGCTCTGCTGTAGTTAGTCTCCATTCTCCACCTTTGCCCTGGTAGATGGGTAAATCAATCTCTTTCTTTCGGCCTCTCTTAGTGGTATCATTTTGAGCACGTGGAATCATTCGTTGAATTTCAGGAGATGAAGGTTTTAGGCCGCTTTGTAGAAGTGGTACAATGTTTTGAACATACCATTCTCTATGCCAATCCAGAAGGTATTGATAGGCCACAATGAGGAAAGACCCTGACCCACAGGCAGGATCTAAAACACTGATTAGCACCACTGCATGAGGGGTCTTGCCGTTTAGTATCTTACCCAACGTGTTTCCTACTATGTCTACCACAATGTAGACCGGCGTGTACTTGACTCCGCCCGCCTTCTTTACTTCAGGCTTGTCCTCTACCACGGCACGGTGGCCTTCAGTGAGCCGTATTACCTTGCCCAAAAACTGCTCGTAGACTTGGCCTAAGATCTCTGCAGGAAGTACGGAAAACTCATAAGGGCTGTCTGGATAGTAAAGTCGCTTGATGATATCCTTCAAGGGCTTATCATCGATATTTAGGTTAAGGGTAAGCGTGTCTGGGTTCTCCCTACCTGGCTCTTTTTCAAAATGGAATATGCCGGAGTTGTAGCGCTCATCTGCCCTACGGAAAATCTCACATAGACGAGGATAAACCCGCTCACCATTGAGAAGGTCTTGCAACTTCATTAGGCGCTCAATGCCCCGGTCCTCGCATATTCGCAGGAAAACAATACGGTTGACTATGACTTGAACCGCATAATTCAGGTCTTTGGTGTTGAGAGCAGGATTTCGCAGGGCGATATTCTTAGCAAGTATCTCTCTCCAGCTGGCTATCTCCTCTAGGAAGGCGGCGTCTACTTCATCGGTTCCTCTCTTTCTCTTCTTATCCTGAGCATATTTGTCAAAAGAACCTTTTAAAACGGCGTTCTTAGAGAATATACTCGCTATCTCATCCCATTTAGCTAAATAATCATTATATGTGAGGTAAATTATCCGCCCTTTGGCGGCTTTGTCTGTCTTATCTGGTTTTTCGGTCAGCTCGTAGACTGAAAATTGCTCAAAATCAGTGAGGATAGATAAGGGTAATTTCGCTGTCCACGCATATCTGCGGAGCTGAAATGCTGGATCTATATCATCTTTTATGTTCACCGCTGGTTGTTTTGTTTCCAGAAAGAATTTGCGTTGACCCCCAATTCGGAAAGAGTAATCAGGGGCTCTTGTGGTGCCACCAACCTTTATAGCATCCTCATGGACAACATCCTTGTAGGCTTCCGCAAAGCCTTGCTCGTTATCTATATCCCATCCGAGAGCCTTGAAGAACGGGTTAACGAATTCGACCCTTGTTTGAGTTTCATTATAATTCCTTTTATAGGACTCTAGGTTATTCTCAAATTTTTCCACCAGGTCTACGATCTCTTTAGGTGCGGCCAAATCTCTTCCCTCGGGTACCCTGACAATCGTTCACACGAAAAACCTTTGGGCAGGTCTCTCTCAGTTGCAAGGATACGGATAGCCCTCTGACTCTCCGCTTTTGATTAGGCTATCCTTACAGAATGTTACCTGATGGAATCCGGCGTATGCACTTAAATTTAATTACTAATTTTACTTTCATTTCTTCTTTTATCGATTTAAGTCACTAAAAGAAAAGATAATATAACATTAGTTTGCAGGTATATAATGTCATTTCCTGTCTTGGTGATGACCAAGGCAAGGCCCAGGTCAAACGACATTGGGGGCCTGGGCCCTCTCTGTCTCGATATAGAGAGGAAGTGGCTAAAACCCTGATGGAGATGAGAGAGAAATGGCATTTGACGCGATTAATCCCATTACCGGACTGCCGAAAGAATACGCCAACAGTGGCGAATGGATGCGAGACGTAGATGCGGCTACATCGAAACCTGTGGATAAGCCTAGAGCGGTCAAGACTTTTGCAGACGCTTCTAGGCGTCTTCGAGAAGAGGCAGGTATAGATCTGCGATCCGACGACGAGCGGCAAGCTGCCGATAACGCTGACCTGATCGAGCGAAAGGTAGCCGAAGGGGTAGCGGCTGCATTGAAAAAGCAACAGGCCCAACCCGCCAGCCAGACCCCAAAGCCAACCACGCAAGCCCATTCCGCCGCAGGTCCCCGCTATAGATTCTTCGATGGGCAAGAGGGATGCGGCTGCAAGGCCCATAAGCCCGCAGCACAGACGACCAACCACACCAGGATAGGTCACGGCCCCACCATGACCGCCCAGCTGGCACGGCCCGAAGTCGAGCATATGGGGGCCAGGTACAAAATCTACAGAGTCCGACCTAAATGAAATGCAGTATTTGTGAAAGTCAGCACATAGGTATGTGGGGGTATTCTGGTCTTAATTTAATCTATCATTGCCTCCACTGTGGCCGAAAGTTCACTGATTCTTCTAAGGAGAGATGGAGAAATGACAACCCCGAAACAGTGAAAGAAAGCTTATTCTGAAAAGACCAGTTTAGGTAGCCCTATTCCCCGTATAGGCGGCAGTGGTCCTTTGGCGTGCCGCATAAAACTATCAAGCGCCGTGCTTGCCGCAGCCGATCTACTCGCAGGTCATGAGGTGGAGATCACGGCATCGTCGGGAGAGATCGTTATTAGAAAGATCGCCTCACCAGCGCCGCCAGAGCAGCCCCAGGAACGCCCCAGATCGGCCCGAGAGCAGCAGATGGACGACATCATGGAGCAGAGCCGCAGGCACGAGAAAGGTCTGCCTGAGGCCGCAGATGAGCCTGTGGAGCCACTGAGTGACGGCGAGGCGCTGTAGATGTCAGGTGCAGGTGCGGGGGAATTTCCACCGCAGCGCAAGAGGCGGATCAGTCCGAGGCGGGCCTATCAAGCCGTGGACCTGCTGCTCGATGACCTGGTGGAGATCTCCGCCTTGACACCATCCCAGCTGCGGCGCTATTCCGGCGAGAGGTAGTCATGCCTAGACGGTGCACCGTCTGCGACCACCCGCAGCGTGAGGAGATCGATAGGCAGCTGGTCTGTGGTGGATCTTACCGCGACATAGCGCGACAGTTCGGACTATCGAAGGATGCCATCTCCCGCCATAAGGAAAGCCACATTCCAGATGCACTGGTCAAGGCCCAGGACGCCGGAGAGGTAGCCCAGGGGGATACCCTGATGGACCAGGTCAAGGCGCTGCAAGATGAGGCCCAGAGCATCCTGGGAGAAGCCAGAGCCGCAGGTGACCTGCGAACCGCCTTGCAGGGCATAGGTAAGGCGAGGGACTGCTTAGAACTGCTCTTCAAGGTCGAAGGCCGGTTACAGGATCAGCAGTCCGTCACGGTCAGCGTGAACATGGACATCTACCACAGCCCACAGTGGCGTCAGGTGGGGGCTATGCTGGCGGAGGTACTAGCGCCTTATCCTGATTTGCGTGGAGAGATCGCCGCCAGGCTGAAGGCTATGGCGCTAGCAGCGGAGGCAGGCAGATGATGGATGTGGCGTACATGGCCGATCCGGCGCTGTGGCTGCAAGACCTGGGACTGATCGTGGACCAGGACGGGAACCCCGTCTCACTTGACGCCGGTCAGGTGGAGGTGCTCCGATCTCCTCACCGCAGAATCATAATTAACTGCCACCGTCAGTGGGGTAAAAGCACTATCTGTAGTGCAATCTGCTTTCACAGAGCACTCTATTATCCGCGCAGTCTGTGCCTCTTGATAGCTCCCAGCCTGCGGCAATCTGGTGAAGATTTTAGAAAAGTGCAGGACTGTTTGGACCAGGTCACGCCCCGCCCGCTCCTTCAGGAAGAGACTAAATTGACTTTGAAATTCGATAACGGATCAAGGATTATCGCACTACCGGGGGGCAACGACGGCAAGACGGTCAGGGGGTACTCCCGACCTGATGTAATCTTGGTGGACGAGGCCGCCCAGACCTCCGACGAGCTATTCCACAGCTTGATGCCGATGGTGACCAGGAACCCCGCATCCAAGATCATCATGGCGAGCACTCCTTTTGGGTCGAGGGGGATCTTCCATCATCTGTGGACGGAGGGAGGCCCCGAATGGCATAAGATCAAGGTCACTGCCGACCAGAATCCCCGTCTTGACCAGGACCTGCTGGCGGAGATCAGGCGCAGCATGGAGCCGTGGCGGTTTGCCCAGGAATACATGGGAGAATTCCACGGAAACGCTAGCGGCATCTTCAGTGATGCCACGATAGAAATGATGTTTTCCGGCGACGTGGAGCCACTATGGCCGGGAGAGGGAGGCATACATGCACCGGCATAGGCACGAAGGGCCACCTGTCCCACGACCGGCACGCCCGCAGTTCTGGATAGGCTGGGACCCTGGTCAAAGTCAGGACTATTCCGCCATATCCGTCTTGAAAAAACAGGCCGCAGGCGGCTATATGGTGCAGCACCTAGAACGGTTACCATTGGGCACCCCATACCCCGCCCAGGTGGAGCACGTTCATTCCCTGATGCACCGAAGGCCGCTTGACCGTGCAGATGTCACCATGTGCATAGATGCGACCGGCATAGGTGCAGCTGTGGTCGATCTCGCCCGTGCGAAGGGAGATAACCCCGTTGCCGTCTTCATCCACGGCGGCATGGAAGCCAGCTGGTCCGATGATCGGATGTCTGCCAAAGTCCCTAAAGCTGATTTAATCGGATGTCTCACGGTCCTTGCTCAGACCAAGTCTGTCACGGTGGCTAAGGGGCTACCCTACGCCGATACACTCCGGCAAGAACTGAAAGCTTATCAGGCCCGCATCAACCCTGACACGGCCCATGTGAGCTATGGCAACGACGCCCGTCAAGCACCCCATGATGACCTGGTACTGTCGGTGGCAATCCCCCTGTGGACGGCAGAGAACCGTTATCCCCGTCCTAACCCGATCTGCCGCTTAATCTCCGTGGGTGGCAGGCACAACTGGTAGCCAGCAGGCAGGCAGATCTACCCGGAAACAAGGGAATTGTCCGCCTGTCTCTTTTTCCTGCCTTAAATCAATTTTAAAAGGCCCGTGAGGATTAATCGATGGCATCACTACCATGATGTCGGAGGTCTGCCGGGTGGGATGGAGCAGGTCAAGGCGGAGCATGCGGTAGGTTTGCCCGAAACACTAGAAGCATCAGGTATTTACCTAAACGTGGTTGCGAGTCATAAGAAGTGTATTATGTGACCCCCTCCCACGTTTCAGCCGTGACTATGGAGGGGATCATGCCTGAGGCCGTGCAGCAGCACATTTCTATGTTAGTAGAAAAGCCTCTCGGCAGTCGGAAATCTGTCCGCAGATCCGCGCGGTATTAACTTGGTATAAGACTTCTTCAGATAAAAGCTTGTCGTTTTCATTGATAACCACAATGGGAACTAATATAAAGCCGGAATTTAATTGAAAAGTAGTCAGTCCGTGGTATGTTTTCAGCGTGCTGCGGTATACCGGAATAGGTAACTGACTAGGAAATCTGTATGCAAATAAACCCGGTAGCCGTGAGGCTATGTATAGAGCTCGTAGAGATAACATTGGGGCTGTTGCTCCTATATCTAACCTATAAAGAGCTCGTATCGCGGTAGGTTGCGGAAAAGCGGAAGGCGGTCTTCGACCGCTGACCCTCCGCAATGCGTCGGTCAAAACGAATTCATTTTCCCGCGTCCCATAACTCTTGCCCTTTTGCTTCGACTTCCTTGGCTCCATCTAGTCTACCAAGAGACTCCAGAGCACTAGCCTTATTCAACCATGCTATAGTGTTCTATGGATCGTTTTCTAACGCCGTTATCGAGGGCGAAGGCGGAAGAAAAATGGTAACATTTATCGTTAGATCTACCAGTTGTCTTGCTGACAAGGAGGGATTTGATGGGAATCACAGATAAGCTTCCGCTATTGAATAGCAAGAGTAAAATAGTCAAGATAGTTGGATATGTTCTATACGCCTTCATTATCTTGTTGATTATAGGTGCAATGGCACCGTCCGAGGACACGGGGACAACTACATCAGATGTATCCGAGGACAAAGAGACGACTACATCAGATGCATCCGATGCTAAGAAGACAGCAGATGTCGAGAGCAGTGGCACCCTAACAGCATCTGATGTAGAGGACATGTTGCCTGGTGGTGTAGGCGATCCG
>MTKZ01018447.1_pt1 | contig 11150 bp, 13 predicted proteins | sample 1042781 | NCBI WGS metagenome assembly MTKZ01 (sample SAMN06212207, study PRJNA360539) | anaerobic digester metagenome | biome: Wastewater treatment plant; material: sludge; isolation source: anaerobic digester fed with sludge from wastewater treatment plant | place: Denmark: WWTP Viborg ...
TCCACCTGCACGACACGCACGTGGCGGTGCACGGTGTCGTCGACGACCTCGCCGACCCCACCGACCTCGATCTCGATCGCAGCATCGTCGACGAGCCACTGCCGCCAGCCGTCGGCCGTGGCGACGAGCTCCCACAACTCTGCTGCCGACCCCTCGAGCTCGATCTCGCGCTCGACGCACACGTCATCGTTCATGGCGCAGGAACCTATCGCACTCGCCGCCTCACGTGCAACCCATCAGTTGCATCTGAGTCGCGCTCGACGTATCGTCATCTGCAACTCATCAGTTGCACAAGGGAGCCCGCATGTTGATCCCCACCGTCATCGAGACCACGAACCGCGGCGAGCGGGCGTACGACATCTACTCACGGTTGCTCGTCAACCGCATCGTCTTCCTCGGCACCGCCATCGACGACCAGGTGACCAACCTCGTCATCGCGCAACTGCTGCACCTGGAGAGCGAGGACGCCGACAAGGACATCTCGATCTACATCAACAGCCCCGGCGGCGACATGACCGGTCTGTTCGCGATCTACGACACGATGCAGTTCATCACGCCCGATGTCTCCACNNCTTCCCAACGCGCGAGTGCTCATCCATCAGCCGCACGGCGGGGCGCAAGGGCAATCCACCGACATGGAGCTGGCGGTCGCCGAGATGGTGGAGATGCGACGCCGCATGGTCGACATCCTCCAGGCGGGCACCGGCCAGACCAGGGAGCGCATCATCGCCGACATCGACCGCGACTACATCGTGCGCGGCGACCAAGCCGTCGGCTACGGGTTGGTCGACCACATCATCGAGCGCCGAGTGCTGCCCGACACCGCCCTGCCGGCGGCCATCGAGGCCGCTCCAGCAGCCTGACGGCTTCCCTCGCCGGGCCGGCCGGCAACTACGGTCAGCGCCATGACCACTGGCTGGAACCTTGCCGACATCTGGGAACGCAACGCCGACCGCTTTCCCGATGCTGTCGCACAGATCCAGGGCGAGCGCACATACACGTGGGCACAGTTCGACCGCCGCGCCGACGGCATCGCGCACACGCTGCTGCACGGCGGCGCCCAGCAGCAGGACAAGGTCGCCCACTACCTGTACAACAGCCCCGAGTACCTGGAGAGCATGTTCGGGATGTACAAGGCGGCCCTCGTGCCGGTGAACACCAACTACCGCTACACCGACGACGAGCTCACCTATCTGTGGGAGAACTCGGATGCGGTGGCAGTGGTCTTCCACGGCACCTTCACGTCGCGCTGCGAGCACATGCGGGCCCGCGTGCCGAAGGTGCACACCTGGATCTGGGTCGACGACGGCACCGAGCCCTGCCCCGACTGGGCGATCGACTACGAGACCGCTGCTGCCAGTGCCAGCGAGACCGGCCGCGTCAGCGCTGCCTGGGGTCGCAGCGCCGACGATCTCTACATCCTCTACACCGGCGGCACCACCGGCATGCCGAAGGGCGTGATGTGGCGACAGGACGACATGGTCGGCAGCCTCGACGCACCGTCCAGGCACCCGCTGCCCACCGCGCCCGGCTGGGCGGAGTTCGATGCCCGGATGAGCAAGCCCGGGCCCCGCAACCTGCCGGCGGCACCGCTGATGCACGGCACCGGCGCCTTCAACGCGATGTGGAACCTGGTGCTGGCCGGCTCGGTGGTCACGCTCCCCGGTCGCCACTTCGACCCTGTGGAACTGCTCGACACCATCCAGCACCAGCGTGTGAACAGCATCTCCATCGTCGGCGACGCGTTCGCCAAGCCGATCCTGAAGGCGCTCGACGCCGAACCCGATCGCTGGGACATCTCGTCACTGCGTGTCATCGTCAGCAGCGGCGTCATCTGGGCGGCCGAGACCAAGGCCGGCCTGCTGCGCCACAACGCCCGCCTCATCATGATCGACAGCCTGGGCAGCAGCGAGGCCATCGGCATGGCCAGCAACACGACCACCGCCGACAGCACCAGCAGCGGCACGGCCAAGTTCGCACTCGGGCCGAACACGAAGGTGCTCACCGAGGACGGCCGGGAGGTGTTGCCCGGCAGCGGCGACCGCGGTCGCGTCGCGCTCAAGGGCCGCACACCGGTGGGTTACTACAAGGACGAGGCGAAGACCGCGGCAACGTTCATGGTGCACGACGGTGTGCGCTGGAGCATTCCCGGCGACTGGGCCGAGGTAGAAGCCGACGGCACGCTGAAGCTGTACGGCCGTGGCAGCCAGTGCATCAACACCGGCGGCGAGAAGGTGTACCCGGAAGAGGTGGAGGAGGCACTGAAGACCCACCCGACGGTGAACGATGCGGCCGTGGTCGGCGTGCCCGACGATCGCTTCGGTGAGGCCATCACCGCCCTCGTCGAGCCGCACGCCGGCGACACCATCGACGAGGCCGCACTCATCGCTCACGTGCGGGTGCACCTCGCTGCCTTCAAGTCACCCAAGCGAGTCCTGTCGATCGACAGCATCGGCCGCGCCGCCAACGGCAAGCTGAACTACACCGCACTGAAGGAAGAAGCCCTCCGCCGNNGGTTCCCCCGCTGAACGTTTTACGTAAAGCGGAGGTGGATGGGTAGGTTCGGTGGGATGAGCGCAGACAACATGGGTTACGACGGCAAGGTAGTCATCATCACCGGTGCGGGTGGCGGGCTCGGACGGCAGCACGCGCTGCTGCTCGCCAGCCGTGGCGCGTTGGTGGTCATCAACGATCTCGGTGGCGCCATCGACGGCAGCGGCAGCGACAAGGGCGCGGCAGAGCACGTGGTCGACGAGATCAAGGCCGCCGGTGGCGAAGCCGTCGCCGACACCAACTCGGTCGCGACGCCCGAGGGCGGCGCGGCCATCGTGCAGACCGCGCTCGACGCCTACGGCAAGGTCGATGTGGTCATCAACAACGCCGGCATCCTGCGCGACAAGTCGTTCCACAACATGACGCCCGACCTGCTCAACCCGGTCCTCGACGTGCACTTGAAGGGAGCGTTCTACGTCACCCAGCCGGCATGGGTGGTCATGCGCGAGCAGGGCTACGGCCGCATCATCAGCACGTCCAGCGCCGCCGGCGTGTTCGGCAACTTCGGCCAGACCAACTACGGCGCCGCCAAGATGGGCCTGGTCGGCTTCACTCGCGTGCTGGCCGCCGAAGGCGCCAAGTACAACATCAAGGCCAACGCCATCGCCCCGCTGGCCCTCACTCGCATGACCGAGAACCTGATGGGTGGCGCCTTCGGCGACAAGCTGGCGCCCGGCCTGGTCTCACCACTGGTGGCCTTCCTGGCGCACGAGGACTGCCCCGTCAGCGGCCAGCTGTTCAGCGTGGGTGGCGGCCGAGTTGCACACGTGTTCATCGCCGAGACGCAGGGCTACTTCAAGGAAGACCTCGCCCTGGAAGACGTGCGCGACAACTGGGAGACCATCATCGATCGCGATGGCTTCGGTGTGCCGGGCAACCTCGCCGAGGAGACGGCGATGTTCCTTCCCTTCTTCAAGTAGGTCCCTGAACGGGAGCCGGCGTTCGACCGGCGAGCACACGGGTTCGGAACGTTCCGGCCCCAGCAACCCGGCGGGCGGGCACTACGGTCCGCAGGTGATGATCACCGTCGAGGAGTTCCAAGCCGAGGCGCACGACTGGCTCGCCACGAACAGCCATGATGCGCCGCGCGACTACGGCGCGATCTGCCCACCGGCGCTCGTCGAGGCGGGCCTCGCGTGGCACCGCCGCGTCAATGCTGCGGGCTACGCCGGCATCCACTGGCCCGTAGAGCACGGCGGCCGCGGGCTGACGCCCGAGCACAACGCTGCCTGGTTGCTGGAGTGCGCACTCGCCGGGGTGCCGCCGATCTTCAACATGGTGGGCCTCGTGCTCACCGGTGGCGCACTGCTGCGCTACGGCACCGACGAGCAGAAGGCGCAGCACCTGGCCGCCACGCTCGCCGGCGACCACGTGTGGTGCCAGTTGTTCAGCGAACCTGGCGCCGGCAGCGACCTCGGCGGGCTTGCCACCAAGGCCGAACGCGACGGAGACCGCTTCGTCGTCAACGGCCAGAAGGTGTGGTGCAGCGGCGGGCGGTACAGCAACTGGGGCATCCTCATGGCCCGCACCGACCCCGAGGCGAAGAAGCACGAGGGCATCTCGTTCTTCGTGTTCCCGATGCACTTGCCCGGCGTGGAGATCCGCCCGCTCAAGCAGATGACCGGCGAGGCCGAGTTCGACGAGGTCTTCTTCACCGACGTACAACTGCCGGCCGACCACCTGATCGGACCGTTGCACGGGGGCTGGGGTGTGGGCATGTCGGTGCTCACCAACGAGCGCGGCCACATCGGCACCGCGGTGGTCGGCCTGGAGCGTCGGCTGGAAGCGATGGCGCGGATGGCCGACGGCAAGGAGTTGCACCCCGTCGAGCGGCAGCGACTGGCCACGCTGCTGACAACCGGCCAGGCCTACAAGGCAATGGCACAGCGCCAAGGCCCGCAGGCCGGTACGGCCGCAAGCCTGATGAAACTGGGGATCACCGAGATGATGTTCACGTCGTCGATGCTGCGCGGCGACCTCAGCGGCGCCGATGCGATGCTGGAGGGCCCCGAGTCGTTCGCGATGCTGGCGGCACCCGGCGGTCGCATCGCAGGCGGCACCAGCCAGGTGCAACGGAATATCATCGGCGAACGGTTGCTCGGCCTCCCGAGAGAGCCGAAGGCCTGAGGAGCACCACCATGAGCACGAGCAACGACAACGACCTTCCTCGCTCGGGGAACAACTCCGCAGCCAGCGGCACCAGTGGCCCGAGCATCGCGTTCATCGCACTTGCTGTCGTCGTGGCCCTCGCCGTCATCTTCTTCCTCCAGAACAGCGAGCCGGTCTTCATCGACTTCTGGGTCTTCGAGAAGAAGACCACCATCCGCTGGTCGATCCTGATGTCGGTCCTGCTGGGTGTGCTGCTCGATCGCATCTTCACCATCGCATGGCGCCGGCGGAAGAAGAACAAGGCCAAGAACGAGCAGAACAACTGACCATGCTCGTCCCGTCAACCGACGGTGTCCGGATTGCAGTGCACGACCTCGGCGGCACCGGCTCGGCACTGCTCGTCTCCCACGCCACCGGCTTTCACGGCCGTTGCTACATCCCGTTCGCCGACGCACTCGCCGGCACCCGCCACTCCATCGCGTTCGACTACCGCGGCCACGGCGACACCCCGCGGCCGGCGGGAGCGATCGAATGGCACCGCTACGGCGACGACGCGACCGCGATGGCGCACTGGCTGGTGGAGCGCACCGGCGGCCCGATCGACGCGTTCGGCCACTCGATGGGCGGCGCCTGCCTGCTGATGGCGGCACATCGCGAACCGTCGCTGTTCCGGCGCATCGTCGCCTTCGAGCCGATCGTGTTCCCGCCCGAGGGCATCCGGCCGCCGGCCACCGACGATGCGGACAACCCGATGGTGGCCGGCGCTCGCCGGCGGCGACCATCGTTCCCGTCGTACGAGGCGGCCATCGCCAACTACGCCTCCAAGCCGCCGCTCGACGCGTTCACGCCGTCCGCACTGCAGGCCTACGTGCGCTACGGCTTCGCGGAGGCCCCCGACGGCAGCGTGCACCTGAAGTGCAGCCCCGACACCGAGGCCGGCACGTTCGCCACCGGCGGGGCGCACGACACGTGGGATCAACTCCCCGACATCCGTACCGAGGTGCTGGTGATCGCNNAACGGTCGTTACCTGCAGCGCGACGACCTCGATCACTTCGGGCCGATGACCCACCCTGGCGAGATCGCCGACATCGTCGCGATGGATCTGGCGCGGTAGCCGAACGAGGCGGCGCGGCGGCCGGCGACCTCGTCGACCGTCATCGTCCTACTTTCGCGCACCCCTTCTCTACGATGGCGGCATGTATCCGGTGCCCACGAGCCTGTCGCCCAGCCGAGTCGAGGCGTTCACGTCGTGCCCCATGGCATTCCGCTTCGCCAGCATCGAGAAGCTGCCCGAGCCACCCAGCATCCATGCCACCAAGGGCAGCATGGTGCACCGGGTGCTGGAACTGCTGTTCATGCAGCCCGGCACCCAGCGCAGCCTCGTCACCGCGCAACCTGCGTTCGACCAAGCGATGGCCGAGTACCGACGCGACCCCGAGTTCACATTGCTCGGCCTCACCGAGGCGCAGCAGCAGGCGTTCTTCGACGACGCATGGTCACTCGTGCAGTCCTACTTCGCGATGGAAGACCCATCGGCCATTCGCGAGATCGGGCTCGAGATCCGTTTGGAAGCGCAGGTCGGCTCCCTCGGGCTGCGCGGCATCATCGACCGTCTCGAGCTCGACGAGCAGGGTGGTCTGGTGGTCACCGACTACAAGACCGGTCGCGCCCCCGGCCCGCAGTACCAGCAGAAGAGCCTGGGCGGCGTGCACTTCTACTCGTTCTTGTGCGAGCAGGTGTTCGGTCAGCGCCCGGCGTCGATTCGCCTGATGTACCTGCGCACGGGCGAAACCATCACTGCCACCCCGTCCGAGCAGTCGGTGCGCTTCATCACCACCCGCACCACCGCCGTGTGGAAGGCCGTCGAGCGGGCATGCCTCACCGGCAACTTCCAGCCGCGCCAGAGCGCGCTGTGCAACTCGTGCGCCTTCCAACCGTGGTGCCCGGCGTTCGGTGGCGACCCATCGTTGGCCGCCACCGAAGCCCCTTTGAAGTTCCTGGCGCCGGCCGCAGCATGAAGGTGCACGAGCACAAGGCGGTCGAGTCGTTCGACGCGTGGGCCGATGCGCAGCTCGAGCGCCTCCGCGGCAACAAGGCCGCCGATGTCGTGTTCACCACTGCCAGCGAGCTGGGCGACTTCAGCCTCATCTGGCACCTGGTGGGTGCGGTGCGCGGTCTCACCAGCGATCACCACGCCAATCAGGCGTTCATCTTCTCGGCATTCATCGGCGCCGAGAGCATCATCGTCAACCAAGGCATCAAGCGGCTCTTTCGCCGCACCCGGCCCACCGAAGCCGGCGATCCGCGGTACCCGGTGCGCAAGCCGTCCACCAGCAGCTTCCCCAGCGGGCATGCCTCGTCGGCGTTCTTCGCCGCCACGCTGCTCACCGCGTGGGGCGGTGCGGTCACCGCCCCCGCCTGGTTCGCGCTCGCCGGCGTGGTGGGCACCAGCCGCGCCTACGTGCGCATCCACCACGCCAGCGACGTGGTCGGCGGCGCCGTCGTGGGCCTCGCGCTCGGCCAAGCAGCACTTGCGCTGCTGCGCGCCGTCAACTGACACGTCCAGCCGAAACGCTCAACCGACAGGCTGCCCGGCAGCCTGACGACGACACCCGACGCCGGGGGTAACCTCGCCCACATGGCTGACCTGCATTTCGACCGCAAGATGAGCGATGCCGAAGGGCTGATGTGGCGGTTGGAGAAGGACCCGCACCTCAGCAGCACGTTCGCCAACGTCACCGTGCTCGACAAGTCGCCGAACTTCGACGTGTTCCTGCGCCGCATGGAGCGCGCCACCTACGCGGTGCCGCGCCTGCGCCAGCGTGTGCAGCCGGCGCCCGCGAACCTGAGCGCACCGATGTGGGTCGACGACTCCAACTTCGACCTGCGCTACCACGTGCGCCATCTGGCGCTACCCAAGCCGGGCACCATGCGCCAGCTGCTGGATCTGGCCAGCCTCATCGCCTGCGACGCGTTCGACCGCACCCGGCCGCTGTGGCAGTTCGTCGTCGTCGATGGCCTGCGCGGCGGCAAGAGCGCCCTCATCCAGAAGATGCACCACACCATCGTCGATGGCGAAGGCGGCGTGCAGCTGAGCTTGCAGTTCCTCGACTTCGACCGCGACGTGGTCGAGCCCGAGCCGNNTGCACGACCCCACCGGCATCCCTGATGCAGGCTCGGCCGCCGCCGACACGGTGCGCGGCGTGATGCAGCAGCTCGGCGACACCGAAGGAGCCCATTCACCGCTGTGGACGCATCGCTCCCTGCAGCGCCGCATGGAGGTGCTGCGCGCCCCCTTCGGCGACACCCGCGCCGCCGCCAAGCGACTGGGTGGCACGCTCAACACCGCCTTTCTCGCGTGTGCTGCCGAGGCCGCCGGGCGCTACCACCGAGACATGGGTTCCCCGGTGGAGCTGTTGCGATCCAGCATGGCCATCAGCACGCGCACGGAGAAGTCGGGCGCCAACGCGTTCTCGCTGGCGCGCATGATGGTGCCCACCGGCGACATGCCCATCGCCGATCGGTTCGCGGCCATCCAAGCTGCCGCAGGTGCCGCCAAGGAGGCCAGCGCCACCGCCTCGCTGGAGACGCTCGCCGCTGTTGCGGCCACGCTGCCCACCAGCCTCATCACCCGACTCGCCAGGCAGCAGGCGCAAACGGTCGACTTCGCCACCAGCAACGTGCGCGGCGCCCCGGTGCCGATGTACGTCGCGGGCGCCCAGTTGCTGGAGAACTACCCGGTGGGCCCGCTCGGCGGCGTGGCCTTCAACCTGACGTTGCTGAGCTACAACCACAGCCTCGACATGGGGGTCAACATCGACACCGCAGCCGTCACCGAACCGACGCTGCTGCACGACTGCTTGGTGCGCGCCTTCAAGGACTTGTTGGCCGCATAGCGGCGCCGCCGCAGCGCAGCGGCGTGTGCCCGAACGCTCAGTGGTGAGCGGTGGTGGCCAGCGCGGGCGTGGTGAGCAAGGTGCGCACGTCGAGCAGCACGTCGGTGATCTCGCCCGACGACACCAGCTCTCGGCTCATCATCTGCGAGAGGGCCTTGTCGATCACGCTCAAGGCCTCGTGGATGACGGCATCGGTGGTCTCGGTCACTGTGCTTCTCCTTCACGGACTGGCGTGCCACGAACGTATCTCGCCCGCAACCCTTCGCAGCGCATGGTAGCGGCAGCCTTGCCGAACAATTGTCGAAGCTGCCTGCCTTCTGCGTTCCTCCGTGTGGCTGCCGTCACCGCCTACGCTTCGCCGCATGGAACTCGTGGGGAAGCATGCGGTCGTCACCGGGGCCGCTGGCGGGATCGGCGAGGCACTTGCCGAACGATTCCACGCCGAAGGCGCACGCGTGGTGGTCGCCGATCTGCAGGCGTCGGCGGCGGGCGACGTAGCCGACCGGCTCAACGAGATCCGCGCCGGCAGCGCGCTCGCCGTCGCCGCCGACGTCGGCACCGAGGAGGGCAACCGCAACCTGATCGCCACCGCCGAGCACGCATTCGGCGCGATCGATCTGTTCTTCGCCAACGCGGGTGTGGGCATCGGCCGCGGGCCGGAGAGCCCCGAGTCGGAGTGGGAGCTGGCGTTCAACGTCAACGTGCACGCTCATCGGTGGGCAGCCAAGTACCTGCTCCCCGGTTGGCTGGCCCGAGGCGAGGGATACTTCTGCTCCACCGCCAGTGCAGCCGGCCTGCTCAGCCAGATCGGCTCGGCGCCCTACACCCTCACCAAACATGCGGCGGTCGCCTTCGCCGAATGGATGAGCATCACCTACGCACACGCCGGCATCCGAGTGAGCTGCCTGTGCCCGCAGGGCGTCAACACCGCCATGCTGCGCGCCGGCGACGACCCGTCCACCGGTATCAGCAGCAGTGTCGTGCGGTCGGCCGGTCGCGTGCTGGAACCCGCCGACGTGGCCGCCGTGGCAGTCGCCACCATCGCTGCCGAGACGTTCCTCATCCTGCCGCACCCGGAGGTGCTCACCTACCTGCAACGCAAGACCGGCGACTACGACCGTTGGCTGGCCGGCATGAGCAAGCTGCAGGCACGCATGCTGGCCGGCAGCTGAGCCGCGCACGGCGACTGACGAACGATGAAGGACACAGCGTGATCGACACCGCAACACTGCATCGCCTCGGGCTGCGCGCGGGCGAACCCGTGCGCTTCCGCAAGGGCGACGCCGGTCGCTGGTTCGCGGGCAAGATGTCGGGCGTCGCCATCGATGGCAGCATCACCATCTTCGACGCCAACGGCGCTGCCCGCAGCCTGCGTGCCGAGCGCGTGGAAGTGCGTCGGCCGGGCAGCCGTGGCCGCCTCACCTGGCAGACCGTCAGCGACGTCGCGATCACGTGGGAACAGCTGCAACTCTGGTGAATGCGCTGGCACACTCTCATGACGATGACTGAGCACGCAGCGATCACGTTTCCCGACGGCTTCCTGTGGGGGGCCGCCACCGCCGCCTATCAGATCGAGGGCGCGGCACACGATGGCGGGCGCGGTCTCAGCGTGTGGGACACGTTCTCGCACACCGAGGGCAAGGTCGCCAATCGTCACACCGGCGACATCGCCTGCGATCACTACCACCGCGTCGAGCAGGACGTGGCGATGATGGCCCAACTCGGCCTGCAGAGCTATCGCTTCTCGATCGCCTGGTCGCGAGTGATGCCCGATGGTCGTGGTCACGTCAACGCCGAGGGTCTCGCCTTCTACCAACGGCTGGTCGACCTCTTGCTCGCGCACGGCATCACGCCGTGCCCGACGCTGTTCCACTGGGATCTGCCGCAGGGGTTGGAGGAGATCGGTGGCTTCCGCAACCGCGACACCGTCAGCTGGTTCGGCGACTACGCCGCGCTGATGGTGCGCGAGCTGGGTGACCGTGTGTCGATGTGGTCGACGTTCAACGAGCCGTGGTGCTATGCCTACCTCGGCCACGCCGCCGGTCTGCACGCCCCAGGGCTCACCGACCCGAGCGCGGCCGTCACGGTTGCCCATCACGAGCTGCTGGCGCACGGCCTCGCCGTGCGTGCGATGCGGGCCGAACGAGACGGTCTCCAGCTCGGCATCGTGATCAACCCCTCCAACATTCGCAGCGAGGGTGCGCCCGCCGCTCCCGCCTCCCAGATCAGGCTCATCGACGCGATCCACAACCGGTGGTGGTTCGACGGCACGCTGCGCGGCGAGTATCCCGCCGACCTGTTGGCCTCCTACGGGGCGCTCGCAGATGCCATCCAGCCGGGTGACATGGAGACCATCGCCCAACCGCTCGACTGGATGGGCATCAACTACTACTTCGACATCCTCGTGCGTGGTGTCGAGGCCGGTGAGCCCACCGACCGGATGGGCGCCTATCCCACCGTCGCCGGCGTCACCGAGGCCGACGAGCGCGACGAGCACACCGACATGGGCTGGCCGATCACGCCGGAGGGCTTCACCGAGCTGTTGCTGAGGTTGCACGACGAGTACCCCAACATGCCGCCGATCTACATCA
>MTKZ01035543.1_pt1 | contig 11148 bp, 14 predicted proteins | sample 1042781 | NCBI WGS metagenome assembly MTKZ01 (sample SAMN06212207, study PRJNA360539) | anaerobic digester metagenome | biome: Wastewater treatment plant; material: sludge; isolation source: anaerobic digester fed with sludge from wastewater treatment plant | place: Denmark: WWTP Viborg ...
GCCCGTCTCGGTCTCAATTGGCACGCCGTTTTGTGTGGCATACCATGCCGCGCTCTGGAATAGGTCGGCCACGTCATTGGCGGTTAGCTCGTTTGGCCGCCGCTTTTGCCTTTTGTTGTCGTTGCTGTTCGCCATAGTTAATACTCCTTTGCTGTAAATCTTCGGGCAAGTCGTCAAACTTGCCGCCCGGCAAGTAGCCGCGTAGGTCGCCACTTCCTTGCCGCCAATACCAGATACCGCGCTTTGTGTTGGCCTCACGCCGCCATCCAGTCGGTGCAATGGGCGCAAATCTTGCGACTTCCCCGCCGTTGGCTGTATATCGCGTGTTGGCAGTGCCAACAGCCGCGCCCGGTGTGTTTTGGGTCATCTGTGCCGTATTTGCGCCGTCATCGCTAAAACCGGCCTCTTTTTGCGTTTTAGGGGTAGCTGGGCCAGCGGCGGGCGGGTTGGCATTCCCCGCCCCAACGCCCACGATGTTGGGATTTCCCAACGCTTTGGCCGCGTCATTATTCGCCCTCACTTTTGGATTGGCCGCCCGCGACCTCTGCGGCGGCATTAGCTGGGGCGGTGTTGGCATACGTCTGGCTGGTTGGGGCGGGTAGTGCCGGACGGCCTAGCACGGCGGCGGTTAGCTCATTCCAGCCCTCGCGTTGGCGGGTGATATGTCCGGCCAACCTTGCGATTGCTGGCTTTGTTATTGTTGCATTGTATTGATTTGCATTTCTATTATCTGGCTCTATGTGGTCTATGTTGTTGGTCAGTAGGTAAGTGCCAACAAAAAGAGCGGTAAACACACCCAGCGAAAGACTGTAAGCGGTTTTAGCGAAGGTATCAAACCCCGCGCCGAATAGTTGCCATCCGGCCAGCGTTTGCACACTCTCGGCGGCAATGCCTATCAGGTAAAAGGCGAACACACAGGACACAATGCCCCACATCCACACATCAAACATATCGCGGCGGTGCTTGGCTTCGTCTACTTTGCCCAATGCCCACAAAAAACCAAAGCCAATTACAACGCTGGCAACCACTGTATACAGCGGGTTAATGCCAAAGTGCAACCCGAAAAACAATTCAGCCGCGATACCAGCCGCGATACTGGCAAACTTCACGCCCACGCCAACCATCGCCATGCTTGCCTGATATGTGTTTGCGAATTTATCCATTGGCGCACGCATGGCAACCACTGGCACAAGTGTGGCGGGTAGCAGGCTTATACCCGCAAGAGCGGCAAATAGGAACGTGCCAGCGTCCACAATTTCGGCGGGGACGGCGGCCACGCCGGACGTGAACGCGCTATCTGTAAGCACTAAGAACATAGTGAGAATCAGCCACGCGACTAAAAACACTAGGGCAATGCCCCGCGCCGCGTGGCTGGCTTTGAAGAACGCGATAAACGCGGCCAGTAGCAAGGTTGCGCCGATTGTTACCAATGCGCCCAGCGCGGCCACTTCCGGCGCGGCTTTGAACACAACGCCGCCCAGGTGTTCAATGTTGCGGAATGCGAACACGGCAAGCGCGGCGGTAACGGCGGCGGCCACAAAGGGCGCGGCTATGCGGGTAAGCCCGATTAACAGCGCGGCCAGCACTCGCGCTATGCCATCGGTCGCGTGATGGATGGCTTGCGCCGTGTTCTCGGCGCGTTCAGCGGGTTGGGGTGAATTAGTGGCGGCCATTGCTCACCGCCTTTGTGATGGTCGTGCCCGTCAGGTGGGCGCATGGCTGGGGCATATTGCCCCGATGGGATAATTTTGTTTTGTTCATCTTGGCTACCTCTGTTAGCCTTGTGAATAGAACGGCGCGGGTGTTTCCAGCACTTGCGCCGTTCGCTCTTTAGTTATCCTTAATATACCATGCGTGAATCACAGTTTCAAGGATTGCAATGCAATGAAACGAAAACAGATAAAGAGGTGGGGTGGGTTGGCCGGTTAGCCAACGGGCGGGATAGGTGTCGGAATGCCGAGAATGTAAAGAATTAGGACAAGCACGCCCCACGCAAGAAATATATTTTTATCGCTTTGCGCGTGCCAAATGCCCCGTATTTATTGCGCGGCCTTTGCCTCATGGCAGTTTGGCTGTTTTGGTGGTGGTCGTTTCCACGTAATCGCCCATGCTCACGCGGCCAGCCTCTACTTCGCGCAAAAAGTATCTAACGGCTATGCGCCCCACCGCATTGCGTTTAATACCATATCGGGCGGCCACTGTCTCTAACGCCCTCACTTCGCCATCCTTAAGGCCGATGCCCATACTGCGGATAAGGCCAGAATCAAGGTCAAAGCTCCAACTTTCTGCGCTGGCCGCGCTGGCTGGCTGGGCCGCACCTGGGGCGGCTGTCTTTGCAAATATGTTTGTTAAGTCTTGCTGTTTTTTAGCCATCGGTCTATTTCCTCTCTTAGTGTTTTGTAAGCGGTCGCCGCTTTATTGCTTGGGTCGTATTCAGCTATGGGCTTGCCCTCGGTCGCGGCCTCTGCCACGCGCACAGAACGCGGCACGGACTGAAACACAGGCACGCCCAGCGTTCCCAGCGCGTCTAACGCCGCTTGGTGGTGTGCCAGCCGCGCATCAAAGAACATTGGCACAATGCCAGCGATGGCAAGCGTTGGGTTTATCTCGCCGCGCACGCTGTCCACTGTGCCTAAAAAGATTCTCAGGGCGCGAAGGGCCACACCTGTGGCCTCTGTGGGGATTAAAACGCCATCACTGGCGGCAAGCCCGGCCACTGTAAGCAGGCCCAGAGACGGCGGGCAGTCAATCAACACGGCCTCAAATTGCGCGGCCACTGGCGCAAGAGCGCGGCGTAGGACGGCCTCACGCCCAAGCCGCGAGACTAGCCCCAACTCACTGGCGGCCAGCGCAATATCTCCCGGCGCAAGATGAAGGCGCGGCCTCACCTCGCGGAGTATGTCGGCCAGCTTTGCCGGGCCGGGTGTCGCACCGCCCACTACGTCAGCCAAAGACTGCGCAGGGTCGCTTACGCCACACATAGCCGTTAAGCTGGCTTGCGGGTCTAGGTCAATTAGCAGGGTGGGGCGGCCAGCTCGTGCCAGCTCATGCCCTAAATTCAGGGTTAGCGTGCTTTTGCCTACTCCGCCTTTTTGATTAGCAATTGCGAGAATCACAGGGCTGGCAGTATGCCTTTCGTGGTTCGCGCTGTCAACTTATGCAATGCTTACAAGTGTATTGCTATGCTTGCAATTTAGAGCGCGTGTGCTATTGACTGAATACTAAGACTGAATAAAGGGGCATTTCCCCGGTCCAGTTATTTGACAATAACAATCAATAATTGCAACAAAGAATTGCAACTTTTACCTATATGCAGCTTTGATTTTTAGCACTAATGTTCTATTGACTGCATGTTAAGACTGCACGAAACACTAAAAAATTGCACAGCATGATTGCACAATTTTCTATGTATTGCGGTTGTGGGGCGGGGATGATAGCGCGGCTGTCCTCTACTTGCCGCGCAGTTTGCGTTCATAGTCGGCGTGTGTGCCAACCCAATACCAGTAGAAAATACCGCCTTCCAAGTAGCAAAGGGCGCGATGGTTTTTGCCTATTCTGGCCGAGTAGATATTGCCAGCCACATGCTTAAACCTTACGCCTGTGGCGCGTGGGTCGTTTGTCCACTCTAAATATGCGGCGGCGGCCAGCTTTTGCACATCTTCGGGCAATTCACTAAGGGCAACCCAAAAGCCGCGCATGGCCCGATGGGGCAGAATCATGGCGTAAGCCCAAGCCGCGCAAAGCCTGCGCCCATGTCCTCAAACTCTCCGGCGGCCACTTGCGCCTTTAGCTCAGTTTCTAGGCTTTGCAGATAGGCCGCGCTTTCGGGAGATTCTAAAAGCGCGTCAAATTCATCTAGGGCAGGGGCTAGGGTGTGTTCAAGTGCATCGGCATAGCCATATACCTGGGCCTGTTTATCAACAGGCAGGCGGCGCAGTATTTCAACTATTCCCGCCGTGTAATCGGTCTTGGTTAGGGTTGCTGTTGCCATGCGCGGGATTGTAACGGCTTTTTGTGTGGGTCGCAGGGCAGGGTATTATCCAACTCATGCCGCCGCGCTGTTGCCTCAGTCGGCGGAGTAGGGGCGGGGCGTGTGCTTACTCACATGCTCCGCCGCGCTTTTTGTGTGCGCGGCCTGAATATCTGTATTTTTTGGATACTGGTTTATGGGGCGGTTGGCACTCTTACGCGCAGAGGGTTAGGCATATTGCCCCCTACCTACCTACCTAGTTCTACTGCTACTTTTTGCACATTTTGGGGCGTTTTTGGGTAGGTAGGGCAGGGTAGGTAGCAGTAGAAGTAGGTAGGTAGGGGTTACTTCCCAAACTTGGCGGCCAATTCACTCATGGCCTCGCGCACGCCGCGCTTATCGTAGTGGTCTAGCATCTTGTCGGTTTTGTGTCCGCTGGCCGCTTTTGTTGTGCGGTCAGATATACCCAGCCGCCGCATGGTTGTAACGTAGCCACTACGCAACGAATGCCCGGCAAAGACTTTAGGATTTAGCCCAACACGCCCGGCGGCTTCTTTGACCACCAAAGCCACTACCTGCCCGCTTATGCGCTCATCCATCACGCGCCCCGAAAGTGTGCGCCGGAATACCGCGCCGGACTTCACGCCGCTGGCATTTAGCCACATCTGCAAAGCCCCTACGGGGTCTAATCGCCTGTCTTTGTGCGCGGCCAGCGGCTTTGTGAAGCCCTCACCGGTCTGGTCAGTCTTGGACTTTGCCACGTAAATCACTGCGCCCTCGCCGGTAAAGGTTATATCTTCCACGTTTAGCGCGACTAGCTCAGAACGCCGAAACGCGCCCCAAAAGCCAACCAGCAAAATGGCGCGGTCGCGGATGGCCTTAATGCCCTGCGGTGGGTTCGCGCAAATTGTTTTTAGTTCTGCGTCACCTAGCGCAGCTTTGCTCTTGGATGTGTTGCCCTTCACACCGCCGATGCTTGCATCGGTCAACGCCGCGCCGCGCCGCCGCTTAATTGCGCCCGCCACGTCTTGCACAGCTTGCGCCTTTGCCACATCGCCAAAGGCGTAGACCAGCGCGGCGCGTTTGCTTAGCAGTGTGGCCGTCTTAACCCCTGCTTTGTCCAGCGCAATGAGATAGGCCGCGACTTGCTCACTGGTTGGCGCGGCTGGGTCGCCGCCGTTTTGCGCCATCCACGCCTCAAACTCGCGGCGGTGTGAAGCGTAAACCCGTAGCGTCTCTTTGGCCCGGACATGCCCGGCAAGGTCGGCCACATCCTCACGGGTAACGGCTATGGTCATAAGGCCGCCCGCTGGCTTGGTGGTGGTGGTTAGTGCGTTTTGTGTCATGTTGCCTAAAAATAAACAGGCCGGGCGTAGGCAAGCCGCGCCCGGCCAATGATTGCTAATCCCTCTGGTAAACCAAATGCCCTTCCCATCCAAAGCCGTGCGCGGTTAGCGCGTTCACGGCAACAATCACATCGTGGCACGCTATCATCTTGTTTGCGTCACTCTCCACGCCGTTTAAGTGGCACTCCATCATCGTGGCCATGTTTATCATCTGCCACACGTTTGGCATCTTTTCCTTTGTCTCGCGCATTGCCATACTTAACAGTTCGTCATGCAATAGCTCTAAAAATTCAGGCGCGAACAGGGTATTAACTTCCTCGCCGTGTCGGTTCTTGCCCAGTTCCGGCTTTAGCTTGGTTATTTCGTTGGCCTCTGCATCTGCGCCATCGTCCAGCCTTGTCTTATTGGCTACGCGCACGGGTTCGCAAACTTCGTCATAAAACTGGTCGCGGGTTTTCTTTGCCATGATGGTTACTCCATGCCGGGCGGGTGTCATCATCCGCCCGGCCTTGTGGCTTTAGGCCATCACTCCGTTAAGGGTTGCGAAGGTTGCCCGGTCTGTGGTCAGGTGGGCGGCCAGTCGGTCGGCGGCCATCGCCGCGTTGCGCTTGATAGCGGCCAGGTGTTGCGGGCTTTGCAGTTTGCGCTCACGCTTGGCGATGCGCTCCGCGCTCTTGAGGCTAAACCCCTTGCTTTGTAGCTCTGCTATTCGGTCGGTGTATTGTGTTTTTGTCATTTCGTCTTACTCCGTTTTTGACTTGTAAACCTCTGCGCTTGCCTTCGCTTTGGTTTAGTGTTAATTGTCATTAACAGTATAGCGTTAACTTTAACCATGTCAAGGGTTGCAATGCAATACCTTTAATTTCAAGGTGGGGGCTGGCCATGTGGTGAGGTGTGGGGTTGTAAATCTCCAGCGGTCAATATCCTAAAACACCCTAAAGTTTCAAGTTTTTTCAACATTTCAACGCGCCGACCGCTAAAAATGTTCACATCAAGGGTTCACATTTCACCAATTACCCACCACTTTTGACCTTGCGCGGGCTGTCCGCAGGATAAACGCAGAGTAAAGGCGGTTGTCAAAAAGTAGACAGCAAAGGGCAACAAAAAACGCAATTTTGAGAAAAACTCAATTTCGCGGGTGCGAGAGAAAATCTCCCGTGCGGTCTAGGGCTATATGCACCTAGAGATTTGACTGCCCCCTTCTCCCTATACCGCCAATGCAAGAGGTTGTATAAAAGCAGTCAAAAAGTTATACAAATTGCCCACCTGCTAACAGGCGGAGCAGGTGGGTTCTGGGCCGCGCCAGAACGCCGCTACACGGGGTGCGGCGCGTGTGGCCAAGGTTTACTCCCAACCGTTAAACACTAGGGCGCGCCTTTTGGTTCATTCTGTAGCAAGCGGCGGCCTACATAAAAATTTGGGTGGTTTGCGCAGTTTACGCAGGCCATAAAAGGCTACGAACACGGGGCCGCGCTATTTGCCTTGCTCGGCTTTGTGCATTTCTGCAACATGCAAGCGGTCAAATGAATTTCCATATTTCGTGTAAAGGGTCATAGCGTCGCTATGGGCAATTTCGTAATCAGCGGCCATCTCCACCTCTGGCGTAATGTCTTGCAACTCGCGCCGCGCTAACGCCATTAGGCCAATAGGTTCAGTTCCCAGCACGTAACGGCTTACCCACTCGCGGGCTTTTGCATCCCCCGCCTTTGCATCTTCGACCGCCTTTTTGACAATCTCGCCCCATGTGTCCAGAGTTACGGCGTTGCCCAGCGCGGCCAGATATTCACTCTCTACCGCTCGGCGCGGCCTGCCCTTGCCAAATGTGTTGCCCAGCGCAAACGTGCCGCTTGCATTTCGCCCCTTCTGTAATTGTGTTTTCATCATTCCGTATTCTTCCTTTTGTGCGCCTCAAAGATAGAAGCCAGGTATGCGCTCAGTTCTGCCAGCCCCAGCGGGTCGGCCTTGCATCGGCGTATAGCCGTCATCATTCGCCGGTAGTTTGTGGCGGTCGGCGCGGCGGTGTGCGCGTCCACACTTTCCAGCAAGTCATCTAACAGCCGTTTAGACGGCGGATTAACGGCGGGCCGCGTCATACTTGCCCCCTTGCCTTGCTCTTAACTGCATTGCTAGGCTTTAGATGGCACACACCCCTAGAACGCACAGGAAGGCCGATTTTTAGGGCGTTGTGCGTTTTGGCGGTTAGTGTAGGTGTGTTCATTTTCGCGGCTACTTGGGGCATTTTGGCGGCAATGTTATTTTCCGGCTACTTTTCCAGTTGGGTATCCGCCTTAATCATTTAACGGCACTTCCTGCGCCATGCCAAAACGATATAAAGGTTGGTTAAAGTGGAATCTGAGAACGCCCGTTTTTCCATCGCGGTTTTTTGCAACCTTGCCATTTACAAGGCTCAGATTTTCTTTTTCTGGCCGCCAAAGCATAAGCACAAAATCCGGGTCATTCTCTAGCCCAGCCTCGCGCATATTCTCCAAACCCGGCTCATCGTTTTCGTTTACACCCCTGTTTAATTGTGAGGCCACAATAATGGGGGTTTGCAATTGTCCGGCTATGGTCTTAAACCCTTTCATGGCCGCCGTTAGTGCTTGGTCTCGCGTTACGCCCTTGTCAGCCCCAACGTTCAAAATTTGAATGTAATCAATGATGGCAAGCCCCAATCCACTAGTGCTTTTCAGACGTTCACATTCAGCTATACACCGCGCAGGTGTCCAGCCAGCCGCGTAAAAAATGTTCAATGGGGACGCGGCTAGTTTCGCTTGCTGGCTTTGCACCTTTTTGATTTGTTCATCACTATGGGTCTTGGCCGTCTTTATATCTATACCCGCCAAATTGCTAATAATGCGGTCGGCTATTTCAACCTCTCCCATCTCGGCAGAGAAAAAAGCCACTGGCGTTTTTTCTGTAATTGCCGCGTGCATGGCTACCTGTGCCATAAACGCGCTTTTTCCAACGCCCGGCCTCGCGGCTATGGCATATAGTTTGCCGGGTTTAAGCCCTTCGGTATACGTGTCCAAGTCCATAAGCCGCTTATCCCAAGACAAACCGCCGCGATACTCTCCCCTTAGCCTTTGTTCATACGTGGCCGCGTGTTCGTTCACAATCTCGCGGATGTTTTTAACTTTGCCCGCGTTTGCGCTGTTTGCCGCTTTTATCAGCGCGGCTTGTGATTTTTCCAGAACATCCTCTACGCCCATTCCCAAGTTCGCCGCCGCTTTTGCTATCTCAGTAGCCGCCGCATTCATCCTTCGGCGTGTGGCTAAATCTGCGACTATTTTGGAGTAATGCTCTGCATTTAACGCGGTAGGCATAGCCGCCGTCAACTCTGCAAGATAAGCCGCGCCGCCGGATTGTTCATCGCTCACTTTCTGGCGTGCCAGTTGGGTTGATACTGTCAAAATATCAGCGCCATTGCCAACCATGAATATGGCCGCGCAAATAGCCTTATGCCTTTCTTCGTAAAAATCTTCTGGTTTTACCAATGGCACTACCAGCGGGATAACCGAAGGGTCTACCAACAAACTACCCAGCGCGGCCATTTCTGCCTCAATGTTGGTAAGGGTGTTTCTCATTTCATCCATGTTTAATACTCCATGTCAATATCAACCAGCCGCGTTCCACTGGGTTGGCTTTGTTTTTCAACTGGCGGGGGCGGTTGCCATGTTTCTAGGTGGGTAATGGTTGCGCCGGGTGGATTTCTTGCGCCTGTCTTTTTAGCTTCGCTCAGTTTGCGACTACATTCTGCAAGTGCCACATTTGGCAAAATTCCCCGCGCAGATAATGACGCGGCCAGTTTGCGGGTTTTTGGGGTCTCGGATATTCCCAAGCTCGTTAAGCCTTTTAAGATGCTTGTAGCTGGTTTATCCAGAGAAAAAGAATCAAGCCCACCACCACCAACGTTTTGCCCGTTTTGGCTTTGTTTTGCTTGTTGGTGGGTTTTGTTCTTGTATTGGTATTGTTTATGTGCAAATTTTGCACATTGGTTTTTGTCGTTTTTTGCACATTGGCCGCCGTTGTGCAAATTTTGCACAACGGCGTGGCTGGGGGGTTGTGTGGTTGGCTTTTCTGTCTCTAAGATTGTGTAGACGCTGGCCGCCTTTCGTTTTCCGCCGCCTGCATTGTCTTTTAGCTGTCGGTCTATCTTGATAAGTCCAAACTTTTCCAGCTTTTCAATTGCCGTTACAACTGACCGCCTGCTAATACCCAACTTGTCGGCAATAAGCTCGTGGGATGGGTAGCATTTTTTGGTCTCGGCATTGGCAAACTTTGCCAGCACCATATAGACGGCCAAAGCCGTAACGCCAATTTTGGCGGCGTAGTTGTCAATGATGACGTTATCCACCATCGTAAAGCCGCGCCGCTGGTCTTTCACAGTAAAGGTATCACCTGGCACAAAAGGGGTTATGGTTACGCCTGCGATCTTTGATATACGCATCATGTCCGCTTGTGGCACACCTAACGCGGCCATTTCTTGCACAAAAATTGCCGGTCGGCTTGCCGTGTCGGTCTTGGCGATGTTTTCCCATTGGGTCAAATACTTCCCAAGCACTAGGCGGTCATCGCCTGTTATCTCCGGCCTTTCGGTTGCCAGTGGTAAGGCAAATAGTTCTAGTTGTCTAGGTTTTAACCTGTTATTTGTATTTTCTGCCATATCTCACACGTCCAAATAACGCGCCCCCTTGCGCCTGCATTGCGGGTGAGATAGAATCGGGGTTAGTAATTTAACGTCTCGCCCGCCTTAGCCCGCCGCCCACTCGCCAAAGTGGGCGCGTGCATTTTTCGGCTAAAGTAAAACCACGCTCAGGGCGGCGCACGCCCTACCCTTGCATTGCGCAACTGGCGGCGTTCTGCCAACCGACGGCGATGTATACGCTCCAGTTTGCTTAAAGCCGTGAGAATTGCGGGCGCGTTTGGCCGCCCGGACTGGTTAAGCCGGATGGCGGTTTTCCAAAGTGGCGCAATGGCCGCGTGAAGTGTGCGCGGGCGTTTAATGCTGGCAGACATACCCACCCCCGCAAAAATCAAAGCCTAAGCCGCGCAAGGCGCGGGTGCAAAGGTTGAATGTGCCGGGCTGGGTATTGGGCTTAAAGTGAATGATGCGCGTAGCGGTTTTATTAAACCTTGTAGAAAATGGTTTATAAAACCTTAAATCTTGGCAAATTGCCCATATCACATTAGTTATGGATATTGACAAATTGTCTAGGAGCGCATATCGTGAAGCACGATAAGCCGAGGAGTAACCCGCAAAAAAATCGGCACTTGTTGAAAGCCTGTAAGCTGGACACTTACAGGCTTTCGGTTTTTTCGGCCACGTGTCAGGTGGTCGCCATTTCTTTATTTTCATTCCCTAACTCTTTTTTTACCATTTGCTCAAAAAGCATTTGTAAAGACAATCCACGCGCCCGCGCTGTCTTACTAAAGGCTTGCGCCTCTGGCGCGTCCAGACGGAACGTATGTATTTTCCATCGCCTTTTGGCATTCGGTAGCTTTGTTTTGCACATACTTATTTTAGGTTTCATTCTAAAAACAGCCCCTTAGGGCATAGCCAGAACATACGTCCTAATGCGATTCACGATACCCGTAACTCAACACAAAGTCAATATACTTTTGCCACACCTGTGGATAAATTTATCTTGTTTCGCTCAGAAACATTAAGACAAACCTTAAATTTTCGCATTTTGGTGTTTCACGCTATGCCCTTTTTTCCTGTAATACAAGCGTGCTACGCCTGTATTACGCGGCCACTGGCTCAAAGTGTAATGCCCCATTTTCGCCAGTGATGGCCTGCAAGGTTGGCAGGCGTATTACCAACCCACCCGT
>MTKZ01008840.1_pt1 | contig 11144 bp, 11 predicted proteins | sample 1042781 | NCBI WGS metagenome assembly MTKZ01 (sample SAMN06212207, study PRJNA360539) | anaerobic digester metagenome | biome: Wastewater treatment plant; material: sludge; isolation source: anaerobic digester fed with sludge from wastewater treatment plant | place: Denmark: WWTP Viborg ...
GAGAAGAGTATCTCAAGAAGAATGAGGCTCTCTTGCCTGCAGCGCACGATAATTTTGCTAAACTGAATCTGACATCTTTTGTAAAACTGATGGATGCCTTTACTTCGTACAATATCACAGATCAGTTGAGCCAGATAACCAGCCCAACTTTGATCGTGGTAGGGGAGGAAGACCAGATCAAAGGTCCCAAACTGGCTGAAATGATGGTGGCGCGCATCCCTCAGGCTGAGTATGTGGTTGTCCCCGGTGCAGGGCATGCGCTCTGCCTGGATAAACCCGAACCACTCAACACGCTGCTCCTGGGCTTTGTGTTGAAACACAGTGGGCGGGAGTAACTTAATTAAGAAAGTCTGCGACAAGAAAGTCGCTGGCAATCATTAAACGACTAATTACAAGGAGAAAAAATGAAAAAGTCGATGTTTTTTGTTGTAGCCATGCTGCTCGTAGCGAGTATGGTCCTGGGCGCCTGCGCCCAACCCACCGAAACTCCGATCGTCACCGAACCCCCAGTGGCAACTGAAGAACCAGTGGCAACTGAAGAACCAGTGGCAACCGAAGAACCTGTGGTAACCGAAGAACCAGTTGTTACAGAAGAACCTGCTGCAGGTCTAACTTGTGCAGAACCCATCAAAGTGGGTTTGATCACTGACATCACCGGTCCTCTGGCTATTTACGGTGTCATGATGCAGCGTTCGTTTATGCTCGGCATGGAATACGCAACCGGTTCTGAAGGATCTGCTGGTCCTGTGTTTGATTTTACTAAAACCCAGGAAAACACCTTCAAGATTGACAACTGCGAAATCCAGGTTTTTGTGCGTGATGACGCTGGTTTACCTGAGAACACAACCACTGTTGCCAATGAACTGATTGACATCCAGAAAGTTGATTTCCTGGTTGGCACTGCTTCTTCTGGCAGCACCGCTGTTCTGCAAGGTATTGCCCTCGCCAATGAAGTTCCACTGATTGTTGCGCCTGCTGCAGCCAATGACATTACCGGTAAGGACTTCAATGTGTTCACCTTCCGCACCTCTCGCAACAACTACCAGGATGCCATTAACGAGTGCAAAGCCCTAACAGCCCAATACTCCTCCTTCATCCAGATTGCTGCTGACTACGCCTTCGGGCACGGCTCTGCTGAAGCTTTCCGCGACGCCTGCACCCTGGAGGGTGGCACATTCGTTGCTGATGATATTTTCGCTCCCGCCACCACAACCGATTTCACTCCTTACATGGAGCAGATCGCTGCCTCTGGCGCGGAAGCCTACATCGTCACCTGGGCTGGCTCGGGCTTCATCTCCCTCGTCCAGGCTGCCAAGGACCAGGGCGTCACTGAGACCATGGCACTTGGCACTACTTTCATTGATAATGCCTTGACCCCAGTCTTCTACGCCGATGCCATCGGCACCACTGCTGGCATCGTCTACCACTGGTCTGCTCCTAAGAACCCCGCCAATGATTTCCTCGTGGCTGAAGCCAGCAGTCGCTACGGCGTCTATCCTGATCTCTTCGACGCTGATGGTATGAATGCTGCCATCATGATCATCGAGACCCTCAAAAAGACCAACGGCGATGTTACCCCCGCGACTTTGGTCGCTGCCATGGAAGGTCTTGAGTTCGAAGGCCCCAAGGGCACTATCTATATCCGCCCCGAAGACCATGTTGCCATCCAGGATATGTACATTCTCAAGCTGGAAAATGTCACTGATCCCACTGGCAATTACTACTCTTATGTCGACACCACCCGCCCAGAGCCTCCCTGCTTGCTTCCGGAAGCTCTCCAGGACCGCTGTGGTGATCTGCCCATCGGCAGTTTGTCCGGCAACTAATCGTTCTATTGTGTGTCCCTGGAGGCTTTGCGGGCTTCCAGGGACACTGGAAAACCTCTATTTCATCCGCAAATCAAAAAAGAATTGAGAAGTTATGACGGTACGAGAGACTATCATTGAAACGCAGAATTTGACCAAGTATTTTGGTGCACTGGCAGCGGTGGACGACGTCAGCCTCAAGATCGAGGCTGGCACACTGCATGCCATTATTGGTCCCAATGGTGCTGGGAAGACCACCTTCTTTAACATGTTGAGCGGCAATCTAAAGCCAACCAGTGGCAAGGTGTTCTACAAAGGCATGGACCTGACGGGCAAGCCAATTCACCGCATGATTCACCTTGGGATAGGGCGGTCTTTTCAGATCACCAACATTTTCCCTAATCTGACTGTGCACGAAAACATTCGCTTGGCTTCACAAGCAATGGAAGATAATAATTTCCACTTCCTGATGGACACCGCAAAAATGGTCCGCTGCGAAGAACGTACTGCCGAAGTTATTGAAAGAGTTGGTTTGAAAAGCCAATCTTTGCTGCCTGCCAGGGCGCTTTCGCATGGAGATCAGCGTAAGCTGGAACTCGGTATGATCCTCGCGCCTGATCCGGAGGTGTTACTCCTGGATGAGCCCACGGCAGGCATGGCAACCGACCAGGTGCCGGAATTGATCACACTGATCCAGGAAGTCCAGCGATCCGGGACAAAGACCGTCATCCTGGTTGAACATAACATGAACGTAGTGATGAGTGTATCCGACAAGATCACTGTCATGCATCAGGGCAAAGTGCTCGCGGAAGGCACCCCCGCTGAAATTGCGGCAAATCATGAAGTGCAAACTGCATACCTGGGAGGGCTCTATGACCTTAAGGTATAGAAATGTTCCCTTGCAGCATATCATTAGAAATCAATGGGGATGGAGATAATATGAGCAATATCCTCGAGGTAAAGAATATCCATTCCTTTATCAATCAATTTCACATCCTGCAAGACGTCGATTTTGTGGTTCCAAAAGGCTCCATCACAGCGCTGCTGGGTCGCAACGGTGCAGGTAAGACAACCACTCTGAAATCCATTCTTGGACTAGCATCTGTGCGTGAAGGAAAGGTGATTTTTGAGGGCAGGGAAGTTCAGGGCATGCCGCCTTTTGAGATTGCGGCGCTTGGCATTGGCTTCGTCCCTGAGCATCGCGCGATCTTTCGGGATTTATCCGTTGAGGAGAACCTCAAAATTGCCGAGAGAAACAAGGGCGATCTGGATAGAAAGCGCACATTTATTTTTGACCTTTTCCCTGATCTGAAGAAATTTCTCAATCTGAGAGGTACCGAGCTTTCGGGGGGTCAGCAACAAATGCTGGCGATTGCCAGGGCATTGGTGGCAGATAACAGCCTGCTCCTCATCGACGAGCCCAGTGAAGGGTTGGCTCCAGTGATCATTGAACATATGATTGACGCTATTCGCCAGTTATCCGAGCAGAGCACGGTGGTATTGGTGGAACAGAATTTTCTTGTGGCGAGTAAATTGGCTAAGTACTTCGTGATCATCGAAGAAGGAAAATCCGTTGCATCCGGGTTGATGAAAGACCTGGAAGCGGACAAAGCCATGATACATCGTTACCTTGGGGCTGCGTAGGTCTAACTATGAAAACGAATTTACGAAAAAACTCCAAAGCAATCATTATCCTGGTCATTATTGCAGCCTTCCTGTTCGTGGCAGCCCGCGGTATGTCTGGCAGGGACGTGCTCATCACTGTGCTGCGCGGTTTCTCTACTGGCTCAGTCACTTTTTTGGTAGCAGCTGGCTTCTCGTTGATTTTTGGTCTGCTGGATGTGCTCAATCTTGCCCAAGGTACCCTGTACATGATCGGCGCCTACGTGGGATGGACTGTGTACGTCCGGCCTGACACGTTTATTGATGTCCTGACCCCGGTTCTCCTGATCCTCGCTGGTTTTTCTTTATCGGCTCTCTGGGGACGCCTGGCAAGTCGTATTCAGCTGGCGCCCAAGGCCAGGAAAATAATCTCCTGGCTCTTGATCCTGGCGGGCTTTGGGCTGCTGGCATTGGTTCTGACTCGCTACCCAATTGCAATTTGGAACCTGAACAATTATTCCGAGAGCCCGATCACGTACTCTTACATGGCTGATCAGGGTTTACGGATCATTCCAGCCGAGGTTACGTTTGAAAAAATCTCCCCATTCCTGGCACTTGCAGGTCTTTTGGTGAGCAGCGCGATTTCAGCATTTGGCATTGCTCTGCTTAACCGGGATGAGAGCAGATCACAAACTATCAACTGGCGTAAGTTTTTGGTCCCTGCCCTTCTGTTGCTTGGTGGCATCCTCGTTGTGGTGTTTAATGCACAGATTACGAGCTGGATGTATGCCATGAGTACCAATTGGCTCTTCGTGATTGCCATCTTGATTGCAATTCTGAGCGGAGTAGGCTTGGGCGCTCTCATGGAAACCACCCTGATCCGTCCGCTGTATAACCGCCCTATTTACCAACTTATGCTCACCCTTGGCCTCGGGACGATCGGTCTGCAAATTGTGCAGGCTGTGTGGGGCAGACCTGAATTTGTCTGGCCAAAACCTGAGTTTTTCACTGGTACCGGCGGAGCCTGCCCTGCCACCAATCTGGCAGATTTGCTTGAATACAATTGCTCTACCGTTTTCCTGTTAGGCGGTCGGGTGAGAGTGTATGATGAAATCTTCATTCCGATTGTCGGGATCATCGTGTTGATTGTGGTTTGGATCCTGCTTAAACGCTCACGCATCGGGATGATCATCCGCGCTGGGGTGCAGGACCGACAGATGGTGGAAGCACTTGGTATCAATGTGAGACGGGTATTCACCCTGGTGTTTGCGTTGGGTGTTGGTCTGGCCACTTTTGGTGGCGCCCTGGCGGCACCATCCACTGGATTAACCCCTGTGATGGGGGAGAGATTGCTGCTGAGCGCTCTGATTGCCCTGGCGATTGGCGGTTTGACGAGTTTCCCGGGAGCAGCTTTAGGTTCGCTGCTGGTGGGTCTGATTCAACAATTTATGATCAAATACGGTCAAATTGGCATTCCCCTGCCCTTTACGGATGCCGTGTTTAAACCTTCCCCGCCCCTGGTGCCCGCATCCACGGTGTTGCTGATGGTAATTGTTCTGCTTATTCTGCCGGGTGGCTTGTTGGGAAGCAAGGAATAGATATGAAAAATAACTCTAGTTTTCTCACAAAGAACCGCGGCATCCTGATATTTTTCGCAGTAATGCTGCTTGCGCCATTCTTGATTGGTTTGTTTGAAGGCTCAACTCCGCTTATGATCTGGGGTAACCAGGGCAGTTTGTCCAAATTCATCGAGGGTCTTGGGATCGAGATCTTCATCCTCGCACTCTTTGCGCTTAGTTTTGACCTCTTGTTTGGCATTACCGGTTTGTTATCTTTTGGTCATGCCATGTTCTTTGCGGTGGCAGCCTATCTGACTGGTATTGCCCTCAAAACACTGGCAATGCCATTCTGGGGTGTTGTGCTCCTGGTTTTGTTGGCGGCGATTGTGCAGGCACTGCTTTTCAGCCTGGTCTTGCCGCGGGTAAAAGGCATTACCTTCACACTGGTAAGTCTGGGATTGGCGTCGGTTTTCCATATCATCGTCATGTCCAGCGATATGATCAACCTGACAGGCGCGGATGTGGGCTTGCAGGGCGTACCTGTTCCGGCATTTATCAGCCCGGTGACCGAACGGCTTCGTTTCTATGTCATCGCGCTAACATTGCTGGTTGTAACATATCTTTTTTACCGTCGATTTGTCGCCTCTCCGACTGGCAGGGTTTGCGTTGCCATTCGCGAGAATGAGGATCGTGCGAAGATGCTCGGCTACAACACCACCATCTTCAAGGTTGTGGTCATGATCATTTCTTCGCTTACTGCGGCGACCGCGGGAATGTTGCACGCGTTATACCAACCAAGCATCAGCCCATCCATAGCAGATTTGGGGTTTACTGTGACTGGTTTGCTGATTGTGCTGATTGGCGGTGTCGGGACGCTCAGCGGCGCGATTGTTGGCGCGTTTGCGTTTCGGTTGCTGGATTTCACCCTCAGGCGGTTTATGGGGGAATCGGCGAGCTTCATTACCGGCGCTATCTACGTCATCTTCGTCCTTTTCGTTCCTTATGGGATTGTCGGGACGATGCGCATGCGGCAGTTGCGAACAAAACCAGGCTGGCAGCGCCTTTTGGGGATGGTGAAGCCAAAGAATTAAGCGTGAATAAAGTATTACAGCCCGGGTTTATCCGGGCTTTTTTTATTTCGTCATGTCAAACCAGATCGGGTTGGTGATCAGCGCAGGCATCGGCGGCAGGAAGCTGTAGAAGGTGCGCCAGACCTCCAAACGCCAGTAGCTTGGGCCTGTGACCAGCAGCGAAGTTTCGAAATCTCCTTTTTCCGGGGCAGTGAAGATATCTTTCGCTCCCTCCTGCGTGATAAGTCGGATGATGTCGCCTTTTTCCAGTGCCAGCGCCTTCAAGGATGCTTGCATCCCTTCACGCCAGGCAAGGCTTGCGCCAAAGGTCTGCCCATCCACATCCAGCAGCAGCTGGAGCTTGGTGGGGCTGAAGGCGAAGTAGCTCCTGCCAGCCTTAACAGCCTTGAGGATGTCGGAATCGCTGTTGGAATCAGCCAAAACATAGATGCAAGGGCTTGCCAGGCGTTGGAAGAACGTGTCTTCGTGGTAATCACTACCGCAGGTGGCAACTTGCTTACGGCCAGCCTTGAGCATCGCATCCCAACGGGCAACGGCCTCCAGGTTAGCGGGGCGCATCGGTCCGTTCCACACCTCTATCAGGTCGTAATCCAGTGAATCCAGGTCATAGTGAAAGCCGAAATTTGATTCATATGGGTGATTAATGACGATCAGGGCACCATTTTTGTTAGCTTCCCGGAAAATTGCCCGGACCTCTTCCGGATTGTTGGCGATGAAACTGCCCTGGTAGGGCTGCTCGAGCCCCAGGAAATTGCTGTGACCTTTGTAGTGCGTCCACTCCTGACCCGGGATGATCGTGAGCCCCTCCACTTTCGGAAAAGATGCGCGCTTTACCGCCTGATTGTGGTCAGTGACGGCGATAAAATCCAGCCCATGGATACGGGCATGCTCCGCAAGATGTTCCAGCGGCAAGCTGCCATCCGATGCCAGGGTGTGCACGTGGAGGTCACCGCAGAGCCAGCGGGGAACCTTGGGGGTGAATTCAAGCGTGATGCTGACATCAACCCCCTCCGGAGCGATCACATATGCGCCAAGAATGATTTGCCAGCTGCCTGGGGTAAGCGGATGCGGCTGGTAGCCAGGCGTATANNTAGCCAGGCGTCGCGCTGACCTCAGAAACCATGATTTCCGAGCGGCTCGAGCCGCTGGCACCCACCTGAAAGCCATCCGGCGCAATCAGCCCAATATCAACGATAGTCAAGCGCCTGGTCCTGGCAAATTGCCCTTCTGGGGTGTTGGAAGGCTCACTCGTATGCGTCTGATACGAATAGTGCAGGTCGAGCCGGGCACTGTTGGCGGGCATTTCGAAGGGCAACAAGAGGTATAGCCCTTGTTCAGCGGGTGTGATGTGGCGGAGGAGGTTCATTTCAGACATGAGGCGTCCTTTAGCGAAGTTATTGGATGATTGTAAAGCCAATTTGTTGCTGTGAGGGAAAGAATACAAGAAATTGGCGGGGTGCACCAAGAGATCTCTGAAGATGAAAACAATCCTCGAGTGAAAGTGTTCCCGGAATATTTAAACATGAAAGGCTGACCTCAACGTTGCAGGGTCAGCCCTCCTTCTATTAAGATAGGTCTGAAATTTCAGCGACAGCTTGTAACCTAAGGCATGCACTCGCCAGTGACTGGATCAGCTTCGCCGATGACGAGCCCTGCGCCAAAGCTTGAGTCAAAGATTGGGGTGAGATCGCCAAGGTTGAGCCCGAAGGCCTTGTCAATCACACTCAAGCCGCCCTGGTACAGGGTTGCCTGCGGTAGTGTTTGCCCATTCACTTGCAAATCAATTACACCTTTGTTCCAGCATAGTTTGAGGTTCTCGATGTTTGCTGCATTGATCAGTTCCACCGTCTCAGGGGTGAGAGAGTAACCTGTCGGGAAGCCTTCCACGCTCAACTCACCGTTCTTTGCCACCTGCACCTGCACAAGGGTGCCCAGCGAGATCTTCAGCGGCTGACTGAGTTCCTTGGATTGACGCAGGGTGATCTCTATATCGGCATTATCGAGCCAGTCTTCAGCTCGAGCCATATCAATATCCCCGAGCTCGATGGTAGCGTTGAGGAGCGAATAGAGAATATCACGCGAGGCTGCATCCCAGGCGAGCGAGAGCAATTGCTGATCATTTGTAAGGACGTTGATCGTGTCACCCTGGATTTTGAGGGTGACATTGTCAAGCATACTCAGTATCTGCCAGATTTCATCCTGGAATTGGGGCGCACCCACCTGGCGCAGCTCTTCTGCTGAGAAGCCGCCCATGCTGTAGCTCTTTGTTCCAGGATCATAGGTGATATCGATGTGGACCAGGTTGGTAGGGACTTCTTGCTTGGCGATCTCGGCGGTTGCCATAGGGGGTTGCTGCACCATCAAAATGCCGAGGACCAAGATTACTGCCAGAAGCAATTTAATGATAGTTGGTGTTTTGTTCATGTTTATTTCCTCTACTTTCTTGTTAAATAATTACTGAGAGGTGCTTTTATGGTAAAGCTGTTAGTAAAACTGACAAGCGAAAACGGATGACATGGTAGTAATAGGAGATGACCCAGTTGATCAATTTCCGCAAAAAAGGAGAACTTTCAGGGACGTCTCCATCACTTTGGACGGTTTTTTGTGCGATTAGCAGTCTCTCGCCCAGGTCGAGAGTATTTCCAAAAGTCTCCGGCGTATAGTTCAGCGCAACGACGGATTGCTCATCTGAGGTGATCTCCATTTTGCCAGAAGTATTGAGCGTCAGTTTAAGCTCATCCGCTCCATCTGACGTGATGATGGCGTGAAGTGGCTGTCCGGGAGAAACTTTGTAAGAGATAGTTGGCAGGGGGATTACTGGTCTGCCCAAGGCGAAGTAAATGCCGTAAAGCACGAGGACGATAATTATTGAGATCAACAATACTCGCCAGAAACGGGGCACTTTAAATTCACCTCTTCCGGAGCGACTGGTGGATTTCTCGGTTTTCTTCTTCTTTTATATTGTAAACCAAAAACAGTGATTAACCAAATTCTGTATGGGGTCTGGTAGCGATTTGCTCAAAATGTACCAAATATCCCTAATAGATTGACAAATTTTGATATGAGGCTTATAGTTGGTGTATCAAAAAATTTTTATGTGAGGTAGGAATGGATAGTGATTATCAAAGCCAGGCGCGTTTGTTTAAGGCTTTTTGCGACGAAACTCGCCTGCGCGTGCTCGAGATGCTGCGCGGCGGCGAAAAGTGCGCCTGTAAATTGCTGGAGAATCTCGACTGCGGCCAATCCGGGCTTTCTTACCACATGAAAGTTTTACTCGAATCGGGGATCGTTACCAGCCGGCAGGAAGGCAAATGGACCTACTATCGCATCTGCCCTGAAGGCGCTTTCGCGGCTGTCTCGCTCGTCCAACAACTGACCACCGTTACCGTTGATTCTGATCNNTCGCGGCTGTCTCGCTCGTCCAACAACTGACCACCGTCACTGTTGATCCTGAACGGTGTGATTGTTGCAAACCTTGAGCCTCTCCCCCTGCAACCACACATCAATCTTTAGAAAGCATATTTCATGACGACCTCGATTTGGGACTTTATTCAAAATCAAATACTGGGTATGCAGTGGCTCAATGCCCTGGTAGAGAGGCTTCTTGCTTCATTTGGCTTGGATACTGCCAATCGCTGGGTTGGCAGCCTGCAATTCTTTATCTATGACGTTATCAAAGTCACCCTGCTGCTATGCGTCTTGATCTTTTTTATCAGCTATATCCAGAGTTTCTTCCCTCCGGAGCGCAGTAAAAAAATCCTCAGCAGATTTCACGGACTGGGCGCGAACACAATTGCAGCTCTACTCGGCACGGTAACCCCGTTTTGCTCCTGTTCGTCCGTTCCGCTTTTCATCGGTTTCACTTCTGCCGGTTTGCCGTTGGGGGTTACATTCTCTTTCCTTATTTCCTCGCCGATGGTAGATCTTGGTTCATTGGTGCTGTTGACCAGTATCTTCGGAGCAAGGATCGCCGTACTTGATGTCATCCTCGGGCTGGTGGTTGCCATCCTGGGGGGGTCTTTGATCGAAAAATTACACATGGAACCCTATATAGAGAGCTTCATCTTGCGAGCAGGAAATGTGGATATCGAGTCTCCTGACCTGACCACGCAAGACCGCTTGATCTACGCCAAAGAACAGATGGTTTCCACTTTCAAAAAGGTGTTTCCCTACATATTAATAGGTGTCGGCATTGGCGCGTTCATCCACAACTGGATCCCCGAGAATTGGGTGGTCGCCTTGCTCGGGCGCAATAATCCTTTTGGCGTCATCCTGGCAACATTGCTGGGGGTGCCATTCTACGCGGACATCTTTGGCACCATTCCGATCGCCGAAGCGCTGCTCTTCAAGGGGGCGCAGCTCGGCACAGTCCTGTCTTTCATGATGTCGGTCACCACCCTTTCGATCCCGTCCATGGTGATGCTGCGGAAGGCGATCAAGCCCAAATTGCTGGCGTTATTCATAGCAATTTGCATCGTCGGGATCATTCTTGTGGGCTATCTGTTCAATGCCCTGCAACCATTTATTTGAAAAGAGAGAATCCATGCCACTTGACCTGAGTCCCGCAAAGCATTATCGCCCCGGTAAAGCTGAGGGCAGAAAACCCAAACCTGTGCTGGTGGAGTACCTCTACCTCGACCTGCAAGTCTGCGATCGCTGCATCGGCACCGAACAGGTGCTGGATGAGGTTCTCACCAAGCTTTCCCCAGTGCTGCAGCTTGCCGGTTATGAACTGGAATACCGCAAGACAAAAATGGAAACACCAGCACTCGCCCAACAGTATCGGTTTGAATCTTCACCCACTGTCCGCGTTAACGGGCAGGATATTTGTTTCAACGTACAGGAGAACCCCTGTGACTGCTGCAGCGATATCAGCGGTTCCATTGTGGATTGCCGTATTTTTGAATACGAAGGGCAAAGCTACGAAGTGCCTCCCCAGGAAATGCTCGCTGAGGCAATCCTGAAGGCGGTTTTTGGATCACAGGGTACCCCCTGTTGTACTGAAAATGGGTATACATTGCCCAAAAATCTGGAAGTCTTCTACGAAGGTAAGAACAACAAGTCCGGCTGTGACTGCGCGAGCAGTT
>MTKZ01000749.1_pt1 | contig 11142 bp, 9 predicted proteins | sample 1042781 | NCBI WGS metagenome assembly MTKZ01 (sample SAMN06212207, study PRJNA360539) | anaerobic digester metagenome | biome: Wastewater treatment plant; material: sludge; isolation source: anaerobic digester fed with sludge from wastewater treatment plant | place: Denmark: WWTP Viborg ...
GCTGAACCTTTCGTGGAAATACCAAGATTCTCGGCTAATACTCTTAACTCCTTACTTTTAATACTATTAAGTTTCAAATTCAATATCTCTTTTTTACTATATAAAGGCATATACTTCTCCTATCTATTTTTTCTTAAAAAGCATAATATATTCATGCTTAAAAACATAAAAACCGCCGACCAGTGCTCTATAACGCCAAAGCTCCTGTTGATTTCTTTTAGCTCTGGTTTCCTCAAAATTTTTCACAATGATACTTTTTAACAGATAACCACTATTTAAGACCTCCTGCATACAATAAAAACCTAAAGGAATCCATTCACCTTTGGAATATTTATCTCCAATAACCAAAACTAAATAGCGCCCTTTTTCCAGATAAGATGTAACATTATTTACAACTGCCTTAAACATTTCTAAAAATTCCTCTGTGGTTTCCGTATTAGAAAGATCATTTTTATCGTCTTTAGAAAACCGGATAATATCATGATAGGGTGGATGCATAATAAGCAGTTGAAATTTTTTGATATTGTATTTTTGTAAAGTTGGTTTCAGGTCTATAGTTCTGCTATCCCCAATAATAACATTGCTTATCACATCATATTTATTAGCTTCCATTTGGATTAGTTTTTCGGCTTTATTTGCTACTTCAGCATTTAATTCTATTCCTATTCCATTTCTTCCCAATCTCTTACTTTCAATTAATGTTGTTCCGCTTCCCAAGAAAGTATCTAATACCCAGTCGTCTTTCTTTGTATATCTTAACATCATCTGATGTGGAATTTGAGGAATAAAATTACCCCAATACCATCCTAAATGTGCACCAGAGGTGTTTCTTTTATCAAATAACCATAAACTGTCGGTTAAAATATCGTCATACTCTTTCCATCTGTGAAGATTAATATCATTTATCTTACTTGTTTTTTCTTCTTTTATCCCATTTTTTAGACGTTTAAGGTAATACTGTGCTCTTTCCAGGGTTTGGGATTCTAAGATTTGATTTAATTCTGAAAACAAAATATCCCTGCGTAGAGAAATTGTCTCTCCGTTGGAATCTATATTTAATAATCCTTCTTTATCATTATTATAATTATTGATAATAGCTTTTAACGCGAGAATTCTGTTTTTCATCAAGTTCACATTATCTATTTTTTCAATCTCTTCCAAAACCCCTATCAACTTTTCCTGATTTAATATTACTACACTATTAAATTTCGGCATTTCTTCCATAATAGGTATTGTCAATTGACTTGAATCCTTGAATTTCATCTCTATCAATCCTGTCTTATCTTGTTTAATTCTTTTTACTGAATATACTGTTTAACAGTCAAGTTCTTTTTTGTGATTTTAATAATGAAAAACTGATAGCCGGGGTTAGTATTATTTTTTTAACCCGAAGACAATGAGCACACAGAGAACACCGAATAAAATGAAGTATTATTATCACTTGGAAACAGGTTTTAACTTGATCTATTTGTTGATTAAGTAATAATATAAATCTCTGTTGGAAATACATAAATATTTTTTATCTGTTGTGGATTCCTACTTTCTCAGGAATGACAAAGGACTTTTCAGCCAAGAACTGATATTAGTAATTTGGTAATATAAAAACAAAATATGCAATAATAAGGTCTTTAGAAACAGATATTTTAAATTGAACTCCGGATGAATCCATAAAATCCGTTTAATACATATTGCTTTTTTGCTGTCGTCATTAGTCATATACTTTAATGAAGTTATTTCCCGGATCATAGTTATTAATTCGTAAATGACTCCTAAAAGTGTAGTTGGAGCTTTCGCAAGCTCCGCTTTTTTTATAATATTTAAAATTACGGATGAACGGTGTCCTCCAGCTACACAAAAAAGTCGTATCTTTTTTCTCTTTATTTAAATAATCATTCTTTTTCTCCTTGTAAATCCCTCTCTTTTTCTCTTTCTCTCTTTGTAAAAAAAACCCTCTCTCGGTATCCCCTATTAAAAGCTTGACAAAAAACTGTACTTTAAAATTATAATAACAAGCCATAATAGGGTTAAAAAATGATAGATAAGATCAAACACAGCCGAAAGATTGTTTTTGCCTTTATCAGCATACCAGTTTTATTATTGTTGCTGGCAATGGTTTTTATTGCTATCAGGCAAAACCTTCTGGAAAAGAAATATGTATATTACAGCACTTTGGCAAATGCAATGGGAATTTCTACTCAAACTCCAGTATTATACAAGGGCTTTGAGGTAGGAAGAGTGCGTGATTTTTCGCTTATGGAAGATGGCAATATCGGGCTGGAGTTTTATATTCTTAATCGCTATAAAAATATAATGGTTACCGGTTCCATTTTAGCACGAAATACAAATCCGATAATAGGAAAGACCACTTTGGAATTTATTCAAAATCCCAATTCCAGGGAGCACTTACAGGATAAAAGTACTATACTTTCTTCCGATTTTCCGGAGGGTAAAAAACAGTTAAAATTGATAGCTCCTCAAGCCAGTGATCCGATTTCCCTTATTTTGGATAATTTAGCTCAACTTTCTTCTTCTCTCAATGAGGATTACAATGCCGATAAAGGTTCCATTCCCCGTTTTCTGGTAAATTTGGCAGATGCTTCGGAAAAAGCAAATGCCAGTATGAATAAATTTGAAGAAATAACTACAGAACTTTCAATTTTAACCGCCAACCTAAATCAGGATAACAATCCCGAAAGTGGTGTTTTGCTTAGAACTTTGAATAATCTGGCAGAACTCACTCAAGGATTGAATAACCGCATGAATGAACTGGAATTTATTTTAGCGAGTGCTCAAACTGCTATTGATAATTATAAAAAACCCGATTCTCTTTTGATAAAATTGCTTGATCCCGAGCAGGATAAAATTTTACAACCCCTTTCGGAAACCTTAAATAATCTGGAATCCGCTACTGCTGAACTGGTGAAAATTCTAGCTACAGTAAATAATCCTGAATTGCGTTTACTGTTAAGTAATTTGAATGACAGTTTGGCTAAAGCCCGTAAGACCTTGGAAGGACTTAATAACAATCCTCTTTTGCGGAAAGGGATTAGTCCTTCTGCTGAACAAAATATGCCTTCACCAAAATATATACATCAGGTTCCCAATGTGCCGTAAATGGTTATTCCTAATTTTGCTAATTCTAACTGCCTGTTCTACTGTAAAAATTCCCGTTGAACCACAGGCAAAAATAGATGCTGATAATCATTTGCGTTTTGCTTTGCAAATGGAAAACAACAGGGATTTTTCCTCTGCCCGGGAAAGTTACATTTTCTTAACGGAAAACTATCGTTCTTTTGCCGATATCAAAGGTATGCTTGCCTGCTTAAGCGGTTTGGCAAGAATAGAATTGGAAAATAATAATGAAAAAGCTTATCTGCAATACAAAAACCAAATGGCTGAAATGATTCAAAATACAGCTCCTGAACTGGCTTATTATCTTCTGCTTCTGGAACTTTATAACTATCAGCTGGAAAATAACTACTCTGCAATATCGCAAAAAGCAATAAGCAAAATAGATTATCCTGCTGAAGTTAATCTAAAACTTGCTATAGATAAACTGCAGGCGGATAGCTATCTGGCAATTGCTGAAGAAAAACAGGTTAAGGAACTGATAAATTTATCAAAAAAGATGGAAAAACAGCAGAAAAAAGCAAAATATAATGACCCCGAACTGCTTTCTTCTGCCTGGTATGCTCTTGCCTATTATTATTATAGAACTGCTGATTATGAAACAGCCAATTTCTATGCCGATAAAGCTCAGGATTGGGATTATCGCTTTGGCAATTTTCGGGGTATGGCTCATTGTTTGTGGTTGAAAGCTCAAATTGCTGCTGCGGAAAATAACATACCTACAGCAAAAAGATATTGGAAAAAGGCAGAAGGAATTTTCAGCTCTTTGCGGGATAATGTCTCTCTGGAAGAACTAAACACCACTATGCAAAAACTGCTGAAAGAATAAAATAAATGAAACGAATAATAATATACGGGAAACCAAAAACTGCTTCCAACAAAGATGGAAATCAGCTTTGGTTCAAATAGAAATAAATTATGAAATTACTTAAATCCGTTTCCCTACCCACTTCTTCAACAGCCCTGAAAACAGTGAATGTGCTGTTTGAAGATAAAATTATCAAGCTCTCCACTGATGAGATTGAAGTGGAAGAAGATGTCCAAATAATTGACGCCAAGGGTTTACTAATGCTCCCTGGTGGAATTGATCCCCATACCCATATTTTAGCTAAAAACGCTGATGCGGCAACTGACTTGGCTAAAATAACTAAAATTGCTTTAGAAGGCGGTTGGACTACCCTCGCTGAACTTAGCTATCATACTCAAAGCCCTGTTTTCAATAATTCGGCTCTCATAAAGAAGATTGCTTTGGTAAATGCCAATTCTTTTACTTCTCTGGCTCTTTGGGGTCATATTGATATTGGCGATTATCCTTATCACGCAGAATCCGCTCAGGAAATTTGGAGTAAAGGCATTGTAGGCATTGCTTTAGCTGTTCCTTCTCCCAATCCTGCCATTCCTGATATAACTTTCACGGAAATAATGGATTTGTTTTTTGATATCTATGAAAGTGATACCTCCTTTGCCTTTCAAGGTTATGACTATGAAAGTTATCAGGAATTTAGTCCTCTTGCTCAGCTGGATGCAATTAAAAAAATCTTACGCAGAATGCAGGAAAATCCTATTCATATTCCTAGAATATCTTCCTATCCCACAATTGAATTTATTAATAGCGTTTCCAAAAGAAGCGATATTTCTTTTGCCACTTGTATTTCTGATCTGATGGCTCTTTACAATCCTGATGTCTTCAGCACTCCTTTCCTGTGTAACTATGCTGATTTTGCCGATTTATTGTTTGACCTTCTGCGCTCCAATAAAATTTACCTGCTTTCCAATTGCGTTTCTCCTCCAGTAAAAAATCCCAATTACTGCGAACTCTTCCAGGGTTGCAATCCGGAACTAATGAATTATTCATACCTTTGGGTGCTTTCCGAACTCTGGAAAAAAAGAAAAGTTCCCCTTGCCACCTGCCTTAAAATGACCAGTGAAAATGCCGCTAAACGTTTAGGTATCTATCCGGAAAAGGGCTCCTTAGACCCTGGTTCGGATGCCGATTTTGTCCTCTACGACCCTGAAGCTACAACCATAGTAAAAGGTAATAAAGGTAAAGATATTGAACTCTCCGGCTCCTTTAAAGCAATTTACTTAAAAGGAAATCAAGTTGCCGGAAAGGATTTTGCAACAATTCAGCAGGGTTCTTTTTTAGCCCGCAGCACTAATCCCAAACGCAGGCATAATAATTCTTCTTGGATTTAGCCTTGAGTTAAAACAACCTTTCTCAAGGAAGGCAACAATCCTTAACCCTATCCTCTATTTTTAACTTCTTTCTCTATCTTTTTGCGGGTTTGAGGGTGGTTTTGGCTCAAAGCAGAAATAAATCTTTTTTCAAGGCAACCCTAAAACTTTTTATAGTTCCTATCTTTTACTTAATACCTATATTTAACAGTTTGTTACTGGTATTATGCATCTAACTGAAAATATAAATATAGCTAAAAAATGATAATATTGTAATTTTCTGCTTGACAAAATATCCGATTGGGAATATATTAAATATATAAAAACCAGGAGGTTTAAAATGAAAAAAGGATTACTTATCCTTCTCGCCCTTATTATCGCTTCAAGTGTTTTTGCATTCACGAAAGGAACGATTAATCCGGGAGGAACAATTTCTTTCGCTTCTCACAAACCCAATTCTGATGAAAAAGCCATTACTATGTTTAGTTTTACACCTCAGGTGGGATATTTTGTTATGGATAACCTTTCTGCCGATGTGCTTATTAACTATACTTATGAAGGCCAAAGCAAAGGCGATTCTAATGAAGAAAATAGCTTATCTGCTTTGGGTATCGGAATCGGTGGAAGATATTTCTATCCTATGGCACCAGGAAAAATTTACGGGGGATTGGATTTTCTCTATAACACAAACAGCTGGAAAGTAAGTGATTATGATGGTGGATGCAATGCAATGTATCTTGGCTTGAAAGCTGGATATGTTCTGCCTATTGTTGAAAATGTATATGTGGATTTCGGACTCAGATATCAAATGGGTTTAGGAGATTATGGCGGAGATGATTATGAACATGCACTTGATGAATACAAGGAAAATGAAGAAAGCACATTTGGCTTTAACCTTGGATTGCAAATATTCTTCTCCAATGATTTTTTTATCTCACTTCTTGAATGATAAGTCCTATGTCATTCCTGCGAAAGTAGGAATCCACAGAAGATAAAAAATAGTTATGCATTTTCAATCTGAAAGTTATATTCTTTGAAGCAACGCCCGGTTTTCTTACCCTATACTGTAAAATTGCCTTTCTGTTCCCTGATGCATTATTCAGCACTTACTCTAATTATGTTCTTTATAAGCCACCCAAAATTGAAAATCCTTGGGCAGACGGGAAAAACCTGCCTTTTCGTAAATTTTAATAGCGGAAGGAAGATCTGATTGCAGGTAGAGATAGTTCTGTGAGATATTCCGGTGGTAATTTATTAAATGATGAATCATTCCTCCTGCAAAACCCTTTCCTCTGAATTTTTCTCTGGTGAAAACATCATCAACTCTACTGTAACCGGCAAAGATACTAACTGAAGCCATTGTTGCCAGTTCACCCTGATAATATCCACCCAAAAAATGATAGGAAGGGTGAGTTAGATGACGCTCCACTACCCTAATTGTCCAGTCACCTCCATATTCTATAGCAATGGTTTCCATAATATCAATGTCCAGTTGGTGAATGCGTTCGATTTTCAGTTCTTCGGATTCCCTTAAACTGCTTTCGTGATCATGCAGAAAAAAATCGCTTTGCTTGATCTTCAGGGTAAAATTATGCTCATTTAGCAGGGGTGTTAAAATCTCCAGTTCTTTATTAGTTAATGCAGGATAGATACAGGGATGAATACCTTTGCTTTTATAGAAAAACTCTATATCCCTCAAAGAACTCTCAACCCCTATCAAATCTAAAATCACGGCATGATTGCTTTCCTGAGAAGCTTTGTTTCCTTCATTGTAGAAAAGAAGTCCGTAATTTTTGGTTAACAAATTGGAAAAACGTTGCGGATAATGGATTTCGGTATCTTTCAACCGGTTCATATTAAAGGGTATTTGCATAGTTTACTCCTTTCTCATAAGTAAAAGTTCTTTTAATAATAAATTAGACGGTTTTAGTAAAAGAGCAAATAAATAGTTCCTTGCTTAAAGAAAATGAAGTGGCAAATTCCCCTTTGCCACTTGCCGAAGCGGAATTTAATACTCTATTTTCAGGAAAATACTTGACGAATTAATATGTTTTATGATCAAGGAATACATCTTGCTACTTTTTATAAGTAACTAATAAAAAAGATGGATATAAACTATGAAAAAGGTCCTTGTCCTTGGTAGTACCATTCTGATTTGTCTCAGTTTGGCTGCTTTTAATACAGAAATAAATATTGATCCTTTTGCCTGGCAAAATAAAAAACCGGCTGAAGAACTTCCTGTAACCATAAATCCCGGAGAACCGATTTTGCCTTTTACTCCGGTAAATATTCTGCTTCCTTTTGGTCATAGATATCTTAATTCCACTGTTCAGTTATCAACTGCAGAACTGGTTGCAGAAAATATTACTTTTGCCTTTGCCGGACCTCAATTGCCAATTTCTGATCAGGTATTTACAAATTCTTTTCCACCTGCAAATACAATTCCGGAAAACCGTCTTTATCCTTCTCAGCAGTGGCAGTTTTTAGGAACACAATACTTTCGGGGCTATCAAATTGCCTTGTTTAATGTATATCCCTATCGCTATAATCCTGTAACGCAAAAACTGTATGTCAGCTCCCAGATTAGCATTTCTATTAATAGTGAATTTTCTGAAGATGAAGCTTGCTACCAGGCAAATTTTTACACTCCAGGCACTAAAACTCTCCAAATAATAAATTCCCTTATCTGCAATCCGGATAAAATTCCCTCCTATCAATTGGCAAATAATTATCGCAATGTTCCAGTTCCTAATCGCATTATAGACCTTTCCACACCCAAACAAATGATAATTATTACCAATAATGCCAGGATCGGCTGGTTTTCTGAATATTCTGCCTGGCGTTCTGCCAAAGGTGTTTCCAATTCTATTTACTCTATGGAAGATATCGTTTCTGCCTATCCTGGTGTTGACAATGCGGAAAAACTCCGTAACTTCATTATAAATGCTTATCAGACCTGGGCTAATAGTTCCCAGCCACTTGAATATGTTATTTTAGGTGGTGACGATGAAATTGTTCCGGAACGAGGCGCCTATGGTCAAGTTGGTGATACAGTTGACGCTAGAATGCCTACCGATATATATTTTAGCAACTTAGATGGCAATTGGAATGCTAATCAAAATCAAATCTGGGGTGAAACAAATGATAATACAGACCTGATTCCGGAAGTTCATATCGGTAGATTTCCTGCTGAAACCCAAACTGAATTCAATAATATGTTCAGAAAAATTCAATATTATGTGGATAATAATACCTACAGCAATAACTATGCTGTTTTTATGGGTGAAAACCTGAATAATAATCCCTTAACCTGGGGTGGTGACTATAAAGATGATGTAGCTCAATATCTTCCTGCTGAATACTATCTCCAAACCCTTTATCAGAGAGATGGCACTTACAGTGCTGATAATGTTTACAATGCAATCAGTAACGGTGCAGGAATTATGAATCATATGGGTCATTCCAACGAAGTTTCTCTTATCGGTCAATCCAATACTACCGTTGAAAGTTTAACCAATACGGAATATGGTTTTCTCTATTCTCAGGGTTGTTATCCCGCAGCTTTTGATCAACGCACTTCCGGAAACAATGAAGCTATCGGTGAGCATTTTGTTACTGCCGCTGGAGCTTTATTTTCTTTTATTGGCAACACTCGTTACGGATGGTATAGTCCTGGAAACATCAATGGTGCTTCTCAATTTTATGACCGCCAGTTTTTCCGAGGTATGTTTCAACAGAATTGTCCTGTTTTAGGTGATGCCTTAACCTTTTCCCGCTTACAAAACCTGAATTCTGCCTTAAGCAATGATGTTATGCGCTGGTGTTATTACGAAGTAGTCCTGTTCGGAGACCCTTCTATTGCTATTAAACCTTATGATCCCAATCTTCCCCTATTAAATTTGGAAAGCTATACTTTCTCTGATGAAGAAGGCGATAATGATGGTATCATTAATCCCGGTGAAATTATCCGTTTCTATCCTCTTATTTCCAATAATATCAATTTGGCTGATGCAACCAATGTTTCTCTCCACATAGAAAATCTCCCTCCCGGAGTGGAATTGCTCTCCGATGATATTATTATCCCTCAAATTCTTGCCGGAAACCAAAGTCCTGCTAACATTTATTTCCGTCTCCAGCTTTCTGATGATATGAGTTTTGGAATATACAGTTTCAATCTGGTGCTTAATTCTCAGCATCCTATAACTTTTCAATCAACTGGTGCACATAGATTTCCTATTTTCTTCCAGATAACTCTTATTGACAATCGTTTTCCCTGGGAAACAATAGTTAATAGTAAGTCAGCACCTCTTGTGGCAGACCTGAATTCCAGTCCCGGTCTTGAAATTATTTATGCAGATGTTTATGGAAACAGCTATATAATTGGTAGTAACGGAGAATTGCTTAATACCCTTGAAGCTCCTTCAGGAATGTTAATCAATCGTAGTTTCGCTAGCGGTCCCATTGATAGTGGTGATGAAAACGATCTGGTTTTCTGCACTCGATCAGGAAATATTTTCGCTCTTCAGTTAAACGGAGATATCATCTTTAATTATTATACAGATACATCTTTTTTATTCACTCCTGTATTAGCTGATATAGATGGCAACGGCACCCTGGAAACAATTGTCGGTGGCATAAACGGAAAATTGTATGCTGTTTCTTCCTCAGGACAACTAATGAATGGCTTTCCTTTTGAACTTGGAGGAATTATCAATAGCGAACTTGCTGCCGCCGATTTTGACGGCAATGGCTCTTTTGAAATTGTAGCCGGCTCCACTAACGGTCTTTTGACTGTCGTTGGAGCTAATGGCATTGTCCGAAACGGTTTTCCTGTTCAATTAAACGGTCCCGTAACCGGCTTTCCAACTATTACTAACACCAATAGAATCGTTTGTTCTACACCCACGGATATTTATATCATTTCTCCCGAGGGAAACATCATTGCCACCCGTAATATCAATACTCACATTACCGGTGGTTTTGCTGTAGGAAATATTACTGCTGATAATACAGGAACAGATATTGCAGGCGTAACTCTCAACGGTATCCTCTATGCCTTCACTGATTCCGGTATTGACCTTCCCGGTTTTCCTGTAAATATTGGAGAAAATTTTGCTTGTCCTCCTCTTCTTGTCAATCTGGATAGTAACCCTCAATTAGAGATAATTGTCCATAATTATATGAATTCTGTTTATGTTTACAAAGCGGATGGCAGTCCTTTAAGCGGTTTCCCCTTTATCAATATTTACAATGGCAGCACACCAGCAACCTTAGTTGACTTTGATAACAATAACCAAACCAAACTGGTATTAGGTTTTTCTAATGGTGTTTTAATGCTTAACCTGCGTCGTAATACTGCCCATTTAGGTCCCTGGATCACCTATCGGGGAAGTGCTTTAAGGCAGGGTTCTTTTGCTTCCACCGGCTTTATTGATTCTTCCGACGAATATAATATTCCCGCCTTAAACGCTTTACTGGGAAATTATCCCAATCCCTTCAATCCGGAAACTACTATTTGCTACACTACAAAAGCCAATGTTCAAGCCAAACTGGAAATTTTCAATATCAAAGGTCAAAAAATCCGCACTTTGATAGACGCTATTCATAGTGAAGGCAATCATAGTATTGTTTGGAACGGATATGACGACTTTTCCAGAAAAGTTGCCAGCGGTGTCTATTTCTATCGCTTGAACATTGAAGGAAAAACATTCCAACGCAAGATGTTACTTCTGAAATGAATATAGCCGAAAACATTAAACACCTGCAGGATAACATTGCGGATATTTTGTCCCGTTTGAATCGTAAAGATGAAATTACTTTGGTTGCCGTTACCAAAAC
>MTKZ01121153.1_pt1 | contig 11142 bp, 7 predicted proteins | sample 1042781 | NCBI WGS metagenome assembly MTKZ01 (sample SAMN06212207, study PRJNA360539) | anaerobic digester metagenome | biome: Wastewater treatment plant; material: sludge; isolation source: anaerobic digester fed with sludge from wastewater treatment plant | place: Denmark: WWTP Viborg ...
CCTGGACGACCAACGCCCCGGCCGACAGCCAGGTCCGATACGGTCTGACCTCCAGCTACGGCCAGCAGACGACCGTAGATCCGGCACTGGTCACGAGTCACTCGGTGAACCTCACCGGCCTGGCGGCGAGCACGCTTTACCACTACCAGGTGGTTTCCACGAACGCCTACGGAACAGCCCAGTCGACCGATTTCACTTTCACGACCGGCGTGCCCGTCACTGAGATCGTCATCGACAACACCGCCCCCGGCTGGACAAACACATCTCCCGACGGCGCATCCTGGATCGCCGGGACGGTCGCACCGATGAAGATCGGCACCAACTATCTCTACACGTCCGGCTCCGGCAGCACCTCTTCCATCACCCGGAGTTGCCGCTGGACGCCGACCATTCAAACCGCCGGGCTGTACGATGTGTATGTCTACTACCAGATCGGCGCCAACCGCAACGANNACGGGCAGGTGGTGAGCATCCAGAACCAGTATTCGGAGACGCCGAACCTGGGCGGCTGGTTCCTGGTCGGCGAGAACCTGCCCTTCGCGGCCGGCACGGCCGGCTATGTCCAGGTTGCGAACAACAGCCTGGATACCAAGTACGTCAGCGCCGATGCGGCCAAATTCGTCCTCAAGTCGGGTGATACCCAGGCCCCGAGCGTCCCGACCAACCTGACGGCGACCGCGGCCTCGACCACCTCGATCCAGTTGAGTTGGACCGCCTCGACGGACAACGTCGGCGTCACCGGTTACAACATCTACCGCAACGGCGACCTGGTGGGCAGCTCGCCGACGGCCGGTTACCTCGATGCCACCGGGCTGGCTGCGAATACGGGCTATGATTATGAGGTTTCGGCGGTGGACGCGGTGCCGAACGAAAGCGGCAGGTCGGCGCCCGTCGGCCGCGCGACTCTCTCGCTCCCGCCCAGCACCTCTACGGTGACATGCAACCGGTCCACCGGCACGCCATACTCGACAGGTGAGTTCCAGTTCACGGCGGTCGGAGGATTCGGTTCCGGCACGGTCACGCGTTATCGGTTTGCCTGGGATCAGAGTGCCGGCCATACATGGGGGACAGGCTCGGAGACAGACTGGACCAGCGGGGTCCTGTCGGTCACCGCCACGCAGGTGGGCAACTGGTATCTGCACGTGAAGGGCTACAACTCGGACGGAATCGAGAACGGGACCGCGGACCTTGGGCCCTACAACTACCTGCAGTTGCCCGCCAAGGCCACCGCCCCGACCCCGGCTCATCAGGCAACGGGCATCTGGACCCACACGGCTCTCTCCTGGACGGCCGGGGCGGGGACAACCTCGCACAAGGTCTACTTCGGCACCGTCAGCCCAGGGAGCTTCCGGATGGAGACCACCGGCACGGCGTTCGATCCGGGCGTGCTGCTGGCGGGGACGACTTACTTCTGGCGGATCGATGGGGTCAATGCCTCCGGCACGACGACCGGTGACGTGTGGGAGTTCATGACCCGGGACACCGTTCCGGCGGATCTGGACCGCGACGGTGACGTCGATGCCGCCGACGGTGATCTTCTCGAGGCGTGCGTCTCCGGTCCCGGTGTGTCGCCCAATGGCGGCTGCGGCAACCGCGATCTCGATGGCGACGGCGACGCAGACCAGACGGATTTCGGCATTTTCCAGCGCTGTCTGAGCGGGGCGGACGTGCCGGCAGACCTCGACTGCGGCGGCTGATCAGACCGCGGCCGGCGTCGTTTGGTCGCGTCAGTTCCCCTTCGTGGCCTGCGGCCAGGGAAGGCAGGTCTCCGCCCTGCTTCGTCGATGCGACTTCGCAGGGCTCCCACCGTGCCCTGCCCTTTTCACGGACATTCCCAGACTGCCCTGGGCCCTGGCGCTTGCGCGCGCCATGCCCTGACCTTTGCCTGAGACGGGCAAATCGTTCATGATGTAGCATGTGCCAGGGAAGGACAATTCCTTCCGGACCACGACGGTGTCCGAAGGGAGTGCCTCATGCTGAACAAAGTACTGGTTCTCTCCGCATCGGTGGGCGCAGGACATCTGCGGGCGGCTGACGCGGTCCTCAAGGCGATCAATGAGTTGAGGGCGGCCAAGGAAGCTCGGCACGTCGATTCGCTCGACTACACCAACAAGGCCTTCCGCTCACTGTACTCAAAAGCCTACATCGAACTGGTGAACGCCGCCCCGGACGTGCTTGGCTGGCTCTATGACCAGTTGGACAAGCCCTGGAAGAACGAGCGGCGGCGGCTGGCGCTGGACAAGCTCAACACCCGGCCGTTCGTGAAGATGCTGGAGGAGTATCAACCCGATATCGCGGTATGTACGCATTTCCTGCCCGCAGAGATTATCTCGTGGCTGAAGGCCAAGAAACGATTGCGATGTCGCCAGGTGATCGTCGTCACCGACCTGGATGTCCACGCCATGTGGCTGTGCCACCATTATGAGCATTACTTCGTCGCGATGGACGAGACCCGCGAACACCTGGTCACGCTGGGCATCCCCGCCGAGAACATCACCGTGTCCGGAATTCCCATCGACCCGGTCTTTGCCCGGCCCAAGGACAAGGTGGAGACACGGATCAAGCATGACCTTGATCGTGACAGAACGACCATTCTGATTTCCGCGGGTGGCTTCGGCGTCGGGCCGATCGAGCACCTGATGACCTCGCTTTTGAATTTGAGGCACGCGGTCCAGATTGTCGCCGTTTGCGGGCGAAGCGAGGAGCTTCGCAGGCGGCTCGAACGTCTTGTCGCCCGGCGGCCAGCCGGCGACCCTGTGTCCGTCAGAATAGTCGGTTTCACCACCGAGATGGATGAGTACATGGCCGCTGCCGACCTGGTGGTGGGCAAGCCGGGCGGACTTACGACCTCGGAAGCCCTCTCTCGCGGGCTGGTGTATGTGATCGTCAATCCGATACCGGGCCAGGAGGAGCGAAACTCGGATCATCTGCTCGAGGAGGGGGCGGCGATTCGGTGCAACAACCTGCCCGTGCTCGCTTACAAGATCGATCGTCTGCTGGGCGACCCGGGGCGTCTGGCGGCCATGAGGGCCAACGTGCAACGTATCGCCCGTCCGCGCGCAGCCTACGATATCGTCAACAAGCTCCGTGAGCTGGCGGCGGAGTAGCTCCGTCGATCGGCTTATCGCTTCNNCTTCGGGATCAGGCGTTCCGCCACTTGAACTGCATCTCGACCTCCTCCGATCTGCCTTCCCGCTCGTGCTCAACGCTGATGGTCGCATGCGGAGGGATGCGGACCCGCACCCCGGCGATCTGGATGCGGAACGGTCGGCCTTTCTCCAGGCACACGGCCATGCGGCGGAGTTTGGCGGTGAACTGACGGACAGGGTATGCCTTCTCGATATCCCGATCTGAGCGTTTGCGTTGTTTAGCCATGTGATGATTGTCCTCCTGGCCTGACCGGCTCGATGATGCCGGCGTCCTGGAAGTGGTTTTTATTCCCCACTCAACGACGGCCCTTTGAAGTCCTGTCGCGGCTTTGCAGGACGGCCTCGGCCCCCTTCTGGCTGATGGTTTTGATTTCAAGGGCGCTAAGCGCTTGGCCAAGGACGAGGATGTCATCGACGCTGCCGCGAAGCTGCTCCTCGCGGCCGTGGTCGGNNGTCCTCGCCCACGAACAGGTTGCGTGTCATTGAGATGGGCTCGCCGGCCGGGACGCGACCGCTCCCGGCCGGGGCTCCGTCCAGATAGAACGCGATCTGGCCGTCATCGCAGGTCACGGCCAGGTGATGATACTTGCCGTCGGCGAATCGAAGGGGTTTGGACTCCACGGTGATGCCCTTGCAAATCAAACGCAATCCGGGAATGACCTGGCCCTTGGGGTCGCAGTCGAAGACCAACTCCGTCGTCTTGACAGGACCGTGGTCAGCGGCGGAACTGAAGAGCCTGGCAGGCTTGCTCTCCTTGTTCTTCGCCATGAGTGCCAAAGTGAATTGTGTCCCGAGGTTTCGGGTGCCTTTGATCTCTATCGTGTTCAGCGGGCACCACGTAGAGCCGAGCGGACAGCCGGCGCTGCCGAACGCGGCCAGTTCGGGATCGGCCTTGGGGCGGATTTCGCCGTGCTGGACAGCTGGCTGCTTGCCGTCTTGCGTGAGAGAATCGCTCCAGCCGTCTTCGAAGGTATACAGAACGGCGAGGGTTGGACCGGCCGCCTCATCGACGATCTGAAGCTTCGGGCCGGCGGTGAAGGAATACAGAGACGCGTTTTCCATGACGAACCGCAAGCGAATCGGAGCGTCGGCGACCGGCAGCTCGCTGCGGTTGTTCCAGGTGACTGTCTGGTCGAGGCTGTCGCCGGTCAGAGGCTTGCAGTCGTCGCGTGTGTATCCGGACAGGGGCTTGCCTTCGGTGTCGAGCACTTCCACGCGAATGGACCCTCCCGCTCGGCACTGGTAATTCAGGCGCAGCGGTCCGGCGGTTTTGGCAAGCTTCTTGGTCAAGATGATTCCCGTCTTCTCCCCCGCGTCGAGTGATGCGAAGCCATCCTTGCGGAGCATCGCCAGTCCGATGGAACCGTGCCAGGGCGCCGGCGCGGCGTGGGTGCAATCGAAGCCCCCGTAGTAGAGCCAGAGCTTGCCGTCCACAAGCAGCGGGTGCTGCGGTGTGTAGTGCATGCCGTCGTCCCACGTGCCATCCTTGCCGAGTTCGAGAATCGGCGGGCGCTCACCTTCTGCTCGGAACCAGCGGACGCCGTCGCGGCTGGTGACGAGTTCGAGATGCACCGGCCCGTCGAAGTAGCCTTCGTCGTCGGTGGCCCGGAAGACCCACAGAAAGCCCAGGTACATCGACTCATACGCAAAGGCGGACAGGCCGTAGAAGTGCGTTCGCTGGATGCCCTTGGCCCATCGGTCATCGAAAGTGTCGGGAGCGAGGACCAGTTGTGGATCGGCCCAGGATAAGATGTTCTTGGAGGCGGTCCGGGCGACGGCCCTGCGGCGCATGCCGCTGACATTGACGTTGTTCTTGACGAAGCCGAGGTACTGGCTGGCGTGAGGATCCCACAGGAACTGGCTGACATCTCCGCCTTTGCTGAAGACCGGTTTGTCGGATGCGTCCGTCCAGTGCAGACCGTCAGGGGAAAAGGCACAGACATAGCCGTTCCTGGCCGGGTCGCCGTCGAAGTTGATCATCTTGTAGCGACGGCCGGGGTCTTTTTCCCACGGCGTATGGATGACCGACGGGATGTGGTCGCGTTTTCCCCGCCGGATGAAGATGTTGTTGTCCTTGGAGCCCTTGTACTCGACGACGCCGAGGTTCGGCTTGTGCCACTTGATGCCGTCGTCGCTGGTGGCGTAGAGCAACCGGTAGGCGTCGTCGTCTCCGGGCAGGGCGTGATACCACATCCGGAACCCGCGTCCGGATTCATTGGGCAGCACCGTTCCGTAGAGATAGATGTTGGTTCCTTCCCATGGCCGGTCGTAGGTCAATACCGGGTTGTTTGGGTGCTTCTCGAAGGCGTGATAGGTGCGGACCACGCTCGTCTTTTCTGCTACACAGTAATCATCGACCAGAAGTTGCCACGGGCCGGTGAGGTCATTGAGCGACTTGGTGTCCGAGGCCGCTGGGGTGCGAGGCGAGAGCGATCCGATGAGTATTGGGATGACCAGCAGGCGGGAGCAGTTGCGCATGGTGTCCTCCTTGGAAACGCACATTGAGACGATTCTATGGTGTGTGTCATGACGCGCCAACGACGCCGCCTCGTTTGCCGTGTTGTCCCGGCCGAGCGGCCTTGTCCGGCAGCCGGATTGTTTATGCTGCGCGGCAAACAACTGCCTTTCAAAACGGTGCAGCCCCCGAGCCGGGTCGCAGGATGACCACGGGAGTTTCAGTCAACTGGTGAGAGCGCGTCCACCAAGAGCCACATGCAGTGCCGTGGACGCTTGCGAGGGTGGGGGCATATCTCTTGTGCGGATGGACGTTTGGGTGTAACTTGTAGGTCTTCAGTGCGGGTCCTTGCCCGCGACCGCGAAGACGAACAGCCGGCAGCGAAAGACCGGAATACGAATGGAGAATCAACGCAATGAGCAATCCCCTGACGCGACGACAGTTTCTGGGTAACAGCGGCAAGACGATGGCCGGTGTGGCTGCCGGTTTGAGCGTTCTTGGCCCCCGATCGATGCTTTCTTCCGTCCGGGCGGCCGGTGCCAATGACAGACTCGGCATCGCTCTGATCGGGTGTGGCGGCATGGGTCGCCACAAGCTCGGCAATTTCCTGGATACCAAGCAGGTTGACGTACTGGCCCTCTGCGACGTGGACACGAAGCAGATGGACGAAGCCGAGAAGATGATTGCCGAGAAACTGAAAAACGAACCGGCGGGCCAGAAGACGCCCCAGCGTTTCAAGGACTTCCGCAAAGTCCTCGACATGCAAGAGGTCAAGGTTGTGATTATTGCGACACCCGACCACTGGCATGCGGCTCCGATGTTGCTTGCGTGCCAGGCTGAGAAAGACGTGTACGTCGAGAAGCCATGCTGCCACAACGTTCGCGAGGGCAAGGCCATGGTTGCCGCGGCGGCGAAGTACAAGCGAGTTGTCCAGGTCGGCACGCATCAGCGCAGCTATGAGCACATCCAGGCCGCCCGTGACTTCGTCCGTAACGGCGAGCTCGGTGAGATCAGCGCCACCAGCACGTATACCTATGGCAACGAGTCCCCCGACGGCCTCGGCAGCGATCCGGATTCCGATCCACCGGCCAGTGTCGACTACAACCTGTGGCTCGGACCGGCCCCCGAGCGCAAGTTCAACAAGCGACGCTTCCACAGTAGCTGGAGATGGTACTTCGATTACGGCTGCGGGATGGTGGGCGACTGGAACGTCCACCTGCAGGACATCATCATGTGGACGCTGGACACCCCGTACCCGACCTCGGTCTGCTCGATGGGCGGGCATTACATACTAGCCGACGACCGGGATACCCCCGACACCATGGTGACCATCTATAAATTCCCACCCTCCAAGCTGGCTCCCAAAGGTCACGTGCACACCTATACCCTCCGCAAGGCGAGCGGCAAGCCGTGGCACAAGGGTGGGATCGGCATGGACTTCCACGGCACCAACGGCTTCCTTCACATGACCCGCGGCGGATGGGAGGTCGAGCCCGATCTCGAGGACTGGAACCGGCCCGGCTCCGAACCGCGGATCGACCCGGTTAAAGAAATGGGCGAATATCATAAGAAGGATGTCGAGGGGCACAATGTCCACGTCGAGAATTTCCTTGAGTGTGTTCAAAGCCGGGAGAAGCCCATCGCGTCGATCGACCAGCACTACACGAGTGTCGTGGCCTGTCACCTGGCAAACGTGTCTCTAAGGGTCGGGCGCCAGATCTTCTGGAACCACGAGAAGGAACTGTGCTTCATGGATGAGAAGATGACCATCGAGGACAAGGAGGCCAACAAGTTCCTGGGCCGTGAGTACCGCAAGGGTTTCGAGTTGCCCGAGGTCTAGAGAGAACGCGAAGCACGAAGTCGAATGCCCGCGGGTTGCGGCCTGCGGGCTTTTTCTGCGCCTCAGTCGGTCCGGCGGCAGCGAAACATTATGGTTTATCCGATGCGGCGGCCCGGCCAGACCATGGAAAGCCGATGGCCGCTGAATCTATCGAGAGGACGCAAAGGTGTTCCTTCCCTTTATGCAAACCCCTGGCCTTTCGCTTGAGCGAGCCGGTACCTTGTAAGACGTCCGGTAAAGTGGAAGTTACGCCGTTCGCATGCGGAGGTTTTTGTCGAGAGGCTTTCTGTCCGGCGCAAATAGGTTGTTCATCCGGCCCCGAATGGCTGTCGAGCACCGATGCAGGTCACGGGACGGTTCTGCATCATCAAGTCTGATAAATCCTTGCCACGTTCCCGGAATACCCCAGAGGGATCTGGAAAACGAACGGGCGTTCTGTATATCTCTCACGCACCTCAACCGGACCGTCTGATGTGACGACTCTATCTCGGGTTGAATTGGATTCCTGAACTCATAAACACAGGTGATCGAAGAGCGGTGTCTGGGCACGAGTTTGCAGGAATTGAGGGGCTCGACGCCGGTCCTGTTCAAGACCCGGTGGTCGTGAGTGCGCCCGCCTCCAACGAGCGGACGGATGACTCGATGCCGCGCAAGGTCCTGATCGTCGACGATGACGCCGCAACCCGCATACTCCTTGATGGCCTGCTTGCCCATGCCGGATACGAGGTTTTCACCGCCGCCAACGGCAAGGAAGCGGTACGTATTCTCAACGATATCGGCCCCCAGATCGTGATCGCCGACTGGGAGATGCCGGTCATGGACGGGCTCCAGCTCTGCCGGGAAATCCGACATTCACAAACCGTTGGCTTTGTATATGCCATTATTCTGACATCCCACACCGACCGCGTGGTCGAGGCATTCGACGCCGGCGCGGACGATTTCCTGACCAAGCCGCCGCGAAGAGCCGAACTGCTGGCTCGCCTTAAAGCGGCCGCCCGCATCATCGACCTTGAAGCCCACCTCGCCAGGCAAAACCGGGAGATTCACGAGGTTAATGCGGAATTGACCTTGCTCAACCTCAGACTCAAGGACATGGCCATCACGGACGAGTTGACCGGCCTGGGGAATCGTCGCGTCATGATGGAACGCCTGAAGAACTGCTGGGAAGCGGCTGTCCGCAGCAACCGGTCACTCTCCTGCCTGGTGATGGATGTCGATCACTTCAAACAATTCAATGACAACTACGGTCACGATGTCGGCGATGTTGTCCTGAAGGCTCTGGCATCGACGCTGGCCGAGAACGCCCGCTCCAGCGAACCGGTATTCCGTTGCGGCGGTGAGGAGTTCGTGCTTCTATGTCCTGATACGGGCGTGGATCAGGCGGTCATCCTCGCGGATCGCCTCCGACAAGCGGTGGAGCAGCGGGGAATCAGCCATCATGGCCTGCTCTTGAAGGCGACGATCAGCATCGGAGTGTCGCAGCGAGATCCCAGCTTCCGCTGCGCCGATGATCTGCTTCGACGCGCGGACGCGGCCTTGTATATCGCCAAGGCGTCCGGGCGGAACTGTGTGCGTCTTGTCGGACCGGGTTGTGTTGACAGGGTGGTCTGTGCCGTCGCGCCGGGCGATGCTACCGCCCAGAAACCGGCCTCCGTTCCCGCTCAGTAGAATCCTTCTATTTCGCCAATTCCTTCACACCAAGCCCCGGCGCATCGGTCAGCGTCAGCCGTCCCGCGGCCCCGCCCAGGCCGGTGAAAGGATCATTGGCGAGAAGGAGATGCCCGTCCAGGTCGAGATGGTCGACAAGAGGACCGAGCTGAGCGGCAGCGGCAATCCCCACTGACGTCTCGACCATGCAGCCGAGCATGATCTTGAGGCCTGCGGCGCGGGCGATGTGGATCATCTTCATCGCCTGACGGATTCCGCCGCACTTGCTGAGCTTGATGTTGATTCCATCGAAGAAGCCCACGCAGTAGAGGACATCCTTGACGGTGACGCAGCTTTCGTCGGCGAACAGCGGCCCCAATCCCGCTTCTCGCACTCTCGGCAGGGCGTCGTTATCGCCGGGCTTGGTCGGTTGTTCGACGAACTCAACCTTATAGTCTGCCATCATCTTGCATCGTTCGAGGGCGTTCTCCGAGGTCCAGCCGCAGTTTGCGTCGACGCGAAGCGTCTTATTCGGAGCCTCCCTGCGGATCACTTGGAGAGTCGTCTCGTCATCTGGCGTGCCCACCTTGATCTTCAGGATCGGAAATGCCGCCGCCTCGCGGACCTTGGCGGCGATAATCTCGGGCGTATCGAGTCCGATCGTGATGCAGGTCAGCGGCATCCGCGAGCGGTCGAGCCCGAACATCTTCCAGAGCGGCACCTTCAGGATCTTGCCGATGAGGTCGTGCAGGGCACCGTCGATGGCACAGATGGCCGCTGATTCACCTGGAAATCGCTTCAGAAGATTGTCCAGGATGGCGTCCAGAGCGAACGGGTCGTTCCCGAGCATGTCACCGGCCTTCGAAAGCATCGCCTTGACCGAGTCCAACGACTGGCGATAGTACGAGATCGGCGCGGCTTCTCCCCCACCGACCAGCCCGTCATGCTCGATCCGGACCAGGAGCACCGTCTTGTCGGTGCTGTCAGACATAGGCATCCTCGCGATGTTGAAGGGGTGGCGCAGCTTGAGTTGTCGACGTTCCCAGGTCAGTTTCACGATGTGGTCTCCGGTTTTGGGCCAAAGTGTTCGCGATAGGCACGGTCGAAAGCCTCGTATGCACGCTCATCGAACAGGACGAAAATCACCTGCTCGATCTGCTGATTATCCTGGAGGAACGCTGCAACCTCCTGCAGGGCGATCCTGGCGGCGTCGGCCAACGGGTAGCCGTAGACGCCGCAACTGATGGCAGGAAACGCGATGCTTTTGCAGCCGTTTTCGACTGACAGCCGCAGAGCGGTTCTGTAACAGCCGGCCAGGAGCTGCGGTTCGCCGGATTGCCCCCCGCGATAAACCGGGCCGACGCAATGGATCACGTGCCGGGCCGGCAGCCGGTAGCCCTTGGTGATCTTGGCCGATCCGGTGGGGCAGCCGCCGAGCTTTCGGCATTCCGCGAGCAGTTCGCGGCCTGCGGCTCGGTGGATGGCGCCGTCAACGCCGCCACCGCCCAGGAGAGAGGTATTGGCGGCATTGACGATCGCATCCGCCGCGACCCGCGTGATGTCGCCTCGTTGCAGAGCGATCCTGGTGCCCGGCGAGCTTTTCATGACATGCGAATATAGATACCCAGGTGTTGGTTCGTCAATGCGCGGGTGCGGTAGGGCCTGCNNGTTGCCAAGGCTTCGCGCAAAAAGGACCCGCCGGGATCGGATCGGTCCCGGCGGGCGTTGTTTGTGCTTGACGTCGCGACCACATGCCGTCAAGGATTACGGAGGACACGCTGCCGCATTGGGGATGAACCGCTTCACCGCACCCATGTCGATCGGGTTGATCGCTCCATTGAGGTTAACGTCATACCGTGCCTTTCCCGGCAGGGCCGGGTTTTGACCGATGTTGGCTTTCACGGCACCCATGTCGATTGAGTTGACGCTGCCGTTGCTGTTCACGTCGCCGATCAGGGCTCTGACCCAGCAATCGACGTCACCTGCCAGCGGCAGGCCGGCCAAGCTGCTCTGCACGCAGGTGTCCAGATCAATCCTGTAACAATTCATAT
>MTKZ01128477.1_pt1 | contig 11141 bp, 9 predicted proteins | sample 1042781 | NCBI WGS metagenome assembly MTKZ01 (sample SAMN06212207, study PRJNA360539) | anaerobic digester metagenome | biome: Wastewater treatment plant; material: sludge; isolation source: anaerobic digester fed with sludge from wastewater treatment plant | place: Denmark: WWTP Viborg ...
TCGTGGCCACAGTTTGGGTCACTCCGCGCGTTCGCTAAGGATTCGGGTCTTTCATTAAAGTCTTTCATTAAAGTTGACCGCCCAGCGAGCGCCCTGTTAGCCTAGCGCGTCAGTTCGTGGTGACAAACTATTGTGAACGACCCAATCCAGCCAGCGCGGCCTGAGACAAAGGCCGCCGCAAAGCGCCCTTCGCCGGCAGCAACCGGAAGCGCGCGCGTTCCGGTGATGCTGACTGCCTGGATTGTCTTCAGCGCCCTGTGCAGTTGTGCCGGGTGGATTTTGTCCGCCCTTCATCAGCTCAACGCCGCCGGCTATGCGGTGGTGTTTCTGGTGAGCCTGGCGGCGGTGTGGATGCTGCGCCGAAGGTTGTTTCCGGAGGGTTTGCGCGGCTGGGTTTTTCGAAAAGCGCGGCGGCGCTTTCGACGGCCCTTCCCGCTGGCGTTCCTGATCCTGGCGCTGCTGGCGATTCTGGGCGGCGTCATTCACGCTCCCAGCAACTACGACGCGCTGGCGTATCGGGTCCCGCGGGTGCTGCACTGGCTGGCGGAGGGGCAATGGCATTGGATTCACACCGACTTTCAGCGCCTGAACACGCGCGCCTGCGGCATCGAGTGGCTTTCGGCTCCGCTGATTGCCTTCACGCAGACAGACCGTTGGCTATTCACGGTCAACGCCGTGTCATTCTGCCTCTTGCCGGGGCTGGTGTTCAGCTTGTTCACACGGGTCGGGGTGAGGCGGCGCGTGGCTTGGCACTGGATGTGGCTGCTGCCCACGGGGTATTGCTACCTGTTGCAGGCCGGCAGCATTGCCAACGACATGTTCAGCGCGGTGTACGCCCTGGCGGCAATAGACTTTGCCTTGCGGGCACGGAAATCCGGAAGAGTCTCGGAAGTCTGCCTATCTGCGCTTGCCGCAGCACTGCTGACAGGCACCAAGGCCACCAATCTGACCCTGTTGCTGCCTTGGGCAGTTGCCTTTNNTTTGCGCCAACGTGGCGGATATGGCTTGCGCGTCCACTGGTGGTGGCGGCGGTCGTTCCTCTCGTGCTGGGGGCGTCTTTGGCGCCCATCTCGGTGTTAAACGCCGTCTATTGTGGTGACTGGACGGGATGGACTGCGGGGACCCGGCAGATCGGCACCGGACCGGCATGGTTGCACCTGCTCGCCAATAGCATCAACTGGACCCTAAACAACCTGTCTCCGCCCGTGTTTCCTTTCGCCCCCACCTGGAACCGAATCAGCGAGGCGATGACTCCGGCTCCTCTGACCGCGCTGCTGGAACAGCACTTCGAGGTGAACGCCGCGCACTGGAGGCTACTCGAGCTCCAACTCGAGGAAGAGACCGGCATGGGTTTCGGACTAACCATTCTGCTGGGGTTGAGCCTCGTGGCCGTGGTCATCAGGCGCAGACGGCGCACCCGGCCCGAGGTGGCGCGGTCGGGCGACCTGGTGACGCGCTTGGTGTGCTTATCCGCGTGGGTCAGCTTGCTCTACGCGATGAGCAAGCTCAACCTGACCAGCGGACCGAGGTATTTGGCGTCCTATTATCCCTTGCTGATGATGGGACTGCTGCTGAGTCCCGCGCAGGCAGGACTGCTCCGAAGAGCCTGGTGGCGGTCCTGGGCGTTGTTTTCGTGCGGGCTGGCCGGGCTGCTGCTGGTCATTTCGCCGGCCAGACCCTTGTGGCCGGCAGATTGGTTCCTAGAGCATTTTGGTTCCCGGCTGCAGTCCAGCCGACTGGGTGTGCGCGCGATAAACGCTTATGCGGCCAAGGGCTCGCGGGCGGATGTGTTTGCGCCGATCGTCGCCTCGTTGCCGGCCGATGCGTCCGTTCTGGGATTCTTCGCGTACGACTATCCGGAGCCTTCGCTCTGGAAACCCTTTGGGGCGCGCCGGATTCTCCACGTGAAACTCTCCGACTCTCCCGATGAGATACGACAGCGCGGCATCAAGTACCTGCTTCTGTCAGAGGACAGGCTGGGTGAGCCCTGGCCGGCGTGGCTTAAGCGCATGGACGCGCGAGAACTGCACACAGTGAAGCTGAAGATGTATGGAAGCCAGCCACCGTTTGTTTGGCACCTGGTGGAGTTGGCTCCGCCTGGAAGCCAGGGTGAACCGAGGCCAAACCAGAAGCCACCAGGCTAAGAATGAACCCGGCAATCCACCAAGCCGCCCCTCAGTCTCCGTCTCAGCAGCGGAGTCCGCTCCCGCTGCCGACCGTGTCTGGAGGCAAGAGGAAGCGGGAGCGAGGGCGGTCCGCCTGGCGGCGCATTCACATTTCAACAGCTCATCCGGAGTGATTCTATGGCAAATTCACCGGAAGCGTTCCTAATCGAAGAGGATCCGTTTTACGTAGCGGACCTGCTGCAGATGTCGAAGGCGGAAAGGTATCGACGATGGCAGTTTGACGTGGTCGCCCCGTTCGTGAGAGGGAAAGTGCTGGAGGTTGGCGGGGGTATCGGGAATTTTACGCCCGAGCTTGCCGGGGTGGCCAAGTGGGTTACCAGTATTGAGCCAAACGCATACTGTCATGCACGGCTGTTGGAAAAGACCAAAGTTCTGCCGAATGTGCAGGTCCTTAACGTGACGGTGGAGGCTCTGGACAACCAGGTGTCGGCGGCGGATGCTTTCGTCACGATCATCCTGATGAACGTGCTGGAGCACATCAAGGACGACGAGGGGGTATTGCGGCGGTTGAAACAGCGGCTGGCGCGAGGNNCGGCGGGCGAGTCGTTGTATTGGTTCCGGCGGGTCCATGGGCCTTTGGCAGCACGGATGTGCGGTTGGGGCATTACCGGCGCTACTCCAGGAAATCGGCGCGCGACCTGATGGCCAAGTTGAACCTGGAGGTGGAGAAACTCCGCTATTACAATTTTATCGGGGTATGGGCCTGGTGGTGGAATGCAAAGGTTACTCGACGACAGAGCCAGAGGGATGCACAAATCCGCGTGTTTGACAGGCTTTTTGTGCCAATGATATCACGAATTGAGAAAATGTTGCCCCCACCACTGGGACAATCAGTGCTGATAGTCGGCCGCCAAACCCAAAGCTGAACCACTGACGAAGTATGGCGAGTGAGATCCTGACGAATCCTGACATTGCCGTTCTGATACCCTGCTATCAGGAAGAGCAAACCATTGGCAAGGTTATCGCTGACTTCCGGCGCGTTCTGCCCAAGGCCCGCATTTTCGTGTACGACAACAACTGCACGGATGCTACGGCGGAGATCGCCCGGAAGGCGGGTGCCATGGTCCGGCGGGAGAAACGGCAGGGCAAAGGGTTCGTGGTCGCCACAATGTTTGAGCAGGTGGACGCGGACGTCCTAGTGATGGTAGATGGGGATGACACCTATGAGGCCGAGGCGGTAAGCGCGTTGCTGGAACCGATCCTGAAGGGCGACGCGGACATGACGGCAGCCGCGCGGCTGCAGACTTACGAGGACAAATCATTTCGCCCCTTCCATTTGCTGGNNCCTTCCATTTGCTGGGCAACAAGCTGATTTGCGGGATTATCAATTGGGCGTTTCATTCGCGCATCTCGGACATCTTTTCCGGATACCGGGCGTTTACGCGCGAGGCGGCGGCGCAAATTCCAATAACGGCGGCGGGATTTGATGTGGAAACGGAGCTTACTTTGCAGGCGCTCTACCGCGGGTTTGTGATCAAGGAGATCCCCGCACCCTACCGGGCCCGCCCCGAAGGGAGTTTCTCCAAGCTGCGAACGTTCTCCGACGGGCTGGCGGTGATGCTGAAACTCTTCTTAATACTGAAATCCTACAAGCCGCTGACATTCTTCGGCCTGTGCAGTATAGCGCTGGTTGTGCCGGGATTGGCCGTGGGCTTCCGGCCCGTCTATGAATACATCACGGAGCGCTATGTCTATGCGGTTCCCAGCGCGGTGTTGGCAGCGTTTTTGATCATGCTGTCATTCTTCACTCTTGGCCTGGGCCTGATCCTTAACAGCACCAACCTGCGCTTGTTGGAGCTGGAGAAGCTGATCTGCAAGCGGCCGGCGCAGCGCAGCAGTCGTGATCCGAAGCCGTGATCGTGCCCAAGCGGGCTGGCCCTATTGCTGACAAACCAGCGGCGCATCGGGGTTTGGTCCTTCGCCGCTTACACCCAGCCCGAAATCATCGGACCAGCATGCGATAGAAGCGGCCAGGAGAATCGGTCGTGATCGGAAAGTCGTTAGTGATAAAGCCGCCGGTGCCGGAATTGGTCATAAGCGGCAGCCAATCGTTGGTGTCCGAGCGCGTATCCTTGTATTGGACGGCGTATTCAATTCCGGCGACGCTCGGGAAAACGAAGTTGAAGTTTGTCATCCCAGTGCCAGCTTCCGATGGTTCCGCCGGGTAAACAGTGAGGTAAGGCCCGGCGATAGTCAGGAATGTGGCCGGGCTGGTCACTGCGGCGGCGAGATTTGCCACCACGACAGCATAGTTGCCGCTATTACTCACTTGGAGCGTGGTGAATACATAATCCTTGGCGGTCGCGTCGAGGATCTCAGTCCCATTGAAGCGCCATTGGTAAGTAAGTTGGTTGCCACAGTCATTGGTGGCGGTGACCGCGAACGTAACCTCCTGCCCCAACGACACGGTTTGGTCGGCGCGACCACTAAGCATCACTGGCGGAGCAACCACAGTCAGGCTGGCGACGCTGCTGGTCTGCGAGCCGGCCAGCATGGCCACCACCAGCTCGAAGCTTCCCGCATCGGCGCATTGCGCGTTGGTGAGGGTGTAAGCGCTGTCGGTGGCCCCGGCAATCTCATCCCCGTTCCAGCGCCACTGATAGATCAGCGCACTGCCGCAGTCGTTGGTAGCGGACGCCGTGAAGGTCGCATCCTGGCCCTGCGCCACCATTTGGCTGACGGGGTGGATCAGGATGTAAGGCGGAGCCGCCACGGTCACCGTGAAGCTGCGCCCGTTCGTTGCTCCCGGTTTCTGAAGCCTGGTGGCCGCCTGATCATCACGGTGCCTTCACCGCAGGTTGATTTCATCCTCAAGGTGCTGCTGGCCCTGGGCCTGATTGATGGAATGTCTGTGGAGGAGCATCACGGCTACGACGTGCGGGAGACAACGAACATTTTTCCGCCGCCGGAGTTTAGGCTCGTGAAGCACCAGCGCTTTCAATTGGGTCTGAACAACCTCTTTGTGATCGAGCGCCAAGCGGACCGGTAGTCTCGCCTGCTGCGCACAATCAACATCTATCAACCCCTCCGTTTCCGAGCGAGCTTGGTCAGCCTCTTGAGGAGCGCTGCTTACTATCCATCCATTTCCCGGTGGGCTGGTGGTTGAAGCGGGCAAACCGATCGAGCAGGCGGTCCATATTGTCCTCGACCACCAGCGTCTCAAAGTGCTCGGGCTTCAGAAAACGCTCGGCGCGCATGTGGGCCAGGAACTCCACCAACCGGTCATAGAAGCCCGCCACGTTCAGCAGGCCGACAGGCTTGTGGTGAAGGTCAAGCTGGAGCCAGGTAAACGCCTCGAACAGCTCTTCCATGGTGCCAATCCCGCCCGGCAGCGCGATGAAGGCATCGGAAAGATCAGCCATCTTCTGCTTGCGCGCGTGCATTGAGTCCACGGCAATGAGTGACGTCACACCCTCATGGCCAAGCTCGCGCTCGATCATCCTGTGCGGGATGACGCCGACGACTTCGCCGCCCGCCGCCAACGCCGCATCCGCAAGGATGCCCATGAGCCCGACATTCCCGCCGCCATAAACAACGGCCAGGCCACGCTCCGCCAGGACCGTGCCGCAGCGCCGGGCCGCCGCGGCGTATTCCGGCAGCGATCCGGGGCTGGAACCGCAGTAGATGCAGACCCGCTTCATTAAGAGGGAGGAGAATGCCCGCTAACCAAGCTAAATGACGCTAAAGAGGTGTAAACTCCCGACGCCTGCGGTGAGAGCTTCTGCGCCCATTTCAGTCCGTGTCCCTTTTAGCGTCTTTCGCGGCTTTAGCGGGCAGAGTTCAGAACTTGTTCTTGCGATAGGCGCCCAAAGCAGGGGCATCGGGGTTTACTTCCGGGCCGAAGTAGCGCAGACAGACAAGAGGCTCAGTCTGGCTGGTATTCTCGAAGGCGACGCCCGCCTTGGCGCCGTCTTCGGTGCAGAAGTATTCGTCCTCGGTCAACTCGGTGAAGCGGATGAGCTTGGGGCTGTTGAGGGGCTGCCCGTTGATCGTGCCGCTGCCCTGGACGCAGATCAGCCCGTAAGCGCCCTTATCCTTGATGGTGCAGCAGACACCGGGCTCGACAGTCAATTCCTTGGCGGTGAAAAGCTGTGCGCCGTCAATCTTGCCATAGACGATCCAGCGGTCCACGAAGCCCTCCTCCCGGGTGTCGGCCACGGGCACGGGTTCGAGGTAGTGGTGGTCCTTGAACTTCGGGTCCACATTGGCCTCCCAGTCAAGCTGGTCCACGATGAAGTCCAGGTCCTTGTGTTTGCTCCTGGGCATATCTTTGACCAGGAGCGACCAGGGGACGTAGCGGCCTTCGACCATGCTCTGATACATGCCGAAGACGTCCGAGCCCCACTGCGGCTCGTAGGTGCAGAAGGAACCGGGGGCGTGGAGGATGCAGGGGCCGACGAGCCAGCCGGTGCCGGGTTTCAGGCGGTAGGCCTTGGAAAGGTCGAGGATGCCATTGTCGCCCTTGTTCCAGTCGGCGATGCACTTGCGGACCTGGGCCTTGGTGGTGCCGGGTTCGAGGCCGAAGAAGGTGTAAGGGAAGTTATTGCCGACGTTGTTGTGCTGCGGCGGGAAATAGTAAGACTCCGGTTTGCCTTCCTGGCCGACGAGCCTGGCCTGCCTGGCATTCTGGTGCATGTGCAGCGGTATGGGGCCCATGTTGTCAAAGAACTTCGAATAGACCGGCCACTTGCCGTACTTCTTCCAGATGGCCTTGCCGACAATCGTCGCGCCGCACTCGGCGACAGCCTGGCGCAGGGTGAAGCGCCGTTTGCCCGCCACGCAATAGCTTAGCCCCTCGTCGGGCACGCGGCCTTCGTTGGCGGCCTCGGTGGTCGAGGCGAACCAGCGCTCGTCAATGCCGCCGCGGTTGGCGCCGTAGGCGTAGGTGTCGTCGGGGTGCAGCTTGATGCGCAGACCGGGCTGGAGGAAGGAGCGCGGCACCCAATTGGGCGCGAGGCGCAACAGGCCGCCGCTTTCCTGCAGGGCGGCTTCGGCCAATGATTTCACGTTCCTGGTGACAGTCTTGAGCGAGGTGACGGTATTCATGATATGACAGTTAATGAGTCAATTGCGTTGAATGTATAAACCAGCGTTCATCGGTTGCTGGAACCAGCTTAGGCCGGTTTGTTCCAGCCTGGCAAGCGTTCGTTGCAGGCGCGGGGCCTATTCCATCGTCTCAGCGCGCACGCGCTTCAGCCAATCCTCCGTGCCCAGCAACACAGCGCGCATCATGTCTTTGCGGAATGCCGGGTCGAGCATCTTCGCCTCGTCCGCCGGATTGGACATGAAGGCCTGCTCGACAAGCATCGAAGGCATCCAGGTGTTCGCGCGCAGCGGATAGTAATTGAAGTTGCCCACGTTCCCGAAGTCGTTGAGCCGGGTGATCTCCAGCAGGCGGGCGTGGATGGCCTCGGACAAATCCCGGCAGAAGGGCCATTTATAGTAGGTGCTGGTGCCGGATACGCTCAAGTAGCCGCGCGAATGGCCAGCGGCGTTGGCATGCACGCTGATGAACAGGTCGGCGTTCGCGGCAATGGCGCGTCGAACGCGCTCACTGAGCGAAAGGGCTTCGTCATTGGGGCGCACAACCACGGTCTTCGCGCCGGCGGCTTCCAACTGGCGCGCCAACTCCTCGACCGCGTGGCGATTGATGTCTTTCTCCTGGCTGCCGCTGATGCCGCGCGCGCCGGAATTGTTGCCACCATGACCAGGCTCCAGCGCGAGGACGAGGCCCTTCAAGGGCGAGCCGGGCGCCGCCGCAAGTTTCGGCGCACGGCGAACGCTCAACACCACCGCGCGATTTGTCACCGCGCACTTGTAGCCCCACAGTTGCTGCCCTTTCAGTTCCACGCAGACCCGCAGATGTTCAGCGGCCACCTGCTGGACGGTCACCTCGCGGATCAGTCGGGCGGTTGGGCGATGGCTGATCCATGTGGCCGCGTTATGCGCGCCGTAAAAGTCAATGTCCACCGCGGCGCGGCCGGCGGCGCTGCGGGAGGGTGTTACCGCGAACGGCACGGGCGCGGTGTAGGGGATGGCAACATAGTCCACCGAGTCGTTGCCGTAGGCCGAGAGGTCGGTGAAGGAGAGGTGCGGCAGCGGTGTGCCGGCAGGAGCCCATTCCACCGCGCGCCTTTCAACCCACCCGTCCAAGCCGGGACTGAGCCGGACGTGGTAATTGTCGCCCCTCACGCCGGTGACACGCAGCAGCGTGCCCGCGGGCAACTCGGTGAGGTAAGGACCTCCGAGCCGGACTTCGTGTATGCCGAAGCTGATCGCCGCGCCGTCCTCGGTTACGCGCACGAGGCGCAGTTTTGAATCATCCCAGAAACCGACTTTCGCCTGACTTGCGACCTCGACCACCGGTTCACCAGTGATCTTGATGGCGTTCGTTCCGGCGGGTTTGGCCCTGAGCCGGAAACGCACCGCCGAGTTGGTGCTGTCGGAGGTTGCCACGGCGACGAACGAGGCCCGGTAAAGGCCGGCGGGCTTGCCCGTGGCTTCGTCTCGCACCTCATTCATCGGCTCCCAGGCCTCGGCGGACAGGCAATACTCAGCCTCTTGCCCCGTCGTGCCGCGGAAACTGAGTTCGAGCACATCCCCGCGTGACAAGACGGTGTTCCATGCCGGCTCGATGCTCTTGCTGTCAATCTCCAGGCGGCTCTCCATCGGTTCGGGCGGGACCGGCGTTTCGGCCTCGCGTTTCACGGTGATAACCTGTTCGAGTTTCTGCCCATCGGGCGCCGTCGCAACCACCGCAATGCGGTTCTCCCCGAGTTGCAGCGGCACGTTGTCGCGGACGAATATCCCGGTCGAAAAGACCTCGGCCGGCTTGCCGCTGACCAATACTTTCGCCTGGGGCGTGGTGCGGCCAAGCACATGCACAACCTCGCGCGCGGTGAAAGTGGCCTCGCCGCGCGGATCGAGTATTCTCAGGGTAAACCCCGGCTTCGCTTCGCCTGAGGCCGTCGGGGCTGCGGGCGCCTGTGCCCAGGTGCTGGTTCCCACGGCAACCATCAGCCCCCACCTGACGAGCCGGAGCACTCTACTTGCGAACACAACGTGACAGGCTGGAGCCTGGTCATTGGTCTTGGTCATGGCGGCAGCATAGGGGTTTGGCCGAGCCGTTGTCCAACCGATCCGGCGCGCTGCGGTTCTTGCGGCGCTGCGCATTTCCGCCGTGCGAGCGGAAGCGACCGGTGCGGGCGGCCGCGTTTACCGGGAGTCGGGCAGCATTTGAGCTTTGAGCCGGGGGAAGTGCTGGCGCACGCCGCTATTGGCTGTGAAGTCCCAGACAGTCGTGCCTTGTTCGCGCAGCGCAAGGAGGGCGGCGGTCCACGCCTGGCCCCAACCGCTTTCGATGGACCATGCGCCCCAGCCGGCGTCCGCCGAGCTGGCCCAGGCTTCCCAGCGACGGTCGTCGAAGGCACGGAACCAGGTGCCGCTCAGGTGCGGGAACTTCCGCGAGCGGGTCTGGATGCGGCAGAGGTAGGCGGCAAGCTCGTCCCCGGCGCGCTTGAGTTTGAGGTCGCCGGTGGCGCCGACAGCTTCGTGGAAGCCGAGCAAGGCGAAGCCGGTGGTATAGAGCTGGTCGCTGACGGGGTCGCCGTTCTGCTGCACGAGCGGCGTTTCACCAGTGCCATACTCGGCATTCGACTGCGGGGTGCGGTAGTGGCCTGCATGGGGAGGACCAAGCCGTTCGTGGATTGCGCCCGAGGGCTGCTGGCAGGCGATGAGGTCGCCGGCTACGCGGTTCAGCCATTCGCGGTGCTCAGGGGTGTCCTCGACTCGGACGAGCCAGGCCAGGCAGAGGAGCATGTGGGCGCGTTCCAGGTTGTCCTGCCAGCGCCACTGGGCGGGATAGACCTTCATGGTCATGCTGATGGCGGTGCGCGCGCGGTCCAGGAACGGCTGAAACCCGGTCTGCCGATAGGCCCAGAGGTAGCAGGCCCAGAGATAGGATTCGAAGTGAGGCGAGTAGCTGACCGGCTCGCCCTCGAAATACGGGCGCCAGCCGTTCTTGTCCAGCGCGGGCATGTCAATGCGGTCGCCGCGGAAGCCGAGCTTGCCGGTGGTGCGGAGGTTGGCGAGCAAGGCGCGCATCAGGCGCTCGTCCCAGCGCGTTGTCTGCAAGGCGGCGCTGGCAACGGCGGTGGCCAGCATGGCGCGGGCGTTGTCATCCCCGTAGTTGGCAACCAGCCAGGCCGGCGCGATGTCGCCCCAGCCGATCAAACCAAAAGCGCCGTGCTGCGGGTCGTTTCGCGCACCCCGGCACATGCCCGAGTTAAAATACACAAAGTCCAGCAGGTTGCTGGCGAGGAGCCCGCTGCGCTTGTGGCGGTTGAGACGGCTGTCCAGCGCGAAGACCATCGCGGATTCCAGGCTGCAGTCGGCGCGCAGTGACAGGCAGCGGCGCTGGTTGCCGTCGGGGAGAATGCCCGAGGTGTAACCTTCGAGTATGCCAAACGCGCCGTCGCCTTGCGGCGCGCCGGGCTGTGGAGGCGCGGCGGTGATCTCTCCCGCCGCCAGGGCCCGATACAGGGCCGGCTTCTCCGAGGAATGAACCAACAGATGCGAGTTGGCAAACCATGCGGCAGCCTGATTGAAGGCGTCGCGCTGGAAACGGCGCGGCAGCCTGGCGGTGGCGCTGTAGGCCGGCATGACGACCGGCGTTGCCCGGAGTGGGTGAGGGTGTTGCGGGTCCAGCGCCGCCAGGATTCTCTCCCACACGAGCGGCCAATCCCCGACCGGGGCATAGCGCCCGGTAACGAAGCTGCTCAGTCTTGTCGTGGCGACCATGATGTTACGCCCCGGGATATCAAAGAGAACAGGAAAAGCCTCCTTGTCCGGAATGCCGAAGATGGCCGTGTCATAGCCCGCCACGCGCGCCACAACCAGATCGGCGGGGGGCGCATTGCTGACCGGTACAAAATGGCAGTCGTGCGCGGTGAGAAT
>MTKZ01033623.1_pt1 | contig 11126 bp, 6 predicted proteins | sample 1042781 | NCBI WGS metagenome assembly MTKZ01 (sample SAMN06212207, study PRJNA360539) | anaerobic digester metagenome | biome: Wastewater treatment plant; material: sludge; isolation source: anaerobic digester fed with sludge from wastewater treatment plant | place: Denmark: WWTP Viborg ...
GAAGTCAGCAGTTACTGCACACCATCCCCAGCCCAGATTAAAAACATTATCGGGAATAGCCATATTCTCAGGACGCAAATTCATCCAGGTCTGTCTTAGATCGGCCTGGTAGCTTGAATATCCATTGGCGTCGGCAGAGTTATGTTCAAATACATATTCTTTGCAAAAATCTCCTGCTTTCCTGTCAATGATAAACATATCGTCTACAAGACCGTAAAGATTCGAATTTACTACTGTCTTTAAAGGTTCCACAGCCTGACTTAAAATAGCCGGTTTATTATATCTCGTGCCATACCAGAGGGCGACTTTGCCTTTATAGGCAAGTGCTGCATGTTTCGAGATACGTGCACCGTAAGTTTTCTGCTGACCGATACCGGACAGGGCAGGAAGTGCATCTGCGGCAGCCTGCATATGTTCCAGGCACCATGGAATAATGACTTCAGGATCACCATTTCCCATTGTGTACTCATCCTTTGCAAGTACATGATCAACAAATGGCGGCGTCCCAAACCAGCGGACAAGCTCAAACATGCACAAAGCTCTTATAAAATCGGCTTCAGCCTTAACACGTTTAATAGTTGCATTATCACTTGCAGGTATCTTTTCCAGAATCAGGTTACACCAATATATTGCCTCATAACAACTGTTGTACATCGTCCTGAAGTTCGCGGTCTGAGATGTGGCTATCATATTACTGGCTTCCTGGAAATTGTTTGCCAGATCAGAGAATGAAGCACCTCCGGCGAAATGATCATCACTTAATATATCTACAAATAATTGTGTGGCTATGCCATATACATTATTGAACAACCTGTTGTAAACCGACGCGATAAGAGCCTCAGCTTCTTTCGGACCTGCATTTGCGTAATAGTCTTCTAACGGGAGAGCACTTTTTTGTTTAATATCGAGAAGATCCTGATCGCAGGAAGCAAGTATTATTATCAAAAAAAGCGCTAATCTTATTATGTATCTATTTTTCATCGTAATATGCTTTTAAGATTAGAATGAGACATTTATACCAAAAACTACTTTCTTGGCGATAGGATAACCACCGGCATCTATAGCAAGACTCGATGTAGTATTAACACTGGTTTCCGGATCGAGGCCCGGATAATCTGTGAATGTGAACCAGTCATCTAACGAAACATATGCTCTCAGTTCTGAAAGCCAGGCTTTCTTAAGTATTGTCTTGGGAACATTATATCCTAACTGGATCTGCTTGATCTTGAAGAATGATGCATCAAAGATCCTGAGGTTGGTGGTTGTCTGATAGGTGTCTGTAAAATCAGGCTTTGGGAATCTTGCATTAGGATTCTCAGGTGTCCACCTGTCTTCATAAAAGATTGCCAGGTTATTCTGCTGAGGAAAGTCGCCGCGAAGACAGGCATATAGTCTTTCGTTTCCATGTACGCCGGCCCCGTAGAAATTCAGGTCGAAGCCCTTATAGGCAAGATTTACAGTTAGACCATAAGTCAGGTCTGGAATACCACTTCCCGTCATTGTCTGATCCTGTGCATTGATACCAGGCACACCATCAAAATCTTTGTAAACTGCATCACCTGTTTCGTCGAAGTGATCAACAACGAAAGTACGCAGATACCATAAAGGATATCCTTCCTCAAAATATGTTACTGTGTATCCGCTTTGAACAGCTGCACCTGCAACACGGTTTTTCGAAGTACCTTCCGTTACAAGATTCTTCAGTGTTGCTAAATTACCGTTCAGACTGTAACGAAAACCACCGATCTCATCTCTCCATCCAAGCACAAATTCAAGTCCTTTATTATTAACCTTTCCTGCATTTACATAAATTGTTGATGCTCCTGTATTGGAGGGAGCTGCTGTACTTGTAAGCAGATCAAATGTATTCTTGTTATACCAGTCAATACTTACATCCAGGCGGTCGCGCAGAAAACGGGCATCAAGACCAATGTTTAACTGACGCGAGGTTTCCCATTTGATTTCAGGATTAGGCAAGCGGTTTGAAGGATATGCACCCGTTATCTGACCACCAGTGAAGTCATACCCATAATTAACACCTGTGGCGATTGTCGTATTGTATTGGAAACTTCCAAGAGCATTCACATTTCCGTTTACACCATAGGATGCACGCAGTTTCAGGAACGACATTGCGATCTTTTGTTTAACATTATCCATGAATGGCTCACTGCTGACTGTCCATCCTCCTGAAATTGATGGGAAGTAACCCCAGCGATTGCTCTTATCAAGTTTTGAAGTATCATAGGCATCGGCACGGAAGCTTGCCACGATGTTATATTTGTTCATATATGTCCAACCTGCCCTTCCATAATATGACATATTCGCACTTTCATCAAGAATTCCTGAAATAGACATTCCGGTTGAATTTACGGCATTGGAAAGGTAGCGGTAATTTTCTGCTTCATTTGAAAGCTTATCTGCACTGCCATAAACGAAATTACTTTCACTTCGCTGATACGAATTACCTGCCATCACGGTGAAATTGTTATTTCCAATATCGAAGAGATAATTTGCGAAATTTTCCCACTGATAGTACAAATTATTGCTCGACCTGCCGTTTATTGACATCTTCTGGTTAGCTGTAGCGTTCACAAATAAGGGGTAGTTGAATGTATTCGCTTGCGAGTAGCCTGCCCGATATCCGAATCTTGAAGTAATAGTCAGACCTTTTATCGGAGTAAAATCGGCAAATGCTGTTCCCCTTATATTGAAATCTTTATTATCATTATCTGCCCTGTCACGCATTATTGCCGGGTGCCAGATGAGACTGTTTCCGGCAAAGGGAGATGATCCATAGATATATCCTGTCTTGGGATCGGTAGGTAAGGTATAACCCTGGGTCAGCCAGGTCTTTATACGGGCAGGTTCCGTACCTGGAGCATAGGACCACGGCGTAATGGGGTCGTATGCCAGAACAGATCCTAACACGCTTATGGTCCTTCCCTCCGAAACGGTATTAGCTTTAGTCCTGTCAACTGATGTTGTAACACCTACCTTGATCCAGTTTTTAAACTTATAATCACCATTGATCTGACCCGTCAGACGTTTGTAAATATCTTTCTGCCCGGTTACAATACCATCATTGTCAATAGAAGTTAATGAGACATACAGGTTTCCGCGGTCGTTACCTCCCTGGAAACCAAGAACGTGGCGAGGCATGGTACCCTTTTCAAACATTAATTTACCCCAGTCTGTATCAGTTACACCATCATAAAGGAAATCTTCTTGTCGACATGCACCTGACTCAACCTGATAATCCATCCACTGCTCGGCATTCATCATATGAGGATAATTGGCAATAGATTGGGTTGTGTATTGAAAATTGTAAAATATTTTCCCCTGACCGCCTCCGGATTTTGTAGTTACCAGGATAACACCATTTCCGGCCTCAATACCATAAATGGCAGCCGAAGCTCCATCCTTAAGGACTTCAATAGACTCAATATTCTCCGGATCGAGATAATTCATATTCGGGACCTTCAGTCCATCGACAATAATCAGAGGGTCGGTTTTCGAGTTTGATGAGTATCCCCGGATCTGTATCGAAGCCGTAGCTCCCGGCGCACCGGATTGATTCACAATCTGAACACCTGCTGCTTTACCCTGAAGTGCATGGGCTGCATCAGTGATAGTCAGGTTTTGAAGATCTGCGGTTTTAACTGACGAGATTGATCCGGTAACATCACGTTTTCTCTGAACACCATACCCCACAACAACAACTTCCTCAAGGCTCTCAACAGATGGTTCCATTGTCACATCTATTGTGGTCCGCCCACTGGATGCCACTTTCATTTCCTTATATCCGACGAAGGTAAAGACCAGTACTGCATCTGTACGGGGCACAGAAATCGTATATTTTCCGTTAACATCAGATATGACCCCAAGTGTTGTTCCTTCAACCTGAATATTAACCCCGGGCATCGGATTACTGTTTTCATCCAGTATCGTTCCGGTCACAGTACGTTGTTGAAGCATTTCTTCAGACACCGGATCATTCCCTGAAACCCTTTGATTCCCGAGTATCAGAAATAATCCGGTAAAAATCAGGCTAAGAAGAACTATTTTCTGCGAACAGTCAAATAATCCTCCTTTTATTGAAGTTAATTTCATAAGTGAATGATTTAGAGTTAGTAAATACTAGAAATTTTTGTAAAAAGTTTGTCAGTTTGTCTCTGAGGTTACCTGACAATTTTAGGAACTGTCTGTTTTTTTCATGGTTTAAGGGTTTAAGTAAGAATTTAACATGAATTATTAAAAAATGTATTATTAATCAGATAAAAAATTTAGAATAGGATTAGTCTACATTATACCCTTTATAAGATAAAATCTCACAAGAAAAATTCTATTTCTGTGAAATAATTTTAATCTTTAGAAAAATATGGAGAAGAATCGCCGGAGTTCCCTGAAATTGAAATTTGGATCCGAGATCTAATAGTCTTTAGTAACATCGCTGTTTTCATCAATAACATATTAATTGCCAGTCATATCATACCTGACCTCATCTTCAGCGAATACATGGTATCTATTGCTGAAATCACTTCTATTCGCATTGGTTATCTTCTTAAATTCACTATACCTGCCGATTAAAAGCCTGCCTATGGTGCAAGGGAATTCCGGGACAGGAGCAATATAAATTTATTACTGCCGTCTGTTTGAGCAAAAGAAAAAAATTAACTTAGTTGCATATTTAACAAGTCTCTGACAGTTCACTGATAATTGCTACTTACACTTTTCGTGAAATATATAAAAACCCTTGAATATGAAAAGAAGAAAATTTATTGAAATGACAACCCTTGGCACTGCAGCCATGGCTTCATCGCTTTACATTCCGTCCTTGCAGCAAGACCGTAAGATCAGGATAGGTCTTATAGGTGCCGGTTGGTACGGGATGGTTGACATTAACGCTGCTTTTAAGACCGGCAATGTAGAAGTAATCGGGATCTGCGATGTAGATTCAGATCGCCTGAACACCAATGCGGATGCAATTGCCAAGCTTCAGCCTGAGAGACCAAAGACATTTAAATATTATAAAGATCTTCTGGATATGAAAGGCCTTGAAGCTGTGTTCATAGCTTCTCCGCCCCACTGGCATGCCTTGCAGTTCATAGCAGCCTGCGAAAAAGGACTCAGCATTTATTCTGAGAAGCCTCTTTCGTATGATATAACGGAAGGACTGGCAATGCTTAAAGCTTATGAGAAAGCCGGCAATATAGTCCAGATCGGTTTCCAGCGCCGCCAGAGCGATGCGTTCAAAAGGGCCAAAGAGCTGATAGAATCAGGAAGGATAGGGGATGTTCATCAGGTCGTTGCCCAGATCCATTACGACCCGGGAAAACAGGATACAAAGATACAGGATCCGCCGGCTGCATTAGACTGGGACGAGTGGTGCGGGCCTGCACCCAAACTGCCATACAGACCAAGCATTGGACACTATAACTGGCGTCTTGAGAAAGAATATGGAAACGGGCATTTTGTAGATTGGGGAATACATTACATCGATCTTGTGAGAAAAACAATGGGACTTGACATGCCTGATGAATTAATTTCATCCGGAGGCTTGTACGTTCTGAAAGATCAGATAACAACTCCTGATACTCTTTTTGCCAAAATGGCCTTCAGCAAGGTCCCCGTCTTATGGCAGCACCGCATGTGGGGCAACGGAGACGTAACGACAGAATTCAAGACAGGAGTTTTCTTTTACGGCGATAAGGGCACAATAGTTGGCCAGGATGGAAAACTGGCGATATTCGGTATAGGTAAGGAAGCTAAGAGAGAAGACATATCATTATCATCGGCAGCAATGCAGGATAACCATGTAGCAAACTTCATTACAGCAGTAAGAAACAGGGACAAAAGTATTCTTGAAAGCAAACCTGAAGATGCATTTAAATCAACAGCAACTGTTCAGCTGGCAATGATTTCATATTATACCGGAACAACTGTCAGATGGGATCAGAAAAAGAATGAGATCATCGGTAATCCCGAGGCATCAAAACTGCTGAAGAGAGAGTACAGGGAGAAATACCGGCATCCGTAGGTTATTTACCGATAAATAAATATTCTAAAATTTACATTTAGCTAGATATGAAATGAATTTATTACGCAAAATATTTTGGAATATACCAAAGTATTTTGTGTAATTTCAGTATTGTATCTCTAAGTTTTTTAAGAGTTTAGCTGGTATTCCACGAATGTTATTCAGGATAACCTGCCTGAATACTATTACCATTAGGTAAGGTATAGTTATCAAAAATACATTTTCTTCCATTATACCCTAAAGCAACTTTACATCCATGCCGAATTGCTCCAACCTTATTCATCAGTTGTACAATTGTCGAAAAATGAACTTTTTGCGAAGTAGAGATGATCTGACCATTATTTGAACGGGCAAGTTCTTCAAGTTTAGAAATGATTTCTGATTTCGTCATATCTTCTTCATCCTCAGAATAATTAATTTCTGAATTAATTTCCTCAATTGTTATCTTATTTTCTTCAGCATTTATTTTATTCAATGCAAAGCTATAATCTATGGAACCATCAAACTCACATTTCTCGCCAAGGTTTTTCAGGTTTTCCAGAGCCTCAGGATCTCCTAATTTAGCTGCCTGCTGCCAAGCAATAATCGCCTCTTTAACATTTTTTCTATCCATATATATTTGGCCAAGATTAAACCATGCATCTATATTATCTGTTTTTATAGTAACAGCTTTAATCATACACTTTAATGACTTTTCAGTATCGGCCCTTGATAAAAAGATTGTGCCGATTTCATTCCATACCTCGGAATAGTCAGGCAGAAACTCTAATGCTTTAACAAAACATTGCAATGCCCTATTATACCGTTGGTCTCCGCGGAATATTCTACCTAAAAATAACCAACCTAATGCAGAATCAGGCTTCATTGATTTAAGTTTCCTGTAGAACTCGATTGCCAAATCATCTTCTTGTGTAATATAGTATATAACTGTCAAGAAAAGAGTAGCGTTGGCATAGTCGGAATTGCTTGAATTGATCTTAAGAAAGCATTTTAAAGCCTCATCAAAATTTTCCTGAATAAAATAATCAGTTCCTTTTTTGTATATGTTATCTATATCAGTTGAAGAAATATTACCGATGGTATGTTTCTTCTTTTCTTTATTTGAAATATCAAAATTATTGGAAGATAAAAGAGCAAGTATTGAAGTGTTATTGGTTTTTTTTGCTAATGAAAGAGGCGTATTTCCGAAATTATCTTGTTTATTTGGATCAGCACCAGCTTCCATCAATATTTTCACGGATTCTAAATTACCATGATATACAGCTCCATGCAAAGCAGTTGCACCATTAGCTTCCGTGATATTTAAGTCGGCACCATAAGAGATAAGTGTTTTCATACACAAGGGCTTGTTCCGAAGAGCTGTGTATTGCAAAGGGGTAAGACCTTTTTCCGTGTCCTTAATATTAATATCAGCCCCAGCTGCGTGAAGTAGTTTTATGATTTCCTGCCTGTCAACACTATCAGTGCCGGAAATGCAAACGTGAAGTGGTGTAAAGCCACTTGCCCAGCCACGGGAATTTACATCATGAGGTTTCATCAGCACTTGTCTAACGATTGAAGGAATGCCCATTGCGCAGGCCTCATGTAATGATTCCGGTATATCTGATTCAAAATTATCAGACAAAGGGCTAGCTTCACTCTGTGATACACTTTGTGGTGTCGGTTTCAAACCTTTACCGAAGAGTTTTTTAAAAAAATTCATATTTTACCTCCATTTTTTTGTGAGATTTCTTAACATGTAAGCCGTTAAATATAAGATACATAAAGATTGTTCAATTTATTTTTTGTTATGTTTTACGCAGCGACAATTAGCCAGATTATTTCACCAAAAACTATAATTATAATAGCTAAGACAGGCCAATGCAAAATCAAATTCTTTAATTGTAAGAGGAGTGTACGGCTTAGAGGGATAATACCCGGAACTTAAAAAAAATCTCCCTGCCACATTTTGTGCATTTAACATAATTATTAAGCTTAATCATTCTGTACATTTAGTTATTCCTGTAAAACGAAAACAAAACATCTGTTTTCAATTTATCGGTATCTATTCCCTTTTTATTCAGCAATTTTTTGGCCTCTGAAGATTGAGAATTGAGAATTGTAACAAATAGTTGATTTATAGTTAAAAAGTTATTGGCTAGACTTTCTGCTTCAGTAAAAGCTTTTTTACATTCACTACTCCGGTGATAAGAGTTGTCAACCGGAGGATTATTAGCCTCGGGTAATAAATTCCTAAGTTCCCGACGGTATTGCGTTATGTCTATCTTGTTGGTATCTAATATCCGATAAAGTTTTTCCTTTTCAGAAAGGACTCTTTGGATATCCGGATAATTTTGTTCTGCCTCATAATAATTTAGTTTATCGAGTGATAGAATTCCAAGCATGATATGGTCGACCTCAATGCACTGCGATTTTTTATTAGCAGCTTCCATGCTGGCAATTTCCCATGATAAACGAACACCGTAAGAATAGTGAACCATTGCTAATATTTTTTGCTGATTTTAATTATTACCGTTCGGTTTTTCATCCTGTTTTCAGGAGTGTCATTTGGAAACCATGTGTTTAGTTCACTCAAACTGCCTATCATCATATCTTCTCGCGGAATCCTGCTGAATTCATAGATTATGCCAAAAACAACTTCTGCTCTGTAAATACTCAAATCGTCATTAGTTTTAAAAGTCTTGCTAAATGAAATTGGAGTATTATCAGTTGATCCAATAATTTTAACTATAATCTGCCCGGAATAAGGTGAAAGCGTTTGTGAAATATGGTTCAATGTAATCCGTTGGTCTGATTTTATATTGTCTCCCCGGCTGAACAATCCTTCATTAAAAAGAATAATGATTTCATTGTTGTTGCTATCCACAGTGATACCACTAATTGTTTTCATCTTGTCGCTAATTTTCAACAACAATTCATTATTAGGTGTATTCAGATTAATGATATTCTCAACTTTCGATAACATTTCCTCGTTTTGACCAACAATGAAAGCCAATTGCTGTTTTCGATCGACTCTCTCATAAAAGTAGAAGAACAGTAGGACAAAAATTAACAACACTATAGATGTTATTTTGAAAAGCTGTAACAGGTAATAATTTTGTACAGATTTCGAGCTTGTTATTTTGTTGATACGGTTAAGGGCAGGGATATAGGCCGGGTTATCAGGTTCTGATTTGAGGCATTTTTTCCATAAAAATTCTGCTTCTCTGAATTTTCCCTGTTGGGCAGCAATTTTTGCCTGTAAATCAAAAATTAATACTGATTCCTTTTCAGTCGTTCTAAGCAACTCCGAAAGATAGTCACTCGCTTGCGAGTAATTACCTGTAGAAGCCGCTATTGATGACAAGGCAAAATAGTAATCAAAAATTATCCTGTCAAATTTACCTATGCTATCTTCACCAGATAATGGTTTCTTTACTTCCATGTTATCAGATTTAAGAAATCATTGTTTTTAAACTCTAATTGTACCGCCACCTAATCCAGGGGTCTTCTCTTGTGTTAACGGAGACAAATCCCATAATTTTCTAACAGCTGCTTTTAAGCTAGGTACATCATTATTCTGAATAGCTCTTTCGCCTTGCCTTATTGCTTCTTCTGATTCACTTTTATTTCGTGATGAACTTATATCTTCTTTTGCATAATTAAAACAGCCAACCCAGAAACCCGGTTGTTCGAGTAAAATTGACCAATAAAAACTATCCATTTGCCCAATTCGTTTTCTAAGAAGGTCTGAATCTTTTTCTTCTATTGCTTTCTGAATCTCCTTCATATGTGCCGGAAGTTTCTGTTTGTCACTTGCTGTACCATATTCAGCACAGATTTCCTCAGCTTTCTTCGTAATCTCATTGGCTTTTTCAACTAATGATGGCCATTCAAGCGCTTCTTCTGCATAGTCTAATATTGTCTTAAAGTCAAGGATCCTGTTTTTCGCATTTTTACATGATTCTAAATCCAGTTCACCCGCAATAAGAAGGTTTTCGATTTCAGCAATCATATTTTCAGAAACAACCTGATTTAATATTTTGTTAGCTTTCGGGTCATTTTCTGCAGTCGCTTTTCCCTTTAAATCTTCATATTTCTGCTTATCTTTCTTAAATTCATCTCTTAAATCAGATATATTGCCAGATTCACTTCTTAAGTCAACTAAAACTTCAAACACTTCATCAATTATTGGGACATAAGCTTCAACTTTTACTAGTCGCGAAGAATCAATAAACAAAGTAATCTCAATTTCACTGTTGGCAGGTATTGTCCTTCTTAGCTTTTCTGATTTGATGGTTAAAGAACCTATAAGCCTGTTATGGTCTGCTTTTAGTTTGTTTTCTCCTTCAACAATCGGAATTGTCAAATTATCACCAACCTGCCCGACCCGGATTTCATTAACATTTTTATGAATGCTTTTCATTTTTGCCGGTAAAGGAACACCCTTAACCAAAATAAAGTCGGTTTCATTGTTGGCCATTGCAACTCCAAGAGAGTGGATAAGGGGAGCTTCAGATGATACGATACCCATTGTATATGCAATTTTATCGGGTATAGTTTTTTGTCTGGCGCCAGTTTGATCAAAAAGCTCAATCAGAAACTCATTCTTCTTTCCCTTTTCTGCCCACAACTGTGTAATAAAACCGCCTTCTGAATTCAATCCAACTTTACCGCTTCTCCATTCTGGCCTTGCAGTTTTATTGACAAACTCAATAGTGAACCCAATGAAATTATTGTTTTTGTCTGAAATTACTCGGCCACCAATAGGTGGTTCAGAATCAGGTCCAACTGGTTGATAATCCAATTCTAAAAGGTACTCATCGCTTTGAGGTTTATAGTCGTGATCAATGACTCTTTGCGTACTTGCAAAAATAGCTGCTCCTTTAGCAACCACAGTTATCGGGTAGATGCTTGATTCCAATGGTATTCCAAGACCTTCGTTCGGATCAAGTAGCATCTCACGGAGATATGGTATTAAAGAAGTCCCACCAACCATAATCATCTTTTCAATATTTGATGTTCCCAACCTTTTCTCCAAAAGGATTTTTTTACAAATATTGATTGATTTGACAATGTATGGTTTTGCTAGTTTTTCAAAATCGCTCCG
>MTKZ01002828.1_pt1 | contig 11122 bp, 7 predicted proteins | sample 1042781 | NCBI WGS metagenome assembly MTKZ01 (sample SAMN06212207, study PRJNA360539) | anaerobic digester metagenome | biome: Wastewater treatment plant; material: sludge; isolation source: anaerobic digester fed with sludge from wastewater treatment plant | place: Denmark: WWTP Viborg ...
CCAATCGGCCTTTGACAAATTTTCCGGCCTGGCCCTGATACTGCCACCGCGCTGGTCTGCCGGCAGTGGTTTCGCCTTCCCGGAGGGCGGCATAAATGCTCTTCCTTTTACAGAGCCCTAGAAGATCAACTCGTTGAGACTCTATGTGTTTCAACAAGAGAATCTATAATTTTATTTGAATTCGTCTTAAGTAAAACTATTAATGAACTCCACTGAAGGCCGAAATTCTTTCCTAATGAGCTTTATGTACATCATTTTAAGAATTTAATGGTAATCCTGAAAATTAATTACACAAGAAAAATTCTTATACCAGAAAGTCCTAGTAAGCTATACTATGCTGCCCGGATCATCTCCCCATATCCTCCTGGCCGAGGACAACCCGGTGAATCAGAAGATGGCTCTGATCATGCTCAGGAGGCTGGGCCTCCAGGCTGACACCGCCGTCAACGGAAGGGAGGTCCTCAGCGCAATGGAAGAGCGGCCTTACGATCTGGTGCTCATGGACATAGAGATGCCGGAGATGGATGGAATCGAGGCTACCAGGCTCATCCGGGAGCGCTGGTCCCTGGGCCCCAAGATCATCATTCTCACATCACTTGAGCCCGATCTGTGCCGCGATCTCTGTTATGACGCCGGCGCAGACGATTTTATCAACAAACCATTCCGGATGGATGAGCTCGATGCAGCCATCGGGCGAAGCCTGTCCGGCCAGTATGCAGCCATAGCTCAAAGCCTGCCCCAGGTCGCCTCTCTGGTCTGAAGCCCTCCTCCAGTAAGAGAGGCCTCCTCTGGCCCGAATACATAAGCCACCTCCCGCCAGGCCTTGTCCAGCAGTCCTGAGTAATGCCTGACATCGAAATTCTCTGCCGTCTCCTCTGCTGCCACCTCCCAGCCTCCGGCATCAACAACCACATATCCCATATCCATGCCTGGCTCCAGGTGCAGCCCCTGTTTCTGGTGCGCCTTTATCGCCGCGGCCTCGGCGCAGCGGCGGGAATAGACGGTCCGACCCACCCGCCGACGGATGACCATCTCCCCCGGCTGCGCATCCGGCAGACTTTTCCGATACCGCTCCCAGATCTGCCGGGCTGTTGGCTTGGCCTTCTGCAGCTCCTCGCCGCTGGCTGCCTCCGCCAGAAGCTGGAAGATCTCCTTTTGCATTCGGGCCACATAGGGAGGGGTGTCGCCCCGCCTGGCCATCACCCCCCGCACCTTGACCCGGCCTGATGTCAGAAGCCCGAAGTAGCGGTTGTAGGCCCCGCCACCGTCCGCCAGGGGCAGAAAGACGATCCAGTGGTAGTCCTCCTTCTCCGTGAGAATACCGGTCTGCTCCTCCACCGCCTGCTTGAATTTCTCCGTCGCCGACCCGTCTCCGGTGCCCTTGACCCAGAGGCAGTCTACGATGCCGTGCAAGACCTCCAGGCTCATCTCCTCGGCCAGCTCCTTGATCTGCATGAGAAGCTCCCGGGAGATGGCGGTGATCCTCTCGTGCACCTCTATCTGGCCGAACTTGGCATTGCGGTATCCGGTGTAGCCGAAGCAGGTGACCAGCATCCACTTCAATATGGCATCCTGTCCGGCGTAAGTGCTGTCCACCTTCTTGCGCCGCTTCATCTCTATGCGCAGCTGCAATAGGGGGGAGATGATGCCGCTCAAAAATCCGCTTTTCTCCGGATGGCGGAGCGTCTCGGGAGAGAGGTTGTGCTTGACGATGATGGAGGGATAGAGGGAGGTGAAATCGATCTGGCTCACCTTCTCATAGAGCCCGGGCTGGGGCTGCAAGATCATGCCTCCCCGGTCGGAGCGCCGCAGGTCGGATATCTCCCGAACACTCTCCGCATCTCTCTTTCTGAAGGGAACCGCCAGGCCCCGCCTCAGGGCCTCGTAGACCTCATAGGAGGAGATGAGAGTGCCGGGGGTGAAGCGGGCGGCGAGGTTGGGGGGCAGGCCGGAGAGGCGGGATGCGAGCAGTATGCCTCGCAGGCCCCCCTCCCGGTAGGCAAAGCTGGACGACGTGTCTATCAGTATCCTGCCCTCGGGGATGAGGGCCATGTCTTTGTGGTTGGCCCGGCCGTAGCTCCAGTAGGATCGGGCGGCCATGCGCCGGAAGCCACTGCTCCGGCTGATATGCTCCTCCAACCCCAGCCTGGCCGCTTTGGCCTCCAGAAGGGGGATCCAGAGGTCGCCCCGGTCCACCAGAAGCACATCGGGATCGTGAAGGCGTAAGAGTTCCATCAGATCGGATATGATGCCTCTCTCCCCGCCCTCCAGGCGGCGGCTCTGGCTCCCCGTTTCGCTCTCGTCCGGCCCTAGCTTCTCTTCTGCCTCCCCCCAGGTCAGATCAACACCGGATATGGACCTGCCGCGCAGCGGATCTCCGGAGAAGCGCAGCTTCACCGCTCGCAGGGGCGAGGCGAAGTCGGGAGAGAAGCGGGACTCGTCCCTCTCGCCGCAGGGGAAGATGTCTCTCTCCGCCAGGTACTGCTGGTCCCTTCTTATGTCCACATTGTACAGCTCTGCCGCGTAGCGCGTCTGTATCTCGATCTTCTCTGCTACGCAGCGGTCGGCATAGATCCGGTAGCCCTCCCGCCGGCCGTAGATGGTGCAGAAGGTGGCCTCCTCCAGGCGATAGAGGCTTTCCAGGCCCTCGATCATCCCCCGGTGGGAGGCTGGGTCGGGCAGGTAGAGATAGAAGGAGGGAGGCTGAGCTGCGGCAGCTCTGACCAGCCCCCTATCCCTGGCCCAGAGGTGCACTGCCCCCTTGTAGTAGCTGTCGAAGATCCACATGGCCGTTCCTTCCTGAAAAGTCATCCTGGTTTGTAGCCTGACTGCGTATAACTCTGGCCGGGGCGGGGATAAATGGCTGAGGCGAGGGCGGGGGGAAAGTGATGGAATTGGTGCAAAGGCCTTCAGATTCGAGGACGTACGGGCGGTGGCGGACTCTAGAGAGCACATCCAGTGCGAGGCTTGCCTGGTGGGGCTGCCCCAGGGAGATGAAGCCGGTGATGAGGTCGGGAAAAGAGTCTTGATCTAAGGCCGTTTAGGCTGCAATGAGGGTGAACTGTTGTCATCTATTTTGATTGGATGCATCTTCGCCGCTCTTCAACCACCAGCCCGAAGGCTTTTGTTTACTGACGACTGGTGTTGATAAGTCGTTGAAAGTTATTCCATTAGACATAAGAATTATGTATTGTATGCCGAATGGAAATCTCCTTTATATACCATAGACCCGTCTAGCTATAGCTTTCAAAACACTCCAACCATAGATGTCGATATCATAATCTGTATATAAGATGACATGCACACTTTAGGTCTCTCGCCCTGCTTCAAATTTCTGATTATGCCTATGATCAGGTTCAAACCCATGAATTCGGCAGACATAATTTTGAGATTGCCAGTGACACTACCAACAAATTTAAATATTTTTATGAGATAATTGGACCGAGGTGATCACAATGGGAGAAAATGCAAAGCGACCGGAGTTGGAATCAGTTAATATCGCTCCTATAGCTAAATCTAGCCTCCTTGAGATTAAAGAAATGGCTGATAAGATATCTGTCTTTGCTGGAATAGCTGCTGCGGATGACATGGGTGAATGTATGATGCGTTGTCCTATGGGTTGCGGACCCGACCCAAAAAAGGGCTTAGACTTTCAGGACTGGATACAAAAAGCCATGCAAGTGGTTACCCAACCATTAGTTACGGAAAATAAAGGTTTGAAGGAACAGGTCTCAATGTTGACAGCAAAAAATTTGGAACTTGAGAAGAAATTAGCAAAGATGGGCGGGGCTCCGAGATAAAATAATCGTTTTGAAGGGAGGAGTATATTTTTTTAGAAAATTATTTTTATTTATCAGATAATAATGTTCTTGTAGATGGGGCAAAGCATTCCTTGATATTGGATCTAGTCAAAGGAAATGCTACCCGACCCAATAAATTCGCTAAACAGATCATAGAGTTAGGAGAGAAAGGTCTAACGGTATCTGATGTCATAGATGAGCTCAAATTTGAAATTGATGCCGCAGATGTACTGTCATTCATCGATGAACTTCGTAAGCAAGGTATTATTTCTGTATCCTCCCAACCAAAGCAGCAGGAAATTGCCTCATCGCCTTGCACGTTGGATTTTCTCTGGATTGAGTTAACTTCTGCATGTAACCAACGATGCTTACATTGCTATGCAGATTCGAGCCCCAGGGTAGATGAAGGTTTATCCGCTCCAGAGATCAAAAGAGTCATCGATGAAGCAGCGGCCATCGGCTGTAAAGCGATGCAATTCACAGGCGGAGAGTGTACCCTACGGGATGATCTCCTCGAGCTAGTAAAACATGCTAAGTCTAGAGGCTTTGAGTTTGTAGAAATTTTCACCAATGGTACTCTGCTTAACGATGATAGTATCAGATCTCTGGCAATGGAAAAGGTACATGTGGCCATGTCACTCCATGGTTTAACGGACGAGACGCATGATGCCATTACCGGCCTTGCAGGTAGCTTTGACAAAGTTATGAATAACCTTCGGCTTCTGCTTACGTATGGAGTCCCTACAAGATGTGAGACCGTTGCAATGAAACAAAATGAGGATGAATTAGATGCAATCAGTCAATTCCTTCGCGCACTTGGAGTGCAGAAGCGACCGCCTGATCCAGTTAGGCCTTGTGGAAGGGGATTATCTATGGATAACTGGCCTAAGACATATGGACTTCGGTCGATTCAAGATCGCCCATGTTTTGTTGCAAGCCGAGAAAATTACCTCAAAGGCAAACGTGGGAATAGTTGCTGGTTTGGAAGAGCCGTGGTTACCAGCTCGGGAGATGTTATGCCCTGTATCGCAGCTAGAGATCAGGTCGTGGGAAATATCACCCAACAGAAATTATCCGAGGTTATCTTCGGTGAGGAAATGCAACGCTTATGGTGTATAAGCCATGATCAAGTCGAGACATGTAAGGCTTGCGAATATCGATATCTGTGCGGAGACTGTAGACCCTTAGCTTATGGCTTCACTGGTAATCTCCTTGCCAAATATCCAAAATGCACATATGATCCATATACTGGTGAATGGAAGGATGCTGCGGATGCCTTGATTCTCACAGCTATATGCAAAGACCATAGCCATGGGACTGAGATATGATGGCTAACTCTAGCATTGAACAGTATGTGTAACCTGTAATATTCGTGCAGGGGTCTTATCCCTCGCACCAATTCTGTAATCTGCAAGAACCCACTCAGCTATCTTGGCTTATGTCATATATTGATATATCACGACATCGAATGCTATATGCGTTCTCTCAGAGCCTCTTCTTCCTCGGTGCCGTGCGCTGCCTGGCTCCCGAGTGGGGCGTACTCATGGGCCGTGCGGGCTTGCCTCGGTCCTCTCTTCGGGGGACCATAAATGCAGCATCGGATATCTCGGGTAGAGGGGCCTCATAAGCTGCTATCTCCGGGGCGGGAGGATCTCGGCCAGAGTTCCAGGGGCACGGGGCCGCCGCCAGTCCTTGCATCCAGCTTTGCCACTAGGAAGCATCTACTGAGAAGCCGCTCAAAGAAGCCCGAACCTCTTTGCATGGAAGAAGATACCATAGCCATTTATGTTTGGAGCAAAAACATAATCGGTAGAAATATGAGCGGAGTTATCAAAGCCCGATATGAGAATAAGGTCCTCAAGCCCTTGGGTGAGATCGACCCGAAGGATAGAGATGAGGTAGAGATTGAACTGAAGAAAAAGGGCATCTTTGGCCTTTTAAAAGGATGGAAAATTGTCTCCCAATCTCTAAAAGACGAACAGATCAATGGCTAGGCTATTTGCAGATAAGATTGAAAAAGTTGAGATAAATATAGGTGCCGGCAGCGAGCCCTACGCAATCCTGGCCACTGCCGCCACCTCATCTCCCGGCTTGACATTCATGATCCGCACGCCCTGGGTGGCACGGCCCTGCACCCGCACCTCATTGGCCGGAATCCGGATCATCACTCCCTCTTTGGTGGTCACCAGCAGCTCATCCTCCTCCGAGACGGTGGTGGTGCCGCAGACATAGCCCTTGCGGGCGTCGATATTCTTGACCCCCTTTCCACCCCGCCTCTGAATGGGATACTCCTGCAGCTCCGTCCTCTTGCCGTAGCCCTGATTGGTGATGGTGAGCAGCGTCCAGTCCGAGCCGCTATGGATGACATCCATGCTGATCAGCTCATCTCCCATGTTCAGGCTTATGGCTTTCACTCCCATGGTCCCCCGGTTGGAGGCCCGCACATCGCTCTCCTTGAAGCGGATGGCTTTTCCAAACTTGGTGGCCACCAGAAGCTCCCGGCTGCCGTCTGTGAGCTTGGCAGAGACCAGGCTGTCGCCCTTCAGATTGACGGCCTTGATCCCGCCCTTCCGGGGATTGGAGAAGGCCTGCAGGGGCATCTTGACTATATTGCCGCTCTTGGTAACCAGGATGATGAATCCCGTCTCAAAGCTCTTGACCGGTATGGCGCCTGTGATCCGTTCATCCGGCTCCAGCTGCAGCAGGTTGACTATGGACTTGCCCCGCGCCGCCCGGCCCAGAGAGGGAACCTCGTAGACCTTGAGCCAGTGGGCCTTGCCCTTGTCGGTGAAGAAGAGGAGGTAATCCCTGGTGGAGGCGGTGGAGACATCGCTCACGAACTCCTCCTCCTTGGTCTCCGCCCCTATGACGCCCCGGCCACCTCGCCTCTGGCTGCGATAAGCGGTGAGCGGCTGGCGCTTTATATAGCCGGATGAGGTGATGGTCACAGCCACCTCCTCCTCCTGGATCAGGTCCTCCTGGCGCACCTCCCCCTCCGCCTCTATGATCTCCGTCCGCCGGGCGTCGCCATAATTGCTGATCAGCTCTTCCAACTCTTTTTTGATTATGCCCAGGATCTCCAAATTGCTGGAGAGGATCTTCCTCAATTCTGCAATAAGCCTTTCCAGCTCCGCCGCCTCGGAGACGATCTTCTCCTGCTCGAGACCGGTCAGCCTCTGCAGCCTCATCTCCAAGATGGCCTTGGCCTGCTCCTCGCTGAGAGAGAATGCTTGAACCAGGGCGTCCCTGGCTTCAACCGGAGAGGCAGCAGCCTTGATGATCCTGATAACCTCGTCTATGTTCTTGAGGGCGATGAGCAGTCCGGCCAGGATGTGGGCCCTCTTCTCCGCCGCATCCAGCTCGAACCGGGTCCGCCGCTCGATTACAATGGAACGGTAGTAGATGTACTGCTCCAGAGACTCCTTGAGGGAAACGGTCTTGGGCAGGCCGTCCACCAAAACCATGTTGTTGACCCCGTAGCTGGTCTGGAGAGCAGTGTGCTTGTGCAGCTGATTCAAGACCACATGGGCATTGAATCCGCTCTTGATCTCCACCACCAGGCGGATGCCGTCCTTGTCCGACTCGTCCCGCAGGTCGGAGATGCCCTCCAGCCGGCCTTCCTTTGCCATCTCCGCCATATCCTCGATCAGCTTGGCCTTGTTCACCTGATAAGGCAGCTCAGTGAAGATGATGCTGGTGCCCTTGCCGTCCTCCTCGATCTCCGATCGGGCCTGCATCATGATACTGCCCCTGCCGCTCATATAGGCGGCCTCGATGCCCGCCCGGCCCACGATGTAGGCCCCGGTGGGAAAATCGGGACCGGGCAAGATCCGCATCAGCTCGGGCAGGCTGGCCTCGGGATGGTCGATAAGATGGATGATGGCTCCGCAGACCTCATTCAGATTGTGGGGCGGGATATTGGTGGCCATGCCCACGGCTATCCCTGTGGAGCCGTTCAAAAGCAGATTGGGCAGCTTGGCCGGCAAAACCGTAGGCTCCTTCAGGGAGCCGTCATAGTTGGGAGTGAAGTCCACAGTATTCTTTTCAATGTCCTGAAGCATCTCCCCGGCGATCTTGGAGAGGCGGATCTCGGTGTAGCGCATGGCCGCTGCCGGATCGCCATCTATAGAGCCGAAGTTGCCCTGGCCGTCGATGAGAGGATAGCGCATGGAGAAGGTCTGGGCCAGGCGCACAATGGTATCATATATGGCCATATCCCCGTGGGGATGGTACTTGCCCATGACATCGCCCACCACCCGGGCCGATTTCTTGTAGGGCTGATCATGGGTCATGCCCTGCTCATACATGGCATAGAGTATGCGCCGGTGTACCGGCTTGAGCCCGTCCCTTACATCTGGCAGAGCCCTTCCCACGATCACGCTCATGGCATAATCGATGTAGGAGGACTTCATCTCCTCAGTGATGCTCACCTGAACTTCCGTCAATTGCCACCTCAAGTATCAGATTAATTGGTCTATCGAATATAACGAATTAAAGATCGCACCATCATACATCCAGGTTTTTCACAAACCTGGCATTGCTCTCTATAAACTCTCTTCTCGGCTCCACCTGATCGCCCATAAGAATGGTGAAGATGCGATCCGCCTCCACTGCATCCTCCAGAGTCACCTTGAGCATGGTCCTCTTCTCCGGATTCATNNAGCTCCTCATCGGTGTAGGCGTAGCTGACCTGCTTTCCCTTCCGGACCATATAGAGGGGCGGCTGGGCGATAAAGATGTAGCCGGCATCGATCAGCGGCCTCATGTAGCGGTAGAAGAGGGTGAGAAGCAGGGTGCGAATATGCGAGCCATCCACATCGGCATCGGTCATGATCACTATCTTGTGATAGCGGGCTTTGTTGATATCAAAGTCGTCGCCTATGCCCGTTCCAAAGGCCACAATCATATTGCGGATCTCGGCATTCTTCAGGATCTTGTCCAGCCTGGCTCTCTCCACATTGAGTATCTTTCCCCTCAGCGGCAGTATGGCCTGAAAATGGCGGTTTCTGCCCTGCTTGGCGCTGCCCCCGGCGGACTCGCCCTCCACTATATAGATCTCGCATTGGACGGGATCGCTATTGGAGCAGTCGGCCAGCTTTCCCGGCAGGCCTCCCGAGCTGAGGGCATTCTTGCGGCGGGTGAGCTCCTTGGCCTTCCTGGCCGCCTCCCGTGCCCGCAGGGCCTCGCCCGCCTTTTCCACTATGGTGGTAGCCACAATGGGGTTCTCCTCGAAATACTCGGCGAGCCCCTCCGAGACCATGGACTCTATCAGCCCCCGGATGGAGCTGTTGCCTAGCCTGGTCTTGGTCTGGCCCTCGAACTGGGGATCGGGAAGCTTGACGCTGACTATGGCCACCAGCCCCTCCCTCAGGTCTTCTCCGCCCAGCTTGGTCTCCGTCTTGAAGATCTTATTGGCCCGGGCGTATTCATTGACCGTCTTGGTCAGGGCAGCCCGAAATCCCATGAGATGGGTTCCGCCCTCTCGGGTGTTGATATTGTTGGCATAGGAAAAGACATTCTCATTGTAGGAGTTGTTGTACTGCAGGGCCACCTCCACTGCCGTTCCGTTCTTGGAGCGGGTGAAGTATAGGGGCGGCTTATGCAGAGTCTCCTTGTTGGCATTGAGGTACTCCACGAAGGAGATGATGCCGCCATCATAGCAGAAGTCGTTCTCCTTTTCTGTGCGGCAGTCCTTGATGGTTATGGAGAGGCCCCGATTGAGAAAAGCCAGCTCTCGCAAACGGGATGACAGAGTATCGAAGTTGAATTCTGTCTCCTCGAATATGCTCCCGTCCGGCTTGAAGGTAACCGTGGTGCCTGTATCCTCCGAGTGGCCCCTCACCTCCACATCGCTGGCCACGCTGCCCCGCTGGTAGCGCTGCCAGTAAATCCGACCGTTGCGGCGGACCTCTACCTCCATCCACTCCGAGAGGGCATTGACCACGGATACGCCCACGCCATGCAGTCCCCCAGAGACGCTATAGGACTCGTGGTCGAACTTGCCTCCGGCATGAAGAACGGTCATGACGATCTCCAGAGCGGGCCTGCCGAATTGGGGATGGCTGTCCACAGGGATGCCCCGGCCGTCATCAGCCACAGAGACGCTGCCATCCCGGTTTAAGGACACATTGATCTCCTTGGCGTAGCCTCCCAGGGCCTCATCCACGCTGTTGTCCACCACCTCATAGACCAGATGGTGCAGCCCCAGGCTATCGGTGCTGCCTATGTACATGGACGGCCTGCGCCTTACCGCCTCGAGGCCTTCAAGAACCTGAATCTGGCTGGCGTCATATCCCGTTACTTGGCTCAAAACTGATTAATCCCCCTGAATAATTAGGACTGTAATGAAATAACCTGAGACGATATAAGCCTTTCCCCAAAAGTATATCATAATTATTATCTAATGTTTTCATGCAATGCTACTGACCTGATGGAGCCCGGATCTCCCGGCGAATGAAATGTGGACATAGGGATTAATCTTCTCCTTTCCAACCAGGAAGACATCTTTAAAAATTATGAAACAAGCCGCCTCAAATTAAAGAAAGCCAAGGTCCGGATTCGAACCGGAGTGGTAATGCTCTGCAGGCATTTGCGTAGCCGCTCCGCCACCTTGGCAAACAGGCGCTTTCGCGTCCCTGAGTTGGGTCGGTCTAATTTAAACCTTTATCGCTCGGGGCGCGGCTTTTAGCCGAGGGCAGGAAGATTTCATCCTCTATAAAGATTGCCATCCTTCCCCATAGAGGTCAGGCTGGGAAAAAAGATAATCTGCTTGAGACTGGGCTTGATCCTGGCCAGGCTAGGGAGGCGCTCAAACCTTGACCGCCAGCATTCTCTCAATAGCTTTTTTGGCCCGGACGGCGGTCTCCTCAGGCACGCTGACCCTCGGCTCCAAAGTCTGCAGAGCCTGCAAGACTAAAGGGAGATTGGTCTTCTTCATATTCTGGCAGACGGCATTCCTACTCAGGGGATAGAACTCCTTGTCCGGACAGTCCTTTTTCAGCTTATGGATCATGCCCGTCTCCGTGCCGATGACAAACTCCCGGGCTGGACTGGACCGGGCATGTCTTCCCATCCCCGATGTGCTGTAAACGAAATCTGCCTGATCTATGACCTCCGGGCGGCATTCGGGATGAACCAGCACCTCCGCCTGGGGATGCCTGGCCCGGGCTGCCTTTACCTCGGCAGCAGTGAATTGATCGTGCACATAGCAGTAGCCATTCCAGGGTATGATCTTCTTGTCCGTATGGCGGGCCACATAGGCAGCCAGGTTTCTATCGGGCACAAAGATCACCTCTTTCTCCGAGAGGGAGGAGACAACCTCA
>MTKZ01010953.1_pt1 | contig 11118 bp, 4 predicted proteins | sample 1042781 | NCBI WGS metagenome assembly MTKZ01 (sample SAMN06212207, study PRJNA360539) | anaerobic digester metagenome | biome: Wastewater treatment plant; material: sludge; isolation source: anaerobic digester fed with sludge from wastewater treatment plant | place: Denmark: WWTP Viborg ...
CTGCCCAGGGATGGTGGAATGACGTGGTTTTTTACGAATTATTTGTACGCTCATTCAAGGACAGCGACGGCGACGGCGTCGGTGACTTCCGTGGAGTTATTGAGATGCTCGATTATCTCAATGATGGCGATCCCAACACGGATACTGACCTGGGGATTAGCGGCATCTGGCTGATGCCGATCTTCCCCTCCCCTTCTTATCACGGCTATGATGTTACTGACTACCAGGATGTAAACCCGGATTACGGCACGCTGCAGGATTTTCAGGATATGCTTGAAGCCTGCCACGAACGCGGTATCCGTGTGATCATCGATTTTGTGGTCAACCACACCTCCACAAAACATCCATGGTTCGTGAGCTCGAATAACAAGTCCAGTGAGTACCGCGACTGGTACGTCTGGTCCGACACCAGGCCAGCACAGGCTGGACCCTGGGGGCAGAATGCCTGGTATCAATCCGGAGGCAGCTATTATTATGCAATTTTTTGGAGTGGCATGCCCGATCTGAACTACGACCAGCCAAAGGTGACCGAAGCGATGTATGATGCCACTAAATTCTGGCTGGAGATGGGCGTGGATGGGTTCAGGGTGGACGCGGCGCGCTACCTGGTGGAAGACGGCGTCACGCTGCAAGACTCGAAAGGTTCCATTGAGTGGTTCCAAAATTGGCGCGAATTCTACACTGGCATTAATCCTGAAACCTACACCGTAGGGGAGGTGTGGACGGATACGCAGGTGATTGCCAAGTACGGTGAGCCGACTCGCGGCATGCAAGAGTACTTCATGTTTGACCTGGCAGGGGATATCCTGGGTGGCTTGTATTCTCCGGATCCTTCACGCATCATGGCATCGTACCTGGAGACCCTCGAGTACTTCCCGGATCAACAATTTGCTACTTTTTTGACTAATCACGACCAGCAGCGGGTGGCTTCGTACTTCAGCAGCAAGCTTCAACGGCAGCAGCTGGCAGCGTTTGTTTATCTGATGGGTCCGGGCACGCCCTATATCTACTACGGCGAAGAGATCGGTATGACCGGCAATAAGCCGGACGAGCGCATCCGCACGCCGATGCAGTGGTCCGCTGAACCCCATGCTGGTTTTAGCAGCGCCGCCCCCTGGGAACCGCTGAACACCGGTTGGGAAGAGCTGAATGTGGCTGCCCAGGATGCAGATCCTGAATCCCTGCTCAACTGGTACCGGGGGTTGGTCAACCTGCGAAACCAATACCCAGCCCTGCAGAAAGGCGATTACATTCCCTTTACGTCATCCTGCCGCCGGCTCTACACCGTGGCACGCGTTCTGGAAGACGAAGTGCTGCTGACCGTTGCCAACCTGGGAGTGCAAACCCTCGAGAACTGCACCATCGCGCTTGAAGGCAGCGACCTGGCTGGAACCTGGCAGGCTGAAGCGGTTTGGGGTGAGGCACCCATCGCTGATATTACCTTTGCCGATGATGGCTCTCTGACCGACTTTGTTGTCGCTGAGATGCTTGACGGTGGAGAAACGTTTGTCCTGAAACTAACACGCCCTTGATCAAGGTATGAAAAGAGGAACCATGAAAAAGCTTCAATTGTTTGTCGCTATTATCCTAAGCTTGGCGGTCATCGCAGGCTGCTCGGCGCCCAAAGCGACGCCCGCTCCTACAGGTGTGCCTGTTGAGCCAACTATCCCAGTGGTTGAAGAGCCAACTCCGACGGAAGCTCCGGTGCTGGTCGAATACCCGCTGTACGTCAACCTCACCTGGCATCAGCATCAGCCGATGTATTACAAGGATGAGAATGGGGTCTATACCCGCCCTTGGGTGCGCGTGCATGCCACCAAGGATTACCTCGACATGGCAGAAATGATCGCCGACGAAGAGGGCGTGAAGGCAGCTATCAACCTGACTCCTTCGCTGATCCGTCAGTTGCAGGATTTTACGGATAACGGAGCCAAGGACCTTTACTGGGTGCTGGCGGAAGTGCCGGCAGCGGAACTGACCGTGGAACAAAAGACCTTCATCCTGCAGCGTTTTTACGACGCGAACTGGGATCACATCATCGCGGTTTATCCGCGCTACAAGGAACTGCTCGATCTACGCGGCGGTACGGACGAAGCTGATATCGCGGCTGCGGTTGAAAACTTCACAGAACAGGACTTACGCGATCTGCAAGTCTGGTTCAACCTGGCGTGGATCGATCCTGATTACCTGGCGGAGGAACCTTTTAAAGCCCTGGTCGATAAAGGCAGAGACTTTACAGAGGAAGACAAAGTCACCCTCTTTGATGGCATTTTGGCATTGATCCAGCGTGTTTTGCCGACTCATAAGGAATTGCAGGATGCGGGCATCCTTGAAATCACCACTACACCTTATGCCCACCCAATTTTGCCCCTGATCTACAACTCGGAGTTAGCTCTGGTTGGCAATCCCAAGGCGATCATGCCGAAGCAAAGTTTCAGTTACCCCGAGGATGCAGCTTTCCACCTGCAAAAGAGCGTGGAAATGTACGAGTCCATCTTTGGGCGGGACGTCCGCGGGCTCTGGCCTGGGGAAGGTTCCGTGGCAGAGGAGATCGTGCCGCTGGTCAGCGAGGCTGGATACAAGTGGATCCAGACCGGCGAACCTGTGCTTGTGGCAAGCCTGGGGCTGGCGGGAGATCGCTTCGCCAGGGATAGTGATGGCGTAGTGAAAGACCCCGACACCTTTTATCGTCCTTACATTGTGCAAGGCGATACCGGTGAAAAAGTAGGCATCTTCTTCCGCGACTGGGTGATTTCGGACAAGATCGGTTTCAATTATTCGGGTATGCCCGGCGAGGAAGCCGCGCAGGATATGATTGACTCGCTCAACGCGATCCACGCAAGCCTGCAGGGCAGCGAAGGTCCACACATTGTGACCATCGTTGTGGATGGCGAGAACGCTTGGGAAAACTACGACAATGATGGCAAGGAATTCTTCCACGCCCTCTATCAAAAACTGGCTGAGAGCGAAATGCTCGAGACCATCACCCCTTCGGAATACCTTGAACTCTACCCCGAACAGCGGGAATTGGACGTGCTCTTCCCCGGGGCATGGTTCAGCGCGAATTACGACACCTGGATTGGTGAAAGCGAAGAAGCTGAAGGCTGGGATCTGCTTGCCCGTGTGCGCGCGGATTTGAAACAGTATGAAGACGGCACGCTTAGCGCCAGCCCAGAAGCGCTGGCTGAGGCACAGGACTTTATGTACCTGGCTGAGGGCTCAGATTGGTTCTGGTGGTATGGCACCGACCAGGATTCCGGGCAGGACAGCTACTTTGATGAAGGCTACCGCGCGCTTCTGAAGGGTGTTTATGCATCGTTGGGTGTGGAATATCCCGCCTTCCTGGACATCCCCGTCATCCAGGCGCAACCGATCAAGCCGGATGTGGCTGTGAGCGGCGAAATGACGCCGGTTATTGATGGGGATTTGGGGGAGGATGAGTGGGCGAAGGCGGCTGTTTATGAAGGAGAGGAAGGAGACCCAATCCAGAATTTTGCTTATGGAATGGACCAGGAAAAGCTCCATCTGCGTTTTGATTTGGCTGACTCGTTAGGGGATTTCAGAAGAATTCTGGTCTATCTTAACGCTCCTGGTTATCAGGACAGACTGATGGTCGGTCTGGATGGCGAATCCCGGTTGGTTTCACCCGCTTCCCGCGTGATTGAATTCATGACCGGCAACAACCCCATTACCCTATATAAATCGAACGGCTCCGCCTGGGAACCGGAGCAAGCACTGGACGGAGAATTAGCGGTTGATGGAAAGATAGTTGAACTCTCATTAGCCAAGTCAATCCTCGGTGAGGTCTCCGGAGGAGTTGTTGTGCCTGTGCAAGTTGAAATAACCGGCGAACAGCCCTTCCAGTTCAACACCGAGGCGCCGCTGGCAATTCAGTACTTCAGTTTTGAACCAGTGACCAGTGTGCTGCTCGTTGAGGACCCTGAAGGTGACGATAACGGTCCTGGCAGCTACACCTATCCCAAGGATGGTGTCTTCAAGGCTGGGGACTTTGACCTGACCGCCTTTGAGGTTTCGAGCGATGGCGCCAATCTCTATTTCAGCTTCACGCTGAAGGCTCCGATTGCCAACGGCTGGAATTCTCCTGCAGGTTTCTCAGTGCAGACCTTTGACGTCTACATTGATAAAGATCCCGGTGCCGGAACAGGCAACCGCATGTTACTGCCCGGCAGGAATGCCGCGCTCGCGGATGGAAACGGCTGGGATATTGCCCTTTGGGTCGAAGGTTGGACGCCGCAGGTTGTCGTTCCGGGTGATGATCCATTAGGTGAACCGGTTAAGGATACCGAAGCAAGTTCGGCGATGAAGGTTTACGTGGACAGCGGCAAGAACGCAGTGATAGCCAGTGTGCCTGTGGAATTCTTTGGTGAAGGCAGCCCCAGTGACTGGAGTTTTGCGGCAGTTGTGCTCGGACAGGAAGGTTATCCAGCTGATGGCGTTTGGCGCGTGCGGGATGTCAACCAGAACGCGGAAAGCTACCGCTTTGGCGGAGCCCCACTCGACAATAATCACACCCGCATCATTGACCTTGCGTTGCCAGCAGCGTATACTCCTGACCAGGCGACTGCGCTGGGGACATACCCGTCTTCAGCTGCACCTGTTGATGGGAAGGGACCGGACGATTTCGCGATCATTCCTTTGATCGCTGTGGCTAAATAACAAAAAAGAGAGCATCATGGATTTTTATCTAACCGACAAACCACGCAAGAGCGTGGAACTGACATTGAGCGACGGCAGGATTATTACCGGAAAAAGAGGGGGCAAATTGGAGGATTTTGTCCGCGCTGTGCAGAAGCCAGAGGAACCTTTGATTGTAGGTGCGATCCTGGATGGTCATTTGCGTGAATTGACTTATCCGGTTGGGCAGGACGGGCAGGCAACATTGCTTTCGATGGAAGATTCAGATGGCGCGCGCATCTATCGCCGCTCGCTGGTTTTTCTGTTGGAAGTCGCGTTTCGCAGTTGCTTCCCCGAAGGAGGACTGACGATTGACCATTCAGTCTCATCGGGTGGGTACTACTGCCAGGTAAGCAATCTGCCAACGTTTGGTCAGGCTGAACTGGATCGCATCAAGGTAGTGATGCAGGAACTTGTCGATCAGGATGTGCCTTTTGTGCGTGAAACCGTGCCTTTGGAAGAAGCCATCGCTTATTTTAAAGAGGCCGGTGAAGATGACAAGGTGCGGCTGTTAAAGTACCGAAAACGCAAAGACCTGGTGCTCTACCGTGCGAATGAAACGCGCGATTATCACCACGGTTATATGGTACCCTCGTCCGGTTACCTTAAATGGTTCGACCTGTATATGCTGGATGATGCCTTCATCATCCGTTTCCCAAGACGGCATGCGCCATCTGAAGTGCTGCCGATGGACAACTACCCCACCTTGCTCAAAACTTTCAAGGAATATGGCGATTGGCTGACGACTCTCGGCATCCATTCCGTTGGCGCACTGAATGACGCCATCCAGGAAGGGCATATCGACGAGGTCATTTTAGTTTCCGAAGCGCTGCATGAAATGCAGATCGCAGAGATTGCAGCCCAAATCTATGACGCACGTGAACGTGTCGGCGTCATTCTGATTGCTGGTCCATCATCGTCGGGCAAAACAACTTTCTCAAAGCGGCTAGGTATCCAATTACTGGCAAAGGGTATCACGCCGTTCGCGCTCGAGATGGACAACTTCTTCATCGACCGGGATAAAACCCCGCTCGATGCCAATGGTCACCGCGACTATGAGTCCTTACGTGCGTTGGACTTAGTGCGCCTGAACAGGGACTTGAAGGGATTAATGAATGGCGAGGAAGTACAACTTCCGCGGTACGACTTTATCACCGGTTTGAGTGTGGATGGGGCAAAGGTTCAGCTGAACAAGGGCGACGTGATTATTCTTGAAGGCATTCACGGGCTCAATCCTGGACTGCTAACTGATATTGATCCGCAAACCACTTTCAGAATTTACGTTTCCTGCCTGACACAGCTCAACCTGGATCGCCATAACCGCATTTCTACCACCGACACACGTATGTTGCGGCGCATCCTGCGGGATGCACGCGATCGCGGCTACTCCGCCACGGATACGATCCGACGTTGGGAGGCAGTGCGCGCAGGCGAAAAATTCCACATCTTCCCCTACCAGGAGAACGCGGACGCGATGTTCAATTCTGCTTTGGCTTATGAATTAACCACTCTCAAGCCGCTGGTGGAGCCTCTCTTACGCCAGGTACCCTTTGGCACGGCAGAACATATTGAGGCGAAGCGCCTGTTGAAATTCCTGGAGTGGTTCCTGCCAACCGGGACGGATTACGTGCCGGATAACTCCATCCTGCGCGAGTTCATTGGCGGCTCGATTCTAACCAACTTTAAGCTTTGGACCAGATAATTGCTTTTCGATGCATACACAAAAGAGACCGGTCGCAAGACCGGTCTCTTTTGTCGTTGATAGGTTTTAAGCTTATGCCATGGTTTTCTTGATCATCACCGAAAGACGGCGGACGCCTTCGCGGATGGTTTCAGGATTGGCAGCTGAGAAGTTGAGGCGCATGGTGTTGTTGGGACCGCCATTCGGGTAGAACGGTACGCCCGGAACATACGCGACCTTTTCTTCCACAGCCTTCGGGAAGAGCTCGAGGCTGTCGCAACCTTCGGGCAGGCGCAGCCAGAGGAACAGACCACCGCGGGGGGTAGTCCAACTGGTGCCTTCGGGCATGAAGTCTTTAAATGCCTGGATCATGGCGTCGCGGCGCTCCTTGTAGACCCGGCGAATGGTTGCGATATGATCCGGCAGCCAATCCCCTGCAGCCAGTTCGTAAGCAACGTATTGATCAAAGGTGGAGCACTGCAGGTCAGCGCCTTGTTTAGCCTGGACCATCTTTTTGACGACTTCAGCCGGTGCTATCACCCAGCCGATGCGCAGACCAGGTGCGAGAATCTTTGAGAAGGTGCTGGTGTAAATGACATTTCCGTCGAATGCAGAATGGTCGCACTCGTGATACTGAGCGTCCAGCACAGCAATCGGAGGGAGCATTTCGCCTTCGAAGATTAGTTTGCCGTAAGGGTCATCCTCGATCATCGGCAAATTGTAGCGGTTGGCAAGCTCAATTAACCGTTTGCGTCGTTCCAGTGAAAGCGTGACACCCAGCGGATTTTGGAAGTTGGGAAGCACATACATAAATTTGACGTTTTGCCTGATGAGGTTCTCGAGGTCATCAGTAACCATCCCGTCAGCGTCAGTATCTGCGGTCACGTATTGCGGACCATAAGCATTCCAGGCTTGAATGGCACCAAGGTAGGTGGGGGATTCGGTCAGGATGCGATCACCGCGGTTGATGAAGATACGGCCGACAATATCAAGGGCTTGCTGTGAACCGGTGGTAATCAAGATATTGTCGAGTGTGACATTGATGCCATTCGCTTTCGCATCGTCGGCAATCCACTGTCGAAGGGGGTTATACCCCTCTGTGGTAGCGTATTGAAGAGCTTTGCGACCGTATTGGGTGAGCACTTTGTCGCAGGCAGCCCGCATTTGTTCGATTGGGAATAGCTCAGCGGCAGGGAACCCACCGCCGAAAGAAATTACGTCAGGCTGGTTGGTAACCTTCAGGAGCTCACGGATGAATGAGCTCTTCATACCTTCAGTTCGATGAGCAAATCTTAGTTCCCAGGGTGTTGGCATTATTTTAGTCTCTCCTTTTCTAATGCTTCCGGTCTATATTTTCAAGAACCGGCTGATAATGGTTGCTGCACCTGGAAGTGCAACGCGATCCCCGTGGGTGAGTTCGGCAGGGGATTTTTGTCTCCAATCGGGGGCGTTCTGGAAGATAAAGACCTTGGTGCCTTCCACCGCCACCTTTTTGTCCACGAAGGCTTGACCGGTGAGGTAGCCTTCCTGGTCGATTGCGCAACTGGTAACAACGCCCACCATGCGTCCCTTGAGATCGCAGACGGGATCGCCATGGTGAGCCATGCGAACGGCTTTTTCGTCAAAGCGGAAGCGAGCAACCACACCGGTGCGATTTTCTTCGCGCTCGACAAAAGCTTTTCTGCCAATAAACCAGGCAGAGTTGAGTTTCAGGAAAGGCAGGAAGCCTGCTTCGCCAATGGTCAGGTTCAGATCGCCGCCCATTTCGTGCCCGTAGAGGGGCAAACCGGCTTCGGTGCGCAGCGAGTCGCGCGCGCCAAGCCCGCAAGGCTCAAGCCCGAAGGGTCTGCCAGCTTCGAGCAGGGCATTCCAAAGATGTACCGCCTCATCCGGGTGAACGAACAGTTCAAAACACATTTTCTCACCGGTGTATCCGGTGCGGGAAACAACCACGTTCATGCCATCCAGAATAGCCTCGCAGAGCTGCGTGCGGTTCAGGCGGCGGATGCGGCGCTGTTCAGCTGGTTCGGCCAGTTTGAGCAGAATATCACGGCTCAACGGTCCTTGAAGAGCAATATCAACCAGTTGATCTTCACCCTCCTTGGGGTCTTTGAGGTTGCGCAAAACCACTTTGCGACCAGGAGCGCGCACCCAGGGACGGTCCGGATCCACCATCACCTCACCATCGCGAACGGCATTCAGCCATGCCCAGTCCTTGGCTTCGTTGGCAGCATTGACTACCACGAGGTACTTGTCTGTGTCACGGCGATAGACCAGCAGGTCATCGATCACATTGGCATGTGGATCCATGAAATGCGTATAGAGGGAGTCACCAATCTTGAGGGACATGGTGTCATTGCCGCAGACTACATCCAAGAATACCGCGGCGTCCGGTCCTTCAGCCTGGAAGACGCCCATGTGGGTCACGTCGAACAAGCCAGCTGCGTTGCGGGTGGCGAGATGTTCCTGCAGGACGGAAGAGTACCAAAGCGGCATCTCCCAGCCGGCAAAACCACTCATTTTTGCACCCAATGCCACGTGGTTTTCGAACAGAGGCGTGTGCTTCAGACCCTCTTCTTCAGGCTCCACCCAGTTAAATTCAGGCAGTCCGGGCAGAGATACGTCTTTGGGCATACCGATAAAGTAAGGTTTGCGCAGGTCAACTCTCTCATTTTCCGGTTTTACCCAAACTGGGTCAGCTCTCAGGATCGAGACGGGACCCGGAATTCTCTGAGTGAGATCGGGATCGTAATATATGAACGCACTCGAAAGTCCCACCAGCCAGCTGCCAGCCAGACCGAGCTTTTCAGCTGGAACGGTCAGAGTGAAGCGCTTGCATTCGTTACAGGTCAGGATACCTTCAATGTCGCCATTCGTGGTGTGCATCATCGTGAGTTGCGAAGCACCCGGTTCAAGAGCTTCAACATCGCTGGTCATAGTGTAGTTCAGGAACGCGCGCACATTCTCGCCGGTGACCATCAACGCGCCGATACCCTGGCGGGGGTGATCTTCGTTGTAGAAGTAATGCGGGTAGCCATGACGCTGATGAATATCGTCCATGGCAGGTTTGCCATCAGCCAGGGTGCGAACGTCGGTGTTTACCTTACCGAGAGTCGAGAAATCGACCTTTGCACGCGTGATCTTACCAGAGCGACCGATCATGTGATAGGGGGTAGTTGCGCTGAAAACTTCGTGGATCAAATCGGCGATTTTCGCGAAATCCTTTTCAACAAAGCCCCGCTGAGTTAGCCAGGTGGCACCCATGCGGATGCCTGTGGAAGTCAAGGCTGAACGATCACCGGGGATGGTGTTGCGGTTGACCACGATACCAGCCAGGTCAAGAATTCTTGCACCGAGGTCGCCAGTGAGCGGGATGCCTTGCGGGCTTTTGTAGGACTTGCAGTCGATAAGGCACATATGGCTGTCTGTGCCGCCGTATGGAACCCGTACACCCAAGTCTTTGAAGTGGCTCGCCAATGCAACAGCGTTCCGCAGGGTTTGCTTTTGCAGTTCAATGAATTGTTCCGTTTTGGCAAGTTTGAAAGTGAGTGCCATCGCGGCGATGGTGTTCACATGCGGACCGCCTTGCTCGCCAGGGAAGACGCCTTTATCAATTTGCTCGCCGAGTTCACGGTCATGGGCGATCAAGACAGCTCCGCGGGGACCGCAGAGGGTCTTGTGGGTCGTGAAGCTGACCACATCAGCAATACCGATGGGGGAGGGCACCACCTTGGCGGCGATCAAACCGGCAATGTGCGAAACATCTGCCAGCAGCCAAGCCCCAACCTCATCCGCGATCTCGCGGAATTTCTGCCAGTCCGGGATCCAGGGGAAAGAAGTGTATCCCGCCACAATAACCTTTGGTTTGCAGGCTTTTGCCTGCTCGAGGATCTGGTCGTAATTAAGGCGCTCTGTCTTGGGGTCCACACCATAATGGAAAGCATTGTAGAAAAGACCAGAGCGATTGACGGGTGAACCATGGGTCAGATGACCGCCAACCAGGAGGTCCATACCTAATATGGCATCACCTGGTTGGATGAGCGCAGTGTAAACAGCCGTGTTGGCTGGTGCGCCTGAAAGCGGCTGGACGTTTACCCAGAGATCGTCGGCGTTCAGGTCATTGGCAGCGAAGAGTTCTGCGGCACGCCGGCGGGCGAGAGCTTCCAACATGTCCACGTATTCGACACCTTTGTAATAACGGGGATCGCTGTGGCGGCGGTAACGTCCGAGTTGGTATGCGTAATCCATGATGGTTTCCTCGTCCTGATAACGGGTTTCAGGGCGGGGATAGCCTTCGGCGTAGATATTGGCAAAGGGAGACGCCAGCAAATCTCGCACTGCCTTGGGGGCGATGCTCTCACTGGGGATCATGATCAGCCGTCTAGCCTGGCGTTCAGCTTCGAACTCTACCAGCCCACTAACGTTGGGATCATAAATATCAACATCTTTCTTGAACAGAAAATCACTCATGGTTTATTTCCTTTTGATCGGAGGATGGAATAAGCAGATGCAGTCTAAAGAAAGGCTGCTCTGAAAACGTTTGGTAGGGGGTGATTGGGGTGTGAGTAGCAGGAATCAAAATACGACTGGCGCAAATGGTTTTCAATGATTTGCCATAGTATCCCATTCTGTTTATTGTACCCCAAAGCGAGAGCTTTGACGCTTGAAACAGGAGATGTGGCATGGTATATAATCAGATTCTGGAAGGTCCAATTGACTGACGAAACCGATGAAGTAACCCT
>MTKZ01019533.1_pt1 | contig 11111 bp, 18 predicted proteins | sample 1042781 | NCBI WGS metagenome assembly MTKZ01 (sample SAMN06212207, study PRJNA360539) | anaerobic digester metagenome | biome: Wastewater treatment plant; material: sludge; isolation source: anaerobic digester fed with sludge from wastewater treatment plant | place: Denmark: WWTP Viborg ...
GCACTCACTGTCACCGTCGGCGCGGTCGCCTCTTTCACGTTGTTCAGCGATGCGGCCAGCACTTGCGCCGTGTCGCTGAGCTTGTCGGGCAGACCGATCAAGGCGCCAAAGCCGACGGTGATCTTGTCCTTGGTGCCCTCGCTGGCATCGACGACCCAGCCCGCGCCGGTGATCGAGGTGATCTCGGCGAAGGCCTTGGTCCCCGCCACCGTCTCGCCCGCGTTGGGCGTGAGGGTCTCGGTGATCGTATTGCCGGCCAGGTCTTTGCCGACCACTACGATGGTGCCGTTCGTATCCTCGGTGTCCACCGCGGTCTGCGTCACGGTGACGTTCCGGGCGCCGACGTCCGGCGCCGTCTTCGCCAGCGTGTAAGCGCCGACCTTCATGTCCACCGAGGCAACGTACCAGTCCACGTTGTCCACGACCGGCGAACCGGGCGTATACATGACGCCCGTACCGAGCGTCGTCAGCACGCCTGGTACGTCACTCTGTGCCTTGCGCGCGCCACTCTGCCAGTTCGTGTTGTAGGGGAACAATGTCGCCATGATTCCCTCCTATGCCGTCAGGACGGCGAACGGCAGGCGAGTCGCCGCAGTCGTGTTGATCCGGTTGATCGGATTCGGCAGTGCGAAACCGAGCCGCATGACCGCCCGCAGGGCCACCATGTCCTGCTGCGCCAGATTGTAGATGATGTTCCCGCTGGCGTCCTGAATCACAGCCTCGGTGAGCACCTTGTAGGTGATGTCCTGGCGCATGGCGTAGACAAGCTGATTCCACTCGCCGGAGAACATCCAGGAGGTCGCATCGACGATGGAGCCGTCCGTGGGGAAGTAAATGGGCGCGCCGTCCAGCTCATAGCGGGTCGAATCCTGCATCGAGCGCACGAAGATGGGCTGACCGTTGATGTCGCGCACGTTGCGCAGCCGCCCGCGCATCCCGACGCTGGCGATATGGCCGGTTGCCATGAAGCCGTCAGCTTCGAGCGTCATCAGGAGACCGTCAACGCCCGCGTTGGTTTCGCCCATGATGGCTTCGTACAGATCGGCATAGTTGGCCTCGGAGACCACATGACCGGCGGCAGTCGCGCGGGCGAACAGGCCCGCGGCCCCGAGCGCCGTAGTCCAGCTTGCCGGAATGTTCGTACCGTACAGGACGGCCCCGGTGATGGCGACGTTGAACGCCTCGGTCAGCGCCGGGCGCACTTCGTTCCAGATGTCGTAGTTGGTGTCGTCGAGCACCGCTTCGGGAACCGGCACAATCACGGCCAGTTCCTCAACAGTCAGCGTGACGGACGCCCAATCCAGGTCGGTCGTCTGCTTGAGGCCCGTATCGCCGTTGACGAAGTACGCGGTCGCCAGGGCGTTGGCAACCGGGATCGTCCGCTGCGAGGTGGACAGGTTCGGCAGTCGCCGCGCGAGCTGCATGATGGGATTCATCGTCGCGACGCCCTTGATGATGTCGGTCGCGATTTCCGGCTGAATCAGCGCGGCTGCGTCAGCGCGGGAAATTACGTTCGAATACGGCATTGTGTCCTATCTCCTGCCGGCTGCCCGGCGAATCAGTGTGTTCATGTCCGGCGCGACGTTGCGATTCGACCCCGCGCCCCCGTCTACTGAGCCGGCCACGTTCCGCTTGAACAGTTCCGGCGCGATCTTCTTCAGTTCATCCCAATCCGGCCGGCCGTGCCGGTCGAAAAGGTCTTCGGCCTGTGCCAGCGCGAACGCGGCCTTGACGTTCGTGCAGCCGATTTCCGGCTTGATGGCATCTTCGGCAAACGCGGCCCGGCGTTCGGCGGCTTCGAGTCTGGTTGAGGCTTCGTTGAGCTGCTTTTCGAGTTCGCTGCCCTTGTCGGCTTTCGCCGCGAGGTCACGAATCCGCTTTGACAGGTCCGTGCGATTCTGCCGCTCGGTATTCAGGGCGGATTCCAACGCCTGCAGGCGATTGTCAACCAACCCCTTGTGCGGCGCATCCAGGCCGTTGTACCATTCGTCAAACGTCGGCTCAGGGGCAGACGTACCGTCAGGCATCGCGCCTGTGGCATTCTGTCCATTGCCAACCGCGGAACTGTCAGGCATCGCGCCTGCGCCAGCCCCGGTGTCTGCCATTCGCGGCATCGCACCGCGCCAGTCGTGCCTAAACATAACGCACTCCTTCTGTGCCAAACATGCTGCGACCATCATACGCTATACATAGTGCAGTGCTGTCACCTATCCGCACGCCGCCCAACAAAAAAGCCGTGCGCAATCACGGCTTTTTTTATGTCACATCGGTGGGGGAAAACTACCCGTAGAACTCGCCTGCCTGTTCCGCGCCCAATATCTCCTTGAGCGACCGCGCGTAGTGTGTCGCGCCCCATTGAGACGAATACCGAATCCCGATAAAGTCTTCGAGCCGCACCTTGCCAGCCTTGTACGCTCGGTATGCCGCAGGGCCAAGAATTTGCTGTTGCCGTTCGGAACTCAGCAAACCGAACCGTGCCACCCCATTCTCAATCGGTGTGAACTCTTCGTTGAGGTCAATACCGAGTTCCCGCCATGTCTTCGTCAACGGCGCTGGCGCGCAACGTCCGTTAGGATGATCCGCCATGCGTTCTGTGACCGGGTGAACTGAGCCGTGGAGCGCGTAACAAGCAGCGCATGTTCTAGGTGAGTGTGCCGACATCCATATCCAGCCGCCGATAATGTCCGTGTTGGCCTGGTAGTTGCGGTGTGCCGCCTCCCGTTGCGCCCGGTTTATCTCGGTTCTGGCAATCGTGAGCAGGCGTGCGAGGTTGCCGCCTGCGACCGCGCGTACCGCCCGCGCAATGTCGCGCGGATTCTGCCCGAGTAGAAGACCTTCGAGTAAGGCTTGTTCCAGCAGCGGCCCAATACGCGCCGGCAGACTGGCGAACAGCATTGCCAACGGTGAACCGGCCCCGGTATAGCCTATCAGGTCTTCAAAAGCGCGCTTCGGCAGTTTGGCAAACGTCGTGCGCAAGCCAGGGTCCAACTCCGCAAGCTGCATCTGGACATACTCAAACGTCTGTTCCTGCGCCGCCGCGATGACGGCGCGCTGCGCCATGCGGGTCTCGACATCGGCCAATGCTGCCAGCCGGATTACTTCATCCTCGAGCTGGCGTCGGAGCGTACGCAGCCGTTCCGCCTGGAACGTCACGAACTGACTCGGCACGAACTCAACCCCTTGCGACACGGCGAAAGCGCGTTCGGCTTCGTACAGTTCCAAGAGCTTGTCCAACTCACCCTGAAACCTATGCCATGCCGTACCGTAGGCGCGCAGCAGCCGGGATGTCGCGCCGACTTCCTCCCGCATAATGTCCCGGTGGAAGCGCGCCGCGGCGTCCTGGAGGTCACTACCCAGATTATGCAACCGGCTCCGGGGCACAGGACTCATGGTATCAGTTCCCCTTCCACCCGCAACCATACCGAGCTGCACCAGCCCGTTACACCCGTAACATCCTGCACCAGATACCAGTCACCCAGGACGGCCCAGACGGTGACGCCCGTACCGCGCGAGAACTTCCCAACGAGGGGATGTTCAACGCCCGGATTTGCGCGCACGTTCAGCGTGTCGGCTGTGACGACGGCACGCCCCTTCGCACAGTTGGGCCATTCGAGCATGTTATATGTCGCCATGTCGCCACGCCTCGATTGCCAGCCGTGCCGTGAGCGTGCGCCGTCGCGCATTGTGTAGCCGGTTATCCCGATACCAGGGACAACTACCCCCGTTGCGGCAGGACCGGTCAAACACGCGGCTGCGCCGGTAGACTAGCTTACGTGTGCGGCTCATTCATACCGCTCGGTATACGTTGCGAGAGGTGCCGCGCACATTACAACGCCTCTTCAGCATCCGACCGGCGGCGACCTCTGCTTCTAGATGCACCTGCGCCTGCGCATAGGAGATGTGCATTTTGCTCGCGAGATCTGAAATCACGACATCACGTTCCGGGTCATAGGGCAGCACCTCGTAGCGCGAGGCAATCAAATCGAGTACCCGTTCTGCTTCAGATAGGGTCACAGTTCCTCCACCGGGTCTTGCTCTACCGGGATGGTCTTCCACATATCCACCGCGCAGCCATCCCGAATCACGACAGCCACCATGCCGATACTCGACAAGGCGTCCGCCGCACGCAGATAGACGTGCTCATCTTTCAGCTTGAAACCGGGCAACAGGAAGCCCGTCATCACCGTATCACCGGTGTACGATTCCACCGTCCGCCGCATGAACGTATGCCGATGGGCGCGCATCACATACCGAGCAACCGGCGCACCAGATTCCAGCGCCGTGAAGTACAGCGAACGCAACCAACCCTGAAAAGCATTGCCGTACAGCCAGGCTCTTGACCCCGGCCCCGCGCCCGGATGATGCGCCACGTCGAAGAGGATATCATCTACCCGCCCGCGCCAACGTTCCTGCGATAGTCGGCCATCTTCTGTGTTGTCCATCACCCGGCGCGCGATGCGTTCAACACTCGCCGCGCCCGGCCCATCATGTGCGGGACTCCCCGTTATCCAGCGAATCTTATCCCCACGGGTGAACTTGACGCGCGCTAGACCTTCCTCAAGCAACCCCACGGCCATGTCTTCCTGTGTGTCAATGCGTGACGTGATGACTTGCGTTGTGTCATGGTGCAACCCTTCGATGAGGTCTCCAACCGTCACCACAACTAAACGACCTCCTTGTCGGAGGTCGGCAATCCAGTCCCAACAGTTTAACCAGTGCGACCGGATGATGTGCTGCAATGGATTCGGCGTGAAGGGGTTGCCGTCATGCAGCGTCCAGGTTGCCGGGCAGACGGCGAACGGGTGTCCGACGTGCAAGTCATTGAGAAAGGCGACGGTGGTATGCACTATGGCCGCTCGGTATCACGACGCTGCTGTGCCGGTGGGTCTCCCCGCTCAAACGCTGTCAAAAGCTGTTCGCCCAACGCTTCCTGTGCGGCCTGTTTCTCCGCTTGCATGGCTTCAATCTCCGACTCGGAGTAACCCGCTTCGCGCAAAAGCTGCTGCTGGGAGACACCAAGCTGCTGCTTCAGCAACAGCACTTCAACAAAGGACCGCGTGTTGCGCGGCGTCGGGTCCAACCAGTTGCACGACAGTTGCGCGCCTTCCACGCTGGCCATGCGCAGCGCCAGCGTCAAAGCATCTTCCCAGACGTTGCCCCAGGCGATTTGACGGTCGCGCACTTTGGCGAGTAACGGCTCTTCCGCCGTCTTCATCGCCTCGCCAGAAGGGTATTCACCAGTCGGCATGAGGTAATGCAGTGGCGTGCGCGACACCCGCGCGACCTCCATGCGAAACGAGTTCTGCACGTTGATGAACTGCGTCAGGTTCGCCGCCTCGAATTGCCCGAAACGCGCATCCGGCGCGCCGACAGTCCAAATCCGGTCAGCGCCCGGTACGAACGGCGCGCGCGGGAGACCGGTCGTTTCGTCAATGTCAACCTCAATGCCCGTTACCCATCTCTGCGGCAACGCGACGAACTCCATTGCTACCAGCATATCCGCGACGCTTTTGTTCAGCGCGTCTTGCAGCGCAACCACATCGGCCAATTCGGAGCGCCCTAGCGCGCCCGTTGCCGCATTGTTGGCAAAGTGAAACACCGGGACCGTATCATAGGGGTTCGGCAAGGGCCACGGTTCACCCGGCACCTCGAACGGCTGAAAAGCACCGGAACTCGTTGGCATCGGCGGCGCGTAACTAGCGTCGGTGTACGACGGCGGCAGAGTCGCATACTTTTCGATGCGGTCCCGGTAGTACAGATTCAAGCGCCAGCGCTGCGCGTTGTCGAGCCACAACTTGCCCGCTTTGATGACTTCGCCGGGTCGCTCGGTATCGTATTCGACGCAGCACGCCGAACCGCTGTTCGGGTACAGGCGCGGCCCCCAACCTTCCTCCGGCCAGACAATGAGATACGCGTCGCCGGAACGTAGCGCCTCAAGATGCACTTCACCGGAGCGTCTGTCCATGCGATTCGCGCGCCAGATGTCCCAGGCGGCTTCCGCTTGTGCGGCGCTTTCATCATCCTCCGGCGCAAAGCCCGTCACCTGCAACCGGTCAGCGACCGTATCCACAACCGCCGGACACAGGTTGTCCGCGAAGGCTTTCAGCAGCGAGCCGAACGCACTTCGGAACTTGTCGGTCGCAAACGACAGCTTGTGCGCGCCGTTGTAGTAGTTGGCGTAGGTCGTGTAATCCAGCGCCCTTACGGTCAGGGTATCGAGTACCCATTTCAAGTCGTCAATCATGTTGCCTCACCATGTCACCAGCTTTCTTGGGCGTCCGGCCAGCATTGCCGGCCCGCCGGAAGCCGTGTCCACTTGGTCGTCATGAGTCTTGCCGTCGCCGGAGAACGCCGTCAGTTCGTCCAGAAAGCTCGGTATCCATTGTCCACGCACCAACGCCACTTTGCCCTGTTCGGCCCGCGCCGACAGAGGCAGCGCCCTCGACAACTTGTCCCGGTCAACATCAATGCCTTTGATGGTCGTGCGCAGGAGATCCCGCCGCCGCATGAGCGTCTGCAGCGCCGCGATACCGTGTAGCGCCTTCTCAATGCCGTGCGTCGTACCCGGCTCAGCCAATGCCGTCTGCACGATGATGCGCTCCTGGTCGGGCCATTCCCACTTGCCCCGCACCATGTCACGGAGGTACAGTACGCCGTCTGTACCGAGCGCGCACGCCACAGAAGCGGTGTAATCGGCACTCTCCTTCACCGACGCGGCCAAGTCCCAATATCGAACCCACTTCAAACCTTCCGGCGCGGCCTCCACGATCCTGAACCAGTCCCGGCGGAAGACGTTACCGGCCAGCTCGACAAACTCGCCTTCGAGTTCCTGCTTGGCGAACTGTGACGGGTACTGCGCGCGCAGCGTGTCCGCGAAGTCGCTCGGTAAGAAGGGGTTGTCGCCAGTCTTGGCATGGAAAAGCGCCGTGTTCGGCTTGCCACAGCCGAACGTGTCATACGTCCAGTGTTGCCGGCCGCGCGGCGTAAACGTCGCACTAAGCCAGCCCTGTTCGCCGCGCTCACGCAGACAGGCAATGATGATCGTGTAGGCGTCCTGGTGCATGAGGCTTGATTCATCCAGCCATGCGCCGCTAAGATTTGGACCTCGGGCACGCTCAGGATTGTCAACGGACCTGAAAATAACCTCTGCCCCGTTACCGAGCGTGACGCGCATCTCCGTCTGATTGTACTTGCGGATAAAGCGCATTTGCCCGGCCATATCCAGAAACGAACGCCATGAGCTGTCACGCAGCATCGGATATGTCGGTGCGTAGACACCGTACAGCCGGTCATCTTTGGCGCGCAACAGGAGGTCTAGCGCGCCCACGAAGCTTTTCCCGCAACCCCGGCCGCCCACGAAGCCCCGGTACAATGCCTCACTGTCCAGAAACGCTTGCTGCGCTTCATGCACGTCAACGCGCAGCGTCATCTTTCCTCACGACGCGGGTTACAATCTCAAGTGAACCTTCCTGATTCACGGTCACATTGTCGCGCAGCACTCCGAGCGCCTTACCCAATAACTCCTGTGCCCGTTGCGCGTCGTACAATTCCACGTTCACCCCGTTACGCGTGTCGCTGAACTTCTTGACCAGCCGCGAGAAGCGCGGGTCTTTGAGCTTGCTCAGGTCCAAAACGACGCGCTGTGCCAGATACTCCCGCACAGGATTGCCCTTTGCGTCTGCGACCTCGCGTTCGTCAATGATGTTGTCACTCGGTAGGGGGGTACGCGTCCAGCGTTCCACGGCCATGAAGAACTCGCCAATGTCGCTGCGCGCCTGTTCTCCGAGGCGTTCCAACACTTCCGCCGGTTTGATTTGCCTCTCAGCGATACGGCTCTCTATCTCGGAGGCGACTTCGACATCCTTCAACAGCCGTTGTCCATGCGAATACGCCGTCTTCGGGGAATAGCCTGCGCGCCGCGCCGCCTCACTTGCGTTCCAGCAATTGAGGTACTCGGTCACGAACTCCTCTTGACGGCGATTCAACGACATATCTATTCTCCCTAGCGTCAGAATATCATTGACAGTGTGCAGTGCTGTCACTTTCGCAGCGTCGCCAGATACGAGTTTCATCCTGATAGATGGGCAAAACCCGACTGATACGCCACATCAACCGCAAAGTGCTGTTTTTGGACAACCCCGTTAGCTTGGCAATCTCTTTCGTGGACAAAGCCACGCCGAAAGCCATGTACCACGCGACAAGGGCAACTCTCTCCGAGGGCGTCTCTGGCATTGTAGGCATCCTTACTCCTATGGTAACAACCTCGCAAGCTGAAAGATAGCCTCGCGATTGTTCAAGCCGCACAACCGGGCATACAGGTTAATCACGTCCAGGGGTTTGGAAGTGCAACCGGCGAAACAGCCACACACCTGGTCGCGCGTGTCAATCCAGAAAGATGGTTCCGCGTCGTCATGTAACGGACACGGACAGCGCAGCCAGCGATCATGCTCTGCCGCTATCGCCACGACACCAGCCAGGCGCCACAATTGCGCGTGCGCCGCGTCGCGTGTGACGCCCAGCACCACCGCGGCTTTTTCCAGCGTGACGACCTCGCCCAGGGCTAACCACCACGCGAGCAGGGCCAGGCGTTGTAAGGGGGTGTAGTCTGCGTATGCTGCACTGGCGTTGTGTTCGGCCATGTCTGCCTTTCCACCAATGGCAAAGCCGGGGGCACTCAACCCCCGGCTATCCCAACTTATCCCAAACATTCCCCCACTGTCACCGCCCCGTGTGTCACCATGTCAACGGGTGTTTGCGCCATGCCACACACACCACACACACACAACTACCCCCCTACCCCACCCAGCTTGTTAGTTATGTCGAGGTTGCGGGTTGTTCTGTGCGGCATCGACAATCCATTCCATGCGGTCCACCACCGGCAGGATGTCCGCCGCCGGATAGCGCAGCCGCCATTGCCCCTTGCCGTAACGCTCGGCGGCCATGCCACCGTCAGGCATCCGCACAATGTCCGTGAGCCACATGCGGTACTTCTCGCACAGCCGTTCATCACGCCAGCCCGCCGCGGCCAGCGCCCGCACCGTGTTGGCCGTCTCAGCCGTGCGAATGAACGCTTGGAACAGCGCCCGTTCGCCGTCGATCACCATCACGTCCGTAAGCTGCGAGCCGCCATTGACGGTCGNNCCCGGCGCGCCGATCACGTTGTCGCCGGTGTAGTCCCGCCCGTCGCGCAGCTCGCGCTTGTACCAGCCGTCCAGTACCTCTTGCCGCCGCGCCGGGAACTCATCCACCGTCACGAACACCGCGATAGCCAGCGCACCGAGGCCCGCCAGTAGCCAGGCCCGCGCCGTGAGGTGCAGACCGAGCAGCACAATAGCGGCTGCCAACACCAGGGACGCGAGCAGTGCCAGCCCCACCCCCGTGACTGCCGCCTGCGCCAGCGGCACGCCGACGAACGTCACGAAGTCCGGCACAAACGCGGCGTCCTGCTTGATGGTCGGCGCGTCAGTCGGTGCAGTGCCGGCCACGGGAAACTTTGCCATGCCTCACCGTCCTGCGTGGACGCCTTGCAGCGCCACCAAACCACNNCGCAGCCCGCCAATACCATGAGCGCCGCAATGCCGAGCGCCATACCCGCCGGCCCCTGCGTATCAGCCCACCGCTTGACGCGTTGTGCCGCACCGTAAGCGCCCAGCACCACCGCACCGCCGAGTGCAATTAGCCCGGCGTCCATGCCGCCGCCGACCTGCACATCCCGCACGAGGGCCAACAGTGCCAGCGGTGCAACCAGTAGCAAAGCGAGTTTCATATCTCACCTCTGCCGCTTCCACGTCACGATCAGCACCCCAATCAACCCCACGTCAAACAGCGCCAGCGCGTAAATCCACCACGGTGCGGTTACTTGCCGACCCATCGCGGCCATTGCCGCCATGAATGTGTAGTAGTCCTTTTGTTGGATCGTCTGCTGTTCCTGCACCGCTGCATCCGCCCGCTTCACCCCTTCCCACTGGTCGAGCAGGTAGCCCGCGCCCATGAGCACCAACACCCCCAGCACGACCACGATAGCTACCAGATACAGCAGCCCTTGTACTGCGTCACTCATCGTCTACCCCCTACACGAACATAGCGAGGCTTGCGGTGTCCTCGTCGTACCGCACACCGCAGCGCACCAAGTCCCGCACCTGTGCCTCAGTAATGACCTCACTCAGCCTGATGCAGTCTACTTCGAGGTGGATGATGTCATGTTCGGCCGCGGCTATGATGTCCCAATCGGCGTGAGGTTGCAGCCGGTCCAGCAGCATGAACGCGTGCAGGTCTGGCCGCGCGCTGAACTTCTCGGCAACGCTGGCAAAATCAAGATAATCGTCATCGTTGTACTTCTCGAATATCTCGGCCAAGTCCATCCTTACCCCCTTTTGATATGGTCTACANNTCCCACTGGTCGAGCAGGTAGCCCGCGCCCATGAGCACCAGCACCCCCAGCACGACCACGATAGCCACCAGATACAGCAGCCCTTGTACCGTGTCACTCATCGTCTACCCCCTTTTGATATGGTCTACAAAGCGGCCCCGTGCGGCGCGCCGGTTGCGCAGCCGCACCTTGAGGTCGTAATGCACCCAGGCCATGAACGCCAGCCACAGGCCCAGGGCGATAGCCGCACCCGCCACGTAGTCGAGCATCAGCGCCACAGCCGCCGCACGCCGGACAGACGATAACCGTTGACCGTGGCCTGGACTGTCACCGCCTGGCCCTCGTACAGCCCGCGCCCGATGATGTAGCCGGTGTAAGGGATGCCGTCATACTCGACTGTCACCCCTGCCGTGCAAATGCCGAGCCAGCAGTCCACGGCAAACAGCCGCGTCTGGAACTGGATCGGCTGGCCCGCGGGCACCGCCGCGTCCGCCTGCCCCACCCCGGCCAGCAGCAGCAGGCCGACCAGAACGAGCAGCCCCACCAGGACCAGCCGCACCTTGCGGGCGTCCGGGTCGGGTCCGACCATGTGACTGTTCATCATGTCTCCTTTCGGTAAGGGCCGTTAGGCTCTCTGTTGGCTAGCGATATACATGCCGTCGCGCAGTCCGTTTGCGAAGTCGGCTTTGCCTCTCTCAACTGCGAAGTACTGCCATAACAGATTGGCAGTGCAGCGCAGTTC
>MTKZ01133045.1_pt1 | contig 11111 bp, 7 predicted proteins | sample 1042781 | NCBI WGS metagenome assembly MTKZ01 (sample SAMN06212207, study PRJNA360539) | anaerobic digester metagenome | biome: Wastewater treatment plant; material: sludge; isolation source: anaerobic digester fed with sludge from wastewater treatment plant | place: Denmark: WWTP Viborg ...
ACCAGGAAACCCATCGGCTGGACAGCCTCTGATTCTTGAGCCACAATAGCGCTGTCATATTAGCTACTGGCTTCTAGCTCTTAGCTGGGGGGGGCGGCGCCCGACGATCGTCGCTCCCCCACCTCGATAACAACGTGGGGCACCCGCTAGCGGACGGTCAGGTCGCCCTGGAGGAGGAGGATCTGCCGTCTCTGCACTTCGAGCACGCGGAACTGGACCCGCTCGCCCACAGGCAGGCTCTCCAGGAGCACCGCCACCTCGTCGAGGTTGTTGGGGGCGTACCTGCCGATCTGGACGATGATGTAGCCTTCGACGAACCCGGCCTGGTGGGCGGGGCTGCCGTACTCGACGTTGGTGATCTGCAGGCCGGCCCGCAGTTGCGGGTGGATCTTGGCGGCCTGTTCGCGGGTCAGCGCGCGGACGGAAAGGCCCGTTCGCTGCCGGAGGAGTTTGGCGGCATCGGGAATGGGGATCGTGGTCGGCTTGACCGTGGCCTTGATCTCCCGCGAACCTCGCTTGAGGACCATGTCCAACGAATCGTCGGCCGTGATGCCCAGCAGATAGATGTAGTAGTCCGCATCCTGCCGAATGGGTCTGCCGGCCACGCTGACCAGCTCATCGCCGGTTCTGATTCCGGCCTGGGCGGCGGGCCCCTTGGCTTCTGCCACGCGGACACCTTCATGCCAGTCAAGCCGCAGGCCAACCTCAAGCCGCTTGCGGTGCCGGATGGAGAGCATCTCGGGCAGCAGGCTGTGCAACTGGTCGACGGGGATGGCAAAGCCGATGTTCTGGGCGTCGCCGCGGATCGCGGTGGTGATGCCGATCAGCTCGCCGAGGACGTTGAGCAGCGGGCCGCCGGAATTGCCGCGGTTGATGCTCGCGTCTGTCTGGATCAGGCCCTTGTACTCGACCTTTTCGCTGAAGGTCAGCGTGCGGTTCAGGGCGCTGATGATGCCGGAGGTGACGGTGTGCTGGTATTCGAGCGGGTTGCCGATGGCGATGACCGTCTCGCCGATCATCAGGTCGTCGCTTCGGCCGAGGGTAACCGCCTGGCAGGGCGTGCTGGAGTTGATCTTGAGAATGGCCAGGTCGTGCTTCTCGTCGACGGCGACACGATCGGCTTCAAACTCCGTCCCGTCGGCGAAAATCACCCGCTGGTCGACGGCCCGCATGACGACGTGGGCGTTGGTGACCACGTAACCGTCCGGATGAATGATAAAGCCGCTGCCGATGCTGGTGTACTTGCGCCGGACGGGACGCGCAAGCATTTCGTCGAAGAACTCGTTGAACAGACCCTGGGGGAAGATGCTCTGGTAGTTCTCGACCTCCAGCGTGGCAGAGATGTTCACCACCGCCCCGCGGTTCTTCTCGAATACCTCGACGACGGGCGTTCGACGCAAAGAGCGCCGGTCGGACGTGGCCGTCCCGGCGGCATCGAGCGACGGAATCACCGTGGTCAGCAGGAGCGAGGCAATCAAGGTTCTGGCAAGCATGGCACCACCTGCCTTGTTTGAGTGTTCGGCGGGAATGAGTATAACACGGCCGGAAGAATTGGGAATGAGGAATTGAGAATGGAGAATTGCGAATTCCAGGATCGGAGGCGCGGAGCGAAGCACGAGGCCAAAAGCAGGGCCCGGGAGTGGAACGGCGGTGAGCGGAGTTGGGTATCTGAAATCTGTGATGTGAAATCTGCAATCATATCTGGCAGTATCGAGGAGACGCTGGCGCATGTATGACAGATCTCTGTGTGCCGTTGTTCCTGCCTGTTGTCTGGCGGCGGGGTGTGGTTCCCTGTCGGGCGGGCCGGCCGTCGATGCTCCGGCCGTGGTGACACGGGACGTCGATTGGCAAGGGTGGCAGGCAATCGAGCAGACCAACGGCCTGATCACTCTGCGGCACGTCCCTGCCGCCGGGGGTAGAACGCTATCGCTTGAGATCGGCGGCGACGACGCCTTCCTGGTGTTCCCGAACGAGCGCGGGCGCTCCTATCCGGTGGACGGGCGACCGGCGTCGGTGCATTTCGGCGGCCATTACGTGTGCATCGGGCCGGAAACGGTCTGGAACGTGCACGATCAGCCGTTCAATCCGCACGGTGGGCCGTATGAGGCGCGGCGCCAGGTCGATCGGCCCGATTGCCACGAGCTAAGCCTGGTCAGCCGACCGGGAACCCGCAAACACGCCACGGTCTCAATGGAGCGCCGCATTGTCGTTCGGCGCGGCTCGACGCACGTCACGGTTGATGAGGTGGTGACCAATCGCGGCACGGACCCGCTGGAGTTCTACATCTGGGACTTCACGCAGATCGACGCGGCCGATCGTCGAAGGCCGGCGCCCCATCCGCTGCGGCGTTTGAGCGTCTACGTGCCGGTTCCGGTTCACGACGGCCGTCAGCAGTATACGGTATTCACGCCCGGCGACCCCGCCAAACAAGGGCAGTTTGACGAGAGTCTGCCGACCGATGTGCTGGCGATCCATTACGCGGCCGAGCAGTGCAAGATCGCCTCGCATGCCGGGCAGTGGTGGGTTGCGGCCGTCGACCACGACACCGGGTGGACGTATGTCAAGGCGTTCGACGCCGACGCGCAAGCCCGCCACGTGGACGGCAACGGGCCGATCGAGGTTTACGGCTCATTCATGACCGGGCCGGCAGGCCAGCCGTTCGTTGAAATGGAACTGCTTGGCGGGATCAGGCGGTGCGCCCCCGGCGAGTCGATCCGCCATCGCGAGAGCTGGTACGCGTGTATTTGCAGGGGACCGGTGCTGGAGTTCTCGCCGGTCGGCGTGGTTTGCGAGCGGCTGGCGGCAGTCGGGCAGGGAGAAAGCTGCCGCGTCACCGGTCGTTTCGGCGTGTTCCATCTCGGAACGGCACGGCTGCGAGTGGTGGATGGCGATGGGAAGACGATCTGGCAGAGCGAGCCGATGGTCATCGATCCGCGGAAAGAGTTCAGGCTCGATGTTCTGGTCCCTCCTCAGAGGAAAACAGCGAAGATGGTTCTGGAGATCGAGAATCAGGGTGGTGAGAAGATAGGGGTGTTGGGGTGAGTCAGGCTTGCCTGGGCGTCATGACCCCATCCAGGCAGCTTCCATGTTGGGCTGTCATGGCAGGTTTCGCTTCGCGCGACCATGCCCTACCACGATGATTGCTTCAGCATCGGCCCCCAAATGCGATGTTCGCGGTCGAACCTTTGGCGCAGCGTGGGAGAGCCGCGTTTCGACCTGATTTCCGCCGTTGCCAGAGCCACGAGCCAGCAGACGAGCCGGTCGAAATCCTTGAGGTCGATGTACTCGGGGGCGATGCGGCCGGCGCGGTGGTCCATGTTGTGGTAGTTGCCCAGGGGCAGGCTCAGGCCGGTGGTCCGGCGGCCGTACTCCAGGTAGGCGGTCGATTCACAGGAGCCACCGTCGAGAAGCTTTCGCTGAAACGCGAAATCGGGCGTCGTTCGTGCCAAAGCCTCGCCCACCTGGTGGCACCATGCGATCATGCCGTTGTCGAACACCGACATGCGGTCGCCCACGCGGACGACGGGCCCGCCGCCCATCTGGACACCCGGTTGGACGGGGCTGCATTCCACGGACAGCACGCGGGCCTTCTTCGGCAACAAACTGCTGCGACACGCGGCGATGGCCCCGGCAAAGCCCACCTCTTCGGCACGGGTGAGCAGCACACCCATGTGAACCGGTTTGCCGAGGTCATGCAGCACGTCGAGTGCGGCCAGAGCGCCGGCCACACCGGCGATGTCGTCGCAGCCGCGGGCAAACAGGCGGGAACCACGAATCGTCGGATTGGGCAGGTCCCACATGCCGACGGCTTCGACGGCGACGGGTCGGGAAACCGAGACGACGGCCGTCGAAATCCGCTGCCGGCCCATGACGTCGGTCACCTCGTACGAGTCGATTCTTCCGCGGACCCACCGGCGATTACTGTGGAAGCGCACCCGAGCCTCGCGAAAGAAATCGGGTTGGACGCCGCCGTGCCACCTGGCTTCAAGCCGGTGGTCATCCAGCATTCGGACGGCGGCGAAGCCTGGGTGATCCAAGTGCGCCGACAAGAAGAAGTCCGGCGTCGGGCCTCGACCGCCGCGACGCAGATCGAGGCGGAGATTTCCGTAGCGGTCGGCCGTCAACTTGATGCCCGGCCGTCCGGCGGCCCACCCGCGGATGCACGCGATGACTGCGTGCTCGTGAAAGGGCGATGTTGGCAGGGACAGCAGGTCCAGCAGCAGGCGGCGATGGGATTCTCGCATGTCGAGCAGCCTATGCGGTGTCAGGCGAGGAATCAATTGAGGACAATGACGGATCAGCCGGCATTGCTTCAACAGGCTTGCCGACCAGCTTCATCGGGGGCTTGATCTCGGGCTCTGCAAGTGGTCGCACAGCCGTCAACCGAGCCCACTCTGGACTGAATGGCCACCGGCAGCGGTCCCGGCCGTCGTGCCGCTCGGGGCGGACTCATCGAACATGGCCACAGACTCGAGGCAGGCGACAGAAGTAAGGGGATCACAAAGGGTATTCATCGACCTGCGGGGCTCTTCGGCCGATAACGAGGGAAGACTTCGCCGCCGGCTCGTACACCATGGAGACCGGTCTGATTTTCTCGATTGGGGGCTCTGGCCGTATACTGGCGGGCGGTCACGCGGCAGAGACGGAGTTGAACAGATGTCCACAGCGGCAGATGGGCCGGAGAGCATATGGAGATAGAGCCTCAGAAGCGTATGGAGACATATCCCCCTGGTCAGTCGGTCGGCGCCGCCGACCGACCTGGCGAGGACGCTGCTTCCCCTGCGACGCCGGTTCTCGCCGATGCGGAGGGGGCTCCGTCTGCAGTCGAACCTGCCTGGCTGACCCAGTTGGCTCGCCGACGCCCGGATTTCGTCTTCATGGCCCCCTATCTGGCGTATCTGCTCCTCCTGCCCCTGAAGGACTGGGTGCCGGCCGCCTACTTGCCGTGGGCCACCGCCGCTCGGGGCATCCTGGGCCTGCTGGTGTTCTGGTCTCTCCGTCGCCATTTTCCGCCGCTGGGCAAGCCCCACTGGCCTATCGCGATCACCGCGGGCGTGTTGAGCGCGGTGCTATGGGTTGGCGGCGAGTACCTGTTCGATCAGATCCACCTCGGGGGGCGGTTCTTCGTGTTCCCCGGCGTCCTCGAGGTCAAAGACCCGCGCGAGGGCCTGACCGCGCTCTCATGGGCGTCGCAGGTGATGTTACGTCTCGCGGTCGCGACGATCACCGTGCCGATCGTTGAGGAGATCTTCTGGCGCGGCTTCCTGCTTCGGGCCTTCATCAACTGGGACCGCTTCGAGCGGGTTCCGCTGGGCGCTTTCGCCTGGCGGGCGTTCATCGGCACGGCCTTGCTCTCCTGCCTTCAACACCCTGACAACTGGGGTGTCAGCATACTCTGCTGGCTGGCCTGGAACGGGCTGATGTACTGGAAGAAGAGCCTGCTGTGCCTCATGATCACGCATGGCGTCACCAACCTGGTGCTCTATCTGTACGTGATCAGAACCGGCGACTGGCAGTTCTGGTGAAAGAAACACTGCGCAGGTCGCCGGTAAGGCACCCCGGACTTCAACTCGACCCCGGCCCCATCCAGGACCATGGGCAAACGAAGCCATNNAGGGCATGTGGCGGTGTTGAGTTTGACATCTCGATAAAGGCGCGTTGAACACGGGTGCGGCGGCGCATGTGCCGGAAACGGCACAGAACGTCTGTTCAGGTGCAAGCCCTGGCCGGATCACTGTTCAGCCAGGATGATTTGTGAATCCCCGGTCAAAACCTAGTGGCCGTTCCTGATGAGCGGGGCTNNGGGGGCTACAAGATAAACATATGCAGGGAGGTGGGTGTTTGCCTGAAAACGGTTGCCTCAGGCCCTGCGAGGCAGGATGGACTGAGGCGGGACAAGGATGGATGTGCCAAATTCTAATGGCAGATATAGCCACATCAGTATGATTCTTTGGGCCTCGTCCGACATGCGGTCAGGTAAGGTGTCAGGGATGAGGTGTGTCGTATGTTGATCTCAGCAGGTGGGCGGCGTTCCGCTCTGCGGGGGAACCGGCAAGGATGTCGGCCTCACACGTGCAGAGATGAGCGTTGCCAGTCTGTTGTGGGATGTCATTTCGAGGGAACAGAACAGACGTGCCATGTTGCCTGGATGGGCCTTGGGTTGGTGAAGCGACGGTCGAGGACGGGACGACATGAGCGAGACGGCGAGGATGCGCGGACCACGCTCTCAGTGGCGGTCGAGCGACCTTGTTGGATCCCACCCTGCAGAAGACCGGTGAATGCCCGCTGACGAATTGCGTGGTATTGAGGTCTAAGGAGGAAGGACCGATGGCGACGACTGGAAAACCCGTTCCCAGCCTGCCCCGGATCGTCGGGACAGCTTCTGCGATTCGGCGCCTGGCAGGGCAAATCGAAATGGTCAGTCGTCGCAACTGCACCGTGCTGACCTTGGGTGAATCCGGCACCGGAAAAGAACTGGTGGCGCGGCATATTCACGCCGCCAGTTCCCGAGCGGCGGGGCCGTTCGTGGTGGTTGACTGCACCACCATGCACGACACGCTGCTCGAATCACAGCTCTTCGGTCACGTGAAGGGGGCCTTCACCGGAGCCACTCACTCCACGCTGGGCCTGTTCCGGGCCGCCGATCATGGCACGCTCTTTCTCGACGAGGTCGGCGAGCTGCCTCCGGCGATTCAGGCCAAGCTGTTGCGCTGCATCCAGGAAAGCGTCGTCACGCCGCTGGGTTCCACCGGGGCGGTCCCGGTGGATGTGCGGATCATCGCGGCCACCCATCGGGACCTGGAGGACATGGTCCGGAAGGGCACATTTCGGACGGATCTCTACTACCGCTTGAATGTGGTTCGCCTGCAGGTGCCGCCGCTCCGGCAGCGGCGTGGTGACATCCCTGCCCTGGCGAACCACTTCCTTGCCGAACAGGCCCGCATCTATGATGAGCCTGCCAAGCAGCTTTCGCCCGCCGTGCTGGACATTTTCAGCCGGCACGCCTGGCCCGGGAACGTCCGGGAGTTGCAGAATGCCGTCGAGAACGCCTGCGTGTTCTGCCCGGGCTCCCTGATCCTGCCCCAGCATCTGCCGGAAAGCCTGCGGCAGGAGACGGTCGCCGAGGTCACCTGCGCCTTCGGCAGAATCCGTTCGGGCGTTCCCGAGAGCTGCGTGCCCACAACCCTGGCGCTGGCGGAACGTAATACGATCCGGCAGGCACTGTCCGCGGCATCGGGCAATCGCACGCGGGCGGCCGAACTGCTCGGCGTCGAACGTCACCGACTGGCCAGGTTGATACAACGGCACAAGTTGATCGCAACAGCAGTAGCCTACCTGTATACTGACTGTTGCTGGTCCAGCGATTGCCTCCTTAACCTCTTCGGTTGATGCCGGTCATCGAGACGCGGATCGTCGGCTGAACCCCGACCTGCCGCACCGCCACCGATCTCAGACGTATCGCAGGCATCGTCTGCCTCCGTCGTTTTCTTTGCTGCCAACAAAGCTGCGACAACCGACAGCGGTGGTTTGCCCGTTCCGCCTTCGTCGTTCCATTCCTTCGAGGTGAATCATGACGAGGCATCTCGGCGTTTTGGCACAAAATGTTCCATCGTACCGCAACACAAGAGCCCATCGAAGCTTGGATGAACCGGCACGGTCCACGCAGGAACAAAAGCTTCCATCGTAGGCTTTCATCGTCCTTCGGCGGGGCAGGGGACCGGTCGGAGCGTAAACGGCGGCGTCCGCGGGAGATGTGCGATTCACGGCCGTTTTTTTCAGTCTGGCACGCCACCTGCAAAGGAATCCTCTCCGAGGCGTCCGCATGGCCGAAGCCCGCGGGCGCCGGGGAGACGCCGGAATGACCAAGCTTCAAACTTCACGAGCGGTGGCCGTTTCGTTCGGCACTCCCGTGGAGGCCTGCATCGACGACCTGGTGGCGCAGCACGGAATAACCGTACTCAAGGCGGACTCGGCCGATGCGGTTTTCGAGAGTGTGCGGCGGCTGCGTCCCCCTCTTCTGATCCTGGGCATGCGGCGACCGGAGTCGGAGGCCGCGAGACTGATCAAAATGCTGACCGGCGCGTTTCCGGGCGTTCCGATCGCGGTCGTCGGGACCGAGCCGGAGGAGGAGGTTGAGCGGGCCGCCCTCCAAGCAGGAGCCCGCTACTACCTGACCTGCTCGAATGGCTGCTGCGATCGGGAGGCGTTGGAGTCGATTCTCTCGCGGTACGACGCGCCTTGACTGACGGCGCATCGTATCGCCGAGACGCGAGGGCCTGCCGACAAAGTGCCGCCGGAACCGGTGTTCGGCAACGCAGAGGAATACAGGACCCCGTTCTAAGGGCCGTGACAGACGGAAGGATGGTATGGAAATGACAAACGCTCACAATCGCCACAGTCCAGTCGCATGCGGGATCGTCGTCGCCATGGTGGCCATGGCGTTACCCCTTGACCTGCTGGGAGTGACCGTCCAGGTCCGCGACCCGGCCGGCAACCCGGTCAGCGGGTTCCGCTGGCTGCTGGAGGAGGACAACACCAACCAGCCGACCCCCGGCGTCTCGACGGCCAACGTCATCGCTCTGGACATTCACCAGAGCCATGCACCGACGGTCAGCGCCGGGCACAGCGACACCGATACGGCGGCTATCGCAGTGCCGGACGCGACCAAGAGGTACTTCGTTTCGGTGCTGCCCGACGCCGGTTACACCATGAGCGGGACGAACGCATGGGACGCGAACGGTACGGTCACGGTGATTGTCAACCCGTACCCGATCCCGACGGCGCAGATTACCATCTTTGTTTTTCACGATCATGCTCCGATCAACAACGATCCGAACCCGCCGGCCGAGGAAGGCCTGGCGGGCTTCACCGTGCAGATCGCCGACATGCTTGGCGGGCAGATGATGGACGTTTTCGGCAACCCGCTGGGCACCACGTACAAGTCCAGCGACGGCGGCGGGTTCGAGGTGGACATGATGGGCAGCGGCTTCGTCGTCACCGACGCCAACGGCGAGGCGGTGATCGAGAACNNACTCGAGAACATTGCGCAGGGCAAGTACGCGGTGACGATCAGCCCGCCAGCCGGTCAAAACTGGATTCAGACCACGACCATTGAAGGCTCCCCCGTCATTGACGCGTGGGTCAAGGCGGGCGAAGGACCGCTCCTGGTGGAGTTCGGTCCGGCCCTCACTCATATCTTCATGGGCTTCGTGCAGCCGTTTGACATCCTCAGTACCCTACCTAATCCCACTGGCGAAATCGGGAGCATCACCGGTCGGCTGGTGTACAGCCACACCTCGCGGCCGCCGGTGACCCAGGGCTTCTTCTCCGGCCCGCCGATCCCGACCGGGCTCATCGGCCGGAACGCAGGCACGCAGGGCGTGTATTTCGGGGCTTGCGACAGCGAAGGTAATTTCACGATCGGAAACATCCCCCCAGGCGTGTACCAGATGGTCACCCTGGACAAGAACCTCGATTCCATCATCGGGTTCAGCACGATTACCCTGCCGGACCTCAACGGGAACATGGACCTGAACCTCGGGGATGTCCAGGGCTTCGCGTGGTGGGCCAACCTCGAAGGGAGCGTGTTCTATGACGATGACGGCGACGGCTTCCGCGATGAGGGTGAAATGGGCATGCCTGACCAGGCCGTCAACCTCCGCTTCCGCGACGGCCGGATCTACCAGGCGACCACAACCGACCCGCTGGGCAACTATGCCCTGAACAGAATCTTCCCGTTCTTCAAGTGGCTGGTTGCGGAGGTGGATTTCCTCCGCTTCCGGGACACGGGGTTCACCAACGTGGTGGACTACGGCGGGGAAATCCCGCCTCATGACGGCTGGAACATGCCGTCTTTCGGCAAGCTGAACCCCCAGCCCCAGGCGGAAGTCAACCCCAACACCGGCAACAACCTGTCCCGCACCGAAGTGTCCGATGCCGCCGGGGCCACGCTGCTGCAGGGCATACAGGTCTACGCCGGCCAGACCAACATCGTCGACTGGGGCAAGCGCGACTATGAGTTAGGTGAGAGCGGCGGAGTCAGCGGGATCGTTTACTACGCGATCACCCGGGCCGAGGACGACCCGGCCTTTGCCGCAGGCGAGGACTGGGAGCCCGGCGTCCCGCGGGTCCAGATTAGCCTCTACGCAGATGGCGACGGCAATGCGGAGATCGACGACCTGGACGGGGACGGAGTCGTCACCCTGGCTGACCGCNNGCCTGAAGACGTCGACTGGGACGGCGACGGGCTCTTTGACCCCGGCGATGCCATCCAGATCGCCCACAGCGACAGTTGGGACGACAACCAGCCCACCGGGTGCATCCAACCCCCGATCACGGTCAACGGTGAGCTGGCCAGCGACTGCTATGACAACTTCGGGACGTGGAACCAGATGCGGCCGGGCGTGTTCGACGGCGGATTCGCTATTGGTTCGCACTTTCCGGGCGGCATGGCCAGCGGCAGCGAGGAAGTCGATGGGCTGCCTCCGGGCCTTTACATCGTCGAGGCGGCCACCCCGCCTGGCTACGAGCTGGTGAAGGAAGAGGACAAGAACGTCGATTTCGGCGACGAATACGTGCCGAATACCCTCATGGCCTTCGAGTTGCCTCCCCCGACCCCGCCTCCGGTCTGCGTGGGCGACGACCATGTCGTGCCCGACATGCTCTCGCTCTTCCCGACCGTCGAGGCCCCGTTCGCCGGAGAGACCCGGCCGCTGTGCGACCGCAAGTGGGTCGCCCATTCGGGCGGGCAGAACACGGCGGCAAACTTCTTCCTCTTCACCCCGGTGCCCAAGGCTGCCCGCGCGGTCGGCGTGATCAACAACGATCTGGCCGCCGAGGGCGACCCCAGCAGCCCGCTGTTCGGCGAGAAGCAGGCTCCCTCCTGGATCCCGATTTCCTGGCAGGACTTCAACGGGAACGAGCTGCTCCGCACCTACAGCGACGAATTCGGATCATACAACGCGCTGCTGCCCTCGACCTACTCGGTCAACATCCCGGCTCCATCGGGAGTGGCCCCGCACATGATTTCCTTCGTGCTGAATCACCCCGGACCAATCCCCGATCCCAACAACCCGGGGCAGACGAGGATCGATCCGTTCTTCGACTCCAGC
>MTKZ01126171.1_pt1 | contig 11110 bp, 12 predicted proteins | sample 1042781 | NCBI WGS metagenome assembly MTKZ01 (sample SAMN06212207, study PRJNA360539) | anaerobic digester metagenome | biome: Wastewater treatment plant; material: sludge; isolation source: anaerobic digester fed with sludge from wastewater treatment plant | place: Denmark: WWTP Viborg ...
TGGGAACTTGTTTCCGCCATACCCTCCAGATACGTCAGGAATCCCGGCGCCCACTGCCGGGAGCTGCAGGGGGCCATCCTCTGTTTCAAGAGACAAATTTCTGAATGACCGATAAGAAGAGCCCTTCGGCGATTGTCCTTTTATCGGGGGGGCTCGACTCGGCGCTCGCAGCGGCGCTTCTCAAATCAATAGGCGTATCGGTCACCGCGGTGAATTTCTCCACCGGTTTCTGCATCTATCAGCACAGGCACAGAACCTCCCTTCCAAACGAAGAACTCTCCCCTCTCTTCGACGCCGCGTCGAGGGTCGCGAAGGAGATCGGAGTTCCTCTCCGCTCGTACGACATAAGCTCCGATTTCCTCGATGTCGTCCTGAACCCGCCTCACGGCTACGGCGCCAATTCCAACCCGTGCATCGACTGCAGGATCCTGATGCTGAAAAAGGCAGCGGCCATCATGAAAGAGAGCGGAGCTGATTTCGTCGCGACCGGCGAAGTCCTGGGACAGAGGCCGATGTCTCAGAGGAAGGATACACTTCCGGTCATCGAAAGGGAATCCGGCCTCAGGGGCAGGCTTCTCAGGCCCCTCTGCGCCCAGTACATGAAGGAAACCGACGCCGAGAAGAGCGGCCTCATTGACAGGAAGAAACTGAAGAATTTCACCGGCAAAGGCCGCGGCCCGCAGATCAGGCTCGCTGAAGAACTGGGGCTCAAGGACAATTTCGCCCCCACGGGAGCTTGCTGCTTCCTTACCGACATGAGCTACTCGAGAAAGTTCCAGGACAAGCTCGCCCATTCGGACCGCAAACTTACTATGGAAGATGTCGAGCTTTTGATGGTCGGAAGGCATTTCAGGCTGGGAGAAAAGCTGAAGCTGATAATCGGGAGAAGGTTCAGGGAGAATGTCGCACTGGAAAGGTTCGCGAGGGGAAGGATAAGAATGGAGGCGCCCGACGCGAAGGGCCCCGTCGGCATAATAGACGAGTGCGTCCCGGACCCCCGGCAGGAAACCCTGTGCGCCTCGATCCTCGCGAGATACACCGACGCTAGGAACGAAAAAAGTGTTAAAATCGCCTTGTCGTTCCCGGACGGCAGCGAGAAGACAGTAGAAGCCGCGCCGCTCCGGGATGACGATTTGCTCGGGAAATACAACATCTAGCCGGAGGATAACGCCTTGGGTTCAGACATTTCTCCACTGTCCATACTTAATTTCGCTTATATGATCTTCGTCCTGCTTATCTCGCTCTCCGTCCACGAGAGCGCGCACGCGTTCATCGCCGAGAAAAGGGGCGACAACACCGGCAGGATGCTCGGAAGGATCACCCTGAACCCGCTGAAACACCTCGACCCGATAGGCTCGGTGGTCGTCCCGGTCTTCCTCTTCCTGTTCAACCTTCCGGTCTTCGGCTGGGCGAAGCCGGTCCCCGTCAACCCCAGGAATTTCAGGCAGTACCGCCTCGACAACGCGCTCGTTTCTGCCGCGGGCCCCGTGAGCAACCTGATGCTCGCGCTGGTATCCACCGTTGCCATGGCGGGCTATCTGATCGTCGTCGGCAGGGAAAGGTTCTGGGCGGAGCTGGGCCAGGAATACACCCCCCCCGCGCTGATGATCCTCTTCGCCTCCATCAACCTTCTACTCGCCGCGTTCAACGCGATACCCATATTCCCGCTGGACGGGTCCCACATACTCGAAGCCGTCCTGCCGAAGGGCGCCGCTTCACGGGCTTACGACAAGATCAAGCCTTTCAGCTTCCTGATACTTCTTTTCCTGATGATGACGCCCATCCTGGGGACGATCCTTCACTTCGTCCTCAACATCCTCCTGATGGCATTCGTCTTCTTCCCGTTGACCCTCGTGGCCTCGATAGCGGGACAATGATAAGCAGATACAATCTCGGGCCCCTGAAATACCCCTACCTCGTTTTCAGGATCGTCAGGAGCCTGCTGACCCATGTCACCCTCTACGGGATGATGCTCCTTATCGGCCCGCTCGTGATCCTATTCCTCCTGTTCTTCAGAAAAAGGTTCCCCACCAGGGCCGCGTACATCTGGTCACTTCTCACGACCGTCGCGGCGGGAATAGAGGTAGACGTCATCGGAAGACATCATCTCGGGAAGGATACGGTCCAGGTCCTGGTCGCAAACCACACGAGCAATTTCGATGTCCACGCACTCATCCTTTCGCTGAACAGGTATTATTACAGGTTCGTGGCCAAGAAGGAGCTCGGATGGCTCCCGATCTTCGGCTGGGCGCTCTGGCTTTCCGGCTTCCCTCTCGTGGACCGCAAGGACAACGCCGCCTCCGTGAAGGAGATGCAGAGGCTCGAACAGATGATGAAAAAAAAGAAGATGAAGGTCGTCATCTTTCCGGAGGGCACGAGGAACAAGGGCCCCGGCCTGCTTCCCTTTAAGAAGGGAGCCTTCATCCTCGCACTGAACCTCCAGGCGGAGATAGTCCCCGTAGTGATCGGAGGAGCGAGGGATGTCCAGAAACAGCACGGATTCTTCATCGAACCGGCCAACATCGAGGTCAGGTTCCTGCCCCCGATCCCGACGGAAGGGATGACCTACGAAGACCGGGACAAGCTCATGGAGACGACTTTTATAGCCATGCACGACGCTCTCCCGGAGAACGAAAAAGAAGCCTCCTTGACGACGGAAGAGAAGCAACCGGATGATATCGTTCAACCAGTCCCCTGAAACATTTTTCGTCGAGGAGATCCCTGTTTTCGAAGAAGATGGGGGCGGCGAACACCTGTACGTGACTTTCAGGAGAAAGGGCCTCTCCACGCCGTTCTTGGCGGAAGAACTGAGAAAGATCCTCAAGATCCGCGAAGAAGAGATAGGCTTCGCGGGGAACAAGGACAAGCTTTCCACTTCCGTCCAGACCTTCTCGCTTCCCGCCAGGCTCGAAGCCAAGATATTGAGCGCTTTCGGCTCCCTCGGTGCTGAGGTCCTGTCGGCATTCCGGCAGCCTGCGAAACTGAGAATGGGAGAACTGCTCGGGAACAGGTTCATAATCTTCCTCGACCACGACAGAGACGGCGATACCCTCGACCTGCGAGCCGGCCTTGATATCCTGGAAAGGGAGGGCATGCCCAATTTCTTCGGCCCGCAGAGACTTTCGGACGAAGACTCTTTCGTCGCGGGAAAGAGGATCTTCCTCAACCAGGCACCCAAGGGCGGATCGCGAAGGAGACGCTTCTTCGTTTCCGTTTTTCAATCCCGCATATTCAATTCATACCTCGAAGGAAGGATAGAAGCCGGCCTTTACCCAGTGCCGGTCGAAGGCGACGTCCTTCTCGATCCCGGTTCCGAAAGGGAGTTCCACTTCAGGGAGATGACGGGGGAACTGGCAGGCAAGCTAGATTCCCTGGATGCGCATTTCACAGGCCCCATGATCGGCGCCAGGATGATCATCCCGCGCGGGCTCTCTCTCGAGATCGAAAAAGAGGCAGTAGAGAAATTCGGCGTGCCGTTCGCGAGCCTTATCAGGTCGAGAGTGCCCGGTACCCGGAGAGCCGCGAGGATAAGAGTGTCCGGCCTTCGGATGGAACAGCTGGAAGGGAGCCGCCTCGCCCTCTCCTTCTCCCTTCCGAAGGGCTCCTACGCCACGACGCTCCTGAAACACTGCGGCGTAAGGCTTTTGCAGGAAGAAAAACACAGCTCCGGCAAGTAGTCCTTTCTCCCCGTGTTATCACTTGACAATCGAGATCCTTCCCCGGATAAATCCGGTATGGCGGTTTTTTTCCTGCGGAGGTATAATTATCGTGACGAAGGAGCGGAGAGATGGCCGATAAGATCACTTTCGAACCTCAGAAGAAGCCCTTGGAGACGGGCGGCATGCTCAAGAACGCCGCGGAAGAGAAGAACGTGATCCAGGAAGTGGACAAGATCATCGCGGACGCCATAGAAACGAACGCGACCGAGGTCCACTTCGAGCCTGGTCCCGAAGGTTACCTGATCCGAAGGAGGGAGGGCACGGCCCTTCACGAGGTCGGCAAAGTAGAGGAAAAGCTGAAAGGCAACGTCGCCAACCGCCTGAAGGTGCTCGGGGGCATGGACATCACGAAGAACAAGATCCCCCAGAGCGGCTTTTTCAAGAGCCAGAAGGGTGAAAAGAAACTCGAGCTTTACGTCCATCTTCTTCCCACGCTCTTCGGCGAAGCGATAATAATCAAGATCTCCTACAAGCAGAGCGCCACGATGCGCCTTGCCCAGCTCGGCGTAATGCAGTCGGTCCTCGTGGAGTACGCCAAGGCGCTGGCAAAGGGTTCGGGGCTCTACCTCGTCACGGGCCCTCCCGGCTCCGGCAAAAGGACGACCGTTTATGCTTCCATTCTGGAGATCTACAAGCCGAACCAGCTCGCGATGGGATACGACCCTGTCGTCAAGTACGAGATACCCGGAATGGTGCAGGGCAAGCCGGACGAGAAGAGCGAGTTCACCTTCGCGGAGGCGATCTTTTCTCTGATGAAACAGGAGCCTGATATCGCCTACATCGGCGACATCACCAACGAGAGCGAGGCGCGCGCCACGATCCAGGGAGCCTTCGCGAAAAGAGTCGTGCTCGCGAGGATGACTGCGAACGACACCGTGAACGCTATCCAGAACCTAGTCGACATGGGGATCCAGCCGTTCCTGCTCGCCGCGTCGCTGACGGCGATCATCAACCAGAGGCTGGTCCGCAGGCTCTGCGCGTCGTGCCGCGAAGCCTACCCGGCTACCGAGTCCATCCAGAGGGAGCTCGGGCTGAGGCTTCCGGAAAACTCCCGTTTCTATAAGGCGAAGGGCTGTCCGCAATGCCAGAACACCGGGTATTCGGGTGTCGTCGCTCTTTTCGAGCTTTACAAGCCGAGCGAAGAGCTGAACAAGATGGTCGTCGCGAAAGAATCGATCCAGGCCGTCAGGACGCAGGCGTACAAGGAAGGATTGTTCTCGCTGAAGAAGGACGGCATCCAGAAGGCCCTGGCGGGCATGGCCACTCTGGAGGACGTCCTGAACAGCCTGTAGGGGGATACCATGGCCGAGAAGCTCATACTCCGGAAAAGGGACGGATCGATGCTCAGGTGTACATCAAGGATTCCCTTCTCAGCCGCGTTCCACAAGATCACGGTTCTGGACCAGGATGGAAAGGTCCTTAAATTCCCCTTGAGCGAACTGAAGGCCATTTTCTTCGTGAAAGACTTCGACGGCAATCCGCACTACAAGGCGGGAAGGGAGTTCGGCGAGGGTTCTCCCAGGGCCGGCAGGATCTTCAGCGTCGCGTTCCACGACGGAGAGGTGATCAAGGGAAGGGTGCTCAACCTCGCCGAGGAGAACAGCGGTTTTTTCCTCTACCCCGCCGATCCGCTTGACAACAACGAGAAGGTATTCATCGTCAGGAGCGACGATCTGAGGGTGACGCCGGAGCCTGAATGAACGCGGCCCTGGCAGCCCTCCTGAAAACCCTCGGCGACCGGCACGGCAGGACCATCCTCGCCGCGGAAAACGCCGACGAGGGGACCCTCCACGACAACTGCTTCGGCGTCCTCTCGGAATCGTTCCATCTCATAGCGCTTGAAGGCCTTGCGGCCTACCTCGAGAGGCGGGTTTACGCGAGAGAGCTTGCCCAATCCGCCACGACCTTCCTGCACGACCCTTCCGTACCCAACATAGTGAAGTTCCAGTCGCAGCTCTTCGCCAGGTACAGGCCTCTTTTCGGGCAGGTCTTTCCCGTAAGATTCCCCGGAAAGGACCTCATACCCCTCTACCTGAAAAAGTACCTCCAGATACTTGACGAGTTCAACCAATTCTCGCTTCTTGAACGCGACAAGAGGAACGCCCCGGAGGCGGAGAGGATCTTATTCGAGGCCATGACTTTCCTGGTCAACAACTGGACCCCCGTCGTGGCTCACCTGAAGCCTTCCCAGAATGTGCCCGACGGCCCCGAGGTCATACCGCTGTCGAAGGACGGCCCGCCGGTATCGAAGATCAGGACCGTATCGCACCAGGTCAAGGAAGGCCTCTACTTCGTCCCGGAAGTGGGGCAGCCCCTCTGCCTCTACCCTTTCCTGCACAACGAGAACGGCCACTCTTTCGTCCTCAGGATGCTCACGAAGGAGGGCGCGTTCTACCGCGGCATAGACGAGCCCGGCTACCGGCTCCTGCTTTCGCCGGGCCTGCTCATAGAGTTCGGAGAGATCCTGTTCAGGCAGGGCGCCTACGATGACGCCCTCGCCTTCTACCGCCTCGGAGGGTCGCAGAACAGGGAGGTCCTTATCTTCGCGTCGGCGCTCACCCATTGCATCAACTCCGTTCAGCTGAACAAGGAGGGGGAATACCTCCGTGCGGCGGCCGAGCTCGAGCTCGCCCTCGCGGTCAGGCCGGACCTCCCCGTCCTCTACCACGAACTGGCGAGCNNCGTGAGCGACGAAGGTTACGTGACGCTGGGCGACATTTTCGCTGCGAAGGGAGACTGGGCGAGAGCCAACCGCGCCTACGAGAAAAGCCTCTCGATAAACCCCTACCATCCCGGAGTCATGGCCAAAAGGACCATTCTCAGGGGAAAAGCCGAGACCAGGCCCGCCGGCATCGAAAGGCCGGAGCCCCCCTCCGACGACCTCCTCGAGAACCTCAATTCCGTGATAGCCTTGAAACAGAGGGAACCCCTTGTCGGCAGGAGCGAAGAGCTGAACATACTCATCGAGATCCTTACCTGCAGGGACAAGAAGAACGCAATCATAGTGGGAGACTCAGGCATCGGCAAGACCTCCCTGGTCGAGGAGTTGGTCCAGAGGGTCCTTACCGGAGAGATACCGGCCTCTCTCAGGGGGAGGAAGTTCTTCCTGCTGAACGCCGGGAGCCTCATTGCCGGAGCTCGCTTCAGGGGGCAGTTCGAAGAGAGAGTCCTGGAGGTCGTCAAGAAGATCAAGGAACAGGGCGAGATCCTTGTCGTCGAAAACATCCACCAGCTCGTGAGTTCCGGCAGTTCGCGAGGCTCGGCGCTTGATTCGTCTTCTCTCATAAAACCTTTCCTGGCAAAGGGTGCCATAACCGTCATCGGCACGACCGACCCCGAAGCGTACTCCAACATCCGCGAAAAGGACCCCGCGTTCCTCAAGTTCTTCCACACGATGAACCTGGAAGAGCTCCCGCAGGATGTCGTCAGGGAGATAATCTCGTCGAGGAAGAAGGCATACGAGGACTTTCACGGCGTGACCGTCCCGGACGGGCTTTTCGAGGGATGCGTCGAGCTAGTGAAAATGTCGGTCGGCGACAGGATGCTCCCCGAAAGCGCGCTAGACCTGATGGACAGGGCCTGCGCTTCCTGCGCCCTTTCGTCATCCGTCGGCAGGTCTCCCGCGACGGTAACCGAATCCGACATTCTCGAGACTCTTTCCGAAATGTCCGGCATCAGCTACGAAAGGCTCTCCAGGCTTACCCCCGAGCGGCTGGCCTCGCTCGAACAGAACCTGGCCGAGAGCGTCGTGGGGCAGGACGACGCCATAAGCAAAGTGTCGCGGGTGGTGAGGGCATGCAAGCTCGGCTACGACCTCCACCCTTACCGCCCAGACGGAGTGCTTCTGTTCGTCGGACCCACTGGCGTCGGGAAGACCGAGCTCGCCAAGACTCTCGCGAAGGTGCTCTTCGGGGACGAGGACAAGCTGATAAGGATAGACATGAGCGAGTACATGGAGAGGATCTCCACCTCCAGGCTCATAGGGACCTCCCCCGGATATGTCGGCTACTACGACCCAAACCAGCTCACCGATAAGATACGGAAGAACCCATACTCGGTGATGCTCTTCGACGAGATAGAAAAAGCCGACCCGCAGGTGCTGAACCTTTTCCTCCAGATCTTCGACGCCGGAAGGCTGACGGACGGCAGGGGGCGTACGGTCAGGTTCAACCACGCGACTGTCATAATGACCAGCAACCTCGGAACTGATGTCTTCACGAGGTCGAAGGTGGGCTTCCAGTCCAGGAACATCATGATGGACGAGAAGGCCCAGATCATGAAGGAGGTCCGCCAGTTCTTCACTCCCGAGTTCCTCAACAGGATAGACGAGATCGTCGTCTTCAACCCCCTCTCCCAGGGCGACGTCATCAGGATAATCGACCTCGAGCTCGAAGAGCTCCTGAGAAAGCTCGCCAACGAGGGCAAGGATCTCAGGCTCAGCCCGGGGGCGAGGGAATACCTGGCGGAAGCCGGGTACTCTTACGAATACGGCGCGAGGAACCTCGCCCGCGTCATCAGGCGCGAGGTGGCGGAACCCCTGGCCATGAAGGCGCTCGACCCGCTGTGGCACGAAAAAGGGGTGGTTTTCGTTGAGAGAAGCGGCGGCGGCCTTTCCATCTCGCTTCTGGACCGCGAGGAGAACGAGAACGAGTTGTCGCAGAACGGCGCCGGCAGCGACGAAAAAGAATCTGACGAGAGGTAAGCAAGATGTTCGGGAGACTTTTCGGCCTTAAACCGCTTGACAAGGAGAAGATCAGGAAGAGCCTCTACCAGCCGCCGATCGAAGAGGGCGGGCGCGAAGAGAAGAAGAGAAAGCTCGAGGACGTGAAGATAGAATCGAAGGACAAGTACCCCTTCAGGCCGGGACTCGGCGGAAAGAAGGTCATCGGCCTGAAGACGGTCGTCGACACCAGGAGAGCGCTCGAAGAGGGAGTAAGGCCTCTTCTCGACATCTACGGAGCCAATTCGGCCCTCTCGTCCTTCTTCATGGCATGCGGCAACGATTCGAGGGGCGAATCCTTCCTCTCTCTCCTCGATCCTTCATTCCATTCGGAAAACTCGAGAACACAAAAAGTGAGGCGTGAAGGATTCAAAACGGCGTACTCGGGGCTTCTCTCCCCTCCCCGCCCCGTTTCCGGTGGGCTGTCCGAGGCCGCTTCCGAGATAATAAGGAAAGGGCACGATGCCGGTCTCTACGGTTTCTCTCCCGCGAAATGGAAGTCCGCCGTTTCTTCGAGAAACGAGGACGCCGTGGCTCTCAATTACGAACGGGGCCTCTCCGAGTTCGAAGACCTGCTCCGTATCAGGGCGCGTTCATTCGCCGCCCCCTTCTTCCTTTGTTCCAACGCGACCATCCTCCTGCAGGAGAATTTCGCCTTTGATTTCGCGAGCGACTGCAGGGGGACCGACCCGTTCCTTCCCGTGATCGATCCGAGAGTGATGAAAACCCCGCAGGTCCCGGTAACCCTGCCGACTGTCACCGAGTGGCTCGCCGCCGGCAACGGGGACGAAAGATCCTTTTACGAGTTCATCCTGAAGGAATCGTCAATACAGAAATACCCGGTGCTTGAGGTCAGCCCGCTTTACGACGGGATCGCATTCGCAGGAGAGTTCGCAGGATTCCTGGAAAAGGCATCGAAGGAAGGATTCGCCTTCGCCTCACTCCGCGAGCTGCTCGGGCTCAGGCTCGCCGAGCCCGCTCCCCTCCCCCGCTGCACCCTCTCCTACGGCCTCGTAGAAGGCCGCAGGCGCGAGGTCACCATCCAGATGCTGGAAGTGTGAAGCGTTCCCAAGAAGGGAGCGCTCCGCTCCCCTCTTAGGCGCTCCGCTCACAAGCTCTCTGCGCTGAATACCCCCCTGGATAGGAATGTGCCTTGGCGCGAAGTGAATTCGACGCCCGGCACGAAATCTTATTCAACGAATAATCGTCGCTAGAACGAGGCACGTGACGCTTGCCTTAGCGGGATTTCAACCATCCTGCAAAAGAATAATAATTATTACACAATTATTGAATCTTTTGATTACATGTTTGGGGTTATTCTTTGTAAAAAGACAACGAAAGGTATGGCAAGCCCAAAATAGCTAATGCCGTTAAATATATAGCTCTGAAACAGAATATCTCTTTTGTTGAATGAGCCCAGACGAGCCAAATACCTACGCAACATATGGTATTCAAAATACACTGTAATCAGATATGTAATTGGAAAGTAAAAATAAGTAGAAGTTACAGATAGTTGGGGAACGAATTTGCCTACCACAAATGTTCCCAGCATTCCTATTGCATCAGCCCAATCAATCGAATATCGGCTTACTGCTGTTCCAACTATCCCAGTAGTTATCATCACAAATATAGGAATTACTATTGCGCCAACGAGAGAAGAGAAAAAGTTCATCTTAATAGTGATGTCCAAGATCTTCGATTTTGAAATCTTTATATACTTTCGTCTGAGGTACAGATACTCAACAATAATTATCCATAACGAACCAATCAAGAATGTTTCTACGTTTATCATAAGCAGAAGCGGTCCGCCCGCATCAGCTTGAAGTGTTATTGGAAATGATATGAGCAGGGTCAATAAAAATATAGATTGAAGTCGTTCTTTCTGGATCACTCGATCTCCCATAATAATTGTACGCCCAAAATTAAGAATTTCTTAATTTAGGAAATGCAGTCCCGGCCCGGCGGCGAAGCCGTCGACTCATAGACGCAGATGGGAATTATGCTTTCGGCATATTCTAAATTTAATATTCCCGCAAGGCGGGCACTCATTCTTCCGATTCGATGAAGGTCAGGTAGACCTCTCGCTTGCGCGGGCCGTCCATCTCCAGGAACAGAACGCCCTGCCATCTGCCGATCAAAAGATGTCCCGCAGACACAGGCAGGTTGAGCGAGACCCCGCAGAGGACCGATTTTATATGCGCGTCGGCGTTGTTCTCGGAGTGCTTGTATCCGAAGTTGCGCGGAATCAGCCTCTCGAGCGTCGTCAGAAGGTCTTCCTTCACCGACGGGTCGTAGTTCTCCTGCACGGTCAGCCCTGCGGTCGTGTGCGGGCAGTAGATGTTGACGAGCCCGGATTTTCCCCAGTTCTTTGCGATCCTCACAAGGTCCTTCGTAAGGTCGAGGACCTGCATCCTCTCTTTCGTTTCCAGCTGGATAGAGATCATGTTCCCCCTCTTCTAAACGACCCTTCTCAAGTGGAGGGTCTTCTCGTAGATCTTCGCGTCGATGAAAAGCTTCACTATGTCGGTGTCGAGTTGTCCCGACTTCGCCTCCATCTGGAGGATGTCCAGGGTCTTTTCGATGGGGACGGCCTTCTTGTAAGGCCTGTCCGAAGCGGACAGCGCGTCGAATATGTCCGCGACAGCCATCATCCTCGAGGGGATGGGAATGC
>MTKZ01002293.1_pt2 | contig 11108 bp, 11 predicted proteins | sample 1042781 | NCBI WGS metagenome assembly MTKZ01 (sample SAMN06212207, study PRJNA360539) | anaerobic digester metagenome | biome: Wastewater treatment plant; material: sludge; isolation source: anaerobic digester fed with sludge from wastewater treatment plant | place: Denmark: WWTP Viborg ...
AACACCCTCAACCCCTGTTACCCCGGAGTCACAGAATCACACAGGTACGAGAAGCCTCATGGGTATTTCTGGCAACGGCGCAGGCGCGCCCTCAGCACCAAGGCGTTATGCATCGAGGGTTCCTCCGTGGCAAGGGCCGATCTCTATCCCCAAGCGGCAGCAAGTGTAGTTGGCTCGACCAGGGTTGTACGCGGCGCCTGGCCAGGAGCATCGTGCTGCAGACTTGTCGTTTGCAACGTGTCAGCCATGGCAACACGCGCTCGGTGGAGGCGGCTCTTGACTGCGCTCACCGTGGCGCCGGTCGCCTCAGCGATTTCCTGGTAAGAAAGATCGTGCCAATAGAGCATCACGACCGCGACCCGATCCTTCGGCGGTAGTGTTTCGAGCAATGCCTGAACATCCGCGGCCCGCTCCCGCTGCAACACCGCATCCTCGGGACCCACTCGCTTCTCACGCAAGGCCGGGTGTCCCGCCAAAGGTTCGTCGTCAATATCCAGCCAAATGACCCGGCGTCGGCGCAGCCGATCGATACAGTAATGGCTGGCGATGGAGAAAAGCCAGGTCTTGAACGGGCGCTCAGGATCGTAGCGGTGCAATTGAGTGTACGCCCGAAGGAAAGTCTCCTGTGTGGCGTCCTGGGCCTGATCTGCTTCGCCCAACATCCGATAGCAGAGATTGTAAATCGCCGTTTGGTATGTTCGCACAAGTGCGGTAAAGGAGGCCTGATCACCCCGCCGGGCCGATGTGATGACGTCCTGCTCACTCATTGAAAAGACTCCCAGTTCATGCGCCGATCACCGTATCGAGCGTCTGAAGTAGCCGTGTTGGTGGCTCACCTTTGCTCACGAACGCATCCGCCCCTGCTTCGAGGGCCTGCGCTTCGTAATCGCCGTACATAGAAAGGATGATGATCTTGACGAGCTGACAGCGAGCTTTGATCATTCGAGTTGCCTCCAAGCCGTCTATTCCAGCCATGCGGACGTCCATGAGAACCACATCCGGCATCCAGGTCTCAGCCAGCGCCACCGCCTCAAAGCCATTTGTCGCTTCTGCCATCGCATCTACGGCGGGGTGGGTTCCGATCAACGCCCTGATGCTTTGTCTCGCCCTGGTTGAATCATCGACGATCAGAACTCTCAGATGTCTGCTCATCTTGCTGACCATTCGTCGCGCCACCGTGCGCGAGCTCATGCTTTGCGCAGCATCAAGCAAAGGATACCAGGGCGAGGCACAATCAACATCGGGAAAAACTCGGGAATGCGCATACAAAAAGAAACCACCCTTGCGGGTGGCCTACTAAAGGAAATCCGTAGAGGAACTACCAGTTTTCTGGTATGCCGATCAGGGTTCTTCGCCAAATGAGGGGATGTCATCAAGAGATGCCAGGCCCTCTCGAAGCGCGAACAGCGCAGCCTGCGTCCGGCTGGCGAGGTGGAGCTTGCCGAGTATATTGCTGACATGGGTGCTGACAGTCAGCTCAGTGATAACCAATTTCTCAGCGATCTCGCGATTGCTGCGCCCCTGAGCCACCAAACGGAGAACCTCCATCTCGCGACCGGTAAGAGGGTCGGTGGTCAACTGGTCTTTGGATGGGTGGGCCAGTTCGAACAGCACCTTGCTGGCGATTGATGGCTCGAGCGATGGTTGTCCGCGGTGAACCTGCCTGATAGCCTGGACAAGCTCGTGCGGACCTGAATCCTTTAGAAGATAGCCCAACGCGCCCGCTTTAATGGCGGGGAAGACCTTGTCGTCAGCCGCGAAGCTGGTCAATACGAGGATGCGAACATTCTTGACTTGCGATGTGATCTGCCGCGTTGCCTCGATCCCATCTACCTTGGGCATGACGAGATCCATCATCACCACGTCGGGCCGCAAAGCCTGGGCCTTGGCAATAGCTTCCGCACCATCGGATGCTTCTCCAACTACTTCGAAGTCCGGCTCAGTTGCCAAAAGGGCTGCGATCCCCTTACGAACGATGGCGTGATCATCGACGAGCAGCACACGTATTTTTTGGGACATTCTGACTCCTGAAGCCTGGTCGAATCGTGCTCCCGAACCACGGACGGCGTCGTCACATGTTAGTGGCTCGTTCGAGTGCATCCACTTCCACTAACCAAGCAGCGGCACTCGCATCCGATGGCATCCGCCAATCGCCGCGCGGGGAGAGCGCCACAGAGCCCACTTTCGGACCGTCCGGCATGGCTGAACGCTTGAACTGCTGGCTGAAAAAGCGACGATAGAAGACTCGCAACCATTTAAGTATCGTGGCAGAAGCGTAGTCGTCGCCGAAGGCCTGGCTTGCCAGCACGAAAACCTTGGCTGGTGGGAACCCGTAGCGGATGACGTGGTAAAGGAAGAAGTCATGCAACTCGTAAGGGCCGATGGCATCCTCGGTCTTTTGCTCCAACGCGCCATCCTGACCGAGCGGCAAAAGCTCAGGCGTAATGGGCGTCGCGCTGATATCGTGCAAGACAAGGGCGGCATCACCATGAAACTCCTCGTCCGCGGCCCAATCGACAAGATACCGAACCAACGTCTTCGGAACTCCAGCACAAACATGATACATCGACATGTGATCGCCATTGTAGGTGGCCCAGCCCAGGGCGAGTTCAGAAAGATCCCCTGTGCCGATCACGAAACCGCCGACCTGATTTGCCACATCCATCAGAATCTGAGTGCGTTCACGCGCCTGCGCATTTTCGTAAGTTACGTCGTGCGTGTTCTCGTCGTGCCCGATATCCTTGAAATGTTGTCGCACTACAGCGGTGATCGGGATGGTGCGAAAGGCCACGTTAAGATGCTCGGCCAGTTTCTCTGCGTTGCTGCGTGTCCGAGGCGTGGTGCCAAAACCAGGCATGGTGATCGCGATGATGCCATCGCGAGGCAAACCGACGATGTCAAAAGCACGAACAGTGACCAGCAGCGCCAGGGTGGAGTCAAGTCCCCCAGACAGGCCGATCGTCACCTTCTTGGATCCGATGTGACGCAGGCGCTTGGCCAGTCCGGTAGCCTGGATGTTGAAGATCTCGCGGCAGTGCTGGGAGCGCATTTCCCGATCCGCGGGCACGAAAGGCAGTCGCGAGAGCAACGGGCGGATCAACGGCAAGATTGAAGCCTTGGGGTCAGCCTCCGGGATGTCGAATGCGACCCTGCGGTAGTGCCGGACCGGCGGGGCCGATGAATAGGAATTGTTACGAAGACGCTCTCCAAGCAATCGCTGCACGTCGATATCTGCGATGGCCATCTGTGTGTCAAATCGGAACCGGTCGGTTTCAGCCAGGATTGCGCCATACTCAGCGATCATCGAGTGGCCTGCCCAGACCAGGTCGGTCGTCGACTCACCCGGTCCAGCACCCGCGTAGAGATATGCGGCCAAAGCACGAGCAGATTGCTGCCGAACCAAGTCGCGGCGATACTCGGCTTTCCCCAATAGTTCGTTACTTGCCGAGCCGTTCAACAGCAACGTTGCTCCGGCCTGCGCCATGTCACCGCTAGGCGGAGCTACTGCCCACAAGTCCTCGCAGATCTCTACGCCGAGGATCAAGTCCGGAAAGTTGGTCGCCGCGAACAACAAATCCGGGCCAAGTGGGATCTCGCTGCCGGCAACCGAAACCGACTGCGCGTCACAGTACGCAGCGGGCGTGAACCAGCGCTCTTCGTAGAATTCTCCCGTGCTAGGCAAAAAGCTCTTCGGTACAAATCCATGCAACTGCCCATTGGCGATCAACGCGGCACAATTGTAGAGTTTTCCATTAACCGCAAGCGGCAGGCCGACCACTGCAGCAGAATTCGCCGAAATAGTCGCCTCGGCGATCATCTGCAGGGCGACAAGTGATTTCTCCAGCAGTAAAGGCTGAAAGAAGAGATCACCGCACGAATAGGCGGTGATGCACAACTCCGGGAAGAGGGCCAGACGAGCACCTTGCTTCGCGGATGCATGCATCGCCTCGATGATCTTCTCAGTATTGAATGCCACGTCCGCCACGCGTAACTCAGGGCTGACAACAGCGACGCGCAAGAAGCCGAGGCTGGAGGAGGACACAGAAGTCTCGCGGATCATGCTAGCTCCATGTGAATGCGCTTACCCGACTTAAGACAGTGTAATGCAGATAGTTGCGGTGAACAAACGTGCCTCAGCAAAGAAGCCCTTCCCGGCGGCCTGTGGTATTATCTGGCCAAGACCATTTGCCGATTGCCTGGGATGACCGTTTGAAACCGCCAAAACCGTGCGTACCGCTTGTCTTCATTTTNNATTTTTGCCTGCCTGCTGTTCCTCACCGGCTGCGGGCAGGTCATCACGCGGGTCACCCCCACGCCGTCGCCAACACCCACGCCGGGCGCTGCACTCGCGGTAGCGGCTACGGCGCGGCCCACCTCCACCCCGGCACCGTACACACCTGCGCCCACTGCCACGCCCACAGTTACGCCTACTCCCGTGGTCTACCGAATTGCCTCTGGTGATACTCTGCTGAAGATCGCCCAGCAGTTCGGTGTCAGTGTCGCCGGCATTCAGGATGCTAACGGTATCACAGACCCGCGGTCACTGCGCGTTGGCCAGGAATTGCTCATCCCTGTTGAGGAGGCGAAAGAGTCGGCGGCAGGCACACCTACGGCTCAGCCAACGCCTTTGCCCTTCACTGTGGAGAACATATCCTTCAACAATACGCCCTTGGGAGGTCTCTGGTGCTTCGGCGAAATCCTGAACTCAACCGGCGCCGATCTCGAACAAGCAGGCGTCACCATCCAGTTACTGGACGATCAGGACAATGTTGTGGCGCAGGAACAGGCTTACGTGGGCATCGATCTGCTGAGGCCCAATGCGAAGGCACCGTTTGCCGTTCGGTTCGCGTCGCCTCCTCAGTCTTTTTCCAGCTACCAGGCCTTGCCGTGGAAGGGCGTTGTCGGATACGTTGGCAGCTATTACCTCGATCTGGAAGTGAGCGACACTGCGGGCGAAGGCGAGCGCTACGCCACCTATACGGTCACCGGTGTCGTAACCAACATAGGACCTGAGGACGCAGTCGAGATCACCGTGACCGTCACGCTTTACGATGCTCTTGGTCGGGTCATCGGCTTGCGGCGAGCTGTCCCAGAGCACAATGTCATCCTGCGCGGCGGTCAGACCACCTTCTCGATTGAACTGACACCGGCAGGCGGCCCCGTGGCCAGCTTCCATGCGGAGGCACAGGGTCGACGGGTGCCTACGCCAACACCCTAGGTGACGTCATGCGCACTGCGACAGATGCCGGCGTAGTCTATCGGGCATTCCAACGGATGATGTGGGTGCTCGTCAGACTATTGACGCATCTCCAGGTCACCGGTATCGACAAGGTACCGTTGACCGGACCCGTGATTATTTCGCCCAATCATCTGCACATGCTGGATATTCCACTCATCGGCATGTGCATCCGGCGGCGCACTGTGATCCTGGCGGCGGACAAGTGGCGCGGGAGGCCGGGGGGCTGGGTGATGGAGCGGATAACGCAGATCATCTATGTCGCGCGCGGGGAACCAGATCGAGAAGCCCTGGCCCAATCGCTGAGAGTCTTGAAGGCAGGCGGTGCGCTGGCCGTCGCGCCTGAGGGCACTCGCAGCCGGCAGCGCGGCCTTCAAGAAGGCCACGACGGCGCGTCGTACCTGGCCAGCCGGACCGGTGCGACGATCGTGCCGGTAGCAGTGTGGGGGCACGAGCTGACCTTCCAAGCGTGGCGCAGGCTGCACCGACCAAGCGTCTTCGTGGCTTTTTGTGATCCCATCGTGCTGCCCCCAGGTGCAGAACGCGCCAGGACCGGGGAACTTCACCGCTACACAGAAGAGATCATGCTTGCAATCGCGCGGAGGATGCCCTCGGAGTATTGGGGCGTCTATGCGGATCGCGTCGTGACCTAATTCGCGGCAAGTGTGCGGACAAGGACAGTCCATTCGGCCAGGCTTAGCGTCTCAGCACGACGCTTGGGATCGATGCCTGCGATGCCAAGCCAGCGCTCAACTTCCGCCGGCGCCATCTGCAACCCCGACGCCAATGAGTTGCGCAGCTGCTTGCGCGGCTGACTGAACCCCGCCCGCGCAACTTCAAAAAATCGCTCTGCGCCGATGTCTTCTGCGATCGGCCCCGGTCGACGATCCAGGCGAACCACGGCGGAGTCCACTTTCGGCACAGGATAAAAGGCGCCGGCAGGCAACCTGGCCACAACCCGCCCAGTACAATAGAACTGAACGCCCAAGGCCAGCAAGCTCATGTCCGGCGGTTGGGCGACCATGCGCTCCGCCACTTCCCTCTGCACAGTTATGACAAGGGTTTCTGGCGCCGGCTTCGACTCAAGAACATGACGTATGACAGCCGATGTAATGTAGTAGGGGAGATTCGCGACGACTTTGTATGGCTTGCCTTCCGCCAAGACGCCTGGATCAAGCTTGAGGATATCGCCGTGAACGATGGCCACGTTGGGATGAGCGGCAAAGCGATCTCGCAGGAAAGGAATCAGCCGGTCATCTAGCTCCACAGCGATGACCTGACCTGCTGCGGCAGCTATTAGCTCCGTGAGCACCCCTGGACCGGGACCGATCTCGAGCACCGTATCGTCACGCGTTAGATCAGCCGCGTCGACGATACGTGCGCGATGGGTCGGATCCACGAGGAAATTCTGTCCCAGGCTCTTCTTGGGATGAATGTTGAGGGCAGCAAGTTGACCGAGCAGGTTATTCTTCATCCAGCTTCAGAATCGTCATGAATGCCTCTTGCGGAATCTCGACGCTGCCGATCATCTTCATGCGCTTCTTGCCAGCCTTCTGCTTCTCCAGAAGCTTCCGCTTCCGGGTGATGTCACCACCGTAGCATTTGGCTAGCACGTCTTTGCGCATCGCCTTGACATTGGCGCGGCTGACGACCTTGTTACCCACGGCGGCCTGGATGGGAACGTCAAACTGTTGGCGCGGAATGACGTCTTTCAGTTTGCTGACAAGGCGCTGACACTTGGTGTAAATCTGTTCGCGATGCACGATCATGCTCAAGGCGTCGACCGGATCTTTGTTCACCAGAACATCCAGGCGCACCATGTCGGCGGGACGATAGCCCTCCAGGTGATAGTCCAGGCTGGCATAACCGCGCGTGCGCGCCTTCAAGTCATTGTAGAAGTCAGTGAGTATCTCAATCAAGGGGATATGATAGCTCAACAGCACGCGGCGCTGGTCAAGATACTCCTGTGCCTTAAACTCCCCGCGCCGAGAANNACCCGCGCCGAGATGTAACCAGGTCCATCACCTGACCGATGAACTCCGTGGGCGTGAACACGTCGATCTGCACCCACGGCTCGCGAATCTCAACAGTTTCGGTTGGATCAGGCAGCTCAACGGGGCTGTCGATGACCACTTCACTGCCGTCGGTCTTGGTTACCTCATACTCAACACTTGGAGCCGTAAAGACCAAGTCAAGATCGTACTCGCGCTCAAGCCTTTCCTGGATGATCTCCATGTGGAACAGGCCCAGGAACCCGCAGCGAAATCCATAGCCAAGCGCCTGCCTCGTCTCAGGCTCATAGCTCAAAGATGCATCATTAAGCTGCAACTTAGAGAGTGCATCGCGCAAAGACAAGTAGTCTTCAGCCTCGCTGGGATACACGGAAGCGAAGACCATCGACTTCATGTGCTTATAGCCGGGCAACGGCGTTTGAGCTGGATTCGCATGCCAGGTGATCGTATCACCGACCCGGATCTCGGCTACGTTCTTCAATCCGGTGGCCAGGTAACCCACCTCTCCAGCTTCAAGCTTGCCGGTCGGACGCATATCTGGTCCGAAAACGCCGATCTCCAGCGGATCGAGCGTCATGCCGGTGGACATGAGGTGCAGCATCTGGCCCGTGCTGATGCTGCCATCCACCACCCGCACATAAGCCACGGCGCCTTTGTATGCGTCGTAGTGGCTGTCAAAGATGAGCGCCCGGAGCGGCTGGCTGCGCTGACCGCGTGGAGGGGCGATGATATGCACCACCGCTTCCAACAGCGCCTTCACGTTGGTGCCATCCTTGGCCGAGATCCTCAGTACGCTGTTCGCGGGAGTGCCGAGTACCTCCTCGATCTCCTCGGCGACTGCCTGGGGTTGGGCCGAGACCAAGTCGATCTTGTTGACGACGGGAATGACTTCAAGATCATTTTCCATCGCGAGGTACAGGTTGGCCAAGGTCTGCGCCTCAACACCCTGAGACGCGTCCACAACGAGCACTGCACCTTCGCAAGCTTGCAATGCGCGACTGACTTCATATGCGAAATCGACGTGGCCAGGTGTGTCAATCAGATTCAGCTCATAGGTGTTGCCATCTTCTGCCTTGTAGGTCATCCGAACAGCGGATGCCTTGATGGTGACGCCTTTTTCACGCTCAAGATCCATCGAATCCAATACCTGAGCCACCATCTCGCGATCGGAGATCGTACCCGTGATCTGGAGCAGACGGTCGGCGAGCGTCGACTTGCCATGATCGATATGGGCAATGATGCAGAAATTACGAATGAACTGTTGGTCCATCATCCTCTTCTTTCGATCAACTCGCCGCTCATTATACCGCAGGCCGGTGACTCCGCGAAACACAAACGAAAACTTCCGAAGCCGACCGGGCCTCGGAAGTTGGCATGTTCCCCATTCACTTGTCACAACAGGACGTAGTTCAATGATGGCGCTGGAGACCCTCACGATCGAGTACCGCGATGCGTGCACGACCGAGTCGGATGTAGCCGTCCTGCTGCAGTCCGGCAAGACAGCGCGCAACGACCTCGCGCGTCGTGCCCACCTCGGCGGCCAACTCGGATTGAGTCAATCGCACCAGATCCCCATCCTTCTCGGTATTGTCTAACAGCGCCGACACAACGCGCTCAGATACTTTGTTGAACGACAACTGGGCTACCAACCCACTCAGGTGCGCCAGGCAACTGGCGGCGCTGTGCCATGCGGCTCGACACAGAACAGTGTCCTCATGGATCATCCGCTCGAACTCCGACCGATCGAGGACCAGCACGTCGGCAGCCCCGACACCCCGCACGTCCGCAAGGGCGTGAGAACCAAACGCCAGCATGCACAAGCCTCCGCATGAGTCGGCCGTAGGGTTACAGATAATCTGCCTTCGACCACGCGTAGTGGCCTTGGCCATCTGGATTGCGCCCCGCAACGGGAAGAGGACTACCTCTGCTGGCTGTCCATCGCCAACCAGAACGGAGCCTTCTTCGAGATGCTCCATTCGTCCCCGCTCGAGCAAGGCGGCTCTTGTGGCAGCAGCACAATCACGCAGGACGGGGTTATCCGTGTCAAGATCCGCTATGTCACTCTGGCGCGGCATACTTCCTCCTGAAAGAGAACCTCTTTGCCCTTCCTTTGTAAATCATATCACATACGCTGGCGCGTTGTCAACGCCGAGTATGGGAAAAGAGAATTGCATAACAACAAAACCAAAACGGCTCCACGCTCCCCATCAAGCTCACAGGAAGGGCGAAGCCGTCACATGAACGCGGCGGAGTTTACCTGATTTCGCCTGTCACGATCGCGCGCGTTACCTCGCGTATTGCGCGGGTAACCTCAATCTCGCGCGGGCAGGCTTCGGTACAATTGTATACGGTGCGACAGCGCCAGACGCCATTGCCTTCCGCGAGAATTGCCAAACGCACTTGGGCTCCATGATCTCGATCATCAAAGATGAAGCGATGCGCCTGTATGATAGCCGCCGGGCCGACATAGCTTGCATCTGCCCAAAAACTCGGACACGATGTGGTGCAGGCGGCACAGAGGATGCATTTGGTTGTCTCATCAAACCGAGCACGTGCCTCCGGGCTTTGCAGGCGTTCGGTATACGGGGGCGGGTCATCGTTCATGAGAAACGGTTGAATCGAACGATATTGCCGCCAAAAGGGCTCCATGTCCACCGTCAGATCCTTAATGACGGGCAGGCCCCGCAGCGGCTCAACCACAATGCGTTTGCCGAGATCTTTCACCAGCGCCTTACATGCCAAACGATTGCGGCCGTCAATCACCATGGCATCAGAGCCGCAAATGCCGTGGGCGCAAGAACGGCGGAAGGTAAGGCTGCCATCCTGGTTTTCCTTGATGTTTACCAGCACGTCGAGCACCCGATCCCACGGCTGTGCGTCAAGGGAATACTCGGCCCAGTAGGGTTTGCGGTCCTTTTCGGGATTGAAGCGGCGGATCTTGACCTTTATGTTCATGGCTGCCCCCACGGCTAATAAACGCGTATGGCCGGCGCGTAGAGGCCCAGCCGCACCGGTTTGTAGTCCAGGCGAATCGTACCATCGGGATCGCGATAGGCCAGGGAATGTTTCAGCCATTGGACATCATCGCGTTCCGGATAGTCTTCTCGTGCGTGGGCACCTCGGCTCTCGGTGCGAGCAAGCGCAGCCGCGGCGGTGACCTCGGCCAAGTCCAACAGACAGCCCAGCTCCCATGTCTCCAGCAACTCCGTATTCCAGCGCATGCCCTTGTCCATGATGGACACCCGGCCAAAGCGCTCCTGCAAGGTCTTCAGTGCATTCACGGCCTCGCTCAGCAGTGTCCGGTTTCTGAACAAACCCACATTGTCCATCATCAACGCGCGCATGTCCTTGCGGATCTGCGCCGCGGATTGGTTTCCCTCGTTGTAACGCAGGCGCTCCAATTGAGCCCGCGCATCCGAGTCACAGTCAGGTGGCAGCGCAGGCCAATCCACGCTGTTCGCATAGCTTGCCGCGCTTTGCCCCGCGCGACGACCGAAGACCAGGATATCCACCAGGGAATTGGTGCCCAACCGATTAGCGCCGTGCACTGAAACGCACGCCACCTCGCCGGCCGCGTAGAAACCGGGCATGGGTGTGTTCTGGGCGTCTACAATGACGCTCGCATTGTTGTCGGTCGGGACGCCACCCATGGCATAGTGGGCGGTCGGCTGAATCGGCATCATCTGCTTCACCGGATCGACGCCGAGGTAGGTGCGGCAAAAATCCGCAATGTCCGGCAGCTTCTTCTCGATGTCGGCTGCGGTGATGCGCCGTGGGGTGCCGTCAGGATTCTTGATGCCGTCTTCAGCGAAGTAACGGTTCACTGTCTCAGGACGCACGTCCAGATACACGTAATCCTC
>MTKZ01003727.1_pt1 | contig 11107 bp, 7 predicted proteins | sample 1042781 | NCBI WGS metagenome assembly MTKZ01 (sample SAMN06212207, study PRJNA360539) | anaerobic digester metagenome | biome: Wastewater treatment plant; material: sludge; isolation source: anaerobic digester fed with sludge from wastewater treatment plant | place: Denmark: WWTP Viborg ...
GGCCCGAATGATTTACACCTATTCGTCGGCCCATCGCGCGGGCCTGGGCGGCGGCAAATTCCTGAATATCGCGGCGCAGGGCGTTGATTTCCTGGTGCGCCATTTTTTGGACAAGAAGTATGGCGGCTGGTACTGGACCTGTCAACAGGACGGCACGCCGTTGGACCGCGCCAAAATCATGTATGGGCATAGTTTCGCCATCTACTGCCTCAGCGAGTATTTCATGGCTTCGGGAAACCGGGATGCCCTGGACCATGCGGAGGCTACGTACAGCATCATCAAGACCCGCGCGGCGGATATCCAGCACGGCGGTTTCGGCGAGTTTTTTGAAGAGGACTGGTCTCCCAAAGCGCCGGGCGTTTATGGGGGCGACCGCAAATCGCTCGATGTGCACATGCACCTCATGGAAGCATTTACCAACCTGTACGAGGCGACGGGATACCACGGGCACAAGGCGGATACCCGGCGCGTCATCAACCTGATCTTCGAGCGCATGGTCCACCCGGAATACGGAACGGGCATCGCCCAGTTCGCTTTCGACTGGACGCCACTGCGTGCGATCCTGTTCAAAAATGTGTGGGGGTCGGACCGGGACGTGGCTGACGAGGGAGGCCGCCCGCTGAACAACACCAGTTTCGGCCATAACGTGGAGTTCTGCTGGCTGCTCCGTCACGCCTTAAAAATATTGGGTATGGACGAGGCGCCCTACCGGGAACGGATGCGCAAGATGTTCGAACATTGTCATCGCTACGGCATCGACTGGGAACGGGGCGGCGTCTATTGTGAGGGCCCCAATGATGGCCCCGCCCGGGAACAGAACAAGGAGTTCTGGCAACAGGCGGAGACCCTGGTTGCCATGCTGGACGCGTACCTGCTTCTGGGCGAAGAGAAATACTGGGACGCCTATGAGAATGTGCACCGCTTCGTGATGGATACGGTCATCAACCACGAGGTGGGTGAATGGTATCCGCTCTTCGATGAAAACAACAACCGGCTGTGGGACTATATGGGCCACGCATGGAAAATTAATTACCACACGGTCCGGGCGGCCATTCAGAGCGAGAAGCGGTTAACGGCCATCCTGGAAGGTTGAAGGCTGAAATCCTTTGGTTTTTCGCGGTTTGGCGTTCCCGTGTTTGGGCTGCCGCAGGACGAGTATGACCGGTAGCACGGGTAGGACAAAGATACTCTCCCTTCTTCGGATTACCTGCGCTGTCCTACCGGTCTTGTTTCCCAAGGTCCGTTTTAAAATAGGTTTTTCCTATGGCGATCAGGGATTTCCGGCGGCTTTCAGCAATTGGACCGCCTCGTGGTAGGAATGGTGGTTGAAGATGTAGGAGCCCGCGACGAGCACATTCGCGCCGGCGTCCACCACGGCGGGCGCCACGTTTTCATCGATGCCGCCGTCCACCTCCAGGTCGATGTCACCGATCATGTCGCGAATGTTCCTGATCTTGGTCAGCATTTCGGGAATAAAGGACTGCCCGCCAAATCCCGGATTCACGCTCATCACCAGCACCATGTCCACCATCTTGGCGAGGTAGGTGATGCTGATTTCGGGCGTGCCCGGATTGAGTACGATGCCCGCTTTGCAGCCCATGTCCTGAATGCGCCGTATAAGGCGATGCGGATGCCGGGTCGCCTCGATCTGGATGGTGATGATATCGGCACCCGCGTCCACAAAGCTTTCGACGTAGTCTTCGGGCCGCTCAATCATCAGGTGCACATCGAGCGGCACGTGACAGATGCTGCGGAGTTTGGCAAGCACAGGGGGGCCGAAGGTAATGTTGGGCACAAAATGCCCGTCCATGATGTCGCAGTGAATCATGTCGGCGCCCGCTTCGGCAATGGCGCGTATTTCTTCCCCCAGCCGGCTGAAATCACAGGCGAGCAAGGATGGAGATACTTTTATTATTCGTTCGGACATGAGCGTAATACTTTCCGTAACGTAGGGAAGGATGCCCCTGGCTAATGCGTTTTTACGGGAGGATTGCCTTCTTTCAACAGGTACGAGGCCTCGGGAACACCGTCCACATAGACTTCCACCATGGCCTCTGAAACATAAACAACAGGCACCCGGATCGCGGTTCCGGTGACATAGGTCTGCTGCGCTGCGGCATCGAATTCAGGTTTCTTGGACCAGACGGTCTGGCGGTTGCCCGTTCGGTCCACCACGTCCACGCGCACTTCGCGTCCGTACCAGTCATAGAACATCTGGTGGCGCACCGTCGCTTCGTACCGTTTTTCAGGTTCTCCCTCCCCCTCCTCCTCTTTTTTGGACGGCACGAAGTCATAGGTGATGACATGGTTCTGATAGATGAGGGTGTCGGGGGCGGGGTTTTGCGCAAGCACGGTATCGGGGGTCGCCCCCGGAATATCCACTTCATTGGGAACCAGGGTCACCTCGAAGCCTTCCAGGGCTTTCTTGATATCGCCCACCGGCAAGCCGCGCAAGTCGGGCATCAGCGCGCTGGGCCGTTCCGAGCCGGCGCTGACCAGCAGGTGGATTTCGCCCTGGTCGGCCAGTTCGCCCCCGGGGGCCGGGTCCTGCGAGACCACCATGTCGCGGGGCAGGTCTTGCTCAATGCGTGCCAGACTTCCCACGCGAAAGCCGGAGGCGACAATCTCGCGGCGCGCGTCTTCCAGCATCTTGCCGGTAAGGTCCGGCGCGCGCAGGTAGTCCTGGCCCCGGCTGACCACGACGTTCACGCGGCGCCCTTCACGGGCGACACGGCCCGCCGAAGGCCGCTGCGCAATAACATAATATTCGGGAATGGTCGGGTGGGGTGCCTGCACCTGCTTGCCGAGTTCCAGGCCCCGTTCGGTGAGCAACATCGCCGCTTCGGTAATGGGACGATCCACCACATTGGGCACGCTGACATGCCCTCCGCCTTTTAAAACAAAGGTGTAGGTGTAATAGCCGGTACCCAGCATGACCAGCAGAAACACCGCCAACACAAGAGACCACTGGATGCACCATGCCATAAAATGCAGGATGAAGTAGACGAAACTTATGACTGTTTCCGAAAACGTGTCAAGAAGAAACCGTCCCACGCCTCGTCCGCCGGGGTTGTTTGATATTGTCCCTGTGCTGTCTTCCACGAATTGAATGACTCCGCTCCGTCTTCGGGCGCACACGTTCCCTCGCCGGCAATTTCCGAAACCACTTCCACGGTCTCCTCCGGCGTCAGGGTGCATACCGAGTAAATAATCAGTCCACCATTTTTACAAACTTTAACCGCCTTTCGCAACATGGCACGCTGTACCCCGGCCAAGTGCCCCGGCGGCGTGTCCGCAGCGCGCCATTTTATTTCCGGGTGGCGGCGCAACGTTCCCAGTCCGGAACAGGGGGCGTCCACAAGGACGACATCGAAAAAATTATCGGGAAACGGTGAGGCCATCGCATCCGCGCACAGCGCATACACGTTGGACACGGCGAGGCGCGCGCAGTTCTCCCGTATCCTGGCGATGCGTCCCGGGTAGCGGTCCTGAGCGATAATGGTCGCCCGTCCGCCGCTCAACGCAGCCAGGTGCGTGGCCTTGCCGCCAGGCGCGGCGCAACTGTCCAATATAAGTGCCCCCGGTTCGGGACCAGCCAGGTGCGCCGCCAGCATGGACGCCGGGTCCTGCACCATGAAATGCCCCTGTTTGAACCAGGGGGTTTTCAACGGATTGCCGCCGCCTTCAACCCGCAGCGCTTCCAGGCATGCGCACGGCCGGGACACGGCAATACCCGCCTTAAGCAGGTTTTCGGCAAGCGTCCCGGCGTCGGTTCGCAAGGTGTTTACCCGAAGCGTCATCGGCGCCGGTTCGTTGCAGGCGGCACAAAACCGCTCCGCCCCTTCCTTTCCGTAAAGGTGCATCCACAGGCGCACGAGATGACGCGGCATGGAATAGCGTACCCGGAGAAACTCCACGAAATCGCCTTCCCGGTCCGGAAGAGCCGCATCCGCCAGGGTATCGGGCAGGCGGCGGAGGACCGCATTGACCACACGGGCCAGTCCGGCGTGGCCATACCGTTTCGCCAGTTCCACCGACGTATGCACCAGGGCCGGAGCGGTAACATTATCGCAGAAGAAGCGTTGAAAAACACCCATGCGCAAGACCATCAGCACTAACGGCGGCAGCCGGTCGAGGGGCTGTTCGCAAATGGCGCTCAGCACATGGTCACATAATAGTTTGTGCCGCAACACACCATAGACCAGATGGGCAAGAAACCTGCCGCCCTGGGGGGAAAAACGGTTCCGCTGCAACCTGCGGTCAATGAGCACTTCCGCGTGCTGCGCCTCATTCAACACGCGCAGCAGGATGTGCACGGCGGCGTCACGTACGGGGTCCACCGGCATCAGGGTCCATCCTCAAAACGTTCCCCGGGCGTGACAGGCGTGCCCCGGAGAAACGCGTCCGCATCAAGGGCCTTCTTGCCCGGCAACTGCAGGCGGAGCAGGACCAGTTGGCCTTCGCCCGCCGCCACGAGGATCCGGTCCTTGCCCACGTCCAGAACAACACCGGGAGCAGCGCCATGGGCATCGGAAAGCCATTGCGTTTTCAGGATGCGGCAGGTTTGTCCCCGGAAAGAGGCATACGCCATCGGCCAGGGGTTGCAGGCCCTGACCTGGTCATGAATGCGCCGTGACGTATCCGCCCAGTGCAGACGGCCGCGTTCCTTGTCAAACAAAGTGCTGGTGGTCACGCGGGACCGATCCTGGGGAATGCCGGGCGCGTTGCCCCGTTCCACCATCACCAGGGCCTGCGCCATCAGGCGCGCGCCCATCACGGCCAAACGCACCGTCAGATCGCCCGCCGTCTCCTCAGGACCTATGGGGGTGGATTCCTGGAGGACAATATCCCCGGCATCCATTTCCAGCACAACCCGCATGATGGTGACGCCGGTCTCGGCGTCTCCTTCAAGAAGGGCGGTCTGAATGGGGGACGGGCCGCGCCAGCGCGGCAACAGGCTCGGATGCAGGTTCAGCCATCCCAACGGCGGCACATCGAGCAGGGGCTGTTTCAGAAAACGGCCATAGGCCGCCAGCACACAGATATCCGGGCGCTGCGCGCGCAGCCAGGCCTCAAAGGCGCCATCATGCAGTTTTTCCGGCTGATACACGGGCAGGCCGTTTTCCAGGGCCCAGACCTTCACAACAGGCGGTTCAGGACGGCCGCTGCGCCCGCGCGGCCGGTCCGGCTGCGTTACGATAGCCGTCACGTCGTGCTCCGCGGCCAGCATGACCAGGGTGGGAACCGCGACAGGCGGTGTGCCGAAAAAAACGATACGCACTACATCAGTCCCGGGATATCGACGTTGCCCGTCAATTCGGTCATCTTAGCCTTTACCATATCGCGGGCTTTTCCCACGGCGCCATTGACCGCGGCGCATAGAATCGCCTCAACGGTATCGACGTCCTCGTTTCTTAAAAGTTCTTCTTTAATCTTCACCGACAACACGTCCAGGTTGCCGTTCACCGTAACCGTCACCTCCTCGGCAACAGAAAACTCAACTATTTCATCGGCCAGTTTCTGTTTCAATTCCTCAATGCGGCTTTTCATTTCCAAGGCTTGTTTGATGATGCCCCCCATTTTCCCGATATCGCCAAGTCCCTTTAGCATAGGAGTTCCTTTAATTGCGGTTATGCCCGTTGCGGGCTTCCTGAAAATACCAACGCGCGGCCCCGTGCGCGCCGGGGCGTAGTATAGAGGGTATCCCCCTCCAATGGCAACTGCAGTTACCGGCACGATACCGGCCCCGTGCCATTGCGCGGCCCGGTATCACGGTGTTTTTTCTTCCGGCGCGGCATCCTACGGGACATCGGCTGCGGTCGCTTCCCCTTCCAGTGCGGGCTCCGGCGCGTCGTCCGGCCCGGGCGTGACCGCCGCGTCCGAAGCTGCGAGACGGTCCTCCGGACGCAGGAAAAGCCGCTTCAAGTCAAAATGCACGAAAGGCTGTAGCGAGGCGTTTTGACCTTGCGCCGCATGGGCCACCCACAGTTCCCGGGTCGTGACGTTGGCCAGAACCGCGTGCAGGTTGGCGTTTTCCATGGCAGTAGCCTTGAGTATTTCCAGCGCAACAGGTTGGTCAATAGCGCCGTAGTGTTCTTTCACGCGGGAGGCAATGCCCATGTAACGATGGTCGTAGGAATTGGAGCCATAGGGCAGGCCGGGCGCGTTGGCGCATTTCTGCAGTCCCCGTATGACCGGATCCATTGCCTCGTCGGAACGGAAAACGGCATCCTCAATGCGTACCGCATACTCCACCGTTTCGTTGGGGTCATTTGGCCCGAATTCCGCGATATGGGTCGCGGTCGTCTCAAAAGCGCGCGCACCGGGAGCGTCGCCGTCGGTGACAACATAATTGTAGCCCACCGTATGCTTGACGCTGTGCATGAGCGCAACGGCATCCTCCAGGTTTTCACATTCCTCTAACAGGCGGCGCAGTACAAATTCCAAGGGCAATCCCCGAAAGGAGGTATCCTTGGTAATGGCCCCTATCTGACTGATGGAGATGCCGGCCATGTTCATGCCGCTCAAGGTGCCCACGATGCCCGCATAGCCAACCGACGCAAAAGGCTGCAGGCCATCGGGTTCATACAAGGCCAGAACGGCCGTATCCTCCAGCCCTGCCGAAGTAATCCAGTCAAAATTGCGCCCGTGCAGCAGCGCACCATCGGAAGTCGCCTTGCCCCAAACGGCAAAGGTGCTGCACCCGCGCTCGGTCAGCACGGAGATGACATGCCCCCGTCGGATGACCTTGAGGTCGCAACCGCTGGCATCAGCCAAGCCTTCCATTTCGCGCTTATACCGTTCAGGAATATAGGGGGCACAGAGCGCGTAGGTAATATCCAGGATGAGATTCGATGCGATACGGGGCAACCCAACTTCCTGCTCCGCCAACTTCAGCAGACCTTCAAATAAATCTATGTTCAGGCGCACTTTCTCGCGGGCAAAGTAGCCCCGCTGGTATCCCATTTCATAGGGACTTCCTTTGAGGTGCAACACCAGGGCCCCGTCCACTTCCTCGGACCAGCCCTTCACCTGGGGATCCACCTGTTCCCGGGGACCCCGGCCGGGATTCAGCCAGAGATGTCCCCCCACACCTGCCAATAAGATAAGTCCCAGCACAAACAAACTAATCCGCTTAAACCATTGTTTCATAACACCAGGACTCCTTTATTTTAGTTGGTGCTTCACTCCGCCTGCATGAGGGCACTACGGCACACGTTATTACTTACACCGACCCGAAACTATCGTTAAATCCGAACGTATGAAACCGAAGTGTCGGAGTGAAACCCATAAGCATAAGGTCTCAGAAACGGCATCCTGCCGCTTTATATCAGAAAACCCGTGCCGCCTGAGTTTCGATGGAAGCGTCGGGACCACCACTTCTGCGATTCTCGCCGATTTTTACGTGCAGCTTCAGGACCATCCTAACCCTATTGTATTATGGGCACGTTTCCTGTAATATAATACCGCATTAAGAATTATAAAAACCATCAGGTCGGAACTATTAATACCAACGTACGCATACGGGGTATCAACGTTTCCTGCATCAAGACAGTGTGCAGCAGCGGCGTTTAATTGCTGCAGCGTGGATACCAGTGGTATCGGTGCGAATTGTCCGCAAAATTTTTTTTCCACAGGTGCCCCGCATCTTGTACTATAATATTTACAAAACAATGCCGTATCGTGTTTTTTGATAATACCACAAGACAACCCATATGATTAATATATGTTATCTAGTAACCATGAGCGGTATCGTTGTTCTGATGGCACTTTTAAGTATACCATCCTTATTCTGGCCCAAATGTGCGGCATGCAAAAAACGCACTTGGGTGGCTCGGGATACCTGTTCCGCGTGTGGCACACCCATGCGGGATGATTTGGACTTTTAGTGACCCTAAGAAAATGTTTTCTGGTAACAAAACAATAAAGTTTAGTACGGTGTTCACGCTTTAGCGTACTATGCCATTTAAGGTGCTTGTGTTGATACGCACACTGAAGTGTGAGAAACACATCCCGCGTATTTTTTTCCGGGGTGTGGGCAAAGACCGTCTGAAAGCATGAATCGCCATAAAGCAAGGGACAGGCGGGCAGCACAACCGGCCGAATATAAGGAGGAATCATCATCGTGGCAACAATGAGTAAATGTCCCTTCTGCGGGGGCCTGGTGGATGCGGCCGCGGACCAATGCATGCATTGCGGCGGGCCGCTTAAAGCCAACGACGCCCAGCGGGGCGGCACGCCGTCCGCCCCCTCTCTCTGCCCGACCTGTAAATCCCCTGTAGCGTCGGGAGATATCGTGTGCACCAAATGCGGCACAAACTTGCTCACCGGCCAGAAAATTGCGGACGAACGGCAAAAGGCGGGCAAATCACGGGGCAAGTCAATCGGGCGGTTCTTCACCTATGCGGCGGCGGCACTGGTTTTGCTGGCTTCCGGAGTATTGCTGGTGATACTGGCCATGTACCTGATGCGGGACCCGGTAGGCGAGGCGCGCCGCCTGGCGCGCAGCGGCAACTTGGCGGAAGCGTCCGAAGTACTGCAAACGCATCTGCAAAAAACGCCGGCCGATGTCACGGCGCGTTTTCTGCTGGGCCAGATATCGTGGCAGGGCCAGCAGTATGATCGTGCGGCCGAAGCCTTCGAGGCGGCGGCGCGCCAGGGCGGGCCCCGTGAACGGGACGCCTTGATACTGGCGGTACTGGCTTCTGAACGCGTCACGCAGGGGGGAAACCGGCAGCAATTACTGGACCTGCTAACCGCGGCCGTGCAGCAGCGTTACTCTATGGACGGGGAGCTGCTCAAACTGAAGGCCTTGTTACAGGGACTGGGGGAGGACTATAAGGGACAGCAGGAGGCCCTCCGGGAGGCGCTTTTATCGGGCGCCGAAATCCCTTCGGCGCTGCCCGGCCTTACCTCCGCCATGGACCAGGACTGGAACCTGGCGGAAAAGTATCTGAACGATGCGCTGCAGGAAAATGAAAACGATGCCAAAGCATTGGTCGTGCGCGGGATGGTCCACCTGATGCGTGAACAGCCTGCGGAAGCGGCGGCCGTGCTGGCAAAAGCGGGGACGGTCGCGCCTGCCGTGGACGGGTTGGTCAAATTGCAGCTGGGGATTTTGTACCTGGAGCAGTCGGAACCCGGCAAGGCGCTGCCTTTGCTGACAGAAGCCAGGAAACTGCTGCCGGAGGATATGCGCGCCGCCTTCTTTTACGCCTTGTGCCTGCAGGAGAATAAACTGACGGAGGAGGCCATCGCGGCGATGGAACACATTGCGTCCGGCAACAATCCCTACTCCGGGATCGCCGCCCTTCAGATGGCGGTGGCGTTCATGGAACAAAACAATTTGGACCGGGCCGCGGCAGCCGCACGGCAGGCAGGTGAAAGCGGACTCAACACGGCGCGACAGGCAACCATTCAAGGACGCATCCACGCCCTGCAAAACGATCCGGTCAAAGCGGAACAGGCTTACCGGCGCGCCATTTCCATGATGGCGGACTATCCGGCCGCTCACCTCGAACTGGGATTATTGCTGGTCAGCGGCGGTTCCGTGGATGCGGGCCTGCCGGAACTTGAAAAATATCTTGAGTTGGCCAAGGCGGACCCGGAGAGAATGCGAGCCAATGAAATCGATGTGTTGGTGACGCAACTTCAACAGGCCCGGCAATAGCCCGGACAAACCCAGGAAACCCGTGCCATGAAAAAACACCTCTTGCTTTACAGTATGATCGGGATGCTGGCGCTGGGGTGCGCCCTCCCAGCCATCGCCTGGGGACCACGCGTGCAGCTGGCCGTGGTGGACACCGCGCTTAAGCTGGTTTCCAGGGAGGAGAACCTGCAGTTGACGCGACTACAGGACGCGGCCCGCGCCGGTGCGGCCTTATCGCCTCTGGAGATGGAAGAATTGTTCCCGGAAATGCAGTCGGACCCGCTGCGAGCCATCGAAAACGACATGGCGTTGCTTTCCGCGGCGCGCGGGGCGCGTATTGACGCGTATTTCGCCTTTCGTTTAGGCGCCCTGGGCAAGTTGGTTGGACGGGTAACCGCCCCCATGGCCAGCGCCGACCCCGCACCGCGCAGCCAGTACTACAATGATGTCGAGCAGGTCGCCGACATGGGCAACCTGAAACCCGAGACGCGGAAGACTCTCAAATCCATCGCGGACCTGGAGCGCGTCATGCGCGAAGCGAACGCGGGCAATGATCTCATCACGGGGGAGTACCAAAGCGGTTCCGGTTTTCGCGGCACCGCCGCGGCGCGCCTGGGCATCGACATCAGCCGTTCCGTGAATGCCGTGGCCGATGTGTGGTGGACCATCATCAGCGCCGGCGCGGTTCCGGGCAACATCTCCGAAGCGCAACTACAGCGCTACGTGCTCGATGCCTGTGATTTCTACGTCGGCCGGGACAGCCTGGCTGAAATGGACGCCTCCGAGCCAAATTACCGAAAACTGGTCAAATATTCGGCGGATATGAACGGCAAAATCGGCGACATGCTTTATGCCGCCGGATTCCGTGAACGTGCCGTCAAGCACTATGAAGAAGCTGCAGCCGAGGCGCCCGACAGGAGGGACATCCTCGAAAAAATCGGCAATTACCACTCGGAAGTCGCGGAGGAGGCACTTAAGAAAGGATTGCTTGAAGAAGCCATGGCAGGCTTTGAGAAGGCGCTTGCCGTCAATCTCCTGCATCCGACGGCGGAACGGAGCCGCCTGGAAGTCGCAGGCCTGATCAAACAGCGCGACGAACAAATCGCGTTGTACCAGTCGCAGTTGAAACAGGCGGAAGACCTGCAATCCCTGGCCGAAGAAGAAGCGGGAAAGAACCGTTTTGCGGAAGCGGTAGCCCTGCTTAAACAATCAGAAGAATCCTATGCCATGGTAGGGGACGAATTCCCCTCGGAAGCGCAGCGGCGCGCCCGGGGCATCCGCGATGTGCGGGCCAGAATAGAGGAACTGCAGCAAGGCCTCCTGACCAATACGCTCGCGTTCAGCGGTGCTGGATTCGCCCCGGACCGGGATGCTTTGATCAGGGAATACTCCGGTGGCATCGATCTGGAAACGCTGAAGGCACTGATACGCCTGGAGTATGATGCCGAGATACAGCGG
>MTKZ01012694.1_pt1 | contig 11107 bp, 8 predicted proteins | sample 1042781 | NCBI WGS metagenome assembly MTKZ01 (sample SAMN06212207, study PRJNA360539) | anaerobic digester metagenome | biome: Wastewater treatment plant; material: sludge; isolation source: anaerobic digester fed with sludge from wastewater treatment plant | place: Denmark: WWTP Viborg ...
GGAATGCTGTCGGTCAGGTTCGATCTTACCGGAGAAAGAGCTACCGGCATTTACCTGACCGGCCCGGCCACCTTCGTGTTCAGCGGAGAAAAGGAAATCCAGTAAAACATATGATATGAGAAGGCTTATTCTGAAGACTCTCCTGAATGCGGACCTGAAACCGCCAAAGCCATTAAGGAACATCCGTGACCTTTACCTGGCAGGCTATCGTTTCTGATGGAAAAGAAGAAGCTTTTCGGCCTGACTCTAAATGAGCTGTCAGAGGTTGTCAAAGATGCCTCACTGCCACCTTATGCGGCGAAGCAGATAGCGGGATGGCTCTATCGCAGGGAAGCTCCTCACATCAGCGCGATGACTGATCTCTCCCTTGCAGCGCGCGGTATCCTGGAAAAGGATTATGAAACGGGGCTTAATCCGCCTGTATCAGAATCATCCGCCAGTGATGGCACAAAGAAATATCTCTTTCGTGTAAGCGAAAACCGGTTCATCGAAACTGCTTTTATCCCTGACCGCGACCGGGCAACCATCTGCCTCTCCGTCCAGTCGGGCTGCCGCATGGGATGCCGTTTCTGCATGACAGCACGTCAGGGTTTTCAGGGGAACCTCAGCTCCAATGAGATACTGAACCAGTTCCGCAGCCTGCCGGAGTATGACTCACTGACCAATATCGTATTCATGGGGATGGGAGAACCCCTTGACAACCTGGAGGAGGTACTCCGCAGCCTCGAAATTCTGACCTCCGGCTGGGGTTACGGATGGAGCCCGACAAGAATCACCGTCAGCACGATAGGCATCACCGGAAGGATAGAGGAGTTCCTCGGTAAGAGCAAATGCCACCTGGCTGTCAGCCTGCACTCACCGTTTGACAGTGAACGGCAGTCACTGATGCCGGCTCAGAAAGCCCACCCGGTGAAGGAGGTCCTCGACACCATCAGGGGCTTCGATTTCGGCAGACAGAGAAGAGTCTCGTTTGAATACATTGTTTTCAGGGGGCTGAATGATACTCCTGCACATGTCAGGGAGCTGGCCAGGATACTCAACGGCATCCGCTGCCGGATTAACCTGATACGCTTCCATTCAATCCCCGGATCGGAATTCAGCAGTCCTGACCAGCGCGGGATGGAGGCTTTCCGTGACAGCCTGAATGCAAAGGGCATCATAACATNNCCGCGCAAGCCGCGGTCAGGATATCAATGCAGCCTGCGGCCTGCTTTCAACACTTGAACAAAACAAACCGAAATGAAAACCAGAATACTGACCATCCTTATCCTGTCACTGACAACTGCAGCAAGCCTCATTGCACAGGAACAGGTAATGGACTCCATCCTTGCTGACACAACCCTGACGGGGACATCCTATTCTTTCTGCTTCGCCGATGCCGTGACCGGAGAGATTATCTTCAGCTATGACGATGACCGCAATCTTGCATCAGCCTCTGTAATGAAGCTCTACCCCACCTCTGTGGCCCTCTCCCTCCTCGGACCATGCTACCGTTATACTACAACCCTGTGGCTCTACGGAGACCTGAATACTAAAAAGGGGATCCTCGAGGGTGATGTGGTGATCATCGGGGGTGGTGACCCTGCACTTGGCTCAGAGTATTTCTCGGAATACTATGGCGACGTGACCGCCGCTTGGGTCAGTGCATTGAAAGCTGCCGGGGTGAAAAAGGTCAGGGGCCGCGTGGCAGCAGGAGAATCCATTTATGACTTCAATCCTGCACCCGCGGGATGGGCATGGGGCGACCTGGGACAGTACTACGGAGCCGGGGTCTATGATATCAACATAAACAACAACGAATACAAAATATACATTTCAGGCAGAGCTGAGGGCGAGGCAGCTGTCATCGATTCAGTTCAGGATTACGGGAAAGACATTATCCTTGACAGCTATCTTCTTTCTTCGGGCAGCACTGACAGGGGATACGTATACAATGCCCCTTACTCCCCGATGGCCTGGGTGACAGGCAGCGTACCTGCAGACAGCAGCTTTACCCTCAGGGCCTCCATCCCCGACCCGCCCCTCGCCCTGGTAAAAAAACTTGATGCCGCAATGCGGAAAGCAGGCATAGTGGTGGATGGTCAACCAGTGCGGGATCGTGTGTCCGCAGAAGGTAAAAAACGTTTCTCCGTGGCAACTACGCTCTCACCCGCCCTCGCCGAGATAGTAAAGGTCACCAACCACGAGAGCGTTAATATGTATGCGGAAGCCCTTCGCAAACACCTGGGATGGGAGATACGCGGAGAAGGCACCTGGAACGCCGGATCTGCTGTCATCAGGCAATTCCTCGATTCAATCGGGTGTGAACCATATGAAGCGGTGATCCTGGACGGGTCAGGATTATCCTCCAATAACAACATCAGCGCCCTGATGACTGTCAGGCTGCTTGTCCACATGTACAACAGCAGCGTGTCTGAAGCCTTCATTTCATCCCTTCCCATGGGCGCTGTCTCAGGAACCATGAAAAACTATTTCCGTGATGAGATGTTTAAAGGGAGAGTTGTGGCCAAAACCGGCACTATAACGAGCGCAAAGTCGTTTGCAGGTTACTTCACAACCAACAGCGGAAGAAAAATCGCCTTTACCACCTTTGCCAACGGATTCACCGTACCGTCGAGAAAGATAACCGACAACATGGAGAGGGTGGTCAGAGAGATTATGATAAAATACTGAGGCATCTCCCAGGGGAAACAGCATCATGATTTAGTCGCCTGCTGTTCGTTTTAATATACTTTAACATAATGGTTTTAATAAACCCCTTTAATTTGGGGTCAGGAATTGAACATACAATCACATAAATGAAAAAAGGGACTAAAATAGCTCTGTGGATCAGCATTCCTCTCGTACTGTTGATTTGGTTCGCTGGACCGCGGCTAGGTCTGTGGGGCAACCGTGACCTGAAGAAGAAAGGCGAAGTGCCTGCTGCGCAGGTTCAGGCAACCGGTCAGGGACCGGGCGGACAGCAGGGNNCAGAAGGGACAGGGACAGCGCCCGGGTGGCCAGGGACAACTGCCTGTCACAGGCACAATAGCCAAACCATCATACCTCACCAACGGTATCAGGTCAGCCGGATCACTGCTGGCAAACGAGGAAGTAGACATAGTAAGTAAGGTGTCAGGCAAAGTGACTGCTGTTTATTTCAAGGAAGGGAGCAAGGTTAAGAAGGGAGACCACCTTGTAAAGATCTATGACGAAGACCTCCAGGCACAGCTTCGCCGCTCTGAAATACAGGAAAAAATGCTCTCCGAGAAGCTTGAGCGACAGAGGGTGCTCCTCTCCAAGGATGCGGTAAGCCGCGAAGCGTTCGACCAGCTTCAGACAGACTATAACGTTATCCTCGCCGACATCAACCTTCTGAAGGTCAGAATAGCCGAGACAGAGGTCCGCGCTCCGTTCGACGGAGTCATCGGGTTCCGGTATGTCAGCGAAGGGACCTATGTTACCCCCCAGGTCAAGATCGCACACCTGTTTGACCAGTCTATCCTCAAGCTCGAATTCGCCATAAATGAAAAATATGTATCAGAGAACCTGATGGGAAAGAAAATATCATTCAAGACCGAAGGATACAGGGATGAGTTCTTTGCAACTGTCTACGCCGTAGACTACAGGATAGACCAGACCACCCGTACGATAGGACTCAGGGCAAGGTATGACAACCGCACCGGCAAACTTGTCCCCGGAATGTACGCCTCACTGACCCTGATCACGGACGAGAAGATGAATGCTCTCCAGGTACCTACCGAAGCAATCGTTCCAGAAATGAATGAGAAGAAAATCTGGGTGGCACGCAATGGCAGGGCCGAACTGATACCGGTGGTTACCGGTGCCAGGACAGCATCGGCGATAGAGGTCATATCAGGACTGGCTGCAGGTGACACCGTGCTGACGACAGGGCTGATACAGCTCAGACCGAACATGGCTGTCAGGGTAAACATAACCGAATAATCGTACCCATTCAGTTTAACGAAAACATCCGACCCGAATGAGTCTGTCATCATTAAGCATAAAGAGACCGGTACTGGCCACGGTTATGGCGCTCGTGATTCTCATCATGGGTGGCATCGGTTACACCTTCCTTGGCGTCAGGGACTACCCAAGTGTGGATCCGGCCATTGTAACCGTCTCCACCTCGTTCCCCGGAGCCAACTCGGATGTCATCGAAACGCAGATCACCGAGCCTCTTGAGTCAGCAATCAACAGTGTCCAGGGAATTCGTTCAATATCAAGCTCCAGCAGTGACGGATCATCACGCATAACCGTCGAGTTCAAGCTCGAGGTAGATATGGAGACAGCGGTAAATGACGTCCGTGACAAGGTCTCAGGCGCCATGCGCCGCCTTCCCCAGGATGTTGATCCTCCGGTTGTCCAGAAGGCTGACGCCGACGCACAGCCCATCTTCGCGGTAACGCTCAGGAGTGATACAAGAAACATTATTGATGTAAGCCAGTATGCCGAGCTCAACTTCAGGGAGAGGCTGCAGACCATCTCAGGTGTGAGTGCCGTGAGCGTATGGGGATCAAAGAAACTTGCCATCAGGATGAAGATGGACCCTGCCAGGCTGGCAGCATACGGGCTCACCCCACTTGATGTACGCAATGCCGTCACACGGGAGAATGTTGAGCTGCCTTCCGGAAGAATTGAAGGCGACAATACGGAGCTTACAATCAGGACCCTGGGAAGGCTGCGCACCGTAGACGAATTCAATGACCTGATTATCACAAAAAACGGTGACAGGGTAGTGAAGTTCAGTGACATCGGCACCGCGGAGATTGATGCGGAAAACATACGGTCACACCTGCTCAGTAACGGCAAACCGTCTGTAAACGTTGTGCTTGTTCCCCAGCCCGGGGCCAACTACATTGACATCGTCGATAACGCACAGATACTCCTCAAACAGCTGGAGAAAGACCTTCCTGAAGACATCACCATGGAAGTGCTTTTTGACAACACTCTTTATATCAGGGAGTCAATCAAGGAGGTAAAGAATACCATCTTCGTTGCCTTCCTCCTGGTGGTGCTGGTCATCTTTCTCTTCCTCCGCAACTGGAGAACAACACTTATTCCCGTTGTTGCAATACCGGTAGCACTCATCGGTGCATTCTTCGTGATGTACCTGGCCGGGTTCACAATCAATATCCTCACGCTGTTCGCCATAGTGCTTTCAATCGGCCTTGTGGTTGATGATGCCATTGTGGTGGTGGAAAACATCTATACCAAGGTGGAACACGGCATGAAACCAATGGATGCGGCTCTGACAGGTTCAAGGGAAATTTACTTCGCTATCATTGCGACAACCATTGCCCTGATATCCGTCTTTTTCCCAATAGTATTCCTTCAGGGGGTAACAGGCAGGCTCTTCAGGGAGTTCAGCCTTGTGATAGTCGGTGCCGTGATAATCTCGGCGTTCCTGGCCCTCTCGCTTACACCCATGATCTCGTCGCGGGTGCTGAAGCACAATGCCATGGAAGGGCGCTTTTACCGCGCCACCGAGCCATTCTTCTCAGGTATGATAAATTTCTACAGGAAAGCCATCACCTCGTTCCTGAAGGTGAGGTACTGGGCACTGATAATCATTGTAGTGGCCGGTGGACTGATTGCATGGATGTGGACCCTGCTACCCTCCGAGATGGCACCCCTTGAGGACCGCGGTTATGTCAACATCAGTGCCCGAGCAACAGAAGGGGCTTCGTATGAGTACATGAGTGCTTACATGGATCAGATTGCCCCGGTTGTCAAAGAGCAGGTACCGGAAAGTGACAATATTATGATGATGGTTGGCATGGGAAGCGTCAACTCAGCCAACATGAGAGTCAGACTGGTTGGCCAGGAAGACCGCAAACGTTCACAGCAGGAAATTGCAACTGCCCTTTCCCCTGTACTGAGACAATACACCGGCGCACAGACGATTGTGTCACAGCAGCAGACATTCGGTGCACGGCGTGGCGGACTGCCGGTGCAGTATGTCATCCAGGCAAAGAACCTCAATGACCTGAAAAGGGTTATACCGGATTTCCTCGCCATGACATCTGAAAGCCCCTATTTTTCAGCCTCCGATGTGAACCTTAAATTCACAAAGCCTGAGCTCACCGTATTGATCAACAGGGAAAAGGCATCAATGATGGGGATCAACGTTCAGAACATTGCCCAGACACTTCAGCTGACCATGAGCGAACAGCGAATCGGCTATTATATCCTTGACGGGAAGCAGTACCAGATATTCAGCCAGTTTGACAAGGCTATGCGCAATGACCCGTTCGACCTGACCAGCACATATGTCAGAAACGACAAAGGGCAGCTTATTCAGCTGGACAATATAGTCGAGATAAGGGAGAACAGTCTCCCGCCTCAGCTCTACAGGTACAACAGGTTCGTGTCAGCAACCGTTTCTGCAGGCCTTGAGGGCAGGTACACTCTCGGCGAAGGCATCGAGGAGATGGACAGAATTGCCGACAGGGTCCTGGATGAAAACTTCAGCACCACCCTGTCAGGCGACTCGAAGGACTTTGTTGAAAGCACATCGAGCCTTCTTTTTGCCTTCGTGCTGGCACTTGTGCTTATCTACCTGGTTCTGTCGGCCCAGTTCGAAAGCTTCCGTGACCCGATTATCATACTTGTTACCGTACCGCTGGCTCTGATCGGCGCTCTCTTTACCATGGTGATCTTCGGTCAGACACTTAACATATTCAGCCAGATAGGCCTTATTATGCTGATCGGGATGGTAGCCAAGAACGGGATACTTATCGTTGAATTTGCAAACCAGAGGCAGCAGGCAGGACTGAGTGTGATGGATGCAGTACGTGAGGCATCAGTTGCACGTTTCCGCCCGATTCTCATGACCAGCCTCACCACAATACTTGGCATCATGCCGCTGGCGCTTGCCACCGGTGCGGGCTCGGAAAGCCGAATCACCATGGGAGTAACCGTTGTGGGCGGAATGTTCTTCGCTACATTCCTTACCCTCTTCGTGGTACCCTCCGTTTACAGTTACCTCGCCGGAAAGAAAAATGCAGAAAACAGCATCAATGACCAAACCCAGTCTTAGTATAATGATATTGCTGCTCCTGCTGCCCCTTGCAGCCGGAGCACAGAGGACAATGAGCCTCGACGAGGCCATCATGCAGGCCCTTGAAAACAACTATTCACTCAAGATCAGCAGGAACGACGAGGCTATTGCAGACAACAACGTCTCCCTCAGCCCTTTCCTCCCCTCCCTCACCGGAACGGGGAGACAGTCACAGACAACTAACAATGCCAGGTCATCCTCCTCCGGTGAAGACAAAACCAGAACCAATCTATACACGGCAGGAGTGGCGCTTAACTGGAGACTCTTTGACGGTTTCGGAATGTTCACCGACTACAGCAGGCAGCAGGAACTCCTGGCCGTGAGCAGCCAGCGGGTGAAGATCAATGTTGAGAACCTCATAATGAGGGTCTGCTCTGAATACTACAATATAATAGTTCAACAGAACAGGATGCAGTCGGCCCTCACATCACTGGCTCTGTCAAGGTCAAGGTATGAGAACGCCGAGGAAAAGTATCTTCTCGGTGTCATCTCGGGGCTCGACCTCCAGCAGGCAAGGATAGACCTGAACGCTGACAGCTCTGCCGTACTGTCCCAGCAGGAAACAGTCATCAGCGCCTATATCCGGATGACCAACCTGCTCAACGCAGGACATGAGATCAATTTCAATATTAATGACACAATCATATTGGCTCCTGAGATCGATGTCGATTCGCTGCGCGAACGCACTCTCAGTTTCAATAACCAGCTGATCCTTGCGCGTCAGGGGGAGAAACTGTCAGAATATGATATTGAATCAGTACGCGCCGACCGCTATCCCACAGTAAACTTCAGTACCGGGTATAACCTGACCCGCAACGAGTTCCCCTGGCAGGCATCATCATACAACCAGACGAACGGACTCAACTGGGGATTTAACCTGTCATGGAATATCTTCTCAGGGCTGGAGGTCAACCGCAGGATGGCAAATGCGAAGATTGAGGCCGAAAGCAGCAGGCTTGCATATCTTGATATTGAAAATGAGATACTCGGAGAACTTGACCTGCTGTACAATACATACCGTAACAATATCATTGTCACCAATTTTGAAACCCAGAGTGCCGAAGTGGCACGCGCCTCACTTGAGATAGCAATGGAGCGGTACCGGCTCGGTTCATTGTCAGGGCTGGAATTCAGGGAGTACCAGAGAAACTACCTTAACGCCATTAACCGCAGGCTGACAGCCCTGTACCAGGCAAAAATCTCAGAGATAGGATTGCGTCTGCTGGCCGGTGAGCTTACTGAATAGAAGTCTTTTTTCTGTTCCTGTATAACTGGTATCCCTTCCATGAGAGCCACAACACAAAGATGGCACCCACGGCGTACATGATCCAGTCAATATATGGCAGTATATGTTCGCGCTTGTCATAGGCATAATATCCAATGACTGCGAGAATCAGGTTCCATAGCGTTGCGCCCAGGAAGGTATAAAGCAGAAAATGACCGATGTTCATCCTCGCAAGGCCTGCCGGCAGTGAGATCAGCTGCCTGACAGCCGGCACAAGCCTTCCGACGAAGGTTGATGCCTTGCCATGCTTCACAAAGTACTTCTCCGACTTTTCGACACTCTCCCTTGTGATCAGCAGGAGATGCGCCAATCTGGTGTCTGCCAGGCGGTACAGTACCGGCCTGCCGATCCACATTGCAAGATAGTAGTTGATGACAGCACCGGTCATGGCGCCTGCCGTCGATGAGAGAATCACCCCCCACATCGTCAGAGTACCCTCCCCTGCCTTCCAGGCAGCAAACGGAACCACTATCTCCGAGGGAAAGGGAATAAACGAACTCTCAATGGCCATAAGGAGATATATGGTAAAATAGTTAAGATTAGCCATATACCAGTCAAATACAGTCTGAAAAATCTCCATGCTAAATGGTTTTGTTAAATCGCTTCCAAATATAATACACCGGGATTCCGATCAGCACAATGATCAGCCCCGGCCATGTGAAAGCCGGTTTGTAAATAAGAAGGATTATCATGATTGTTGCTGCCATCAGGATATAAAGTGCCGTAATGACCGGGTATCCGAATGCCCTGTATGGTCTGTCGGCCTCAGGTCTCCTGTGGCGCAATACAAAAATTGCAAGTATGGTGAGAACGTAAAAAAGGAGCACCGCAAACACCACGTAATCAAGAAGCTGGGAGTATGAGCCTGACAGACACAATAATGATGCCCAGGCGAACTGAATCCACAGTCCGTTGCCGGGCACAGCCCTGGCATTAAGCTTTCCGGCATTCCTGAAAAACAGTTTATCAGCTGCCATAGCATAGTACACCCTGGCTCCGGAAAGGATCAGTCCGTTATTGCACCCGAAGGTCGAGATGACGATCAGTACCGCCATGATGATGGCCGCATAGTCTCCGAAAATTGAAGAAATTGCTGCCGTTCCCAGCCTGTCATTGGTGGCGAATGCCATCCCCCGTTCAAGCACTCCCGCACCGTCAGGCATTCCCCGCAGGGGAAGCACCTTGACGTAGACAATATTCGACAGAAAGAAGAGAGTAAAGGCAATCAGGGTTCCCCAGAAAAGGCTGCGGGGAAGCGTGCGCCTGGGATCAACCACCTCCGCCGATGCGAATGTCACGTTGGTCCATGCATCACATGTGAACAGCGAGCCAACCATCGCCATNNAAGTACTCCGAGTTCGCCCTGAAACCGTCAGAACCGGCAAAGATAAAACCGGCCAGCAACAGAAGCATCAGGATGATCACCTTGGTGAAGGTGAAGGTGTTCTGCACGTTCTTGCCTGTCCTGATTCCTCTCGAGTTGATCCATGTCAGCAATGCCAGAGACCCTATGGCAACAACGTGTACCGATGAGAACCTGACCGGCCCGAGATTCAGAAGGATATTGCCTTCATTTATCCATGGAACAATTACACCGAAAAACTTGCCGAAAGCCATCGCCACGGCTGCTATCGTCCCTGTCTGGATGACCATAAAGAGGGTCCAGCCATAAAGGAAGCCGGTAAGCGGGTTATAGGCTTCGCGCAGGTAGACATATGTGCCCCCGGCTTTAGGCATCATGGCCGCTAATTCACCGAAGTTCAGAGCTCCCATGATGGTCATGAAGCCTGTAATCAGCCATGCCACAAGCAGCCATCCCGGCGAACCGAGGGTGCGCGACATGTCTGCGCTGACAATAAAGATCCCGGAACCTATCATCGAGCCGATGATCAATGCGGATGAGTCTACCAGGTTAAGACTCTTCCTGAAGGATGGCTGGCCGTTCTGTGACATGTACAATTATGTATGACCCCGCAGGGGACAATGCTTCATCCCCTGCGGGGAATATTAATAATCACATCTCTGCTACAATGCTTGATCCCCTACGGGGAATATCCTCAATCGCAAATCGCAAATCTGCAATGCTTTAAGCCCTACGGGAAATGCTGTCTCCTGCCTGTCTATGCATCAATATTGGCATACTTCGCATGCCTCTCTATGAACTCCCTCCTTGGCGGCACATCGTCACCCATAAGCATTGAGAAGATATGGTCTGCCTCCGCGGCGCTGTCTATGGTAACCTGGCGGAGGGTTCTTGTCTCCGGATTCATTGTGGTATCCCATAGCTGCTCTGCATTCATCTCACCGAGACCCTTGTACCTCTGCACAGACACAGCCGATTCCTTACCCTGGCCCAGTTCCCTGACGGCAGCATCACGCTCCTCCTCTGACCAGCAGTACTTCTCGCTCTTGCCCCTCCTGACAAGGTATAGCGGCGGAGTGGCAATGTAAATATGCCCGTTTTCAATCAGCTCCTTCATATGCCTGAAGAAGAAGGTCATTATCAGTGTGGTGATATGTGAGCCGTCAACATCGGCATCGGTCATGATAATTACCTTGGCGTATCTGAGGCCCGAAGTGTTCAATGCCTTGCTGTCATCCTCGGTGCCTATGTTGACACCCAGGGCCGTGAATATGTTCTTGATCTCCTCACTGTCAAAGATCTTATGCTGCATTGCCTTCTCAACATTGAGGATCTTGCCCCGGAGGGGAAGGATGGCCTGAAAACGGCGGTCACGGCCCTGTTTTGCCGTTCCGCC
>MTKZ01021735.1_pt1 | contig 11105 bp, 7 predicted proteins | sample 1042781 | NCBI WGS metagenome assembly MTKZ01 (sample SAMN06212207, study PRJNA360539) | anaerobic digester metagenome | biome: Wastewater treatment plant; material: sludge; isolation source: anaerobic digester fed with sludge from wastewater treatment plant | place: Denmark: WWTP Viborg ...
TACCTGACATTCCAGGTTGACGAGGCCTTGTGCACCAAGCGCTACCTCCACGCTTACATGACCACCCGCGAAGCAATAGCGCAGCTTGCCGCCATCTCGCCGGGCGCGGCTGGCCGGAACCGCGTGCTCTCGGTGAAGCGCCTGAATGAAGTGCTTGTCCCCGTGTTGCCGCTGGACTGCCAGGAATGGCTCGACCAAGGCCTTCTCAAGCGGTTGGCCGCCCTGAAGACGCACCAAACTGCAACAGCGGCGGCGCTCGACGCCCTGCTGCCATCGGTGCTGGACAGAGCCTTTCGGGGGGAGCTGTAGGTGTTTGAGCACACTATACGTCGGCTTCAAGGTCTTTCGAACGGCGTGAAGGTGCCACTCTTGGTACCGCTTGATGACGATGGGTACTGGGACAGGCTGTGCCCCGGCCCGAACTGCGGCGTTGAGTTCAAGGTGTTCTTCACGGACTGGAAAGATAAGGTTTCCGAGGAGACGGCCTCTTGCCCGGTCTGCCGGCGCAGCGCGAGCCCATCGGATTTCAACACTCCAGCCCAGAACGAGTACATCAGGAAGAAGGCGCTCAGCCACGTGCAGCAAAGTGTCAACGAGGCGTTTCAGAAGACAGTCAGGTCACAAAGGCCAGCCCGTGGCGGCTTGATCAGTCTATCGCTCACTTACAAGCCAGCACCGCCCATCGTCGCGTTACCGCCCAACGTGGCAGAAAGCCTGCGGCAGAAGTTCACGTGCGAAGCCTGCGGTTGCAGGTACGCGGCGGTCGGAGCCGCGTTCTTCTGCCATGCGTGCGGGCATAACTCGGCCATCAGCACTTTCCAGGATACTGTTACCACCGTGCGCACGGCAGTTGCGTCGCTACCTCAATTGCGAGACACGCTGGCGGCGACAACAGACACGGACACGGCAGCGCGCGCAGTGCTGTCGCTGGTTGAAGACTGCTTGTGCCGGGGGGTCGCGGCTTTCCAGCGTTTGGCAGAGGCTCTTGTCCAGAAGCTGCCCGGCGCGGCAGCGTCAGACCTCCGCCGAAACGTGTTTCAGAACCTGAAACAGGGTAGCCAGATCTGGCGCCAGCACACCGGTCAGGGCTATGAAGACATCCTTGACGGTGATGAGATGGCAGAGCTCATCAGGCTGTTCCAGCAACGTCACCTCCTGATGCACAGAGGAGGCCTCGTGGACAAAGAGTACCTCCAGAAGTCTGGCGACACCACCTACTGCGTAGGGCAGCGCCTCGTCATCCGCTCCGCCCACGTCTTGCGCCTGTTTGATTTGCTGGAAAAGCTGGCGGTTGGCCTGCGTGCGCTCCTTCCACCGGGTGAGGCCCGCAACTGGCCTCCATGGCTATAGGGAGGGAGGAGCCAACCTCAGCAGTCTCTTTGCGGCGCGGCCGTGGTGTTGCCCCGCCTCGGGCGCAGCCTTCGATGGCAAGACCGCCAAAGCAACGAGCGAGCCGGGGTAGAGGTCTCGATGTCCTTGACCGAAGGTGGACTTCCCCCGAAATAGAGGACACCCTCAGATGGGCTAGAATAGCCCGGGGGTAAACGGATGAATGTAAAGTATACGCGGGAGTTTCGTGAGGAAGCCGTCCGGCTGGTTCTGGATGGCCGGGGCTCGGTTCGCCAGACATGAAAACGGAGGAGGTTCAAGGTAAGTGCGCGATCTGCGGTGCGTTCGGGCCGCTGACAGAAGAGCACATCCCCCCGCGGGCAGCATTCAACAAGTGCACCGTGTTGGAGCAGAAGATGGGAAGGGAAGGCTGGGATGCCCAGTTTTCAGACGCACGACGGCGGCAAGGCGGACTGAGACGACCAAGCTTGTGCGCCCCCTGTAACAACAACACCGGCAGCTGGTATGCCGGTGCCTACGTTTATTTTGCTCTCCAATCGGCTCACGTACCCAGCCCCGCTACTGCCAACGAGACCGCTACCTATTTCGTTGATAGGTTCTCCCCAATGCGGGTGGTAAAACAGGTACTTGCAATGATGTGCACCGTCTGCGGCCCAGGCCTCGCCTCCAGACACCCAGAACTCACCCATATCATTCTAGGAAAGTACAATCAAGTATTGCCGCCGCCTTTGCGACTATACGGTTACCTGAAATGTAGCCACAAGGACATGGGCCGTCATGCAGGTATGTCCGCTGTCATAAGAGTGGACCAGCGCAAATCCTACAAGGTCGCGGAGTTCTCATGGTGGCCCTTTGGCTGGGTACTGTCGTACGACCATATCTCCGAACACGTGCTGACAGAGGTCACAGATTGGTTACGTTGGGACTACCGCACAGTACGCTCAACGTCCGTTCGTTTTCCTATCTATCACAATGTCACGCCCTTCCCTTTGGACTATCGAACTCCCGAGCAAGTGGCCGGCGAAGCCCACGCAACGGTGCTGGAGTAGTAGGGCTTGATGCTTCTGGCATGGCAAAGGCATCTGCCGTCTCGGCTAACCACCGCCTGAATGCCCGAAGCTTTCGGCACCCGCCCTCCTTCCGCAATCCAGGTGGGTGGAAGCCGCAAGCCCGTTTGCGGGCGTCATTGCCGAAGGATCAAAACGGCGTTTGGCAATACACCGGCATGAGTTCTTTGTTCCTTCGTGCCCACCTTCTGCGATTCCGGCCCCTGACTGTGCCAGAATAGGGGCAGACGGTTTCGTCGCGGACGGAACCAGAAAGCGAGACTCCACCGTAGGCTTCACTATGCCGCCGAACCAGTCAAGACGCCTTAGCTGCGCCGGGTGCGCCCTCATTGCCCTGTCCGCGGCGTACCTGGCCGCCGTGGCCGCGCTGATGCTGGCGCAGCGATACGTCGGCGAGCGCGTCTGGTTCGTGACCTGGGTCACCTATGCTCCCCAGCACGCCGCGGCGATTCCCGTGGCGCCCCTGCTTCTGTGGGCCGTTCTGGCGCGCAGCTCACGCGCGGTGCTGCTGAACCTCGCTTCCCTGGCGGTCGTCTTCTTCGGCCTGATGGGATACTGCTGGCATCTCGATCGCGGCCCGGGATCGGATACGCTGCGCGTGATGACCTACAACATCCACTATCTGGACGGCGGGCTCGAACCGGTGGCGCGGACCATCGCCGCCGAGAAGCCGGATTTCGTGGTGCTGCAGGAAGTCAGCCCGAGGCCCGGAAAGCCGCATCCGATGGGGCTGCTCAAGACACGTCTGCCGCAGTACAGGTTCGCGTCGCACAAAGGGCTGGCGGTGGGGTCGAAGTACCCGATTGTTCACACCGAGGCGCGGGTGACATGGCCGGTTCCCTCCGGACGTCCCGCCCTGCGGGTGGACGTGAAGGCGCGCGGTCGCACCGTGCACATCTTCGCGGCGCACCTGGCGGTGGCGATTGACGACGAGCTGATCGAGAAGCGCTGGAGCGCCATCCCTTCGTACACAAAGCACTCGACCAACGTCCGATCCAACCAGACTCGAAGGCTCCTTGACTGGACGACCCGGGTGAACGGCCCCGTCATCCTGGCCGGGGACTTCAACACCCCACCCCGCGGGCGCATCTACGGGCGGATTCGCGTCAGGTATCGCGACGCGTTTGCCGCGGCCGGCCGGGGGCTCGGGCACACCTTCCGAAGCGACCTGCCCATGCTTCGCATTGACTATGTGTTCACGAGCGACGAAGTGAAGCCGAGGCGCGCGTGGGTGCCCGATTCGCACGCGTCCGACCACAAGCCGCTGGTGGCCGAGGTGCGGATTCCCTGACGGAAAGGGATTCCTCCCGGAGGTCGGAATGACATGGCGATGGGTCGGAAGGACAGTCTTCATGTCATTCAGAGGCCGCCGGGCCGATGAATCCCTCGTGAGCGCAGGGCGCGGGCGGCGGAAAGGGATTCCTCCCGGAGGCCGGAATGACATGGCGATGGGTCGGAAGGACAATCTTCATGTCATTCAGAGGCCTCCGGGCCGATGAATCCCTAGTGAGCGCAGGGCGCGGGCGGCGGAATGGGATTCCTCCCGCAGGTCGGAATGACATGGCGATGGGTCGGAAGGACATACCGAATCAGCCCAGGGTGAAATCGCCCCGCCGGATTGCGCGGGCAAGCACTATGAACAGCAGCAGAGCGGTGACCGGCAGTATCACAAGACGCATCGCGTCCTCGTAAGCCCCGAGCATGCCGTGGCGGTGCACCTTCAAGACGAGAAACAGGTTGTACGCAACATAGTAGCCCACAAGCAGGAATCCCTCCCATCGCCGGATCGAGAGACGGGAGGCAAAGATGGGCAAACAGGCTGCGGTCACGAAAATCATCATCGGCATATCGAAGTGCAGAACGCTCTCCGGCACCACGATGCCCGACGGAGCCAGAGCGGCGCCAATGCCAAGTGCGCCGGTAATGTTGAAAATCGTGCTCCCAACGACGTTCCCGACCGCGATGTCCCGCGCGCCGCGGATGGTGGCGGCAACGGAGACGGCCACCTCCGGCATGGATGTCCCGAGCGCGACGATGGTCAGCCCGATGAGCAGATCGCTGACCCCGAGAGAGCGGGCGATCTCGGAGGCGCCGTCCACGAGCAACCGGGCCCCGACGACCAGGACGGCAAGGCCGAGAACGATGAACAGAAGCTGCAAAGCGGCATATCCCGCGCCGCGGCCGGGAGCCCTGCCTGCACCCTCACCAAGTGCCGGCGCAGCCTTGCCGTCACGTCCTGATCTCCAGACTACAAACCAGCTATACCCGAAGAACCCGCTGAGGAGCAGCAAGCCATCAACCTTGCCCAGTATCCCATCCCATGCCATGGCAAGCAGGACCACCGACGCAGCGATCATCATGGGCACGTCCCAGTGGACAAGCTGGAGAGAGATGGAAAGCGGCCGGATTGCCGCGCAGACGCCCAGAATCAGCAGAATGTTGAGGATGTTGCTGCCGATGGCGTTACCGACGGCAATGTCCGCGTTTCCAGCCAGGGCCGCGTGCGCGCTGACGACGACCTCGGGCGCGCTGGTGCCGTATGCGACAACAGTGAGCCCGACAACGAGCGGCGAAACCCCCAGCAGCAATGCCAGGCGCGATGCGCCCCGCACCAGAAGCTCCGCCCCTGCCGCCAGCAGGGCCAGACCCACAACAAGGTACACAACGCTCATCGATTCGCCGCGAGCGGGAAACGGGAGGACGGCACCAGGGTGGCAGACACTGACGAGAGCACTTTCATGCTTCACAACTACGCGCCCAGGACCTGCAAAACCTGCCCGGATTTACGGCCGCGCGGCCGCAGGTCCGGGCCACCCGCGAAGCACGACAAGCCCTCACTTGCCGGGCCGGGTTGACGCCATTGCGGCGGCGGCGATGCGCTTCAGCATCCCCGCGAACACGAACTGGTGCAGCGGGAAGAGCGCATACCAGTACAGCAGGCCAAAGAGGCCGACCGGGTCAAAGATGGCGGTCTGGCGGATGCGGGCCCCGTCGCCCTCCGGCTCCACCTCGAAATCCAGCCACGCGCGGCCCGGGAGCTTCATCTCAGCCGCCAGCCTCAGCCGGCGGCCCGGCTCATAGTCCTCCACACGCCAGAAATCCACCGTATCCCCCACTCGCAGGTCCACAGGATGACGCCGGCCACGGCGCAGACCCGCGCCGCCGACCAGCAGGTCCAGCCAACCCCTGAGCTTCCACAGCCAGCGTCCGTAATACCAGCCCGTCTGCCCGCCTATCCTCTGGATGGGGGCGAAAGCCGCCTCGGGCGGCGCGCTGACCACAGCCTCGCGTGAATCAAACAGCCGCGATCCGAACCGGACGCCGCCCCAGTCGCGGTTCGGTCCGAGCGAGGACAGCGCATCCGACCACCGCGAAGCGCCGAACTCGACGTCCTCGCTCTTCATAGCGCTCGCGATGGCATCCCGCACCCCCATTGGCTTCACGTCAAAAACTTGAGAGGCCGCCGGATCGCGCACCACGGTCGGGTGCGTGATGCTGTCGATGAGCTTTCGCCCGATGCGCGCGTACACCGGCGTCACCAGCCCCAGCCAGAGGCTCGAGAGCCGCGGGGTCAGCACGGGGACGGGGATCATCCAGCGCTTCAGCCCCCTCTGCCTGGCGTATTCACGCATCAGGTCGCCGTAGGACACCACATCGGCGCCACCGATCTCGAACGTGCGGCTGGAGGAGACTTGAAGATCGAGCGCGGCGACGAGGTAGTCGAGCAGGTCGCTGATGGCTATCGGCTGAGCGGGGGTAGCCACCCATTTTGGCAGCAGCATCACCGGCAAGCGCTCGGTGAGGGCGCGGACGAGCTCGAACGAAAGCGAGCCGGAGCCGATCACGACGGAGGCACGAAACTCGATCACCGGGACGCCCGACGCGCGCAGAACCTCGCCCACCTCTTGCCGGCTGCGCAGATGCGCGGAGAGCGGGTGGCTGCTGTCGCCGAGCCCGCCGACGTAGATGATCTTCCGCACGCCCGCCTCGCGCGCGGCATGGGCGAAGTTACCGGCCGCCGCGCGGTCCTCGACCTCGAAGCGCCCGGCCGAGCCCATCGAGTGGACCAGATAGTATGCGCACGAGACGCCTTCGAAGGCGGGGCCGAGGCTGCCGGCATCCAGAACGTCTCCGGCGACCACCTCCGTGCCAGCCGCCACGCGCGACCGCAGGAAGTCCGGCCGCCGGGCGAGGCAGCGCAGGGGGCCCCTGCCCTTTTCCTCGAGCAGTTGCAGCAGCCTGCCGCCAATGTACCCCGTCGCGCCGGTCAGAAGTATCATGCGAGGGATTGTACACCCTGGAGCGGGTTGATATCGCCGGCCCTTGACACGCTCATGGCACGGTAATCAGATCAGAAGGTCCGCGAAGCATCAGCACGGGCTCGGCAATCCCGTCAATGAACTCGATTTCGACAACACCAGTCACCACAGCGAACGATCCGACGGGCGGGAAAGCGGCATGTCCGCAGCGGACGCGAATGGCGCGATCGGGCGCCACTCCACTGCCCAGGGTGAAATAACGGTTCACAGGATCTGCCTGGTTCGCGGCGTAGACCTTGCCCCAGCATCGGACAAGCAGCCCGGCGTTATAGAGACCGCGCGCGCCGGCCACGCCTGTCGTCAGCGCATTCCACGACGCGCCGCCGAGGTCGCGAAGGCTCAGTCCGACGGGGGATAGAGGGTCGCCGGAGTTCTTGACGATGCAGACGTCACCGAACAACACGCGCTGTGCGGCTGGCTTGCCCAGTTCACCCGCGACGTCCACAACATCACCGGCCTCGACTCCGGCCCCCGACACGACCTTGAGCGCGGCCGAGCGGTCGGGTTCCTCGATCCAGAAGGAGCCGGGGGCTGTCGCCGTCACACTCTTGCCTGTCAGCGACAACGGGACGGCGTCTTCGACGGCCCAGGCGAGACCGATCCGTTCGACCAGAGGCGCAACCAGGATTCCATCGGTAGAGCGCGACGGGCCCATGTTGCCCGCCACATCAACGGCCATCACGCTCAGGAAGTAGGTTGCGCCGGCGGAAAGCGCGAGCGGCGAAGCGGCGACGGAAGTGGCCTGCCCAACCGCCGTCCACGCACGCGAGTCTATAGCGCCCGGGTAGGTGCCGACAGCGTACCAGTAGCGTCCAATACCGGATCCACCCCCGTCGCTCGCTGGCGTCCAGGAGGCGAGGAGCGTTGATGTGGACGGCGTGAGGCGGCCTTCGTCGGTGACTGCCACGGGACCGGGCGGCGTGTTGTCCACAACGACAACATCACTCGGACCAGCCCCGGGAACGGGATCATCCGCGGCCGCCGTGCCCGGCCTGATGGAGATGCCGAGCGCCCCGTCTCCGGTGATTCCCGTAAGCAAGACGGTCCTGTAGCCGGTGCCGCCAAGCACCGTGACAGTAGATGCGCTGGCGGAGCCTGTGGTGTTCAGGGTTACGTCCGACGCCTGAAGTGTGATCGCTGAGACACCTGAATACGTGACTCGGAACGACACCGGCCCCGATCTCGTTACAGGCGCGCTCGAAGGACCGATCTCGACGCGAACGGGACTGGCTTCCGTGAGAATGACGTTGTCCAGCCAGGTCTGAGCAGCGCCGGAGCGATACGTCCCGCCGATTCTGAGGCTCGAGAGCGATCCGAGGGCTGACGATATATCCGCCGCTGTCGCCGCAGCTCCCGTGGACTGGTTGATCCAGCCGGCTGTCTGGTCCAGCGCGATGGCATAGCTCCTCCACGATGTATCGGGGTTCTCGGCCGGCGGCCAGTTGTGCGTGAGCGTCAGGCCGTTGCCCTCGAGAGTCACCCCGGCGCCCGTGATCTGGTTGTTCGCTTTCGCCTGCTTGAGATCAAATGCGAGCATCCCGCCAACGCAAGCGGACCTGTTTCCCCGGAAGCCGACGGGCGCGCAGAACTCCCACGAGCTGCCGCCGGACTCGCTAGCCGCACTCATGGAGCCGTGCGAGTCGAAGCTGACGTCCACGGGCGCATTGACAGCCCACCGATCGAGCCCGCTGTCGAACCTGCTGGCCACTGCTACCCGGCGAACGTCTTCGGAAACCACAAGAGCGAAGTTGTCGAGTCCGTTGAGCTCGGCCACGCCGTCGAGGTCCGCGCTGACGCGCACGCCGGATACGTGGGTGATGAAACTGCTGAACGGCTCTGCCGTGCCGCCTGATTTCCAGAGGTCGTCGTCTCTGAGGGATGCGACAAGGCGCTCCCACTGCCCGTTCCTGACGACCCGCTCGGTGTTGGCCCACTCGTAGTAGTCCGAGCCACTGTAGAGCCGGAGAACCGGCGCGTCGGGATTAGCTTCTGGCGTGAAGACTCGATAGTCGAAGGCGATACCATCGTACTGGCTCAGATCGCCACGAAAGATGGCCGGGGCCGCGAACCAGTCCCGCGCGCCGCCTGCAGTCTCGGTGCAGTAGAGATAGCCCTTGCCGTCGGCATCCGACTTCCATTCGAGCGTGGAGGTACCATCCCCCACCACCCCCCAGCCCTCAGGTCCAGAGGCAAAGGCCGACTGCACCGCGGGCTTGACCAGACGAATCGACGACGCGGGGGACAGGCGTGCGCCGAGGTCGAGTTCATACTCGAACTGGTTTCCCGCGTCGGTCTTGTAGCTGTTCAGGAAGGGCGAGAAGGTCCGCACGCCAATGCTGCCCGCGGTGGTATCGAACGTGAGGATCCGCAGCCAGCCGTTGCCCCCGCTCGGGAGATTCTGGTAGTCGGAGAGCATCTCGTAGACATTGCGTCCCGCGTTGTTGATGGAGATCTGGCGGTGGTAGTTGTAGGGCGACGATATGTGGCCGCAGAGAACGGCCACGATCTGGTCGTACCGGCGCACCAGATCGTTCCACATCTCCTCCCCGGAGTGGCGATCAGCCCCGCCAACCGCCGCGGTGCGGTCTCTCTTGTCGGTGACGAGATACTCGTGAGTGGTCAGGATTGCCGGGACCCCCGGGTGCGACTCCAGCACGGATATGGCCCAATCGATCTCGCTGCCGGGCGGCGCGCATTCGAGATGCAGAAACAGCAGGGTGAATCCCCCGGCGTTGACAATCTGGTACGAGCTGAATCCGCGCGGAGATGCACCGCCGTACCAGCTATAGCCGCTGAAGTAAGCAGGCCCGAAGTTCGCGACGAACTTCGTGGAGTTCCACTCCCCGGGCGCGGACAGGAGGTCGTGGTTACCGGGGCACAGACCGAATGGCACTCTACCCCTCAGAAGGTCCATGGAGTTGCGGGCGTTTGCCCATTGCCCGTCCTTCCAGCCTTCGTTGACGATGTCTCCGAGGTGGGTGACGAAGGCGATGTTCAGCGCCGCCACGTTAGACTTGATCCACGACGTCTGCGCCGTGAACACCTCCGGATGGAACTCGCTGTAGTTCTGGGTGTCTGGAAGGGCGACGACACAGAAGCGCTCGGCAGCCGCTCCCTGCGGCAACAACGCGAGCGTGATCAGGCAGAGGCTTGTAAGCGTGGTTCGGAACATCGGAGTAGTTCGCTTTCTCCTTCCTTGTGCCCTACAGCAGCATCATCCGCGAAGCCCGGGGACCTGCGCGTTGCTCGTACCCTGTGCTTCGGCCCGTCGTTCCAGAGAACTCCGAACCGAATCACCCGCGGGGCAGAAACACCAGCGTAGCATAGCCCCTTAGGGCTTACACCCCCTGTGACCGCCGCACGACGGGCACACGGCCCGGGGCCACGGGGCGCTAGAACTCGGGCGGCAGTTCCTTGAGTTGGGCGTAGGAGAAGACCGGCCCGTCTATGCACACGAACTTGTCGCCGATGTTGCAGCGCCCGCACTTCCCGATGCCGCACTTCATCTTCATCTCGAGCGTGCTGTAAACCTGCTCCGGAGCGAATCCAAGTTTGTCCAGATTCTGCAGGACAAACTTGATCATAATCGGCGGCCCGCAGGTGATGGCGATGAGCCCCTCCGGTGACGGGTTCAGATCGTTCAGATACGCGGGCACGAAGCCGACGTTGCCCTTCCAGCTATCGTCACCCCGGTCAACGGTAAGATGCAGCCTGGTGTCGGGCGCGCCGCCCCACGCCTCGAACTCGTTCTCGTAGCAGAAATCCTGTGGGCTGCGGGCGCCGTAGATGATGTCCACCGGGCCGTAATCCGACCGGTTGTCGAGGCAGAAGTTCAGCAGTGAGCGCAAGGGGGCCATCCCAATGCCGCCGCCGATGAACAGCAGCTTCTTGCCCTTCCACTCGCTGTAAGGAAACCAGTTGCCGAACGGCCCACGGATGCCCACGACATCCCCGGGGCTCATCCCGTGCAGCGACTCGGTCACCTGCCCGACCTTCTTGACCGAGAACTCGATGTACCCCTTACGGGTGGGGGTGGAGGTGAGGCAGAAAGTCGCCTCGCCCTGCCCGAACACCGACACTTCCTGGAACTGCCCCGGCTCGTAGGTGAACGTCTCGCGCAGGTCCGTGTCGCGGAAGGCGGCGCGGAAGGTCTTCGTATCCGAGGTCTCGGTGATCACGTCTTCCAGAGTTGCGAGATGCGGCTGGTAGGGATTACTGTCCATGGACGCCCATCACCTCCGCGATGATCTTGCGCGTGTCCGTATTGACCGGGCACAAATGGATGCACCGGCCGCACCCCACGCAGCCGGAGATGCCCGAGCGCTCGGGCATGTATTTGAACTTGTGACTCAGGCGCTGACGGGCGCGC